>Ga0182015_10000385_pt1 | contig 63661 bp, 50 predicted proteins | sample 712P3MmetaG_FD_120478 | JGI IMG/M metagenome (GOLD analysis project Ga0182015, IMG submission 120478) | Permafrost microbial communities from Stordalen Mire, Sweden - 712P3M metaG | ecosystem: Environmental > Terrestrial > Soil > Wetlands > Permafrost | place: Sweden: Stordalen | collected...
CCACGCTTTTTTGACCCTGTCGTTACTATCGCCTACAAGCCGCGCCGTTTTTTCTCTCCAATGGAACCCGATCAGCAGTATTACAATTTGGGTTCCGTCAGCACCGGCAGATCGTTTAGGACGACGCGGCCAAAGGAAAATGGAGTTCCAATCCTCACCAACGATATCAGGATCGGAACTCCATTTTTGTGTTAGTTATAGCGAACGCAGGAAATCAAGGAGCTGTTGCTGCCTCGTGTTTGACAAACCGTTGAACACGCCAACCGCTCCACAAGCTTCGCTGGGCGGAACGGTGCTGCTTGTCGTCGTAATGCAGTGGTCCTGAATTGCATTCCTCAAGTCCGTATCTCGACCGTCGTGCATGAAGAAGAGTCGCTGACCAAGTCCCCACAGAGGTGCGGTACGGAATTGATCACCACGCGCGTTTCCCTGAGTGATTCCATCGCTCAATCCGCCCATGCCGTGCAGAGCGAAATCGGAAAACGGATGGTAACTCACGCTACTCAGGGACACATTCGGGGAAGGACCGGTTATTAGCGTCGGACTGTGACAAAGGTTGCATCCAATCGCACTAAAAACGGCTTGTCCAGCGGTTTCATTAGAATTGAACGCCGCACAGACAGCGTTAGGATTACCGTATACGCCAGCGCCCGCGGAAGAACATTGGGACGGAGCCCCGTTCAAGAGCATGAAGATGGAATCTTCTTCGGCATTGGAGGACGCTAACACTACGCTTCCTGCCCCAAGTATCTCGTCCTCAGGATAGCCCGGCCCGGGGGAACCTGGATTGTTGATGCAGGGCGGTACTACGAGCGGGCTGGCCGACGTCGCGATCGGCGTCGCTCCCCAGGTGCGTTCATTCGGAAACAGCTCATTGGTCACACCCATTTCAACGTTCTCTGCCTCACCCGCAAAGATGAGCAGGGACTTGTTCTGGGCCTTCCAGCCAAAGCGCGTAATTGTGCCGTCGTTTCCGCTGGTATTGAAGGTACCACCAACCACACCGAGGGTGTTGCTGGCTGTCAAGTTCTGGCTGTTTTGGATGAGTATTGGGTCGGGCGTTGATTCCACAAACCCGAGTCCAAACGTGGGCGTGGGAATGCGGAAGGAGATCGAACCGTTCGGTAGGTTGACAAACTTGATCTGGCTGATTGAACAACCAGCCGGCAAGTCGCCACGGCCTTGGATAGTGAACAGATTCCCAACGCCGTTGGCGCCAACGCCAGCAATGTTTCCGCTGGGCGCCAATGGCAGGACAAACCGCACCTCAATCGTCGGTCCGTCCACTTCCACCGTATGGAAGCCGGGCGTTGTGACACCTGGAAGAGAAAAGGCAGCGGGAAAGTTTGGTGTCGAGTTGGAGGCTCCATCATCGCTTTCGGCGAATAGTTCTGGATTGGTCGGACCAAGTGGAGCCGGAGTACCAGCAATCGGCATCGAGAACGTCGTCGGCGTCCCGCCGACGGTGGTTGTGATAGTGACGGTGCCAGGACTGGTGCCACCAACCGCGGGAACCATGTGGCACTCTAAACAGCTTTGTGCGTTAAACGACGGCCCCAGGCCGACCATTGGCTCATTTGTCGCTGTTCCCACCACGCTGGCGATTGTCGAAAAAGTATCCAGTCCGGGTACCCAGAGACCGCCCGCCACGTTCCCGAGGAGCGGGGGATAGTTACCAACAATATTGCCCGCGCCATTAGCCGGCGGCTCCGGCGGAACACTTGGAGGTTGGATGATATCAACACAGTCCGTTCCAGCGGGAGCAAGCGGACCCATGTTGCTGTTTGGGGTGCCTGGAAACTTGACCGTGCCCGGCGTAGGGCAGAAGGGAGCATTTACGTTGCCCGGGTTACGAGGGCCAGGATCGGCAGTGCTTGGGTTGATCGGCGCTTGGCCGTGCATCTTTGGTGCGCTCACCAGAACTGTGAGGCTGCTGAATAGAAGGATGGTGGCTGGCAGTCGGAGCGTTCGGATAACTAGGTTCTTCATAAGCTATTCCCTCCGCAGTTGCGTTGACTTGTCCCTGTTGAAACGTCTGGTGAAGAAGCAATTAGTGGAGCGGAGAGTACTCCAGAAATCAAGAAAACGTCAATAACAAAATCACGTCAACCCATCGTGTGTCAAGTAAGTTCTACTTTTGTAAACTGAACCAAGCGGCTTTTGAGCGCGGATGTAACCAAGGCCAACCACAAATTACTGCCATCGAAGTAGATAGTCTCTCTTACTAGCCAAGGTTAAGTCTGACGGAGGAAGAAACAGCAACTCTCTTGCACAACGGAAGAACACTGCAGGACGTTACGAAAGACGAACATCGACTTCCAGTAAGGGTGATAAGTTGCGCAGGTTGGCGACGTTATTACTTGTTTTGCCATACTGCTCTGTCTTCTAACATCGGGATGGCGCCAATGACTAACTTAATGAGGAGAGCGATGACCCACTCACGTTGTCAACGGCTCCTTTTGCATCTTTCACAGCATTAGCGCGCGCAATCCTATCTCGACATCTGCGAGATTTCCTGATAAGAAGATGGTTCGCAATTGGCTCCGACGATTCGAGCCGTTGCCGGAGGGACATCATGACGACGTTTGGGGTCTGGTTGATGGGCGGAATACTCGGGTGTCTGATGTCAACGCTTTCTGCATGGGCGCAGGGCGCCGAGACGCCGGTGCCCTCTTCGGAGCAGCGTGCCAGCGAACCAGCGCCAAATCAGGAGCAGGTCGCAGCGTCGGACGCGGTGATTACGATTCATGGTTTGTGCGAGCCTGGCAAGCAGCCGGGAGCAGACGAGAAGTCCTGCACGACGGTAGTGACGCGGGAAGCATTCGAGGAGCTGGTTAACTCCATGAATGTGACGAACAAAGTGCTCTCGCGAGAGACGCGGCGCAACCTAGCCGAGACGTACGCGGATTATCTTGCACAGGAGCGGCCCGCCGTACAGGCCAAACTCGACGATACTCAGCAATTTGCAGAAGTCATGCGCTGGTGGCGGCTGAGGACCCTGGCGGACATATATCGCGGCCGATTACAGGCACAGTTTGCGCATCCCTCGGCGGAAGAAGTGCATGCCTACTATACCGAACGGCTGCCTTCCTACGACCGCATCCGGGTTGAGCGTGTTGTAGTTCCTATAGGGCAAGCCAAGTCGGACGAGGAGAAGCGCGTGAATGAACGAGCTCTGGAGATGGCGCAGGCAGGACGTGAACGCATCGCCAAGGGTGAGAATCCGGCAGTAGTGCAAAAAGACATCTACGCGCAATTGAAATTGGACGCCACTCCGGTTACCGATGTAGGGAGTCTTGGAAGGTCGAACCTTCCCAAGGATGAAGTAGACGAGCTTTTCTCTTTGGAGCCGGGCCAAGTCAGCAAAGTGGAAAAAGAGGGGTCATATGCGATTTATAAGATTAGGGCGAAGGAAACCTTGTCGGAAGAATCGCAGAAAGAAGAAATCTCTCGCGAAATCGCACAGCGGAAATTCAGCGATGCGATGCGGGCGGTCGACGAGTCGGCCAAGCCTGAGTTCAACGATGCTTATCTGGGGCCTCACGTCGTCCCGGCTCCGCGCCCTCATGCGAGTGCGATGACAAGTCCCCATCCGTAGAGAAGGAGTGCCCTTCGTCTCGGATCGCTACCTTGGTTCTAAGAGCGTGTAACAAAACCTCCGAAGCCTGATGCTCGTCGGCGAGGTAGCGTGAATGGGTATGGGCGCCTCGACTTCCTGCAAGGGCTCGCACCGGTCCACTGCGCAGTTTGAAGCCTTCTTGATTCGCAGTTCAACTCTGTTGCATGGAGATGTTTATCTTTGTGTAGGGACGCCGAAGCAATGCGAATAGCCGTCGTCGTCGGTAAGGAAAAACTCGGTCTGCCCGTAGTCTCGATGTTCGAGTTCTGAAACACCGTACCCAAGGCTCTTCAATCGCTTTCTGGTTTTGTGTATATCCTTCGGTGCCCAGTAGAGTCGAATGCCCTCGTAGTCTTTCGGCTTGACCGGAGTCCCCGCGCGTTGGTTCAGCATGAAACATAGGTCGTCTTTCCGAAGCATGCAAAAGATCAGCTTGTCGTCTTTGCGCATTTCTGAACTCATCGAGAATCCGAGACCGTCAGCCCACAAACGCAGACTTTTCTCCAAGTTTGCGCTCGGAATGATCGGGATGCATGATTCAACAGGCATAACAGCCTCCTTTTGCCAAACTAAACGCCGCTCAATGCATTAAGCAATTCATGGGCTAAACCCGCTGTGCGTTCCTGACTGTGGACTAGTTTACGCCAGCGAATCACTGAATTTGGCCTGCACGCGCGACTTCGATTATCGAACTTGCATGGAGCAGGAATTGCCGTTGATGACCGGAGAAGCGCTCCAAAAAACGGGTAGTGTCTCAGTTTGAAAAGCAACAAGGGTGAGACGCGGGCTTTTTTATGTGCTCTCTGTCCAGCCCCTATCGCGCTAACACGAGACGCATCTGTTGACAACTGCACTCTGCCGAGGCACTATTTTTATGCGGCGTAGGGCGCATCGGTCATTGTGAAAGGGCAACGCCCGCCTACATAGAAACACAGCTGCGCCTATGCCGAACATCGAAAACCTCAGGAAGCAAGCCAAACAATATCTGCGTTGGCATCGTGAACGGTATTATCCAGTCGCACCCCAAATCAGGGCTGCACTACCTCGGTTTCGCCATTTCAGCGACGAGCAGATATTGGACGCAAACTTTAAGCTCGCCGATGCACAGGAGCTAGTGGCTCGGCAGATGGGTTTCGAGGGATGGCAGGCGCTCAAATCAGGAGCCTATGTCATGACCCATGAGGCCGGACACCCTGTACCACGCCCTATTCTCAGTTCAACCTCAGCACAATTGTTCGTTGCCGATATCAAAGCATCATGTGATTTCTATACCCATAAGCTCGGCTTCGCGGTCGACTTCGTCTATGGCGACCCGCCATACTACGGCCAAGTCGTTCGCGATCATGCGCGGCTTGCATTGAGGGTGGTGGGCCAACCCGTGTTCATTGGCGATATTCGCGAGCGCGAGCATCTGCTCTCCGCTTCCCTCACCGTCGCTACCGCAGATGAGATCAAACAACTCTTCTTGAGTTACCAGGCCACAGGAGTGCGCTTTCATCAAACACTCAAGAAGGAGCCTTGGGGTGCTAGAACCTTCATTGTCATGGATCCCGATGGAAATCTCATTCTCTTTGCCGGCCCGGCCGATTGAAGTGGCTGGCTGTGCAACAGGCCGACAACGGATTGGGAGTGGCATTTCAAATTGAGACTACCAAAAAACGAGGTGAGAATTACTCGTGGTATGGCGCGAAAGGTTTACCTGTCCGCCCCACGTCGCGGATCACGCCGTTCGGACGGTGTGCCACCAGTTTGAGAAAATCTGTCACGTCGTGCCGACGAAGTAGCAGGGCTCGCCTGGTAAGCGCGCCGCGCCGGGGCTTTGTTAGAGGCTCTAAGCATGAACAACCAGACTAGAGCTCCGGCCGAGAGGAGAATCCCAACCGCAATGGCGCGTTCATGACCGGCAACGGGCGAACGCCGCGGGGCAGGCAACGGATTGGCCGGGAGGACAGCATGTGATACCGCGCTCGTCTGCGGGGGAGGCAGCGTGGGTGCGCGACGTTCTCCTGGTTGCACTGGGCGGAACGAATGAGCTAGTTCGCCGGTTCCAGACAGTGAAAACGCAATCGCGGCGTTTGAAGCAAGTTTGTATAGCTCGAATTGTTGTTCCTGGGCGCCTTGCGAGTCTGCGACCGGATGGAACAAGTGTGGCGAAAGTGGCTGAAAGCGCATCGATTTGGGAATCATTACGCCGACGCGATTCATCGGGTATTGAGTCTGCCTTCGGAAAACGAACTCTCGTGCGTCGTATGGGAGTTCGTAGCGGATTGCATATTTAGTGAGCCCCGGTTTTATCGGAAACTCAATTCTGTATTGGACAGTCGATCCTGTCACCGGAGTCAGCGGAACCTTGCTAGTCCCACCCTCCGGCGAGGAAACGATCGCAGGATCGATCTGGGCGCCGGGTGGAATGGAGAGGACGAAGTTGTCAGGGTCCACCTGCGTGAGAGGCGGAGTGGAAAGATTGTTCAACGCGTGCAGTTCCGTCACCTGCAACCGTTTGCCGACACTTTGAAATTGCAGAATGCTCAACTGGCTGCTGATGAGGCCAACCCGGTTGGCCGATTGGTAGACCTTGAAATTTGCCAATTGTCCCGGTATGACGGGCTGGAAGTAATCCACTCCATCTTGTGTCACCTTCAAAACAGCCGAAGCGTGCCGGCCTGGCGTCACTGTAGGAACGATCCGAAACTCTCCGCTGTCGTTCGTCATAGCGCGACCTTGTTCGCCGGATGGGGTTAATAAGATGACCTGGCTGCTAGGTTGCGGATTGCCCGTCGAACCATTCATAACTCTTCCCTGGAACGTTTGTGCTGAGCACGCAATGGCAAGCAGCATGAAGACGGCTGGCGAGATTTTCATAAGTATCCCCGCGCAAGGAAAGGTCGATAAGAAGTAGCAGGCCCACGCACATCGCGTCAAGCAACTTGTGTCGATTTGTTTCCGCATTTGCTGCGCATCCGTAACCTAGCACAGATACAGGCGAATGCAACTTTGGCTAAGCCGCGCTAAACATTGATTCTTTGTGTAGCCGTGGCTACGAACCAGAGGGTCGGAAGTTCGAATCTCTCAAGGCGCACCAATCTTTTTGCCATGCTACCTCCAGCGCACTCGAGAAGCGAAATAGGGGTCTGACAACTTCGAAGGGCCGTTCGGTCCTCGCGTGCTCTCCCGGCGCCGACCAGGGGGCTGTTCGCGGCGGCGGTACGCAGATTATGCACGCTTTGGGGGACGTGTAGTAAACTACCTGGCTTGGCAAATGGATCTGGCTGACAAGATCCAATTAGACCGGTGCACGACGGGAGCTTCCAAACAGGTTGGCGGCGCGTTGCATTCTTCAAAGGGCAAGATGGCTTGCGTTTTCGATATCCTGAAGCGTGTTGTGTTGCCACCTCGCCAACGCGGTTCTCGGAACGCGACTATACCCTCGTCAGTATGACAGATCGAGTGCATGATGTCGGCATGGACAGACTAGTGACCTTGCCTGGAGAATCGGCGTGTCCAGCTTCTCGATAGAATACATTTCATCGCTGAAGGATTTTCTACGAGATTACAGAAGCCGGCCCATGATTGTAGTTGGGGTTGGAAGGTCCGGCACAACACCTTTGTGTTACGCGCTTCACGAGCACCCCGATGTGCTGATGACCTTAGGGCACAGCCCCATGATCCCCTGGTTCGGCAAAGCCGCTTATCAATATTTTGAGAGCGCAAGTAGGTCCTATTATCAACGCTACACGGTGCTTCCCGGCGATGACCTGTTGACACGCCTTCGGGGCCTGTGTTTCGACTGTGTCTGGAATGAAGAAGAGCTTTTGACGGTCACACGCAAAAAGCTCAATAAACGTGATTCTTCCAGCCATTCTGAAGTGCGGCGATGGGGTACGCGGGCGTATCCCGATGAACAGGCAGCCTCGGGGTTGACCTGGATATTCCCCGGCACTGCCTTCATAAACATCGTGCGGAGTGGCATTGAGGTAGTGCAATCCATGTCAAAATACAAGGCTTATAGACATCTGGATTTCAATAAGCGGTGTCATTTTTGGGCGGATCGAATTGTGCGTGACCACTTCCTGTCATCGCGGCAAGACTGCTTTTCAATCCGCTTTGAAGATATGCTCGAACGACCCGATGCAACCATGTCAGCCGTGCTAGCATTCTTAGGACTTCGACGGGAAGACGCTCCAGCGCGCTTCCTAAGAGAGTGCCTGGTTCATCCGTTAGGTGGACCCAGCGTGAGCGCTAACCCGGCACACGTTCACAAACAGCGCCCGCCTGCATTCACGACATGGACTGCTGAGGAGAAAGATATCTTTCGATCCATCTGCGGCCCGGCAATGGCCTTGCTGAATTATCCTATTCCGTTCTAGTGCAAGCGTCGGAGCCTTGAATTACACCGCCACGACGGGTGAAAGCCGAGAAGAAATCGCTTCTTGTTGAGGAAGATTCATCGCCTCGAGAACGCCCGTCGCTGCGGGTGATCATGCAGTTTCATCCAACTTGTTGGTGGCGCGAACCCGAACAGGCAGCTCAAGACTAACGCTTATGCATAAGATTCTTTTCGTGCCGCTTCCGGAGCCAGGCCATATTCTGCCGACTCTACCAATCGCACGCCACCTGGCTGGCCGCGGAAAGAAAGTTGCATATTTGACCGCCCCCCACTTCCGGAGCATGGTAGAACAAGTTGGCGCTCATCTCATTCCGCTATTGCCAGAGGACGTCTGCGATAGGGATGCCAGCGGCTCGCATATTTGGGCACTCTTCGCCGAGCGTAACGACAGGAACGATTCGCGACTAGAGCAACTGGCTAGCGCGATTTCTCGATTGCAGGAACAAGACAACTACTCTTTACTGCTCTTAGACCGCCGTCTTGCGACAGAGCATATCTGCAGCTTATTTGATGGTACCGCCGGCGGTAACGTCTTGTTCTCCACATCGCTGCCCAACTGGGACGACACCGGACGCGATATCCCCAATGTTCCGACATTAGTGTTATGCCCTGAACTTTTCGAGATTCCACGATTTCGTTACCCATATGAATTTCTTCACTATGTCGAGCCAAGCATTTGTTCTTTTGATGACATTCCATTCGCATTGGATCAAATAAACGGTACCAAGCCGCTAATTCTGGCAGCTTTCGGGACCCAAAGTGTAAAGCAAAGACGATTGGAGAATTTATATAAATTAGTCGCTGAAGTCGCCAGGCGCCAGGATCAGTTTCAGTTTGTCATGGCTGTTCCAAACCCAGAGCACCACGTAGACACATCGCTTCAGCTTCGATCCCGCAATTTATTTATCACTGAAAGAATCCCGCAGCGCCTCCTGCTGGAAAAAGCAGCGGTCTTCATTAATCACGGTGGGCTGGGAAGCATAAAAGAAGCGATTATTGCGGGGACACCAATGATCATCATGCCCTCGCTTCATGATCAGCCGTTCAATGCAATGCGGGTTCGCTACCACGGATTAGGGGAGGCTCTTTTTGAAGAGTCACAAACCGTTGAAGCGCTGGAAAAGCTCGTTCTTGCTGCTATTTCCGGAAAATATACAACTTCTTTGCTCAGAATGCGGGCGCACTTCTTGGCCTTAGAGGCTTCGGCTGTTTCTCACATGCTCATCGACAATCGTCTCGACTGTGGCGAAAATACCTCCACACTGGGCTGGTAAGGTGTTCTCCACCTTGCCATTGTCCTGCCCAATGAAGAACCAACGCCGGAAGACGCCGCTTCAGCAGGTCTCCATCAAAATCTCCGGACCAGACCGCCTGAGGAATGTCCTTGCGATTTCGTTCGCGGCATATCCGGGAAAGACTCGAGTACCGACGTCCTGAGGTGACGATGAGATAGTTTAGCAGCGCTTGCTCCGCACATTTTAGTTCCATATATGGAGCCAGTTGCAATGCCTCATCCAGCTTCCGTTCTATATTCGCCATGGTAAGCATTTCCCGCTTCGAAAATAAAATGCCCGTGTTTGCCGCGTACTTGCTATCAACCGCCTGGGCGCTTGGCGGCAGACTATCTTTCCATACATACTTGCGAATTGCCGGCAGATCGGAGGTCGCCGTGAGAAAATCAAAGTCATCGAGCATCTTAAGCGGTATGTCGATGCCATTGAGAAGAACTGTGTCCACGTCAATGTATGCGAACTGATCATACAGACCCTCCCAGATAGCCAGTTTTCGATATTGTCCAAGCACCGCTCCATGAAACTGTTTACTTATCGCGTCACAGCGGCGTAGGGTATCTCGATCTTGCCACACAGTGAACTGATACTCATTCGCGAGGGCTACAATCTGAGCTGAGTGGTCGTTGTACGGTATAAGGCAGAGCGGGAGCAACGGTTCGTATATGCGAATACTATTCAGGAAAGCGATCGCAAGATCATAAACGTGGTCGTTGGCTATAAAATAGAGTCCCGTGGTCACTATCGCCGAAGCATAGCCTCTAGTGACTGCTCACTGATTGTGCGCTCCCATGTGGGCGGGGCGACGTATACGATGGTTGAGCCGTATTCGCTAATATCGTTAGGAATCGGAGCAATATGGTCGGTCTCCAGAAAGCAAAGATGAATAAACTCACTCTCCGGCATTCCGGAGATCAATGAGAGCGCTCTGGTGGGAAACCTGAGCAGCATCACGCGGAATTCCGGATCATATCCCGCCCTCTCCAATGCTCTGGCAATCACGGCTTCCACATTTTTCTTCCCTCGTTGCTCTTTCGACCAGGCCGAGTCTTCCTTTCTCGCGAAGCCAAATTGCCCCATGTGCCTAAACGAGCCGAAGTGCGGATCCGTTTCCACGAGCAGGTCAAATACTCGCTTGATTTGCGGTGTAGTCTGCTCCTCTTCGGGCATCCTGCGAACCCATGACTTATCGCGGTTTGACGACTCCCTAAAGGTAAAAGCAAGATCGTCAAAGACTACCCATCCTCCTGGCTTTAGCAGCCTTTGTATCAGGCAAAAGGCCAGCCCGGTGTCATACCAAGTGTGGCCTCCGTCGATATAGCAAAAGTCGAAGCTCTCATAACGCCCTTCTTCGAGAAACTTCATCAGTCTCCAATTAAAAGAACGAGGCTCCAGGAATACCTGAACAAATTGGCGGAGTCCGGTTTCCCCCAGGATCCATTCGACATTGGGCTTTCTGTCAACTGCTGTGGTGAGATCGATCGTGGTGAGGTGACCGGCTCCTAAATCCTGTATAGCGCCCGCCAAATAGGCCGTCGAGACTCCATGAAAGCATCCTAACTCTAAGCAATTCTGAAGATTATTTGACGTAATGAAGTCATAGAACACCCGGGCCTGTTCCACCCTCATATAGGGCAGCGGTCCGATGCGTTCGAATATTTCTTCCGGGCGCATTATTTCTCCGTCCTAAACAGGCACGTTGGCGGATAGGCACTAAGACATTGTTCCGGTTTTTTCACTCTCGCTGGAGATTTACGGTCAAACCCGCAGCGCCGGTTCGCATCGCGACAAGGGAATACCGTAGGCTTTGAGGTTGGGAGTTTCCGCCTGAAGATTACGATCCAAGCTCGTAACTTTCTGCAAACGCCCACCCTCCAACCTGCGGAAAGTAGTTTGCGATCTCAGCCATTTCGATATGCTCTGGCGCAGATGGCGGGGAATATCACTCATCGTTCCCGTCACAGCCACATGATTGTCGATAAGCCACAGTTGACGGCCAGAGGTGCCGGCATCGAGCACGGCCAGCACCGCACGTGGAACGCTGGAGGTCGCCGGATTAAAGCGAGTGTCAACCCAGAGCATTGCGCGGTTGGCTGCACAATGGTTCATGGTCCCAGTCGCCACTACATACCTATTGCGCTGGACTATCACATAGTGGGGCTTGCTCATATACGCCCGCATTGTGTAGTGGATACAAAGGTCCCACCAGAATGGGGCACTCATTCCCGCAAAAGCGCCCTCCATCAGCAGGCGAAACCGGCGCTTCCTCATGAGCGACCAAGTGCTGGCTCCGTCAAATCGCTTGAGCCACACCGGAGTTCTTGTTGCCAACCGTCCTGATATTGCGGTTTTTGGCGAGAGTGCCTGACCTATTGATTGTAAAGGCGACAGCACTGTGAGGCCGATCACTCCGGCGCCACTGCTGAACAAAAAGTCCCGTCTGTTCATAATTCTCTCCCTCACCATCCGGTTGATTGTTCACCTTGACCTGCCACTGCAACGGTTGGTCCTACTGCCCTACCACGGCTTAATTCTAGAACACGGTGTTGCTCAATATCGGACAAAATCACATTCGCGGCAACATTCAGCCCGTCAATATTCAACTCTGCGAACCGATCCTTTGGAGAACTGCTCGCCGTTAAACAATCATCAAGAACAATATCCAGGTTGGCGAGCGACTCCACAACGCGAATATCGCGAAATCCAGAAAGTCTCTTCGCATGGTTCACCTGCTCGTAATCGGTCATAATGGGAGCCACAATAATGCGTGCAGTTCCCATGCATGCCTCCATCAGAGAATTGTACCCTCCGCGGCTAATTACGATGTCTGCAGCGGCGTGCAGGAGCGGTAATTGTCTCTCCTCCGACGGAATAAGATGCACTCTGTTACCATCGGCCGACACGTTGGCCTCCAGCAAAAGCCTGGAGCGTGACCCAACTACAATATCGAAATAGCACTCTGGAAAGATTTGCGCAACTTCCCAGCATCGTTGGATGAGTGATTCGCCTTCTTTCCCCCCGCCTGCCGTACAAACAACCCATTTTGCATCTTTGGCCAGCATTCGCTTGGAGCGTATGCCGTCAACTGCGCTCTTAGAGACAGGTTCGGCGGCGTACCCGACGTATGCGATCTTGTCAGCGATGGTGGGTTCAAGGCAGTATTCCGTTGCCATGTCAATGATCTTGCTATCCGACATGACTAGAATCATATGATAGGTGTCTCTCAAGGACTGCATTGCAGACGGCGTAAGCACGTCTTTGCGCACTTGAACGGGGCTTCCAAGAATGCCGCGGGAGATGAAATATTTCCTGCACTCCGGCATCCCGGTAATAAACTCCGTCATTTCTCCGTCCATGCCAAGCGGCAAATAGTCCAAAATGATCGCAGTGGGACGAAACTGCTGGATGGTGCTGGAAATGACATCGCGGCGTAATGCGCGGCCCATTGCCAGGCCGTCATGTAAGAAAGGCTTACGTCCCCATTGCTTGCTCCGTTTCGGGTCCAGGCTGTCCAGGTTCGGTAAATGAATGAATTCGCACTCGGGCGGGACGAGCCATGATGCTTCCCGATGCCCCGTTATGAACAACACGGACGCATGCTGCTGAAGAACTTCACCGAGCCGCGCCAAACGCCGCAGATGGCCAAGGCCTCGACCGTCATGTGTGAAAACTAGAATCCGTGGTTTCATGCCGCACCACGACCAGAGCGAAATTTCTTAAGAGAGTCTACGCGCTTCTGCTCCAGACCGCAGTGGGATGGATCAAGCGAATACACATATCCTCCAGCATCATGCAGATCAATACTCACAATATCGCCTGAATCGTGCGATCGCAGCCAGAAGTGCATCGCGGCCAGCAACTGCGGGGGCAGAGCAAGGGTCGTTATCTGCTTACCCAAATAAATCTCCAGACAATAGAATCCGCGTCTTCTCGTGACCATTGCCAGAAACACCGCGTGGGGTTCCGGCCGTGTGCAGTCAACCCACAGCAAGCCCCGGCTTCCGCCACCATAAGTGGGTCCACCGGAAAAGACTGCATACCGGCCCTGATCCAGTCGTGGCCTATCCAGGCAGATCGCCATGAAATCCTTGATAACCTCCGCCAGCGGTGCATTGTCCCAAACTTCTACACGTGTCTCGCAAGAAAAAACATCGGACAGAAAGTTCTTGAAACGCGGATCCCAAATAATCTCACTATTGGAGGTTTGTGCCTTTGCCTTAAGCCACTCTTTATATTCGCTCATAACGCCGCAACTCGGCATCGGCATTTGCGCTATCGGATGGTCTCCTGACATCTTCACGTCTCCAGACGGTGTTTCTGCCGGCGCTTGCAAGTCCATATCGCTTCACAGCCTAGAAGGTAGGAGCTGGGCCCTTCGCCATATAATCCGCATACATGTGAGCAAGCTTATTGATGGTGGCGTTGGATGAGCCGTAATTTCTCAGCGCATTTATGGCGGTCGTCCACTGGCCTTTGGCCAGGTCCATCAACGCAGTCGACGTGCCGAAAGACGTGTTGGTCAGGTTCATTGCCACCATTGCCGTTTGATAGCGTAAGGGTAGCTGAGAAAAAGTGTGTCCAGGTATAACATTCAATTGGGTAACAAGCTGATTGTATAAACTGCCAATGGTGTTGGCGGACGATGTGTAGTAAATCGAGTCAATTGCTTGAGCGTAAGCCGCCGTAACGGAAAGCGGATTCGCATTCAACGCAGCTACGGCGGCTGCCCCCACGAGGTTCCCGCAAGATGTCGCGAGATATGGCGTCCATGCGCCGACTTGTGTGGCATCGAAGCCCATTGCCAGCAATTGCGCTGATGTCAAGATTCCCAAGTCTAACCCTCCGGCAATCGTAACCCCAGAGGTAGATCCAGGAACGTATCCCGCCAAAGCGTCGCCTCCACTTTGCAAGTTAATCATAGTGAAATCGACATCGCTGAAATCTGAGCCGCTGTCATAGCATTGCCCGGTGGCCTGCGCCTCGGCGGAAGCCGGGAAGAGGCCGGGTATGGCGGCAAATCCCAGAGGTAGCGCGGATACGATCTTTCGCACATAGCCAGCAGGTGAACTCCCGGCTGAGTCCGACGATGTTGAGAGCGCCTTCTCAACAGTACTCGGTTTTAGGCAAGCCGTTACATTCGTGTTATAGGCAAGAAATGAGACTAACTCATGCATGTGGCTATCCCGCAGACGCAATGAATCCACGGTAGAGCGGATTGAGCCGTCTCCGCCTGCAGAGCCGCCGTGGATGTAGATGGCGGCTTCGCTTGGTGCGGTGGCATCGCCTTCCGGGTGCCTAAGTGGTTCCAGAGCAATGATCCCGTATCTTCCGAACTCCCTGATGTCAGTCAAGGAGGCGCCTGCCATGGGAAAGACATGTTTGACGATATACTGCCCCGCCAGCGCCGCACACGCTTTCAACTCTCGCCCCGCAGGCAGGCCTGACTCCTTGACATCAGCTTGAATTCGCGAGCGGCCCGCAACAGGGAAAGGACCAAGAACTGCTTGCCGAGTCTCGTCAAACACCGTGAGCGTACCCTGTTCGTCTGGATAAATGCTCAGCTCGATTTCAATTTCGACCATGACTCAAGCCTCCTTACTAAAATCCTTACACCCGACCGAAACAAGCAACTCCTGCGTCAGTTTCCAAATGGCCCTGCCGTTGATGTGCCTCGTACCGACCCTTTTGCATCTGCTGGAGCGCCCACCGATTGCTGTCTTAGGACCTGAAAGTTCCGGGCGCTCTCTTTGGCCAGCGCAATCAATGTCTCCAGTTCGGAAGAACTCATCACTCCCACATAACGAACCCCATTGACAAAGAGGGTTGGCGTAAAAGCCACGCCGTATCTTCGGCCAAGATCTATATCCCTCTGCACCGCCTCCATGCCTTTTCTCTTGTGAAAGCATTCAGTCAGGCGATTCGTATCGATTTTGGAGCTGCCATCTTTGGCCAAAAATGCAACCGCAACGTCATAGGTACTCTCCTCATTCAACGGTGGTTGATTCGAGAAGAAGAAATCGTGCAACCTCCAGAATGCAGGAACGTCCTGCATCGCCACACACTCCCCCACTTCTGCTGCCGCCCGGGCCCAGAGATGCTGGGGCGCAGGGAGATTCCGATAAATCAGTTGCACGTCATTGCTGGAAGCGACTGCCTTCTTGATATTGCCCGCTATCTGGCGACAGAAAGAGCACGCGAAGTCGGCAAACTCAACGATGGTAACGGCAGCGGACGACGGTCCAAGAGATGGAGGCTGATCGGACATCAACACCTGCATCATCGCGGCACCCTGGCTCTGTTCCTGAGCCAAGGGGTCGATCCGCAGGTCGCGTATATCAGAAGCGATAAAATTCCTGTCCGGTGACAAAAAGACGCTAAATTTCTGTGCGCCGTTCTTGGCGGCCAATTGGAACTTCCAATAGCATTCGCCATTTTCTTGTGCGCTCCCGGCGAGCAGAAGATTCGCCGGATCTGCAATATGATTCACCTTGGCCTCATACTTGATTACTCTTGCAATCTCTTCGCCGTCTGGCGCCTTGCATTCTCCGCCGTGCGCGTACCTCCCGAATGCGAGAAAGACAAGCAGGATCAGCATCAGCCTGGATGCGCTCGACGTAATGCGACCGAACTTTCTCATGCCTCTCTCACTCTCCAGACAACGGCAGCACAGAGAATCCAAGTCGCCGCCGAGCCGCTGCTCGGGAAGAATGCTATACGGAATAGCTCGCGCTGTTACTACGGCATCTACAAGAACCTAACAGCGACGCGCGTTTTACTGCCCAGCCACCTTGCAAGTAGAACTGAGTCCCTGCCCCCAGGTCCAAACGCTTGAAGAACTGGTAGTGCTCACCGAAACGGGAGGGAGGCTGACACTCACGCTAAACGGGCAGAAACAGAAGAGGCATAGGGAAACTCCATAGCCCCAAGATGAAGAGCATGTCCCCCCCGCCCCCTGAAAATCCATGGAATTGGAGTTACTGGTCTCAGCGTGGCAGTACCAATAGGACAAAATTTGGGCGTACAGGATTCCCGATTCCGTTGGCTGACCACTCCAATTGACGTGGCACGTTGGGACGCAGGCGCCTTGAACCAAGTTATAGGTGCAGGAAGGGGTGAATGTTGCGTTGCCTTGGTGAGCACCGGTTATGTGTCCTTGTGTTTGCGGCCCGTCGGTCTGCGGATCGGGGGCGCCGTAGTAGTTGTAGTAAGCGCAGTAGGGACATGCGGGCGCAGTCGCTGGATGGACATCCAGACTCCTGGCTCCGCGCTCCGTGAAGCCGTGTTCCTGGAGGATTTCGTCGGTGACCCCGCACCGTCCGGTGGATTGACTGCAGCACATCTGGGTGCGTGACTCGGGCGAACAACCGGGCGCCGCTCGCATCGAGTTGATGAGGTCTCTCGACTCCGGCCGATTGCGGAAGGGTTGTGCGAGAAGCGGGTCTGGAGTGTTAGGAGCTTGGATCAGCATCTGCAGCACGGATGCGCCAACAATGTGGTCGAGCGGTAGAGTGATCGGCTGACCCGAGGCGTCGCGACCAAACAGGAACAAGGCTTGATATTGCCGCGCTTGACCAGAGTAGGAAACTCTCGCGGTAAACGACGCGTAGCGCGTGAATCCCGGGTCAACTGCTCCGAGCTCGAAGAGACGGCTGAACGGCAGATTCCAGTCTTGCGCGAGATGGCCAGAATCTTTCCACTTTAGCGAGGCGGTCTCCCCTTGTAAGCGCTCACCATCTGTCGTCTGGAACGTCCATGGACCAGGGGTCACGGCCAGAGTTGCTCCAGACGGTTTGGTAACCAAATTTGCAAGCGGTACCGACATTAGGTCGCTAACAGGACCGGTCTTGATGTCGGACAGAACGACCTCCAGGTGTGAGCGCAGCAGAACCTCCTCGATATCGTCTTTGGATTTCTCCAGAACGCCCACTCTGATCTCATTTAGACGTGAGGCAAATATGAGTTTGGCGTAGGTGGCTCGAACCATGTCGATGTCCGATTGCGAGGAGTCCAGCGATTGCGCCACCAGCGCACAGCGCCAGGAAACCATGAGACAGGTGAGAAAGAACAGTGTGCGAACTCGCGTCATAGTCATTTCCTCGTCTGGTTATCTGCTGCTGGGGCTTCTTGCAGGCGACTGGAAGTTTCGTCGCGCGGTTTCAGTTTAGCGTCAAGAATCTTGCGAAGATCTTCAAGGCCGTTAGGGGGGTCGATGGCCTGACCATCGAGGAACAAAGTAGGCGTGCCCTCAACGCCGTTTTTTCTGCCCTCGTCCATATCGAGAAGAACTTGAGTTTTGGCGTCGCCGGCAGCCAGGCAGCTTCGGAACTTGGCCGCGTCCAGCCCGGCTTGGCTGGCGCTGGCCGCCAATCCTTCCTTGCTGTGGTCTTGGTTGGTAATCAGCAAATCATGCATCGGCAAAAACCTACCTTGCTGACCGGCACATTCCGCCGCCACTGCAGCGTCGAATGCGCCCTTATGCATAGACAAAGGAAATTGTTTGATCGTTACCTTGACGTCGGACAGTTCGATATCCTTGCTGAGAAGAGAGCTAATTTCGGGTTCTATGCTCCGGCAAAACGGACATTCATAGTCCTGGAAAACGATAAGTTCTTTTGCTCCGTTCAGGTTCCCGAAATGATTAGAGCCGGGACGCGCCTGCAACTTGACCACTGGCGGTTCGAAAAGAACCGTTACATGATTTCTTGTCCGCAGACGATCCAAATATTGATGGAGTTCGTCGGCATTGGCGTGGGCTTCTAATTCCATAACCACCTGATAGCGTCCTGCAACTTCGCCCAACTGGTGGAGGGACTCATAATTGTTAGACCATTCCTTGTCGACTTCGTCCGTGGTGGGTTCGTGTTGCTTCACCTCGCGCTGCAGCAATTGCGTCGCATCGACATGCTGCCGTGCAGCTTCATTGCGCACCAGCATGGAGTCGATCATGCTGTTAAGCGCCCGGTTTCGCAGCAGGTACAATCGTTTCGTAAGGTCGTCAACCTCATGTCCGATGTAGTTGTCCACATCTGCCTGGCGGATCTCGACATCGCCGACGCGTGCGAGCACGGCTGAACCGCACTGCTGAGCTTGCGCGTCGGGATGTTCTGCCAAGTTCCTCTCTCCGGAATCTTGGCCAAAAGCTGGGGACACCCAGAGCATGCAAGCGAACAAGGTAATGACGGCAGCTTTAGCGTAGTTGGGTAGTGGTAGGAGCTTAAGAAAATCAGGAACCACTCCGTCAAAAAAATAACGTGGTAAAAAACAGGGGTTTGTACGCCGGATCACAAATTCTCCTTCGATACGATGTATGTGCCTTGTATCTGTCATCAGTGAAACCCACTCACAAAATCTGAATCAACCCGGTCAAAGTTGACAATTATTGAGAGCAAGTTGTGATGATGTAGGCTGCCGTAACAGTTGCACTGTTGTCATGTCCGGTTGCTATCGCCACCACGCCTAAAGTCTCTGACACGCTCACTGTGACCGGGCCGGAGTATGTGACCGGCGATGCTCCATTGATGGAGTAATAAATTGTTGCCCCAGAAGTTGTATCGCTGATCGTCACCTTTTGTGTGCTGTCATAACTGCCTGCCGCAGGGGAAAGGGTTGGGGTCGCAACTGGAGGCAGGATTGTGTAAAGGGCCGATCCGACCGCGCTGTTAGAGTCTCCAGTGACTGCAGCGATGGCCTTTAAGGTCTCCGTCGCACTGACGGTGATGGGGCTACTGTATTTGGTGGATGAGGTCGTTGGCGTCGTTCCATTGGTGGTGTAATAAATGGTCGCCCCGGTGCTTGAGTCGCTGATGGTGACACTCAGACTGCTGGGGTAGGTTCCGACGGTGGGAGAAAAGGTCGGCGTTGTCGCAAGTATGGTATAGGCTGCACTCCCGACCGCGCTAGTAGTATCTCCAGTGTCGGTCGCAATGGCTTTTAGGGTCTCCGTCGCACTCACCGTGATCGGTGCGGTGTACTTAGTGGACGAGGTGGTCGGAGTCGTTCCGTTGGTGGTGTAATAGATGGTCGCCCCGGAGGAGGCATCACTTATAGTAACGCTCGCACTCCCGGTGTAACTGCCGGCTGCGGGTGAAAAGGTTGGCGTGGCCGCGAGGATCGTATAGGCTGCACTCCCGACTGCGCTGTTCGAGTCTCCGGTGTCGGTCGCGATGGCTTTCAAGGTCTCTGTCTCACTCACCGTGATCGCGCCGGAGTACTTGGTGGATGAGGTGGTTGGAGTGGTTCCGTTCGTGGTGTAGTAGATAGTTGCGCCTGAGGTCGAGTCGCTGATGGTCACGCTCTGATTGCCGGTATAGGTGCCGGCGGCAGGGGAGAAAGTCGGCGTGGCCGCGAGGATCGTATAGGCTGCACTCCCGACTGCGCTGTTCGAGTCTCCGGTGTCGGTCGCGATGGCTTTTAAAGTCTCCGTCTCACTCACCTTGATCGCGCCGGAGTACTTGGTCGATGAGGTGGTCGGAGTGGTTCCGTTCGTGGTGTAGTAGATAGTTGCGCCTGAAGTCGAGTCGCTGATGGTGACGCTCTGACTGCCGGTATAGCTGCCGGCGGCGGGGGAGAAGGTCGGAGTGGCCGCGAGGATGGTATAGGCTGCAGTTCCGACTGCGCTGGTAGTGTCTCCCGTGGCTGTAGCGATGGCTTTTAAGGTCTCCGTCACACTCACCGTGACTGCGCCGGAGTATTTGGTGGATGAGGTGGTTGGCGTCGTTCCGTTCGTCGTGTAATAAATGGTCGCCCCGGAAGTTGAGTCGCTGATGGTGACGCTCTGACTGCCGGTATAGCTGCCGGCGGCAGGGGAGAAAGTCGGCGTGGCCACAGTTACAGCGTATGCAGTTCCCCCGACTGCGGCGACAAATGCGAAGAAAAGCAGCCCCGCTGGAATCAAAAGTCTTGTGGTTGCGCGTCGCGACTTCTTGGCCTGTTGCCGTTCTGCGGTTTCCATAGGGCCTCCGGTCAAAACCAAAATCAGCATGCCCACAACTTCAGATCGACTCAGCGTAACGGGCAAGGCAAAAAAAAATCAGTTACATAAACTGATCGTTGCCCACGTTCCTCCGCGATGCTGACGAGTCTTTGCTTGCGGGAAAGACCGGTCCTATAGAACTTTATTTTTTAAATTGCGCAGCAGGGTATTCCAAGAAAAGAACGAAGTCAACGACAAAATGGAAAAAAAGTTAGAAAGGAAAAATCAAGAAAGCAAACGTAGGTAAGATGTTGATCCGGTATATGGAATCGCGACTATTCCGGCGGAGGCCAAGGCCGATAGGCGCTAGCGAGAGCGCCGGTTGGGCTACTTTTCCACAGGAGGTGCCTAGTGACAATGTTGCTCGCTAGATAGTTTCAGACTTTCAAGAACCCGGTTGAGTGTTCGCTGTATGTCCGGCAATCCGGGAGAAAGCCTGCCTATGGTATCTTCATCCGGCGTCACCCCGAAGCCCGCACTGTCCATGGTCCCATGCTCGGGGATTTCGCTCAGAAAGCAGGATAGGGATCAGTTCTGCATGTCCGGCTGGACGTGCTTTAGCGCATTCGAGTGTCACTGTAGACCAAGGTTCCCAGCGCTCCCGGGGCTCATTCTGACGACAGGCAGCGAAAGGCTCTCAATATGCGTGCGGGCAATTACAAGATGAGAATCACCTGGCGATTGCCGTGGTTTCAATCGCATCGAATTCGGTCACGCTGATCGAGACGGCGACGAATAAAGTGAGAAAGACCATTTACGTGGGCCGCGCACCCCATTCCTATTGGATCCCCTGTCCTGAAAGCAGGATGTTCTGCGTGCTGACTTGGGCGTTGTCAGTAACCGTTATGCTGGCCGTGCGTTCGCCCGTGGCACTGGGCGTGAACGTTACCGAGATGGTGCAATCGAGGGTCGGCGCAAGCGAACTCGGACAATTATTGGTTTGCCCAAAATCGCCTTGGTCCGCGCCGGTGACGCCGATGCTGGCGATGTCCAACGCCGTCGTTCCCGTGTTGGTGAGGACCACATTTTTCATGCTTTGGTTGCCGAGTGCTACCTTTCCAAAGCCCAACATCCTACTCTTTGGGTTGTAGCTGGCCAGAGGATTGATCACGGTCGCCGACAGGCTGACCTGTTGCGGGCTTCCGGAAGCGTTGTCGGCAATGTTGAGCGTGGCCGAAGGACTGCCAACGTCCTCCGCGGAGAAGGATACGGCGATGGTGCAGGTCTTCTCAACCCCTAACTTTGCGGGGCAAAGGTTATTGAAGCCGAATTCGCCCGGGTTCGTACCGCCGCCAAGCGTCAATGAAACGTTGCTGATCAGGAGCGCGGAAGTGCCAGCGTTCTTCAGCGTTACGTTCTTGGACCTCATGCCGGGGGAAAGGTAAACCTCTCCAAAGTTGACACTGGTTGGACTCAGTAGGACCACCGGTGTGGACGTAAAGTTTGCGGTCACGCTCTCGGCTGCATTCATCGTGATGGTGGTGCTGGCTGAGGTCGGGTTCGCCACCTTGCCCGTCCAACTGCTGAACGTGAAGCCAGCCTTCGGCGTGGCGGTGAGTGGCACTATCGTGCCCGAAGAATAGAAAGTGCCCGATGTTGGCGAGACCGTCCCGCCATTGCCCGGATTCGTGGCGGTCGTCAACTGGTATTGCGTGCTAAATGCGGCGGTGTACGTAGTAGCCGTCGGGGGTGCGGTCACGGTCTGCGAGATCGCCCCGCCGTTCGACCAACTGCTGAAGAGGTACTGCGTTCCCGCCGTGCCCTGCGGGGACGTGGTTACAAGCGTGTGCATCGACCCGATAATCCATGTGAAGGTTTGTGTGCTGGTGTAAGCCGTGCCGTCCACCGTGAAACTGAGCCCGGAAGGACTGGTTCCCACCGTAATCTGGGTCGTAGGGGGAGTTATGTTCACGCACCATCCGCCGCCAATGCTCGCTGCGCCGCTGCCCGAGTGATCCATGGCATAGAGAGCCCATGTGCCGTTGGGAGCCGTGTTTTGGAACGTTGAAGTGAGCGTGGCCGCGCCGTCGGTGGCGGCGTAGTTGCTCGCATTCAATAACGGCGCAGGAGCCGGGAAGACCAGGCTGGTGCTGCCCGTGATCGACGTGGGTTGGTAGGAACCGCTAGTGAGCGGAGAGCCTCCGGGGATCAGGCTGGAAGCTGAGTCATCGAGCGTGATGTTGACGCCGCTGATGGAGGAGCCGTCTCCCACGCTGGCGAACGGAATGATTTTCGCGCCGGTTGGGCCAACGAGGAGAAGATCCGTCTGCTGAATATTGCTGGAGCTGATGTTGTTGAGGTTGACGGTGACGGCTCCGACGTTGCCGCTCAGACCTGTTACGAAGATATTCGACGGATAGGGCGTGGCAGCGCCAGCCGTGCTGGGAATGGTGATTGCACCCTGGTTGCAGAACTGGTTCCCGGTCACCACAGTGTGGTTGTTCACGGTCTGCGTGATGAACCCGCTACCAGTCTGGAAATTGACCGTGCCGTTGTAGGTTGCGGTGATGTTTTCGCTAACTTCTGTGCTAAACGAGGTGGTGCAGGCGGCTTGTCCGTTGCTTACGGGCACGGTGTTGCCGCCGCTGCACGTGAAGTCGTTGGCTTGGTCGCTAAACGTGACCGTGCCTTCATTCACCGTGGTGTTGGAAGTGACAGTGGCTGTGAAGGTGACGGAGTTGCCGGGAGGGGCGGTGAACGATGGGTCGTTATTCGAGGACACCGACGTTGTGGTGGGAGCCGCCACAATGATGAGCGAGAAGTTGGCGGTTACACTCTGCGGCGCGGTCATGGTGATGCTGGTCGAGGCGCTGGTCGAACTCGCCACGTTCCCGGTCCAGTTGACGAAGCTGTAGCCGGCGTTGGCCGTTGCCGTCAGAGGCACAGAAGCCCCCGAGTTGTAGAACCCGCCGGAGGTAGGCGTGACTGTTCCGCCGCCAGCGGGATTCACTCCGGTCGTTAGTTGGTATTGCGTGTTGAAGTTGGCAGTGTAGGTCGTCTCCGACGTCGGCGCGGTGACCGAATGCGACTGCGTGCCAGAATCCGACCAGCTGCTGAAGACGTATTGCGTTCCCGAAGGGCCGGTCTGCGGCGAGGTGGTGGCGATGGTATGCGATGATCCCACGACCCAGTTGAAGCTCTGCGGGGCGGTGTAGCTGGTGCCGTCCACGGTGATCAAGAGATTGGCCGGGCTGGTCGTGACTGTGACGCTGACGAGAATGTCGACTGGCGTGCTGACCTGCTGATTGTCTACCGTTGCTGTGCCCGTGCCGTTACCGGGGCTTGATCCTGCCGTGTAGGTCGAGGTTGCCTGTCCACTGGTAAGCGTGGTGCCCGTTGGGTTCACGCTGCTGTCCAGCGTTCCGCCAAAGCTGACGGGTGTGCCATTGGGCACGCTGAATCCGCCCGTGCCGTTCGAATTGTGCGTGAGGTCGGCGGTCAGCGTTGAGGTACCGCCGGAGTCGATTTGAGTTGGATTAGCGCTGATGCTCAGCACCAACCACGGATTGTAGGAGACGGTCGCTGAATTGAAGGTATCAACGAAAATGGTGTCGCAACCGGCATTGGGCGAGCCGGGATTGATCGGCGATCCTGTGCCACCGCTGCCTTCCGACGGGCCGTCGTTAGCGGGAGTGCCCGGTCCAGCGTTACAGCCCCACCAGTTGTTGACAGCCACGCCGGTGGCAGTACTTTCCAAGGCAAATCCCGAGCCGTATTCTGCGTGGTTGTCGGCGAAGCGAGAATTGGAAATTGTGATTGTACCTTCATAACTCTCGGCATAAATTGCTCCACCGTACGGAAAGAACGGGGGAGTTCCATTTGCCGTGTTTCCGGTGAAGCTCGATCCAGAGATGGTCGCATACCCGAAGATCGATGGCGTGTCGGTGTAAGGATTAACGTACAACGCACCGCCCTGCCCTGCGGTGTTGTTGGTAAAAGTCGAATTCGTAACCACCTCGCCGCCGAGGGTAACCGCAGCCTCCTGATAAAAAAGCGCCCCGCCCTGATTAATAGGAGCGCTGTTGCTAGAGAAGGTAGTATTGGTTACCGTCAGGTTGGGGCCCTCGTCGTCCACCGCACCGCCGTTTGCCCCTCCAGCGGCATCGGCGCTGTTGTTGTGAAACACCACGTTGGTCAGGGTGAGGTCGTCGCCCAAGTTGCCGCCCGCGACAATTGCGCCTCCGCCATATTCGCAATCGTTGGTGGTGGTGTTGGTGCAATTGCCTCCGGTGAGGGTCACATTTGAGATCGAGAGTGGATTGTTACCGACTCCGGACCCAAAATAAAAATCTTCCTCGAGGATGCGGTCAACGCCATCGGTCTGTTGAATGATGGTGTTAGCGGCTGTCCCAGTACCGACCATCGAAAGGCTAAAGCCGGTTGTGGCGTTCCCGATCTGGAGTTCGCCGGTCTCCAGGCTGGTGAGGTCATAGGTGCCCGACGGAAGGTTGATGGTGGTGGTGTCGGGAGCGCTGTTATTGGCGAGGCAGACCGCTTCGCGCAAACTCAGCGTGGATGGGACTGACGTGGTGCTGGTGGTGCAAGCGTTGATGGTGTCGATGTCCGCAGTCGTATTCACGTTGAGTGTGAGGGTCCCATTGGAGGTGATAAGCGTGGGAGCGGACTGGGACGAAGTTAGAACGACGATGTCACGCGACGCGTTGATCTTTTGCGGCAACGCCAGAGCCGCGACGGGCGTGCCGGAGAAAGAAATGTCAGCGCTCGGGCTGGCCGTTTTGCCGGAGGTGTCGAGAATATGAAGTTGGCTGCGCCCAGCATCGAGCACCATCAAGTCTTGCGTAGACGAGGAAGCCAAGCGCGGGGAGTTAAAAGCAGAAGATGAGACCGGTCCTGAAGGCGCCGACCCAGTGTAGGGCAGTCGCTTCGCCAAGGTCCACGCACCCAGTGCAGTCGGATTCGGCGCAGTCGCCGGTTTCGTGTGATGTACGCGGAGCGCAGCGCGACGTGCGGGAAGATCCGCAGCCGTCACCGGGGTTGTATCCAACGTTCCATGCTGCAGGATGTGTATGGTTCCATCGTCGGCAAGAACGGAAATCTCAGTGCGCCCATCGCGGTCCCAAATGAAATCGCCTAAAGCCAGAGCCTGCACGTTGAACGGTAAGTTGACCGACTCCGTCTGAGCATTTGCGCTGAGCGCGCTATAAATCACGACAACGTTGGTCCCTGCACCTACCGCCAGGTCGGCTCCGCCGCCAAGGTTGCCCCACGCCACGGAATCGCCTCGCGCCGGGAGCGGGTAAGTCGCGCCTGCGATGAGACCACTCGAACTCGGGCTGAGGATTACCAGTTCCGGGCCGCTTGCTCCGTCCAAGCTCACCGCAACATGACCGTCGGCGGTGGCAGCCAACGCCATCACTTGGCCGGTCAGGGGCACGGCGTTTGGAGTGAGAAGATTTCCGCGCCCGTCGCCGGCAAGTAGGTAAAGAGCGCCGCCGCGCGCGGCGACTAACACGTCCTTGTAGCCGTCTCGATTGAAGTCACCCGTCACCAGCAAGTCCGGAGACTCGGGAACGGCAAACACGCGGGCCTTCGGCAAAAAGGTGGGTGGAACGTTGCCCTGCATCGCCTTTGCATAGAGAGAGAGGTCGGTCGGCGCATAAGCGTCCGGGTTGCCGCGCATTAAGACGAGCACGCCACCATTCTTGGTGGAGTAGCCGGCCACCACGTCCATGGCGCCATCGGCGTCAAAATCCGCTGCGACCAATGCGGTGGGATTCGCCGTGCCGCCCTGAAGTGCCGCCACCGCGTCCGCGGAACCGGCGTAAGTGAGCTTCAGATTCTGCGGGTTATTCAGGTTGACCAAAGCCTTCCCCGCGCTGGGCAGAATCGTCGCTCCGGCATTCGCCGCTCGAATCTTGGCCAGCGGGAAGTAAGACAGGAAAAGAAGGCCAGCAATGGCAAGCAGGCTGAGGTAGAAAGGACGAGGCAGACGAAGGCTCTTCATCATGACAGTCTCCGCGCCGGACGTTGATTTGTTTCCGTGCAGCCCGCAAGCGGGCGGCGGCAGACAACAAAGAAGATTCGCCGGCGTCTAAACGCTGATTTTCCCTGGGTTCGACCGAGATCGCGATAGCACCCGGGTATTTGCCATGGGGGCGCGCGATTGGCATGGTCTGACGATCCAGAGGATAAGTCAAGATGAAACATCTTGCAACCTAACCGCTTCCGCATCCGGCACTAAATGCAATAATTTACGAATTTCTACTTGACAAGGCGCCATTCATGATAAAAGATTTGCGACTCTTGTTGGTTTGTTCCCGGGCCCCGTACTTCCAATTACGCAGGTGGTACCGCTCGACATGTTAGAGAAAGAGTTATTCGCGTCAGGGCCCAGATTCGTTGTCAAGACGCACGACAAAGACGGGAGTGCCTCTAATATAGGGGTTCCTGTGATCAGCCTCGATCCAGTTTTTCCCTCGGACGAGCCCCTACTTTATCAAACCTACGCCGGCACGAGAACCGAGGAGATGGCGCTGACAGGATGGAGCGCCGAGCAACAGGAAACTTTTCTGCGCATGCAGTACGAGGCGCAGCGCCGTTCCTATCGGATGCAATTCCCTGACGCCGAATACTGGGTGATCCGCTGTGACGAGGTTGCAGTGGGAAGACTGATTGTCGACCGAACCCCGGAGGAAATCCACGTGATGGATATTGCTCTTCTTCCGGAGTTTCGGGCACAGGGAATTGGCTCCACTGTTATGGAAGCGATCATGAACGAGGCATTGCAGGCGGAGAAGACCGTGCGCCTGCATGTGGAGCGCTTCAATCCTGCTTTGCGCTGGTATGAGCGCCTGGGCTTCGGCGTAGTCAGCGCCGGGCCTATCTATTTAGAGATGGTTTGGCGGCCATCACGGCCATCCTGCAACAGCAGCCAGCCAGCCTCGGGATCCGGACCAGATGTGCAGGACACAAGTTTGGGAGCGGGCCTATGTCGATCTATCTGACTAAGACCATGTTTGAACAGAATCTAAACACGAAGTTTTGGCTTTTGGATGACCGGTCAGAGCCGTATCCCATCGACTTAATCGAAATCACCAATGGGCATTCGTCAGCACGACAGGAACAATTTTCGCTGCGGTTCCGCGGTGATCGTAATCAGGTTTTCCCGCAACGTATTTATCCGATGAAGCACGATTCCATCGGCGACTTCGATTTGTTCTTAGTTCCCGTTGGCCGGGACGAGACCGGAACTTTTTACGAAGCGGTATTCAACCGGCTGATTCAAGATCAGGCTTAGAGGAGAAGACAGATGGCGCAACCGTATCTGGGCGAAATCAGAATGTTCGGCGGCAACTTCGCAATCGCAGGATGGTCTTTCTGCAACGGGTCAGTGCTCAGCATCGCTCAAAACAATGCTCTGTATAACCTGCTGGGTACGACTTATGGCGGTGATGGTGTAAACACCTTCGGCCTCCCTGACCTGCAGGGCCGCATTCCCGTCCATCAGGGACAGGGAGCGGGACTTCAGAACTACGTCATTGGCCAGAAGGGTGGCCTGGAGACGGTGACGTTGCTCGGCACCCAACTGGCTGTGCATTCTCACCAGGCGTTGGGCAGTGCAAGCGGCGGGGCCGCACCTAATCCCGCGAACAACACTTGGGGAAACAATGCGATTACGAACAACTCATTTGGGCCCGGTACCTCGGCCAATGCGTCGATGAATGCGGGGTCCACCAGCATGACCGGTGGCAATCAGCCGCACGATAACATGCTGCCGTTCCAGGTGATCTCGTTCATCATTGCGCTGACTGGTATTTACCCTTCGCAGGGTTAGTAAATCGGAGCACAAGAACTTAGAGTTTGGGAGAGAAAGTTATGAGCACACCGTATCTCGGCGAGATTCGCATAGTGGGATTCTCATTCGCGCCCAAGGGCTGGGCCGCGTGCAATGGACAAATAATGCCCATCAACCAGAACCAGGCCCTCTTTTCGCTGCTGGGGACCACATTTGGCGGTGACGGGAGAACTACGTTTCAACTCCCCGACTTTCGCGGGCGCGCGCCCATCGAGCCGGGCACACTGGGCAACAACGCATACAGCTATGGTCAGAAAGGCGGAGAGGAACTGCATACTCTTGTGACGCCCGAAATCCCCCTCCACTCGCACATTCCCACTGCCAGCAGCGCTCCCTCCACCCTGCCAAGTCCGTCCGGCAATTTCTGGGCAACCGGATCGCAGATGTACGCCGCTTCTCCGATCAATACTGCAATGGCGCCCAATGCGATCATCAACAACAGCGGAGGCCAGGGGCACGAGAACCGTTCACCTTATCTGGTGGTCAATTTCATCATCGCGTTGACGGGAATTTTTCCCTCGCGAAACTAAGCAAAGAATCTTTAGGAGGGTTCGCTATGGCCGATCAATATCTTGGAGAAATCCGGATGGTAGGTTTCAGCTTTGCGCCCACCGGCTGGGCGCTGTGCAACGGACAGCTAATGTCAATATCCCAGGCCACCGCTTTGTTCTCGCTTCTCGGCACAAACTACGGCGGGGACGGTAAGAGCACCTTTGGCCTGCCCAATTTGCAGGCATCGGCGCCCATGGGCTACGGGAATGGCAACGGCCTGACTCCACGATATTGGGGCGAAACCGGCGGGGAAGTTGCCGTTACTTTGTTGCAGAACCAAATGCCATCGCATAACCACGGCGTCGCCTGCATCAGCGGCCAGGGGTCGGCGAATTCCCCGGCGAATGCCGTTTGGGCGAGCATCAAAGGAGACAGAGTACCGCCTCCACTTTACGCTGCCGCCGCCACCACCGTCGGAATGAGTGCGGCGGCCTTGCAGATCACGGGAGGGAACCAGCCGCATAACAACATGCCACCGTTCCTGGCGGTTTACTTCGTCATTGCCTTGCAGGGATATTTCCCGTCACGGGGCTAGGAGCACTGGAAAACGACCGCCGGCGATCCCCTCGTCGGCAGTCGTAAGCTCCTGACTTGACAGTCCAGGAGCAAAGGGAGCAGTATTTATCCCTGTATTAAACGCATTTAATACAGGGCCGCGCTCGCGGCAAAGAGGAAGCCATGTTATCTTCCAGTTCCCGCCTTTCAATCCCTCTTCGACTGATTTCAGTGGCCAGCATCTTACTCGCGCTGCTGGCGTGTACGCCGAGAGCAGTTGCGCAGTCTGCCTATGTGCGGGTCAGTCAAGCTGGCTATGAAGCTGGCGCCGCGCCTTTTCGTGCATATCTTATGTCCACGGCCGCAGGGGCGGAAGCGAACTTCAAAGTGGTCGGCTCGAAGGGTGCCACCGCGTATTCGGGCCACATCGGCGCACGGCTCGGCACCTGGAGCCACAGTCAAAAAGTAAGCTATGACGTCTACGCCCTCGACTTCACGGTTCCGGGAGGCGACCTCTACACAATTTCGGTTTCCGGGCCGGTTACCGTGGATTCGCCGTCGTTCGCGGTGGATCGCGCGGATGTGCTTTATTCCGGCTTACTTCTGAACACTTTGTTTTTCTACGAAACGGAGCGCGACGGAGCGAACTTCATCCCCAATGCGCTGCGTAATGCGCCAGGACACCTGAAGGACGAGAACGCGCGTGTTTACCAGACTCCGGTGCTCGACAACAACGACTTCAACGATAACCTCCCGCCCACATCGCCCCTGGTATCGGCAAATGTGCCGAATATCGATGCGTCGGGGGGATGGTGGGACGCCGGCGACTACATGAAATACGTCGAAACGGTGAGCTATACGGCAGCGCTCATGCAGATCGGGATTCGCGACTTTCCGAACCAGATGGGCGCGGCCGCTCCAATGAACCCTCCGGCACCGCCAGGCTCTATTTCTTATGCGGGCGACAGTGGTCCGGGAGCACCGGCGTCATCCGACTTCAGCGACGAAGCAAAGTTTGGGGTCAACTGGCTAATGCAGATGTGGGACGACAAGACGCGAACCTTGTACTACCAGGTAGATAACAGTCAAGACTGGGATTATTACGGGGAGGGCGATCCAAGTTCGGCCACGGGCAACTGTGGCGGAACCTATGCGACTCCCTTTTGCCTGATCACCGAGTACGACATCTGGACCCTGCCCCAGGCGGCCGATACTTTCTATCAAGCCGGAGATCCGCGACCTTGCGACCCGTATACGACCTTCTTCATCTGCGATCGTCCGGTGTACGTTGCCGGGCCCGCAGGGTCGCCAATCAGCCCAAATCTGGCGGGTCGTTTGGCGACGGACTTTGCATTGTGCTACCAGCTGAATCGCGCTGCGAATCCTTTTCTCGCGAATCAGTGCCTCAAGAGTGCGGAGGATATTTTTGCGCTTGCGAATACGTCGTATACAGACCCTGCGCCTACTGTAGGGTCAGGCACATGCGCTACCTGCCTGGTCACCATTTCTCCCTTCGACGGTTATCCGGAGAACGTATGGGAAGATGACATGGAGCTTGGTGCAACCGAACTATACTTCGCTCTGCAATCGGCTCTGCAATCCGACCGGGGAAACCTGAACCTGCCTTCCGGACTGCCGCACACAAATCCGATGTACTACCTGCGCCAGGCGGCGGAATTTGCCAAAGGTTACATCACGAACGTCTACGACGGAGGGTACACAGACACGCTGAATCTGTACGACGTAAGCGGCCTTGCCCACTTCGAACTTTACCGGGCATTGGAAATGGCGGGAAATCCCAGCGGTTTGGCGGTGTCGAAGGCGAGCGTTCGCAAACAATTCCTGCGTCAAGTAGATGACGCGATTACCCAAGCCGGCTCGGATCCCTGGGGCTTCGGGTACGGATGGAACTACGGCGATACCACCTCGCACGGCGCCGGTCTGTCGGTGATGGCCAGTGAAGCGTATTACCTGACTCGATCCAGGAGCTATGACACCTACTCGCAGAGATGGCTGGCTAACATCCTGGGCACGAATGCCTGGGGCTCATCGTTTATCGTAGGCGACGGGAGCACGTTTCCGAATTGTATCCAGCACCAAGTGGCGAACCTGGCGGGTGCTCTGGATGGAACTTCGGGAGGTATGCCTGTACTTTGGGGCGCGGCTTCCGAGGGTCCGGCCGGTTATGCTACTTCAGGCGTGGTTGGCGGCATGATTCTGTGTCCGGCAAACGGAGTGGATCCGTTTAAGAAATTCAACGGAAACCATGGTGCGTTTGATGCATCGCAAATAGCGGTATACCGGGATAATGTGCAGTCTTTCAGCACGACCGAACCCGGGATCGATCTCACATCCACGTCGTTTCTGATGTGGTCCTGGAGACTTGCTCAACAGCCTAGCTTCTGATTGTTGGGTAACCTAGCTCGTCTTGGCGGGGGCCTCGGAGACCCGAATCGAGAAGTTGACGGTGATTCGGGCTTTGGTCTCGACCGGCTGTCCGTTCTGGAGATAGGGTTTGAAGCGCCATTGGCGCACTGCCTGCTGCGCCGCCGTGGTCAATACCGCGGGGCCGCTGAGCACGCGCAGGTCTTCGATGGTGCCGTCAGTGCCGACAACCGCCTGCAACACTACCGAACCCTGCACTCGCGTGTGCTGTCCCAGCAAGGGATAAGTCACATCGGCGGCTTGCTGCACCTCGGTCACGCTCTCGGGAGAAACACGCTCGCGCTCGGCCGCATTTGTGGGCAGATTTGCGACCGACGTGGTCACTTCCGGGACGCGATTTGAATCGCCGGGGATCTGTACTTTTGCGACGTTGCTTCCGGAATGAACGGTGCGGTGCGTGTCGCCTGCGACCACTTCAACGTCCATCGGCGGAAGGACGGTCCGAGTGGTTACGACCGCCGGCGAGTCTGGGTTGGCAGCGGCGCTGTCAGCGGGCGCTGTGACGGCCGTCTGGGTGGAAGTCTTTGGACCATTGTGACCCTTTGCAGTTGCGGTGGCGGTCTTTGTTATGGGTGCCTGGCTGGTCTTGGCAGGCACAGCCGTGGAATCCGTTTGCGCAACGGTTACTGAACTCGCAGCATCAGACTCGAGCGCCTCATCAGAACCAAACCAGAATTCGCGATCCTTGGCGACGACAGCGGCGAGGGTAATCAGCAGAAGAATGAGCGCGATCTGCAGTCGGCGAAGTTGCTTGTTCGCAAGACCAGCCTGAGGCCTGGCATACTCCACACTTGGATCCAGACTCAGCATTTCGCGTCTCTCGCTCTGCACCCGGTCGATCATTCAAAATAGCCTTCCACAAAAAGTGCCGATTCCCAGGCACCAATAGCCTGAGGCCATAAGCCCGCCATGGCAATGGCACGTTCCGGGGACGGATTGGCACGAGCGTGCTACAAGGCCGGTTCTGAAGTGAGTGGTTGACGTCTAAACACAGCGGATCTACCGTTTGTCAAGGCCACGGTTCCGCTCAAACCGCAAACGCCGGACGGACTATGGCAAGCGGGCGGGGTATATGCCGCGCACTTTCATAGCCCGGGTTGATCACCAGGAATTCCCGGAACGACTCGTCCCATCCCAGCGGATCCAGAATCTGACAAATTTGTTGTGTACTGGGTGGAGAAACGTAGTACTATTCATCCCCAGAGAAGTGCAATCGGGAATTTCCCGTTTTCCCCCTCCCCCTAGAAGCCCAGAACGGAAGTTCCGTCTAATCCTTAAAGGAGAACTCGTGATTCGAAGACTAGGTGTAAGTTTGCTCACGTTGGTCGCGATCATGTCAGGCGCGGCTATTGCCTCCCAGGCCCAACCACAGTCCTTGTTGACGCATCATGTGCGTGAAGTGACTCTCGATGGGCGGGCACCTTTGGTCGGACACCTACCCGCAACGCAGTCCATGCGGCTCGTTCTCGTTCTCCCGCACCGCAACCAGACAGAGTTAGATAACTTTCTGAAAGAACTCTACGATCCTTACAGCGCGTCTTATCGTAACTTCCTAACAGTGGAAGAGTTCACCGCCAGGTTTGGTCCCAGCCAGGAAGACTATGACTCCGTGATTCGCTTCGCGAAAGCGAACGGCCTTACCGTGGTTGGCACGTCGCGCAATCGCATGAATATCGATGTCAAGGGGTCGGTGGCAAGCATTGAGGAAGCCTTGCACGTGAGCATGGGCGTCTATCAGCATCCCACCGAAGGCCGCACCTTCTTTTCTCCGGACCGCGAGCCCACGCCCGACACGATCCAGTTGTGGCACATCAACGGCTTGGACAATTATTCCACCCCGAAGCCGATGTTCACGCGCCGTGATCCGAACGCTGTTTCCCCGGAAAATGCGCGCTCGAACGCCACGATTGGCTCCGGTCCCAGCGCATCGTTCCTCGGCAGCGACATGCGCGCGGCCTACTACGTCGACGGGAACGCCTCCGCAACTCTCACCGGCACCGGCCAGTCGCTCGGCCTGTTTGAGTTCATTGGCACCGATCTGGCTGACCTGACCACGTACTATAAAAACGTAGGCCAAACCAACAACGTACCCGTCACGCTCAAGTCGGTCGACACCCAGAGCACGAGTTGCGTCTTTAATAGCGGCTGCGATGATACCGAGCAGACCTTAGATATGACCCAGGCGCTCGGCATGGCGCCCGGCATGTCCAGCCTGGTAATGTGGATCGGAACTGGCGGCTTGTCGGGGCAAACAATCGACGATTCCGGGATTTTTAACGCCATGGCCACGGCTAGCCCGCTGAACGCGCAATTGAGCAGCTCGTGGGCGTGGAAGCCGTCGGACCCCAGCACTGACGACGTCTACTTCCAGGAGTTCGCGGCGCAGGGGCAGAATCTCTTTCTAGCGGCGGGCGACGACGGCAAGTGGACCACGAGCGACTTTTTTTGGCCAGCCGATAGCGTATACGTCACGAGCGTCGGCGGAACGGACTTAGACACCTCCAGTGCGGGCGGTCCCTGGGCGTCGGAAACCGGATGGTCTGACACCGGCGGCGGCATTGGTCCGGATGACTTTCCGATTCCCTCCTGGCAGGTGGCCGCGGCCGCCGGCTGCCCCAAGTGTTCCCAGACCTTTCGCAACGGCCCAGATGTTGCGGCCAATGCGAATTTCACCTTTTACGTCTGCGCCGACCAGAAGGCCTGCACTGCGAACCTCTATGGTGGAACCAGCTTTGCGGCGCCCATGTGGGCCGCCTACCTGGCTCTCGCCAATGAGCAGCATCTCTCTAACGGAGCAACCACCACGCTCGGTTTCATCAATCCGGCCCTTTATACGATTGGTTTGGGCGTGAACTATGACACCGACTTCCACGACATCACCAGTGGAGGCAACACCGACGGGTCAACCGTCGGCTACGACTTGTCTACCGGCTGGGGCAGTCCGAACGGGAGCGCCCTGATCGACGCACTTGCCGGAACGGCGTCTCCCAGCTTCACCATTTCTGCCTCGCCCACTACGGTCTCGGTGGCGAAGGGTAAGAGTGGCACATCTAAGATCACGACCGCCATCTCGGGCGGCTTTGATTCGGCCGTCGCCTTGACCGTAACTGGCCAGCCTACGGGCGTAACCGCAAGCTTCAATCCCACGTCGATTGCCGCACCCGGTTCCGGCACCTCGACCTTGACTCTGCTCGTGGACACAACCACTGCAAAAGGTACGTACACGCTCACCGTCACCGGCAAGGGCGGCGGCATCACGCAAACAACCACGGTCAAGCTGACCGTGACCGCCACGACGGCGATCTTCGCGATCACGGCGTCGCCCAATGCCATTACCGTGGCCAGGGGCAGCTCCGGCACCTCCACCATTACCGCGAAGGTCGCGGGCGGCTTCGACTCGGCGATCACCTTGTCGGGAGGTTCCAAAATAGAAACCTTCAGTCCTAACCCCATACCGGCGCCCGGCTCAGGGACGTCGACTATGACGATCACGATAAGCAACACTGTCCCACTCGGAGCCCACGCTATCACCGTAACGGGCACGGGAGGAGGCCTTGTGGATACGACGACAGTCACGGTCACCGTCACCCAATAGCGAACAGTGAAATGTTTCGTCGCTTAGGATGGTAAAGTTGAGCAAACGATTGGCCCGGATCAGATGATCTGGGCCTTTTTTGTGCGCTTAACACACTGTTCGTCCGTAATCTAAACAGCCGTAATTGCCCAGCGATGACTAATACGTCTCGCGCGGGCCGGGGTCAATCGGATTTGTGAGGCTTGCTCGACAACAGGAATTGAAGTCCGAAATAACCGATGAAATAGGACTGATTGCTACGCGCCGGTTCGAGGCTGCGTCCGGCCATGACGAGAAGGATAAGGGAAGGACGGATCTTGTAGCGGCCGCCGAAGTCTATCGTGGGCTGGTTTTCGGAAGGATGGAAAGCTCCTTGGGAGTAGAACTCTACGTCCCCTTCGAGTTTTGGAGTGAAATCGTGGCCCACGACCAGACCGGTAAGCCAGCCGTCCGGTCCTTTGTGGACAAACTGATAACCGATTTCGTAGTCCACGTCGACGGGGCCAAGTTTTTTGGAGAATTCGAAGGGCAGGAGGAAGGTATCGCTCGCAGGCGTGATGCCGCGGCGGACAGAGTCGTTCGGATTGTTGAGGAAAAGCTGGGGAAAAACCGAGATGTTGAGGCCGGACTCTCCTGCGTCGTAGAAACGCCACTTGACGCCGGGATTGGATTGACCTACACCAAACTCGGTCGCGGCCGAGGGGTTGTGGACACGCAACCAGGCATTTTCGTAGGTGAGTTGGATGCGGTCACCAACGCCGAAATTGATGTCTACGTCCGGTGTGTGGGAGACGGACTGATTGCTATAAAGAAAGGGCATGTAGCCAAGATTGATTTCCCAATTCAGATGGCCGGGCGTGCCTGGATCATTGGTGTAATAAGGCGGACCACCTTGGGCAACTGCAGAGGAAGCGGCAACGAAGAAACCGAGGGACAGAACAAGGATCCGCAACATAAGTTATGCCAAACATTTCCCCGGGTCGCCAATCGCTTCGGTGAGGTCGTTCAGGAACATCGCGGCGCGGGCGCCGTCGGCCGCGCGGTGATCAGCAGATAGGGTCAGCGTCATCATTGGCCGGACGGCGGGTCTCCCTTCCACGGCGACGACGCGGTCGGCAATGCTGCCCACTGCGAGAATTGCTGCTTGCGGCGGGGTGATGATGGCGGTGAACTGGTCCACGCGATACATGCCGAGGTTACTAAGGGTGAACGTGGCGTCGGCAATGTCGCCGGGGCGCAGCTTTCCTGCCCGAGCGCGCTCGGCCACGTCACGGCGCTGCGTCGCAATTTCTGCCAGCGTCGCGCTATGTGCGTTGGGAATGACAGCGGCGACCACGCCGTCATTCACCGCAATGGCCACGCCCATGTTCACGTGATCGTGAAGCCGAATGCCTGCTGTGGTCCAGCTTGAATTCAAGCGCGGGTGCTTGAGCAGGGCGCGCGCCACCAGTGCGACCAGCAGATCCGTGTGTGTGATGCGGACGTGATGCGTGCGCTCGATCTCCGGGGCGAGGTTTCCCCGACACTCATTAAGTGCGCTGGCTTCGATCTCACGCGTTACGAAGAAGTGCGGAACGGTTGTCCAGCTTTGCGTGGTGCGTTCGGCCATCAGGCGGCCGAGAGTGCTGGGGACTTCGATTCTGCTGGATTGTCTTGCGATCGTGGCACCGGAAGCGATTGGTGCGGCCGCCGCCTGCACATCCGATGCAAGAATCTCACCGCCGGCACCAGAGCCACGCACAGTGGCAATATCGACACCTAATTCTTTCGCGAGACGCCGCGCCTTGGGAGAAATCCTCGCTCCCGGAATGGCCGGAGGTTTGGAATCGCTGGTTGCAATCGGCGCGGCTTGGGACCCGGGCTTTCCCTGCAAACCACCTCGCGCTGGCGGCGCGCCGGTTGACGATTCATTTTCTGTAGGAGGCTTTTCGCCGGGAGCGACGATCCAGGCGATGGTCTGCCCCACGGGAATGTCGGCTCCGGCGTGCGCTGTGATTCCGGCGAGGATGCCGTCGGCCGGCGCTTCCACTTCCATCACAGCTTTGTCGGTTTCAATTTCGAGAAGCGGTTCGCCTTTGGTGACGCGATCGCCTTCCTGCTTCCGCCAGGCAATGAGCTTGCCGGTCTCCTGCGCCATCTCAAGGGCGGGCATAACAACGCTGAAGGCCATAGTCTTTGTGGGGGAAGGGCTCTGCTATGGCCTTCAGCCCGAAACTCCTACTCGCTCAGTTTTCGCGCTGGCTTCGATCATCTCCAGCACTTTCTCGCTGGGCGGAGCTTCAGTCTCGCGAGTGGTGGGCAGCGGCCCGTTCACCGTGAAATAATGCGCGCCCGCCACCAGAAGTTCTTCCGCCGGGAAGCGGGTAATCACTTCGTGTCCTGTCGGCGTGACCACGATTTCTTCCTCGATGCGCGCCGCGCTCCAGCCGTCGGTCGAGGGCCAGAAAGTTTCCAGCGCGAACACCATTCCGGGCTCGATGGTAACTGGATGTTCGAACGAAACCAGGCGGCTGATCACCGGCTTCTCCCAGATGGCGAGGCCGATGCCGTGGCCATATTGCAGCGCGAAGCAGGATTCTTCGTTGGGGAAACCAAATTCTTCCGCCTTCGGCCACACCGCGGCAATTTCAGCAGTCGTACGCCCTGGGCGCACGAGTTCGATAGCGGCGTCGAGATACTCACGGCAGCGCTTGTAGGCGTCGACCATGGCGTGCGAAGCGTAGCCCACGGTGAAGCAGCGGTAGTAGCAGGTGCGGTATCCCATGTAAGAATGCAGAATGTCGTAGTAGACGGGATCGCCCGGCCGCAGCACGCGATCAGAGAAAACATGCGGATGCGGACTGCAGCGCTCGCCGGAAATTGCATTCACCGCTTCAACGTATTCCGAACCCAAATCGTAGAGCACCTTGCTGACAAGGCCGACCGCTTCGTTCTCGCGCAGTCCGGGCTTCATGGCACGGTAAAGCTCGTCGTAAGCGGCGTCGACCATCATGGCCGAGGTGTTGAGCAGCGAGATTTCATCCTGCGTCTTGATGACGCGGGCGTTAGACATGAGCTGTTGGCCGTCGACCACTTTAATGCCTTCGCGCTGCAGCGCGAACAGCACGGGAAGTTCGATGATGTCGATGCCGAGCGGCTCTTTGTGCAGGCCGCGCATTTCGAGTTCGATGCGAATCTTTTTCGCGACGTCCTCGGCGCGTCCCATCTCAGGGGTCATGGCGCCGCGCAGCATCGAAATTCCCGCGCGCGAACGTCCATCCAGCCACGGACAATTCAGTTGATGATGCTTGGCGGCGGAGCCGAAGTCCCAGAGGATGGGCTCGTCGTTCTGCGGTAGCAGCGTGAAGCGGTTGCACTTATCCTGCGCCCACGAGCCAATATGCGTCGAAGTCAGGTAGCGCACATTGTTCATGTCGAAACAAAGCAGCGCGCCCATCTCGGACTTTGCCAGCAGAGCCTTGGCCTTTGCCAAACGTTCGCGGCGCAAACGGTCGAAATCGATGCGTTGTTCCCAATCGACTGCCATGGTTCCATGAGTTTTTAATGCCATAAAAAACCTCCAGTGTTCGCGTAGCGCCGCCGTCTCAGCGGCTGTCCGGCGGGCGTCTCGCCCGCGATCCAAGGGCGGCACTCCCCAAGGACAATCGGCAGTGCCTGCCCTGAGCCTGCCGAAGGGATGCCGACGCTACGTTTTATTGCACAGTTGCCGCGCGGCTTCCGAAACCGTTTGTTCCGTCGGTACCGTCGCGTCTTCGAGCGGCGGAGAAAACGGGATGGGAACGTGCATTGCACCCATTCGCTTCACCGGCGAGTCCAGATCGTAGAATGCGCCTTCGGCGATCACGGCCGCAAGCTCGGCCGTGACCCCGTAACGGCCGTAGCCTTCATCCAGCACAATCACTCGCGAGGTCTTCTTCGCTGAGTCGATCAACGTCTTTTCGTCAAGGGGCCACATCGTCCGCGGATCGACGACCTCCGCGCTGATGCCTTCTTTTTCCAGCAGGATCGCTGCGCCCAGCGCGACTTGCACCATGCTGCTGGTGGCGACCAGCGTGATGTCGTCGCCGGCGCGCTTCACATCGGCCACGCCCAGCGGGATTGTGTAATCCTCTTCCGGAACCGGGCCTTTCAGCTTGTACATCATCTTGTCTTCGAAGAAGACCACGGGATTCTCGTCACGGATCGCCGTCTTCAGCAGGCCTTTGGCGTCGTAGGGTGTCGAAGGCAAAACCACTTTCAATCCCGGCACATGGCTGAACCAGGCGTGCAGCGATTGCGAGTGCTGCGCGGCCGAGCGTCGCGTCGCGCCCAGCGTGGTGCGCATTACCATGGGGACTCTCCAGTGCCCGCCCGACATGTAGTGGACTTTGGCTGCCTGGTTGACCATCTGATCCATAGTGAGGGTGATAAAGTCGCCGAACATGATGTCTACCACGGGCCGCATTCCGGTCATGGCTGCGCCCACGGCTACCCCGGTGAAGCCGGCCTCGGAGATCGGCGTGTCCACTACGCGCCCCGCGCCGAACTCTTCGACCAATCCAGAAAGGACTTTGAAGGGCGTGCCCGCTTCGGCGACATCCTCGCCGAAGATGCAGACGTGCGAGTCGCGGCGCATTTCCTCCGCCAACGCCTCGCGTACCGCCTGCGCAAATGTGAGCTCGCGCTCAGGCATAGACGTGCTTCTCCACTTCATCGACGCTGGGATAGGGCGCCGCAATGGCGAACTTCACCGCAGACTCCATGATGGCGCGAACTCCAGAGTGAATTTGATCGAGGGATGCAGTGTCAGCGTAGCCTTGCTCGAGCAACCACTTCGACAAAACCTTGATGGGATCGCGGTCAGTCTTCCATAGATGTTCTTCCTGCTTGGAACGGTAGTAGTCGCGATTGATGTCGCCGACGTGATGTCCACTGTAGCGGTAGGTATCGCACTGTAGGAATGCAGGCCCAGCTCCGGCGCGGGCGCGTTTTACCAGCCGCGTCGCGATTTCATTCACAGCGCGCACGTCTTGTCCGTCCACGCTGGCGGCTTCGAGTCCGAAAGCGGTAGCGCGGCCAAGAATGCTGCCCGCAGTGGTTTCGGCGTAATGCGTGTACTCGTTGTATTGATTGTTTTCGCAGACGTAAATTACCGGCAGCTTCCACAACTGCGCCAGGTTCATGACTTCATAGAGCGACCCCTGGCCGAGCGCGCCTTCGCCGAAAAAGCAGACTGCAACGCGATCTGTGCCCAGTGCTTTGGCCGAAAAAGCGGCACCCGTGGCGATGCCCACACTGCCGCCGACGATGGCGTTGGCGCCAAGGTTGCCGGTTGCGGGATCTGCGATATGCATCGATCCGCCTTTACCGCGGCAATAGCCCGCTTCTTTTCCCAACAATTCCGCGAACATGCGGTCCGGCGACGCGCCTTTGGCTAGGCAGTGTCCGTGGCCGCGGTGGGTGCTGGTGATGTAGTCGTCGACGCGCAGGGCTTCGCAGATTCCCACGGCTACAGCTTCTTCGCCACTATATAAATGAGCGAGTCCGGGCATGAGCGCACGGGTATAGACCTCGTTCACCTGCTCCTCAAACAAGCGAATGCTCACCATTTGGCGGTGAGCGCGGAGCCATTTTTCTTGATCGGTGACGGTCTCGCGGCCGATTTCAGGCTTGGAGACAGCTGTCGTCATTTCTTTTTACCTCCCGCGGTCACCGGCGTTGTCACTCCCGACATGGCGGCCAGGACATCGAACATGCAGGCGAAATCGTATTTCGTCCAGCCCATACCACGAGCCGCCGTCAAAATTTCGTTGCTCACTGCGGTCGTCGGAAGGGGTACGTCGAGCTGACGTCCCATATCCATCGCGAGGACCATATCCTTCTGCATCATGTTGACGTCGAACCAGGCCTCTTCCGGCTGCTGCAGCACGAAGGGTCCGCGGTACTGAATCATGGGCGATGCCACCGCGCTGTGGGTGAGCACATCGACAGCGGTTTCGCGTGCGATCCCGCTCTTCTCGGCCAGCAACACGCCTTCGGAAAACGCCAGCATCTGCACCGCAAGACTTAGGTTGATCGCGATCTTCATCGAAAGCGCGAGACCGTTGTCGCCTACGTGCGTCACCTTGGGACCAATGTCGAGCAAGAGCGGCTTTATTTTGTCGAAGGTCTCGGGGCGCCCGCCGACCATCACTGATAACTTTCCTTCCTGCAACGTGATCACACTGCCGGAGACGGGCGAGTCGACCATGTCCGCGCTTTTTTCCCGCACCTTTGTGGCCAGCGCACGGCTCACGGTGGGACTCACCGTACTCATGTCAATGAAAATCTTACCCGCGCTCAGGCCCGCCAGCATTCCATCCGGCCCTTCGGTGATGGCAGCGATAGCCGCAGAATTGGCAACCATGGCGAAGGTGAAATCGGCGGCGCTCGCGACCGCGCGCGGTGAGTCCGCCCACTGCATCCCTTTTTCAACCAGCCACTGCGCTTTGGCGCGGGTGCGGTTATAGCCGGTCACAGTGTGACCCTTGCTGAGCAACCGGTTGACCATCTGGCTGCCCATGACTCCCAGACCGATGAACCCGAGTTTCGCCATCCGCCGCAGGACCTCCGAACATTAGTTACGCAGTGCAGCTACGCAGTGATCTCAGGAAAATGACTTAGTCACGCAATGATCTTGGAACCGGCGGGCGCATGTTTTGCGGAAGACTTGCCGCCGGAAGATACCTGCGAATCCTGGCGTACTTGTTCGAGATGAGCGCGCATCGCGCCGCGAGCCATCTCCGGATCATGCCGCTCCACGGCTTCGAGAATGCGTTTGTGATGAACCTGTCCGCGCTGCGGTCCGCCTTCAACGTTGAAGATTTTTATGCGTTGGTCGCGCAGCAGTCCAACAATGGAATCGATCAGCGAAAGAATGAGCGGATTGGCGGCCGCCTCGGCCAGCGCGAGATGGAAGTCGAGGTCGGCTTCAATGTAGGCCCCGGGGTCTCTCTGTGCCCGATCCATCACGGCGACCGCCTCCCGCATGGCCACGAGTTCCGGTTCCTGAACTCGTGCCGCACCCAAGGCGGCAATCCCCGGTTCCAGAATCAAACGAAGTTCTGCCAGATGTGTGGAATTATCCTGCTGGCCGATCTTTATCATCAGGTCGAACGATTGTCGCGCGGCTTGCGAGGTGCCATCCGTAATGAAGGTGCCGCGGCCGGAGTAGGCTTCGACCAATCCTTTCTCGCGAAGCGCCTTCACGGCTTCGCGCACTGCGGTGCGGCTGACGCCGAGGCGCTGCGCCAAATCACGTTCGGCGGGAAGCTGGTCGCCGGGTTTGAGAGAGCCATTAAGAACGGAATCTTCGATCTGCTGGACGATCTGCTCGTACAAGCGCGAGGTTCGCACTACTTTGTACACAGGATTTTTCTCCGCACGGACCAGTGTGGGGGAACTGGCGATGGTCTGGCTACTATACCGCAGGTCCAAGACGTGTGGAGGTGTTTCTGTGGCGCTATTGTCGGACGCAAGCATCTACGGTCTTTAGGTATGGTGGTATGACAGCTAAGACGATAACACGCGTCCGTTGCGGAAAGCAAGCCTCCCTTCGAGAAGGCTGACCCCCAGCACCATGTAAATGAAAAGGACTCTTAAACCTGCGGACTTTACCAACTAAGTTCCCGAGGAGACGAAGAAGGTTAGCAATGTTCGAATTCGCTTGACTTCATTCTCGCGGCAATGGTATGGCTGTCGGACCAGAAAAACGGAGGAAGTTTCGATGACATTCCCCACCGCCCTGTCTGCGGGTCACAGGACGCCCTTACACACTCTTCTTCTTGTTCTTGCCCTCAGCCTGACGGGTTTGCCCGCGCTGGCCCAGTCCACGACTGGACGCGTGCTGGGCAGCGTTACAGACCAGAGCGGCGCCTCGCTTGCCGGAGCAACCGTAGTAATCACCGATACGCAGCGTGGCACTTCGCGAACCCTCATCACTGACGCGTCCGGCGAATACGTGGCTGCCGACCTGATACCGGGAACTTACAAGATCCACGTCGAAGCCAAGGGCTTTAAGTCAGTGGAGCGGCCTAACGTCGGCATTGAGGTCGCGACCGACGTCCGCATCGACTTCGCTCTCCAGCCGGGGCAGGTTTCCGAGGTCGTGGTCGTGAACGAGGAGGTTCCCCTGGTCAATACCACTTCCTCCACTTTAGGAGGAACGCTGAGTAATAGTGAGATCAACGATCTGCCCTTGAATGGCCGCAACTATGAGAATCTGCTGCAGCTTCGGCCCGGCGTGATGCGTTACCCCGGCGGCGGATTCTCCACCACCAGCGCCAACGGACTGCGCGCGGAAGATAACGCCTACTTCGTGGAAGGTCTGTTCAACAGTGAACCTTACTCCGGACAGGCAATCATTAATGGTGCGGGAATCGCAGGTGACTCGGCGACCATTCTGCCTATCGACGCGATTCAGGAGTTCAACCTGCAGCAAAATCCCCCAGCTGAGTACGGATGGAAACCGGGAGCGGTCGTCAACGTGGGCCTGAAGTCAGGCACCAACAAGGTGCATGGGACCGCGTTTGGTTTTGGCCGTGACGGAGTGATGGACGCGCGAAACTATTTCAACGACTCCCCCGCTTCGAAGTTGACCCGGACGCTGGAGCAGTTTGGCGGTAGTTTGGGCGGTGCGATCATCAAGGACAAGGCGTTTTTCTTCGGTGCTTACGAAGGCCAGAGGTACAACGTAGGCAACTCCTATGGAGGAATCACCAGTCCCTCGATGGTGCATATGGCGCCGAATCAAACCTGTTCGTTCGGCTTTGCCGGCGACTGCGCCGACAGCATTCCCGATGTGATCGCGGATATTACTGAACCGGCAGCAGTGTCGGCGGGGGTAATCGTAAGCCCCGCGAGCCTGCTCATTGCAGGATGCTCGGCTTCCGGCGCCTCAGTAACGTGCAACGGCGCAGGATTTCCCACGAACAATGCTCAGAGCATCAATATCACCAACGGATTTAATAACATCGTCCACGTCGATAACGTTGTCGGCAAGGTGGACTACAAGCTAAACGACCGAAACAGCATCAGTGGGACGTACTTTTTTGGAAACAACTCCGGGACCGTCGAAGACTTTCCTGAACTGCAGCAGAAATGGCTCTCCGATATTCATACCCGTGCGCAGGTCGTGGGCGGCAACTGGATCTGGACTCCCACCGCCCGCCTTGTGAACGAAGCACGCGTTGGCTACAACCGGTTGTACCAGCCGACCCTGCCGGGCGATCTCAACACGCCCGCCTCCGCATACGGCCTGGATACAGGCGTAAGCGGAGCCGACACTGGCGGCTTGCCGCGCATCGGCTTTGGCGGATACTTCTTCCCAGGGCTCGGCGGCTTCAAGTGGCCGAAGTTCCAGGGCCCCGATTCGATCACGCAGTTTGTGGACCACATCTCCTACACTGCGGGTAAACACGCGCTAAAATTCGGCGGCGAGCTCCACTACAACGATGTCAGGAACGCGGCGTACGGCAATGCCCGAGGTAGCATTAGTTTCCTGGGCGGCGTTGCTAGTGCGAACCCCGGTCCCAATGGGTCGACGCCGCTCGAGGATTTCTTTGCGGGCGCGCCTCTCAAGTCGACGGTGACCGTGGGAAACCCGACCCTGCAGCTGCACAACTGGGCGTACGCGGGCTTTTTCCAGGATGACTGGCGGGCTACCAAGAATCTGACGATCAATTTCGGCATTCGCTACGAGTTCAGCAGTGTGCCCCAGGAAGCTCACGATCTTCTGGGAAATTTCGATCCAAACGTCGGTTTGGTTCAGGTGGGCCATCAGATCAGTAGCCTCTATAACCCGGATCATAAGAACTTCGGTCCCCGCTTTGGTTTCGCATGGGATATCGGCGGTAACGGGCGGACCGTGCTGCGCGGCGGCGGTGGATTGATCTACGAGACCGTGAACTGGCAGTCATTCATCGCCTTCAACAACGCCTTCGGTCCGGGCAGCGTTCCCACGGGAGCGCCGATCGATGCTGCGGGAGATACATCCGGCGGCACGATTACCACGGGAAACGTCACTATCAAGAATATCGCGAACTATCCCACAACCTGGGACGCAGCGAACGGGCCGCTGTACGGCAGCAGCACGATCAACTGCTTCAACAGTCCGTGCCCCATCATGACCGTGGACCGTGGCCTAACCACGCCCTACGTATGGAACTGGACTTTGAACCTGCAGCATGCCTTCACTCCGAACTTGTCGGTGGAAGCGGCGTACGTAGGCAATCACGGGTCGAACCTGACAGGAATTCGGGATATCAACCAGCCGCCGGTGGGCTCGGGATGGCCTGCGGCGGCGATCTCTGCCTGTATCACGTCTGGCTACACCGACCCCGTCAACTGTGCATCCGACAGCACTGGAGGCGAAGAGGCGAACCGGCCATTCACGGTGAAGTTCCCCTATCTGGCCAACATCTTCCAGATGGGAAACGTCTACCGCTCGAACTACGACGGATTACAAATGACGCTGAATGCGCGCAACTATCACGGCCTTAGTATGGTGGCGGGCTACACTTATGCGCACGCGCTCGATGATGTGGGCGCGAATTGGGATTTCGGCTACGGCTCTGGCTTGCCTCAGAACGCCCACAACGTCGCAGCTGAGTACGCCAACAGCGACTTCGACATCCGGCATCGGCTGACGGTTTCACTCACTTATGCAATTCCTGGCCGGAAAGGCTTTGGGCAGTTGCGGGAAGGCTGGGAGATCAACTCGATCATCACGCTGGAAAGCCCCCAGTACTGGGGACCGATGGATGAGGGAACCGACGCGTCCGGCGTCGGCTCATTGCCTGTGAGCCCGCCCGCCAACAGTCCGATTCGTTGGAGTTTCTACGGCAAGACCTCAGACTTCAAATCTCAGAAGGGGATTGGAATTCCACAGTTCCCCGGAGCATCGAACTCTGCCTGCGCCGCGCAGGCCTTGGCTGTGGATGGAGGGACGCCCGGAGCCTCGACAGCCTCTCTGAATTTGTTTGGCTGCTACGCCAATGGAAGTTCCGTCATGATCCCTCCCCCATTGGGCCAGTTCGGAAATATGAGCCGAAACATGTTCGAGGACACCGGCTTCCGAAATCTCGACTTCTCTCTCGCCAAGAATTTCCACTTTGGGGAAACCGTGCGGCTCCAGGCCCGCGCCGAGTTTTTCAACATCTTCAATCATCCGAACTTCGCCAATCCCTATGGAGGACAGAATGGGTTTGGGCTGAATGATCCATCGGCGGCAAGCTTCGGTTGTGGGTGCGCCACGCCGGATATCGCTGCCGCCAACCCCGCCGTCGGCTCGGGCGGGCCCCGCTCCGTCCAGTTGGGATTGAAATTTACGTTCTAGCCGTCGCGTGACACCAGTAGTGCAAAGAGGCCGGACGCAATTCCGTCCGGTCTTTTTTTTGTTAGATAGCTCGTGGGGCGGGAGCAAAAAAAGGGCCAAGTTATGAAAATAAAAAGCCAGTTTTATTCCGCAAGTTTCCTGTTGATATTCATCGCACTCAATTTTCCCAACGTTTCTGCTCAAAACGAACCGCGCCGCGAGCGCACCATCGACGAAATACGGGTCGAAGCCATTCATCGCGCCGAAGTGGGACAGTATCCGCTGATCGGGCTTGAACCCGGCGACGTGAAAGAGGCCTTCGAGAGCATCCACACCAGCGACAAAGACGAGTGGGCCGCGGGGTTCATGCATGTGGCCGATCGCTACTTCAATGAAGCGAAGTCACTGGAAAAGTCGGATCCCGCCAAGGCGAACGCCGATTACATCCGCGCGTGGCGACTTTACTCCTTCGGACGCTGGCCCATTCCGGCGTCTCCGGGTAAGCAGCGCTCCTACGAAAAAGCCATCGAGGCATTTCTGGCACATGCGCGTTTCTACGATCCACCTCTGGAAGTCGTTCACATTCCTTTTGAAGGCAAGGAAATCATCGGCTACCTGCGCCTGCCGAAGAATGCGAAAGGACCGGTCCCGCTGGTGATCGCGGTGAACGGCCTGGATAGCCGCAAGGAAGACCTGACTGAAAGCTTCGGTTCGATTCTGCCGTTCGGAATTGGAGTTCTTGCGGTCGATGGTCCGGGCACCGGGCAGAATCCGGTCAAGGTGAGTGAAACGGCCGATCGCTTGTTGTCGAAGGTGATTGATTACGCACAATCTCGGCCGGAAATCGACCGGAACCGTATCGCGATGCACGGCGTGAGCTGGGGAGCGTATTGGGCGACGAAGATGGCGATCGTCGAGCACGCCCGGCTGCGCGGCTGCAGCGCGCAGTCTCCGCCGGTGGACAAGTTCTTCCAAAAGGAATTCCTGATGAACTCGCTGATGGGCAATCGCGAATATTTGTTCGATCAGGTGCCCGCGCTCATGAGCATTCTCGATGGCGTTCACACGCTGGATGAGATGGGCGATTTCTTGCCGAAGCTCTCGCTGGTGAAACAAGGACTGCTTGGCAAGCCGATGGCGCCCATGCTTATCCTCGCGGGAGTTTTCGACACGCAGGTTCCCATCGAAGACGAATATCTGCTGTTGAGCAAGGGCGACGTGCCGAAAGAGGCCTGGATCAATCCTCACGGCGGGCACCTCGGCCGGCAGGTTGGGGTTTGGCCCGATCCCCGTATTTTCAAGGAAGTGATTATTCCGTGGCTGGTAAAAACGCTGGAGGCGCCCGCGAACTAGATTCGTGAGAGCCCGATCCAGCGCGGTGATCGTGAACCGCAGTGTCCGCTAAGCAGGCACTGGCGGCTGCTTCCTGCTCTGCTTCACAGTTACCGGGTCGAGAAATTGCATCATGCTGCGCAAGCGCTCGCCCACGCGTTCGATCGTGTGTTCCTGCTCGCGCTGGCGGGTGGCTTCGAACCACTCGCGTCCCGACTCGTTTTCGGCGATCCAGTTCCGGGCGTAAGTTCCGTCCTGGATTTCCTTCAGCATCTGCCGCATCACCCGCTTCGTCTCGTCCGTGACGATCCGCGGGCCGCCCGTGTAGTCTCCGTGCTCCGCAGTGTCGCTGATGGAATAGCGCATGTAATTGAGGCCGCCGCGATACATCAGGTCCACAATGAGCTTCAGTTCGTGCAAGCACTCGAAGTATGCAATCTCGGGCTGGTAACCGGCTTCAACCAGCGTCTCGAAGCCGGCTTTCACCAACGCGCTGGCTCCGCCGCATAACACGGCCTGCTCTCCGAAGAGATCAGTTTCGGTTTCCTCCGTAAATGTGGTTTCGATCACGCCGGCTCGGGTTCCTCCGATTGCCTTGGCGTAGGAGAGCGCTAGCTCCTTTGCAGTTCCACTGGCGTCCTGGTGCACGGCCAGAAGCGCAGGAGTGCCGCCGCCTTCGACGAACACCTCGCGCACGCGATGTCCGGGCGCCTTGGGCGCAATCATCGAGACATCGACGTTGGTAGGAGGTGTAATCGTTTCGAATCGAATGTTGAATCCGTGAGCAAACATCAGCGTCTTCCCGGCCGTCAAATGGGGAGCGATGTCCCGCGTGTAAACGGCGGGCTGCGCCGTATCGGGCACGAGGATCATGATGACGTCGGCCCAGACCGCTGCGTCAGCAACAGAATTTACCGTCAGTCCGGCGGCTTGCGCCTTCACTCGTGACGCGCTGGTCTGCGGAAGACCGACCCGCACTTGCACGCCGCTGTCTTTCAGGTTGAGAGCATGGGCGTGTCCCTGCGAGCCGTAGCCGATAATGGCCACTTTCTTCGCGCGAATCAATGACAGGTCAGCCGCGTCTTCGTGATACATGGTTGCCATTGGTATTCCTTTCAAATAAGAATCTTCACGCTACACCGACTGCGAGAGGTCGTCATCACCCACCGTCTGCGCCGGCGTTTCCAGCGATGACAACGTGGCGGAGGGTTTATTTCCCCGCCGCATAGCAACGATTCCGGTGCGAACCATTTCCAGGACACCGTAAGGGCGAAGCACTTCCAGCAGGCCGTCGATCTTGTCTTCGCCGCCCGTGATTTCGATGATAAGGGACTCGGGCGCAACATCGACCACACGCGCACGGAAAACGCTGGCCAGTTCTAACACATGGGAGCGCGCTTCATGTGTGGCCGCTACTTTGATCATGGCCAGATCGCGGACGATCGCCGGCACGGTCGTGATATTTTCCACCAGCAACACGTTCACCAGCTTGTACAGGTTGGCTTCGATGCGGCGTGCCTGATCGTGGTCGGCCTCGACCGTGATGGTCATGCGCGACACCTCCGGCTTTTCCGTGCGCCCCACGGTGAGCGAGTCAATATTGAAAGCGCGGCGGCGAAACAGCGATGCCACGCGGGTCAGCACTCCCGGCTTGTTTTCGACGTACACCACGTATGTGTTCAGCATGTTGGGTTGGTCATCTTTGGTTATTGGTTATTCGTCGGCCGCGGTCTCCACAATCGGACTCGGACGCCGAATCATCTCATGTAACGCCGCACCCGCCGCAACCATCGGATAAACAGTATCTTCCTGCTCAACCTGAAAATTAATCAGCACGGGGCCATCGTGCTGGCGAGCCGATTGAACCGCGGGCACGACCTGGGAACGCTGAGTCACCGTCGCGTTCCGAATGCCGTAAGCGCCGGCGATCTTGGCGAAGTCCGGATTCAGCAGCGGTGTGGCCTGGTAGTTGCGTTCGTAAAAGAATTCCTGCCACTGCCGCACCATTCCCAGAAAGCCGTTATTGATGATCGCAATGTTGATCTTGAGATTTTCCTGCACGAGGGTCGCGAGTTCGCACATGGTCATTTGAAAACCACCGTCTCCGACGACGACCCAGACCTCGGCCTCCGGACGCGCGACCTTTACTCCGATCGCAGCGGGCAGGGCAAATCCCATCGTCCCCAAGCCGCCAGAGGTGATCAGCGAACGCGGTTCCTCGTGCTTGTAGTACTGCGCTTCCCACATCTGGTGCTGGCCAACGTCGGTCACGACCACGGTGTTGCTGCCTCGTGCCTCCCGCCAAAGGTCGTTGATGACATGTGCGGCGTAGAGATGGCCGCTGTCCGGCAGGTTCTGAATATCGCGGACGGCGGAGTCGCCTTTCAGCCGATCGATAAGATCCAGCCAGTCACTACGATCAATCGATTCGATCTTGGGCAACATGGCATGCAAAACTTCCCGCAGATCGCCCACCAGCGCCACATCGACCTTCACGTTCTTGTTGATTTCGCACGGATCGATCTCCACATGAATCTTCTTGGCATTGGGCGCGTAGGTTTTCAGGTTCCCGGTGACGCGGTCATCGAAGCGCATGCCGAGCGCGATGAGCAGATCGGCCTCTTGAATAGTATGGTTGACCCAGGCTTCACCATGCATTCCCATCATTCCAAGGTTAAGCGGATGCGAAGCCGGCAACGCGCCCAAACCGAGCAGAGTAAGCGCCACCGGGATGCCGGCACGCTCCGCCAAATCGCGCACTTCACGTATGGCGCCAGAGACGATGGCACCGTGGCCCAACAAAATCACCGGACGTTTGGAGTTGTGAATCAGCTCCAGCGCCTTTTCATATTCCTTGGGAGCGGGAGAAAGGTCGGGACGATAGCCTGGCAATTGCGGCTTCGCTGCCTCCCAGTCAAACTCGCACAAGGCCTGCTGCGCATCCTTGGTGATATCCACAAGAACCGGACCGGGGCGGCCTGAGCGCGCTACATAAAACGCTTCGCGCATCGTTCGTGCCAATTCATCGGCCCGTGTCACCAAATAATTGTGCTTAGTGATCGGCAGAGTGATGCCGGTAATGTCGGTTTCCTGAAAGGCATCAGAGCCAATCAGCTTGCTGCCCACCTGACCGGTGATGCAAACGATGGGAGAAGAGTCCAGCATCGCGGTGGCAATGCCGGTCACCATGTTGGTGGCTCCAGGACCCGAGGTCGCGACGGCGACTCCAACTCGTCCGCTGGCGCGCGCGTAGCCATCCGCCATGTGAGTGGCGCCCTGCTCATGGCGAACCAGCACGTGATGGATCTTGCTGAACTTCAGGGCATCGTAAGCCGGCAGAATGGCGCCGCCGGGATATCCGAAGACATGGGTCACGCCTTCCTGCTCCAGGCATTCCCAAAGAATCTGCGCTCCAGTTCTCGTCATAGGTCCAAATTCCTCTGACCGCTGCTTCTTGCTGTATCAAGTTTAACTTGCTAACGAAGCAGGGCCATTAGCCCGCCATAGAGTGATTGTATCCGTAGAGTGATTGTATCCGTGCCGGTTGCGCCCGGCATCACATTCACAACAGGGAACCATCCTGCTGCTCGTCTCGCATTCTCCTGAAGGTGACCAACATTCACCCGCCGGAGCACCATGCGAGACTGACGCAATCCCCCTGCACGGACGCTTTCAAGAGGAGTAGCTGGCCGGACTCGGTGTAGGTCAATTTCCGCCGTGCCGGACGGGGTGTTTCATCTCTCTGCCACCGAGCGCGGGAAAACTGCCACAGCGTATAATCGCCCCGAAAGAAATCAAGTAACGTGAATATCCTAAGGTTTAAGACCGTGTATGGACAAGACTCGGCCACGCGCTACAAAGTGGTCGACTGCGCATTCCGGTCAAGCGTTTGAGAATTACGGGATCATGTAACGAAAAATGGGGACCCTCGTCGTGACCGCAAGCCCGCCGTCTCGCGCACAACAGATAAGAAACTTTCTTCAGCGCCATGATTTGCAGGCCTGGATTGCATGGCGGCCTGACGAACTCCTGATGCTCTCCGGGTATTTTCCATTCTGGGGAGCTTCGTTGCTGGTTTATTTCGCTGACGCGGAGCCCGTCCTCTTCGTTCCACAGCTTGAGCCCAGAGACCATCTTCCTGCTGGTTTACAGGTTCAAGAATATCCGTGGGGCGATCTCAAATGCGCCGACCCATATTCTGTTCTGGTGTCGGCGGTTGGCAATGAACTGGTCAGGGCAAAGGTCGAAGTCGAAAAGGTTGGAATGAATCCGAGTGCTGCCAGAACTTCGCTGCCGATTCAAGCTGCCGAACAGATTCCCATACCCGAGGGCTTTGCCGGCAAGTTAACGGCGCTCGCCGCAAAGCCGAATGCCAGGCGCCTGGCAGCCTTTGCGGATCTCTATATAAGAAAAACTCCAGAAGAAATCCTGGCTATCAGACTGGCAAACCGGGTTGCGAGCGTTGGTCTGCAAGCTTTCTTTGAGAATTTGCAGCCAGGACTTGCGGAAGCGGAGGTTGGAGCCGCGGTTGAGTCGGCCATTTATTGCGAGATTGGCCACGACGGCATATTTCATTCCCGAGGCTGGGCGATGGTCCAATCCGGACCTAACAGCGCCCACGCTGGGCGATTCAATCGCTCGACTGGGCGGCGCTTGGAGGTTGGGGACCTGGTTTTGATCGAACTGGCAACTTGCGTCAACGGGTATTGGAGCGACCTCACGCGCACAGCCGCCGTAGGATCCCCGAAGCCTGCCGTTGAGCCGCTACTCTCAGTTGTCAGAAATGCGCAGCAGGCCGCGATCGAGGGCGTCCGTCCAGACATTTCCGCTGGCCACATCGACTCTCTGGCAAGGGATAAGATCGCTGCTGAAGGACTCTCGTCTTTCTTTACTCATCACACCGGCCACCACGTTGGGTTCCGCTATCACGATCCGGGTTTTCTGATCCTCCCCGGAGAATCCGCCATGCTTGAGCCGGGTATGGTGATCACGATTGAGCCCGGAGTATACGTTCCCGAGCGCGGCGGGGGCGCGCGGATCGAGGATAACGTGCTGGTTACCGAAGCCGGTCACGATGTGCTTTCCAGAATTAAAGGGAGCAAACAGGAGGCGAGGACGACTCATGATCAGCATTGATCTCTCCGGCAAGACGATTCTGGTCACCGGTACTTTGAGTGCGATGGCCGGACGCATGCCGCGGAGGCTGGCGGCAAGCGGCGCGACGCTGATCACCGACATTCAAGCCTCCCATGCGTCCTCGCGGCCGTTGCGTGGCTCTGGTTTAAGGGCATGAAGGAGACTTGGCGGTGGTTCGGGCCGGGTGATCCGGTTCCTCTCGAGCACATCAAGCAAGCGGGGGCCACCGGGATCGTCTCCGCTCTGCATCATCTCTACCGGGGCGAGGCCTGGCCGCTGAACGAGATGCTCAAGCGCAGAGATGAGATTCATGCCGCAGGTTTTGTCTGGTCAGTGGTGGAAAGCATTCCGGTTCACAATTCGATCAAGCTTCGATCCCCATCGCACGCGCATTTCATCGGTTCGTGGAAGGACACTCTGGCCACAGTCGCGAAGGCGGGTGTGGAAGTCGTCTGCTATAACTTCATGCCGGTCGTGGATTGGACGAGGACAGATCTGCAATGGCGTCTACCCAGTACGGGCTACGCCCTGCGTTTTGATGCGGTAGATTTCGCCGTCTACGACCTCTTCCTCCTCGAGCGGAAAGGCGCTGAGGCCGACTATTCCGAGGAGCGGGCCCGGGCGGCGCACGCCCGCTTCCATTCCATGTCGCAGGCACGCAGGGATGATCTGGAACAAACGATCATCGCCGGGCTTCCCGGCGCCGAGGCGTCATACAACCGCGAGACGATTCGGGGTTTGATCGCTGAATATTACGGCGTGACTGCCGACGAATTGCGAAGCAACCTCGCGGCATTCCTGCGAGAAGTTGTCCCGGCAGCACAGGAGGTCGGGCTTCGGCTCGCCATACATCCGGACGATCCGCCCTGGCCGCTGTTCGGCCTGCCACGAGTCGTCTCGACCGCCGAGGATGTGAGGGCGATTCTTTCTTCGTGCAATACGCTCGCAAACGGGCTCACGTTTTGTGTCGGCTCGTTTGGAGCCCGAGCCGATAACGACCTGCTGGCCATGGCTCGCGAATTCGGTGCTCGCATTCACTTCGTGCATCTCCGGCAGGTAACCAGAGAGCCAGATGGATCATTTCATGAAGCGGACCACTTGGCCGGTAGTTCCGACATGGTGGGTGTGATTCGCGCCATGCTGGAAGAAGAGGCGCACCGGAGGCGCGCGGGCCGGCCAGACCATGAGATTCCCCTGCGTCCCGACCACGGACAGCTGCTCGCCGGTGACATCGGCAAGAAAGTAAACCCCGGCTACTCATTGGTGGGCAGATTGAAAGGGCTCGCCGAACTGCGCGGGGTCACGCATGGCCTGAAGCATGCCATTCCAGAGTTAGGCGGATAAAACGCCCGGGCTGGCAATCTCAGCTGAACAGCCATTATCATGACGTACGAATTGAGGATTCAGCTCCTATGAAAGAGTTTGCCGGAAAGGTGGCTCTGGTCACGGGGACCACGGGAATTGGCCGTGCGATTGCGATGCGCTTTGCTGCGGGAGGCGCCGAGGTGGTTGCGTGCGGCATTGAAACAGCCGGCAATGAGGAATTGACTCGCGACGCTGAAAGACTTGGTTTAGCGCTGCGGGTCGAAAGCTGTGATGTGACCAGCCTCGACCAGGTGCGTTCGGTCGTTACGAAAACCGTCGGCCGGGTTGGAGGCTTGGACATCATCGTCAACGCAGCCGCGATTCATCCCTTCGGCACTGTCCTGCAAACGGATCTTGCGACCTGGAACCGCTGCATGATGGTGAACGTGGGCGGCATCTATGTTCTGGCGCACTTGGGCATCCCTGAGATGAAGAAGCGAGGAGGCGGGTCTATCCTTAACCTGGCTTCGGTTCAGGGACACGCGAGCCAGCGGGGCGTCGTCGCGTATGCCGCATCCAAGGGGGCAATTCACAGTTTGACTCGCGCCCTGGCTCTTGATCATGCGGTCGATAACATTCGGGTCAATTCCATCAGCCCCGGTTCGGTCCGCACACCGATGCTGGCACGCTCCGCGGCTAACTTCTCGCCTGATGTGCCAGTCGAAGAGGCGTTCGCGCGTTTTGGCGCGGCGCATCCGCTCGGGCGCATCGGCACCGCCGAAGAGGTGGCTGAATTGGCGGCGTTTCTGGCGTCAGACAAAGCAGGATTCTGCACCGGAGGCGATTACCTCGTGGATGGTGGGCTGCTCGCTGGTATCGGTGTCCAATGATCATCTTCGACATGATGTTCAGCGATTCCTAAGTTCGTATTGCAAGATCGCAAGAATTTGTTGACGATGGTGCGCAATTCGAAACCATGCCGTCCAGCCCACTTCCGTCCAGAGCGTTCTTGGCGCAAAAGCACTTGATCGGTTCGAGCGTACCTCGCAGGCGATGGCGAATCGCCTTTCTGCTGGCCCTCGGGGTTCTGGTCAACTTTTTCGACCGGATCAACTTATCAGTTTCCCGGGACGCGCTGCATGACTCGTTCGGATTATCGCTGGTAGCGTTTGGTTATCTCTCCAGCGCCTTCAGTTGGACTTATGCCCTAATGCAGATGCCCTGCGGAGTGCTCCTGGACCGGTGGGGAGTGCGAACTGTGTGCAGAATCAGCGCATTTCTGTGGAGTGTCGCGTCCTTCGCGGCTGCACTTGCTCCCGGGCTTGGTTGGTTCTTCGGAGCGCGCTTCCTACTAGGTGTGAGCGAATCCCCCACGTTTCCGGCGAATGCCAAAGCCTTGGGCTACTGGTTTACGCAGGAGGAACGAAGTCTGGCCACGGCGGTCACCGATGCGGCAGCAAAATTTTCCAGCGCAATCGGAGTTCCGCTGATTGGCCTGCTTCTGGTGTATTTTGGCTGGCGCTGGAGTTTTGCCGCAACCGGCTTCATTAGCTTTCTCTATTTCGTGTTGTTTTACTGGATTTACCGGAATCCCAGCGAAGACCAAGGGTTGTCGGCGGAGGAGTTCCAGTTTGTTCTCCGGGGTGGGGCTCAACCAGAAGACCTGGCAAGAGCACGAAGTGGCAGTTCACTCGGCTATCTTCTGACGCAGCGGAAAGTCTACGGACTCGCGCTGGGCTGGGGCGCTTACAACTACACTTTTTTTCTCCTGCTGACGTGGCTGCCCAGCTACCTTTCCGTTTCCCTGCATGTCGATTTGTTCCACTCCATTTTCTACACCAGCGTGCCCTGGCTGTTCGCCACTTTCACCGATCTGCTGGTTGGAGGATGGCTGGTGGATGCGCTGATCCAGCGGGGCTGCGATGCGAACCGCGTCCGCCAAACCGTGCTGGTGGCGGGAATGGCCTTCGGTCTCGCAATCTTCGGAGCGGCGAGGGCTCACAGTCCCGCGACCGCACTGGTTTGGATCAGCCTTGCCCTGGGCGGACTGGCCGCTGCTGCGCCGGTGGCGTGGACCGTGCCATCTCTCATTGCGCCGCGGGAGAGCGTAGGCACGCTCGCAGGTGCGGTGAACCTTTGCGGCCAGATCGCGGCGATTTCCGCGCCCATCGTTACCGGCTACATCGTCTCCGCGACGCACTCCTTCGCGGCTGCTTTCATGACCGCGACGGCAATCCTGCTGCTGGGGATTGTGGGCTACATCGTTTTACTCGGGCACATTGAACCGATCCCAGAACGGGAGGAACCCGTTTAGTCTCGGCTAGCGAAGTGCGTGCGCTGTTTCAGTTAGCTTTCTGCAAGCCGGACTAATTGGTGCGGTTCAGCCCCGCAGCGCGCCAAGCCGGATCCGTGCGGGCCACGCCCTTTCGTAACGGCAATGGGTCGGGATTATCACAGGAAAGTGGCCTTGGACGCTACCGAGCCTAAAGTTTTCTCCCTACTGGCCGATCTGGCCCTTTGATGGCAAGGAGTTCCGCCAGGGTTTCTTGCAAGAAAGAATCGATTCTGAGGAGGGACTTATGTCGACGTCAGCCGTTTCCAGTAGTTTTTTGAGCCAGGAGCAGCAGTATTTTCAAACTCGTAGTACGGATCTGCAACAACTCGGGTCGGCGCTTGGGTCCGGCAACTTGGCCGCCGCTCAAACCGCCTTCAACAATATTACTACGCTTGGCCAGAGCGGTCCGGTTGCCAATGGGAGTCCATTCTTTGTTACCCAACGCGATCAGGATTTCGATGCCATCGGAACGGCTCTCCAGTCGGGAGATCTGGCCGCGGCCCAACAAGCGTTCAGTAGTCTCAAAAGCTCATTTCAACAAGTGGCCGTGCCGCCTAGCACTGTCTCCGCTCCCGTCGCCGGTTCCCCTTCCAGCGCCGGCCCAGAAATCATCCTCAACCTGAGTAACAGCGGCAGTACTAGTCCCCAGGAAATTACCCTCAACATCAGCAACGCAAGCAATGGCGGAGGGGAACAAATCTCCCTTAGCGTTGGCAACCAGCAAGGTTCTAACCCACAGGAGATTACGTTCAATCTGGCTCCCAACAGCAATGAGCAGATTATTCTGAACCTGTTAAGCGCGTCTTCTTCAGAGAGCAGTTCCACTACCGGCAGTTCATCGTCGACCAGCGGAGGCCTCAGCGTTTCGGCTTGAATCGGCAAGAAGCCGGTACAGTTGCTCGTGGGCTTTGGACGGTTGCGTGTCGCTGGGTCTGCGTAAGATTCTCACTGCACCGGCGCGTTCAGCGCCGCCACCAACTCCACAAAGGTGGTTGCCTGCACCGCTTGATCCACTGCTTCTTTGTGGCTGAATAGTTCGCTGGCGTCTCCCAGTAAATCGTGCTGTGCCTGGTTATCTCCCGTCAGAATCATGATAATCAGCCGCGCCGGTTTGCCATCGCGTGCGTCAAAGTCGATCCCCACTGACTTCGCCACGACCACCAGCGGCCTGGCTAATCCATTCACGCGCGCATAAGGCACCGCCAACTCGTTCTCCCATCCGCTGGCCAATATGAGCTCCCGTTCTGAAACGAGACGGAACAATCTCTCGGGCGCGTTGCTTACGGCTTCCGCTGCCACTTCGCACATCTCCATCAGCGCTCCCAGGCGAGTTCTCGCCGCTAGGTTGGGCAGGAATAGTTTGGCGGCGACCGTGTCCTTCAGAGTCAGCGACTGCCTGCGGCGCACCAGAAAGTGAATCGCCGGCGCCGACACCAGAGAGGTGAGCAGCGCCATAACCACCAGCGCCACAAACATGGATTCGCGGATCAACCCCGCCTGCAGAGCCAGTATCCCGAGGATGATCTCCATCGCTCCGCGCGCATTCATCGCCAGACCCACCACCAGTGACGATGTTCGGTCCATGCCGCCCAGGCGCGCACCCCAACCTGCTCCCAGCAGTTTGCCCACGCAGGCCACACCGACCACGGTTGCGGTCAGCCCCAGGTGAAAGTTCGAGGCAAAGTTTGTCCGCAATCCAATGCTGGCAAAGAAAAAGGGAGCGAACACATTGGTCACGATCTCATAGATATGATCCGACGTCCGCTTGCGCAGATGTCCTGACCCTCCAATGGCGATGCCGATCACAAACGCTCCGAACACGGCATGAATTCCTGCATATTCGGTGAATGCCGCCCCGGCCAGCGTAAGCGTGAAGATGAAAGCAAGCACGCCGCCTGGCCAGGTGGTATGCGCCTGCAAGAACGGCAAAATCCTGTCAAACAACCAGCGTCCCAGGGTCAGTGTGATGCCGACAAACAGCACCACCAACACAACGGTATGCTTCACTCCGTCCGCCACGCTTCCGCCCGCTGGCGGATGCATCATTCCCAGCACAAACGAGAACAGAATCCATCCCACCAGGTCGTCAAACATCGCCGAAGAGATGATGACGGTGCCCACCTCGGTGCGCAGAAGATTCAGATCCATCAGGATCTTCGCAATCACCGGCAGCGCAGAAATTGCCAGGGCCGTGCCCACAAACAATGCGAAGATCAGAGGACTCGCTCCTGCTTCCGCGCCCAGGTAATGGGGGAAAGCGCTGGCCGCAAGGAAACCGGTCACGAAGGGAAAGGCAACGCCGAAAAAGCTCACCAGCAAAGCGCTCTTGCCCTGCCGGAAGATGCTGCGCAGGTCGATCTCCAGCCCGGCCGTCAGCAGAAAAAATACAACCCCAAGCGTGGTCACCGTGTCCAGCACGATCGGCATCGGCCCGGTCGTGGGAAACAGGGTTTCATACAAGTGCGGGCGATAGTGTCCGAGAACCGTCGGTCCCAGAAAAATCCCGACGGAAATCTCTCCCAGAATCGATGGCTGGCCGATCTTCTGCATCAACTCCGCCGCCAGCTTGGCACAGCCCAGCAGCACGGCCAGCGCCATGAACATCGTCATCACGTCGTGCGGATTCAAATGCTGCATGCCCAAACCTCTTCGTTGAGCCGGCGTAAGGATAGATCTTCCGCAACCCTTCGGTCGCAGTTGTTCGTGGATCGCCTACGGAAGCCTTATTTGTGACATAAATTACTGATTACCGCAAACACTGTAGGGTCTCGATGGCTTCTCGGGGAGTAAACTGGCCCAGTTCCGGGGGAGACTTCAGAGCAAGGAGAAACTGCCGTGAGGCTCAAATTGTTGGTTGTTTTGGTTACTTTGCTTTCGCTCGCAACGCCGGGCTCTACTCAGGATCGCGATCAGCCCTCCGCCAAGGCGCAAGAACACATCATCAAAGAAGTTCGCCACGAACTTCTCATGCTTCCGTATTTCGGGGTGTTCGATAACATTGCCTTTAAAGTAGACAGCTATACCGTCACGTTGCTTGGGCAAGTCACGCGGCCTTCGCTAAAGTCGGACGCAGAAAACTCAGTGAAGCACATCGAAGGCGTCGAAAAGGTGGATAACCAAATCGAGGTTCTTCCCCTCTCGCCCATGGATGACGGCCTGCGCCGGCGCTTGTTCCGGGCGATCTACGGATATCCGGCACTGGAAAAATACGCCCTGGGCGTGCAGAAGCCGATTCGCATCATCGTGAAGAACGGCCACGTCATTCTCGAAGGCGTGGTGGATAATGATGCCGACAAGAACGTGGCCGGCCTTCGCGCCAACGGCATCCCCGGCATCTTCTCGGTGAATAATAATTTGCAGGTGGTTCCGTCGAAGTAGAAACTCTCACGCTTTACCGAACGGGTCTTCCAGCGACGGGCTTTGCGGCGTAAACAATTCCGCTCCGTTTTCCGTGATGTGCATATCGTCTTCCAGGCGAATGCCGAATTCCCCGGGAATGTAAATGCCGGGCTCGTTGCTGGTTGTGATGTTGGGAGCAAGGTTGGTGGTGTTGTCGCGAACCAGATAAGGCCACTCGTGCCCGTCCATGCCCATGCCGTGGCCCAGGCGGTGGGTAAAGTATTTATAGTCCGGGCCGTAGCCTGCATCTGTAATTACTTTTCGCGCCGCTGCATCCACCGCGCCGCATTCCACTCCCGGTCGTGCCGTGGCTAGTGCTGCCGCCTGCGCGCGATGTACGATGTCAAAGACTTTTTTCATCTTGTCCCCGACTTCTATTGAGGCTTTGCCCAGCACAAACGTGCGGGTGATGTCGGATTGATATCCTTCCACAGTGCAACCATCGTCGATCATGACGATCGAACCTTCTCGAATCAGCTGTGGCGTGCTCGACCCGTGAGGAAGCGCGGAGTACTCACCGACCTGCACGCTGGCCTCGCCGGGGAAGCCGAGTTGTCCATAAGCCGCCGCAATTAAATCTTCCACCTGCTGCTGAGTCATGCCTTCACGAAGCGCGTGATAAACCGCTTCGTACGCCGTCAGCGTGACTTGGCAAGCCAGTCGCATCAGCGCAATCTCATGCGCACTCTTGATCATGCGGCAGCCTGCGGTCACCGGAGTTGCACTGACGAGCGAGGCTTGCGGAGCGGCCCGGGCAATTCCGTCGACGAAGACGTAACGAGTGGTTTCTTCAATTGCCAGCTTGCCGCTGGATATGCTGCGTTCTTTAAGCCCCTGCGCCACGCGCTGATACGGGTTCTCGTCTTCTTGCCATGTGCGCAGATCGGGATGTTCGCCGTCGGGCACGCCTGAGATCTGTTCGCGCGCGCGGCCTTCTTCAAATGCCGGACAAACGTAAAACGCAGAACCTTTTGCCGGTAGCACCAGCGCGAACATGCGCTCGCCGCCCCACCAGCGAATACCGGTGAAGTATCTCAGCGACGTGCCTTCCATCAGGACGAGGGCGTCGAGCGCGTTTTCGCCCATCAGCTTGCGGGCTCGTTCCTGGCGTTCGTGCCGCTCTTCACGCGTAATGGGAGCGGCTTCACTCTTCCGCGACTTCAATTGCGCCAAAGAGGGTGGCAGGGAAGGGCTGCCCGGTTTTTCGGGAGCAGCGGCCGCGACCAGCGGATGAGAAGCCGCGGCAACTCCAGCCACGCCGCTCACTTCGAGAAACCGCCGCCGTGAAATCATGGAGCCTCCAGTTTTGAAAATGAGAGCGTGGCCATTATAGGGCAGTTGAAATTTCCGCTTGGCAGTATGGGTGCCGGTCGCGAGGGAGTTGCGGCATAATTGCATCATGGAAGCGGGTTTCCAGTGCGCGGGCTGCGGAGAGTGGAACGCCACCAACGTCGATGAATCCGCGGGACGCCGGCAAAGTTACATCGAAGATTGCCAGGTCTGCTGCAAGCCCAATATTCTCCGAGTTGAGTACGATACGGCGTCGCAGGAGGTTTTCATTGTGGCCGTGCTGGAGTGAATTGGGCGTTGCCTCCGTGGTGAGAGAGACGTAAGCTACGTTTCTACGCGCAGATTCTTGCTGGCATTCGCGATATAGTTGGCTGCCAAGCGAAGAACAAACGCGGATGTGAACTCAGAAAGGAATGACGGCGATGGCGACTAGCTACACGGGCGGTGGGCGGATGGTGGCACACAACATGGTTACGACACAGTTCGAGCTCGATGGTTTTCGTGTGACGCGCACGCTGGGAGTGGTGCGCGGCATCGTGGTGCGCTCACGCTCGATTTTCGGCACGATCGGCGCCGGATTGCAGACGCTGGTCGGCGGTAACATCACATTACTCACTAATTTGTGCGAGAAGACGCGCGCGGAGGCGTTTGACCTGATGCTGCAGCACGCCGCCGAACTGGGCGGCAACGCCGTGGTCGGCGCCCGCTACGACGCGACGGAAGTGATGCAGGGCGTCACTGAAGTGCTGGCCTATGGAACTGCGGTATTCGTGGAGCCGGTAAAGTAGGAGGGTTTCGAATGCCGACTTCCAATTGCCGATTGGGGCCTCTGGTCGCCGTATTCCAAGAAATCGGGACTTGGTAATCGGCAATTGAAAATCGGTTATAGGGCTGCTCCCACGTAGTCAGTCTTTATACACCCAGCCCGCGACCAGCGCGGCCAGGATGGCGCCAAACCACATATCAAGCATCCAGCCAAAAGGAAGTCCGCGGTCGCCGGCGAACCAGGTGGCCTGCGCGAAGTTTTCCGGGAAGCCGGCAAAGAAGCCGGCCAGAAAGCCTACCCTCAGCGCAGTGCCGGGACCGGGTCCCAGGCCCTGACGCGACCAAGCGTACAGATGAGCTACCGCGATCGCCAGGATAAACAGGAGCGCGATCCACTGGACCACGAAGAAGGGATAACGCGGCGCCTTTAGGAAGAGCCCGGCATTCTGCGCCGCGAGGTAGCGCGCATCGGTGATGACAAAATGGCCGACGAGAAAACTCCAGATTGTCCAGACCACGCCTCCCGCCAGACCGCCTAGCCAGATCCTGCCTCGGTTGAGTGACATGCAATGCCTCCTGTGACTATGAGTTTGAAAACAGGGCCCCACGACGGCATGCGCGGAAGTGTACACCTTCGGGCATTGAATGAGGCTGCGTCGGGCTAGCCTTCGTGATTTGCTTCGGCACCACTTTGAGCGGCGCGGGCGGCTGTTTTCCACAGGAAAGTCCGCCATGGGCGCGGAGTGCAAGAAAAATCTAAGCGAACAAATGGCGAACGAACCAGAAGCGTAAACCCAACAGCTTGTGGTCGTCTTTGTGGTTAACCACAAGAACTCGTATTTTGTCGAATCGTTCCTGGAGTGGGAATCAGACCGTGAAGTTTGTGATTGACAATCAAGGACTTACGGGTAAGATGTGGTACAAAGTGGTACAGAGTGGTCAAGACAGTTAAGGTCGTGGGAGCGGGAAGCTGACAAAGAGGAGCCGGTGGAAAACCGACCCAAAAGCACGACAAACAGCCCGATCCACCCGAGTTTGACCGAACTTTGCGCCGCATTTACCTCCCTGGTTGCAGTCGCTGTGACAGAGCAAGAAAATGTTTCGCGGCAATCATCCAACTCGCGTCGACGAAAAGGGACGGTTGAAGGTCCCAGCCGAGTTCAAGCGGGTGATCGACGAGAAGTACGGACAGCAATTCTACATCACGAGTCTGGATGGGAAGGTTGCACAAGTGTATCCCTTCGAGGAATGGGAGCGGATCGAGCAGAAACTGGCGGGGCTCTCCACCTTCAATCCTACGAAGAAGAAGTTTCTCGCCCGGGTGAACTACTACGGGCAGCAGGTGGAGATGGATGGGCAGGGGCGTCTGCTGATGCCGCAGTTGTTGCGCGACGCGGCCAGGATCAAGGGCGAAGTGGCGGTTCTGGGAAATCTGACGTATTTGGAAGTGCGCAACCTGGAGCTGTTCAAGCAAGAGATCGAGGAAGAAAAGTTCACGCCTGACGATGAGAAGACGCTCGACGAATTGGGCATCTAGTGGGCGAGGGTTCAACAGACACCCCTCAGGGGGTTGGGCATGGTGGTGGAAGGGAAGCCAGCCATGTTCCGGTTCTTTTAA
>Ga0182015_10000387_pt1 | contig 63470 bp, 53 predicted proteins | sample 712P3MmetaG_FD_120478 | JGI IMG/M metagenome (GOLD analysis project Ga0182015, IMG submission 120478) | Permafrost microbial communities from Stordalen Mire, Sweden - 712P3M metaG | ecosystem: Environmental > Terrestrial > Soil > Wetlands > Permafrost | place: Sweden: Stordalen | collected...
GACTTACCTTGTTCATCATCTGGCTGATCTGCGTCTTGAAGGCCGTCAACGGCGGCAAGTTCAAGCTGCCCGTCATCGGCGCCATTTCCGAGCAGATGGCCAACAAGTAAGCCGGTTCTCAATCAGGCATCGCCAAGGTCGGCCTCTCAAAAAGGGGCCGATCATCAACGGCGGCGCTTGCCCCTCGCGCCAAACCGCTTCTTTCCCTTCAAAACCTGCTTCGCCCCATCTGCCCGCTTGATCTTCTTTGGTTTGGAAAGACCTTTCCCTGGCTGCTTCTTCCCAGTCAGAATCAGCCCCTCCTCAACAATCGAGAATTGCAGTCTTCGTTCCTGCGCCAGAACGCGATCAAGGATTACCTGCAACCGGTCTCCTGCTCGGAATCGGCGTCCCGTGCGCTCTCCAATCACTTCGTGCGTGTTTTCACGCCATGTGTAGCGGTCGTCGCGCATCGAATCGATGGGTACCAGCCCTTCGACGAACATATCAGTCAATTCAACAAACAGGCCAAACTTCGCAGGGTTCAGCACCAACGCGGCAAACTCCTCGCCGACCCGGTCTTCCATGAAGCGAACCTTCTTCCACTCGATCAATTCGCGCTCGGCCTCCGCTGCTCGTCGTTCGGTCAGGCTGGTTTCTTCGGCAATTTGCGCCAGCTCCGCCTCGGGAATCGGCGCCTCGACAGAAAAGCTTCCACCTCCCATAGCCGCCGGGTGCCCCGTCCTTGGCGCGTTGTTGGCTTTGCGCGTAGGGTGGTATTCACTACCGATGATTTGCAGCCCTTCAGTCGGATGCGTCCATGGCGAACTGTGTCGGCCCTTCGCAACCGCGCCCTTCCCCATCACTCCCTGTCTTAGCAGAGCTTTGGTAATGCGATGCACTATCAAATCCGGGTAGCGGCGAATCGGCGAGGTGAAGTGCGTATAGCTCGGCGCCGCCAGCGCAAAATGGCCTTCATTGATCTCCGAATAGCGAGCCTGTTTGAGTGAGCGCAGCATCAGGTAGCTCAGGATGCGCTCCTCCGGCTTGCCCTCAATGCGTTTGGCCAGCTTTTGATACATGCGCGGCGTTACAGGAATGTCTTCTGCCACCTCGTGCATCCGCGGATTGCGTCCGCGGCCGTGCGAGTCTCTTCGCTCGCCGCGGGTCTGAATGCGCTTTACCGGCAAAGCGCCCAGGCCGAGCGAGTAGCCAAATGCCGCTGCCAGTTCCTCAAACTGGACTACGCGTCGCGCCTCCGGCTTCTCATGGATTCGATAGAGCGATGGCACACCCAGGTCTTCAAGCCATGTTGCCACGCACTCGTTGGCCGCCAGCATGAACTCCTCGATCAACCGATTGGCCCAGGTCCGCTCGGATTTTGTGACGCCGCGCATCTGCCCGTGTTCGTCAAACTCAATCACCGGCTCAGGTAAATCAAAGTCGATTGAACCCCGTTCCTCGCGCCGCTTGTTCATCAGCCCAGCCAGCAGCCGCATCCGCTCAAACTCAGGGACAAGCGCCTCATTGCGCGCGCGCGCTTCACCATCGCCCTCCAGAATCGCGTGAACCTCCGTGTAGGTCATGCGCGCTGCTGACCGTATCACCCCTTCAACAATCTCGTAACTCTCAATGCGGCCCTCGGAATCAAGCTGCATGATGCAACTGAGCACCAGCCGGTCCTCGCCCGGACGCAAGCTGCAAATACCCGTCGAAAGTTCGCGCGGCAGCATGGGAATTGCTCGGTCTGGAAAGTAGACGCTGGTTCCCCGCAGTCTTGCTTCCAGGTCGAGGTCTGTCCCCGCGCACACGTACTCGGCCACGTCCGCAATATGCACCTGCAATTCATAGCCGCTATTGCGTTCGGTCACCAGGATCGCGTCATCGAAATCGCGAGCCGTCTCGCCGTCGATCGTCACAATCGGTAACGATCGGAAATCGCGGTGGCTTGCTGCTTCAGTCTCATCCAGATGCGCAACGCTCCGCGCCTCGGCCAAAACTTTCTCCGGAAACACGCGCGGCAGCTGGTGCTTGCGGATCATCATCTCCACATCCACGCCAAAGTCATCCGGATCGCCCAGCACCTCAATCACGCGGCCAACCGGTGGCCTCGTAGGCGTGGGCCAACTCGTAATCTCGACATCGACGACGAGTCCCTCAAGATCGTCGTGAATGTCTGGAGTCGCCGCTTCGCTGCCAAGCACGCGGTGGGCCGTGGCCGATTCCCCGGCCGGTGGCAGCTCCTGCCCAGGTGGGATCAGGATGTGTTGCGTCATTCGTTCGTCAAAAGGAACAACACTGTGCCCCATCGTTCTGTCTGAGCGCGCATAGTGGAAAACTCCCACTACTGTAGGGTTGCGCCGTTCAATCACCCGGACAATCCGGCCCATGCGCCGCCCATCGGCCTTTGGCGGCTCCACTTCCACCAGCACCTGGTCGCCCTGCATTGCGCCGTTGATCTCATTCGGAGGAATGAAGATATCTTCCTGCCCTGAGGCCTGTCGCACGTTCGGACGCACAAATCCATAGCCGTCACGATGCAGATCGAGCCGCCCGACTGATAGATTTTCCCGCGTGCCGCCTACGCCGGTCGCAGCTCGAGGAATGCTCCAATGCTCGCGATCGAGCTTGATCAGTTCGCCGCGGGCTGTCAGCCGTGCCAACTGTTCCAGCAGCAGACGCCGCTCCCGCCCGCCGCCAAGGCTCAGTTCGCGAACTAATTGCTTGTATCCGGCTTTCTGCCCGGTGGAGCGGCCAATCCGCACCACCAGTTCACGGTCGGTCATACGGTAAGAGTAGGCTATTGACAGGCGAGCGCGCACCACCCGCCGTTATCGGGCCGTGGAGCATGCAGCGCGCAAAGTTGCATGCTGCACTGGCGGCGATTTGTTGTCACAATTGGCTACCTGTCGCCCTTGTTTAACCACGCATTCGATAAAATCAGGCTCGCCGCCTTAAAATAGCGGGAATGAAACGTTATGGCGCACCACCAGGGGGAAGCATCCCACTCGTGGCCGCTCTTGGGGTCGCCGGATATCAGATAGCCCGGCGGTCCAACATTCGGATTTTTGGGCCAGCGGCAATGGACCCTGCCTTGGCAGCCCCCAGTCCCTTCGGGACAGAAAAGGAATTACCTTGAGCGCAATGTGGAAACCCAGCCAATCAGGACCGATCAACACCAACACCACCCCGGAGCCTCCTCGCCCCGCTCCACCCGCCCCAGCCTTTGAAGCCCCCAGTCGCACCCAGCCGACTCCGGCCGGCGATCAGGCCACCATCGGTAAGGGCTTGTTTATCAAAGGCGAGATCTCCGGCTCAGAGTCGCTTTTTGTCGACGGAAAAGTCGAGGGCAGCATCAACCTTCCCGGCAACCGCGTCACCGTTGGCCGCAACGGACAGGTCGCGGCTAACATAATCGCACGCGAAATCGTCGTCCTGGGCAAAGTGCGTGGCAACGTAACTGCCTCCGACCGCGTGGACATCCGCGCCGAGGGCTCTTTGAGCGGCGACGTGGCTGCCGCCCGCATCAGCATCGAAGACGGCGCCTACTTCAAGGGTGGCATCGACATCCGCAAGCCAGAAGCCAGATCCGCCAGTACGCCTGTCCCTCCGGCCGCACCCGAAATACTCAAGCCGGTTCCGCAGTAACTTCGATTCATACCGGTTCCACCACAAGAGCCTCCGCGCCTGCGGGGGCTCTTGTGCCTCTGCAGGCGCCAGTTTTACTTTTTCCCAGGAAAGCAGCCAAAACACAACCCACCGAGCCGAAGACGATGAGAGGGGGATGGCAATCGGCTCAGAATCAAGAACCTGTCCATGCATCAAACATTTAAGATTCAACCAGATAGAGACGCTCAACCGCGACTAACTTCGACCGCTTATCTCCATCCCAGCCGCTTCATCATCACCCTCGGCAGTGCAGATCCGGTCTTTTCAAGTACCCGCTTTGCGATCGTGATCCAAACTGCGGTTCCCACCACAAGCAATCCCAGGTCTGTCCATCGAATTTGGCCCGCCAAATGTGCGTTACCTGGATAGCCCAACATTCTCTCCAGGCCCCAAAGAACTGCCGCGACTCCGATGCCGCTAGACAACGCTGCCACCAGGCATCGGCCCAACTCCCGGTATTCAAGGCTCGCTAAAGACACCATGCGCCGCTGGTGAAGCAACAAAGCGATCGTCAAAGTTTGCAGTGCGATCCCAATGTCCGAAGCAAAGGCCAGGCCCATCGCGCCATGCCAGCGGTAGAGCCCGTAATAAATGGGCAGCGAAACCGCCGTCACAATCGTCCCCGCTGCCATGGGCACCAGCGTGTTGCCGGCAGCGTAAAACGCCCGCGCATAAATCGCCTGCGCGGACCACAGAAACATCGAAACCGAGAAGACCGCGAAGTATGCGGCACACTCCCGCGCATCCGCGGCTGAAAAGCGTCCCCCCAGAAACAGCAATTCAACCAGCGGCACCGCCAAGGCCACCATGCCGGAAGCCGCCAGGAATCCCAGAGCCGCCACCCGCGAAACGGAATCTGCAACTCCCGTAGCGAATTCAAACTGGCGCTTCTGCGACCACATGCTGGCGAAAAATGGCATCGTAGCCGCTCCCGCCGCCTGCGCCAACATGGCCATGGGCGCGGCAAAAAGTTGCTTGGCATAACTCATTAGCGACACCGCACCGCTTGTCCCCGAAGCAAAGTGCCCGATGATCCAGCTATCAGCCGTCACCAGCGAGACGCCTACCATAAGCGGAAGCGACAACCGCACCCACTCGCGCAGCCCTTTGTCGTGCCAATCCAGAATCGGGCGGTAATGCGTACCTGCCCGCTTCGCGAAAATCCAATTCAAGAGGAACGGCCCAAGAAAAGCCCCCGCCACCGTGCCTATGGCCAGCGAGGAGACACCGATCCGCTGCACCAACAGCGCGCCACCTACAATGGTGCCCAGCCCATAGATCAGCGGCGCCACCGCCTGCACGCTGAACTGTTTCCGCACCAACAGAACCGCGCCAAATACCCCACCGGCAAAGAAACACAACTGCGCCGGCAGCAGTATCCGCGTCAGGCGCACGCACAACGCCGCCTTCTGCGCATTGAATCCCGGAAACCACCAATGGATGTACCACGGAGCAAATATCTCTGCCAGCACAATGGCTCCGCCCAGCACCAGGTACATGGTCGTCAGAATCACTGACAGCGACCGCTCGCCCTCTACCTCGCGCCCCGTTTCGCGATACCGCGTAAGAATGGTGACAAAGGTGATCGATGCTGCGCCGCCCACAAGAAAGTACGAAATCATGTCTGGCAGGTAGAATGCGCCGTTCAGCGCATCCGCCTCCATACCCCGCCCGAAAAGCCAGACGATGTACTTCACCCGCGCCAGGCCGATGATTCGCGATAGAAACGTCGATGCCATCAGCAGAATGGTCGCCGTAAACGCGGTATGCGCGTGCGATGGGCGCAGCATTCCCAGTGCGCGAGACCACCTCGAGCTCGAGGTGACTGGGGTTTCAGTTGGTTGTGTGCCTGCCATTGGACTTGATTCTACTGGGGCCGCGGCCGAACAGGATGCCTCCTCGCGAAGTATCCTGTTCTCAGGAGGCTCTCGCATGGTGCGGACCCTTGCACTGGGATTGGCGGTCTGGCTAGCCTTTGGCGCAACAACCGTTGCCCAGACCATTCACGGGCGCGAGGGCATCACATTGCCACCCCCTCCCGCCGTCGATGCCATATCTGTCGCCGACGACTACTTCGGCACGAAGATCCCAGACAGCTATCGATGGCTTGAAGACGCCCGAAGCTTAGAAACCCGAGCTTTCATCGATGCGCAGAATGCATATACCATCCGCTACATGAAGCAGGCCCGCATTCACTCGCAAATCGCCGACGACCTTGACGAGTTGGAGAATGTATCGGAGGGCCGTATCCCCCTGGAGCGCGCAGACAACTACTTTTTCCGCAAGCGCCTCGCGGGCGAGCAGCAGTTCTCTATCTACGTGCGCAGAAACTGGACCGGTCAACCTGGAACCTCGAAGGATGAGCGGCTCATTGACCCTGCCAAGCTTGGCCGCGATCCCAACACTTCAGTCTCTTTGGAAGATGTCTCCCGGGATGGGACACTGCTGGCGTATGGGGTGCAGGAAGGCGGAGCAGACGAAGCCAGCATCCACATCTTCAATGTCAAAACCGGCAAGGCCCTTGAAGATGAACTGCCCACAGCTCGCTATTTTGGAGTGAACTTTGCGGCTGACGGGGCCAGTTTGTATTACGCCCGCAATAACAAGCAAGGGACGCTCCTGTATCAGCATGCGCTAGGCACACGCGTCTCCCGTGACAGCCTGTTGTTTGGCCACGAGTTTCGCGGAGAGGAACTGACCGGCGACGATCTCTTTTCGGGCGTGGTCACTGACGATGGACGCTACCTCGTCGTAACCATCAGGCGCGGCGTCCCCGCCCGGCGTGTGGACATCGTCTATCGCGATCTCACCAAGCCGGGATCGCCGTTTGAAGTCTTGGTCTGGGGAATCGACTCACGATTCAATGCGATCTATGCGCGTGGCGGGTGGTACGTAAAGACGGACTACAAGTCACCCAAGGGAAGAATTCTCAAAGCCGACCCCGGCATCATGCCTGATGTCTGGAAGACGATCGTCGCCGAGGGCCCGGATGTAATCAACGATTGGTCCATTGTGGGCGGCAAAATCTATGTCAGCCGCCTCAAAGACGTAAAAACAGAAACCACTGCGTACACGTTGGATGGGAAGCCCGCTGGAAGAATTGACTCCAACGGCATTGGTTCCTCATCGGGAGTCGTGGGCCGGACGACGGATCGTTACGGCTTCTACAATTTTCAGTCGTTCATTGTGCCGCCAACCATCTACCGTATCGATACGCTGACTGGAAAGCGCGATATCTTTTTTCAGACAAAGACCCCGTTCGACTCAAACCAATATGAGCTGACCCAGGCTTTTTACAAGTCCAAGGATGGCACCGAGATCCCCATATTCATCGCTGGGAAGAAAGGGCTGAAGCGCGACGGCACGGAACGCCTGCTCATGACCGGATACGGCGGATTCAATGTGGATATGGAGCCTTACTGGAGCCCGTCCACCGCATGGTGGCTTGAGCAGGGAGGATGGTTTGCAATGCCCAACCTCCGCGGCGGCGGCGAGTATGGCGAGCGGTGGCACGAGCAGGGGATGTTCGACAAGAAGCAAAATGTCTTCGACGACTTCTTCGCCGCCGCAGAATATCTGATCGCCAACAAGTACACATCGCCGGCGCACTTTGCCGTTGAAGGAGCATCGAACGGTGGACTACTCATGGGTGCATCCATCATCCAGCGGCCTGAGCTGTTTTCAGCCGTTCTCTGCGAGTACCCGCTGCTCGACATGCTCCGCTACCAAAAATTCCTTGTCGGCTCCTACTGGACGACGGAATATGGCTCCTCCGACAACGAAAAACAGTTCTTCTATCTTCTTAAATATTCGCCCTACCAAAACGTCAAATCCGGCACAGCCTATCCCGCTGTGATGTTCTTCACTGGCGACAGCGATACGCGTGTGGATCCGCTTCATGCACGCAAAATGACCGCCCTGCTGCAGTCTGCCTCTTCCAGCGGACGCCCCGTCCTGCTGCACTATAGCCAGGCAGGCGGCCACAATGGAGGCCTGGCCGTGGACCAGCAAATGCAGGACGATGCCGACTTCCTCAGTTTTCTTTGGACTGAAACTGCTCAGCCGCGCCCTGGCAAGTAACGCTTTGCAGATGTTGACGAAGTAATCCTGCACGCCACCCGCGCAACCTGATGCCTGCGCTCCTGCACGTTTGAACCAGAGTCCCTGCGCGCCTTGGCCAAAGACACACTGGCTCAATTGCGTGCGGCCCCGCCCCAAGACAGAAGGGCTCCAGGAAAGACGGTCCGGCGTTCATCATTTCGGCGGTGGGAACAAGCCTTGACCCGCATGCACGCCAGCCGGCGCACCGTCCACGCACGAGTATGCAGCCAGGTTTCAGATTTAAGTCGGCCACTCAAAACTAACTACGCATGGTCACCGCTCCGCTTCCCGCTTTGCTTCATCATCACCGCTATCTGCATGGCAACAGGAACGATCATCACCTGGGCGATCTCCTTCGCTTCTTGTATGGCGAAGGGAGCGGCCCAGGTGTCTAACGCATCTTCCAATTGAAAATCGGGCAGGTAAATGAATAAGGCAATAGAAATCGATAGCAGCTATAGAGGTATGGTTGCCCATCGCCGAGGCACAAGTGCAATCAAAGCGCACGGAAAAATAAACATCGGCTGCGTGTAGCGAATAAACATCATCAAACTGTGCGCTTCGGGCTTGTAGGTATATCCATATGTAATCGCCCCCAGGGCGGACAGCCATAAGCCGTAGAGCACAACGACAACGATCATCAACCAGGCTACTTCCCTGCGAAGCTGCATCGCGCTTCTTCCTTCGAACCTGCGTCGCCCCGACTTCAGTCCACTTGCAGAACAAGACATTTCAAATACTCGGTCTCGGGCAGGTTCAGCACCACCGGATGATCCGCAGCAGCGCCTCGGCGTTCCAGCAATCGTACGCGCCGCGAAGCATCAGCGGCTGCAGACGCCACGCTGTCCTTCAGTTCCGTCCACCCCACATGATGCGAACAGGAGCAAGTCACCAACAGGCCGCCAGGCCGCATCATCTTCAGCGCTCGCAGATTCAGCTCTTTGTATCCGCGCATGGCACCCTCAACAGCCCTCTGAGTCTTCGCGAAAGCAGGAGGGTCAAGAACGATGGCATCGAACGTCTCACCCGAATCCGACCAATCCCGCAGAATCTGAAACGCGTCGGCCTCCACCCAGTCCACCTGTGCACAGAGACGGGCACGATTGGCGAGAAGATTCCGTTCCGCCACCTCCAGCGAGGCTCGCGAAGCATCAATCCCTGTCACCTGCTGGCAGACCTGGGCCAAGTGCAGCGCAAAGCCCCCCTGGTAGCAGCAAACATCCAATGCCCGGCCCACAGTACCAAGCTTCCGCGCCCACTCCTGGGCTGCGGCATAGTTGGCTCTCTGGTCAAGGAACGCGCCGGTCTTCTGCCCCGAGTTGGCATCGAAATTGAACTCCAGCCCATTCAGCAGGAATTGAGTGTCCGTTCCTAATGACGCCGAGGCTTTCAGAAACAGGGGTTCGGAACTGGGCGCCGCCAGCCCTTCCAACTCGCGCATCCGCGGATCGGGCCGCTCCACAATGGCCGCTGGTGTCAGCTCTTCGCGGAGCACCCGCACGCAGGTTTCCCGCACGGCAGCAGAGTCCAATCCCTTTGTCAGGAGCTGAAGAATGATCAGGTCGGCGTATTTGTCCGCCACCAACCCAGGCAACTCGTCAGCCTCGCTGAAACACAATCGGCAGGCGTTTGTATCGGAGTTCAAGTAAGGCTTGCGTCGTTCAATTGCTCTCTTCAGCCTGCCGGCAAGCAATGTCAGCCACTTCGCCTCATCAATCGCCTCACGAGAAACCAGCCGAAGCGCAATCTGTGATGACGGACTATAAAGCGCCGTGCCAAGCAACAAGCCTCGGCTGTCAGCCACTGGCAGCAGCGCCGGAGGCACCGCCAAACCCGTTTCCGGCAATTCAAGCAATTCAATATCCGAAGCGTAGACCCACAAATACCCACTGCGTAGTCGATCAGCGGCACGTCGGCTGACAAGTGCGCCACGACCTTGGCGCGCACCCGAGCGCCCTGGTCCGGCGCGTTCAGAGCCCGTCCGCTCCAATCCAGCTCGTTTTAACCCTCCCATATCCGCTCCAGGACCGTTACCTTCCGTGGACACATTTTGCTTCGATTTTCGAAATCCAGGGCGTTGTCTCGCCGGAGGCTTTTCCTGATCACGCGCAAAAAGCGCCGCAGGTCGTTGCAACCCGGGCGCTTTTTGCTTTTTATCGAACTGGGGGGTGCGCGGCTTGGTCATCATGCTCCTTTAGGGGTATTGTGGCGCCCCTGGCCGGGAGCAATTGGGCCGCCGGCCCTTATCTTGTCTGAATGCTGTCCAGGTAACGGCTCAAATTGCTGATTCTGAGCACCCTTTCCTGGTCATTGGACATGTCCATCTTACCAAGGATCGGCCCCCAGATCGGCATTTCGATAGAGCCGTGCGACGGAATCTCCGCGCCAAACTCCAGCATGGTCACGACCCGGGTGTCCGGGAACTTCCCGTGGTTGCTCTTTCTCAGGATTGTCAGGTCGGTTGGCGGCGTCCTAAGTGCTGAAGCAACAGGACCTTTACCCCTGCCGTCCACACCGTGACACGGCGCGCAATACCCTACATACATCTGCTTGCCGTTGCTGGGCGCGGTCTTACCTACTTGGAGAATGACCTTTGAACTGGATTGGTCTGCATGACCCGTGCCTGCCGCTAAAGCCGCGACAATGGCTGTAATCAGGAGTGGTTTCAACATAACTTCCTCGGTTCTGGACCGCGAGGTCGTTCTCCAATTGACGTGCCGTTTCTCTCTCTGTGCAGGGGGACATTCTTAAGAAATAAGTCACTCCGCAACCGCGATTTCCAGGCATGGACATTGGAGAATCGCTCTAGTCCGAAGGGGACTTTACTCCCCTTCTGGAGTAACCTGGATGTGACGGCCAGCACACCACGCATAGGGTTTCAGCACCAACGTACCTATAGCCGAACGGCTATGATCCTGCAACATAGTTGAGTATTTCAAGCCAAAGTATTTGTCTTACTTCAATGTAAGTAACCAAGATAGATTCTCATTACATGCGACCTCAATCAACAAACCATCTCATAGCTTCCAGGTACGATTCCGCACTTAGAAACATTGGACGTTCTTAATAATCCGCTCGTGCGCAAAATTCACCGGATGAATGAACCCGGAAAATGCGCTTGATTTCATAAGCCCCAGACCGGAAATCTCCATCCCTCGTTTCTCTGCAACTTCTTCTCGGGCAAGGTCTCTGGCTCGCCGCGCCAGCTTTCGCTCCCGGCAGTTTCATGCGCGTTCAAACGGTGCGGCCTATAATGAAGCATGGCGAGTGTCCGGCAGGCCATACCGGCAGAGATCCTCAACGCCCCCCCGGCCTCTCCGGGGGATTTGCAGCCTGCTGCGCACGACTCCGAACATCCCACACCCCAAACCCTGATAAATGAGCGCTTTGAAGCGCTTCTCCGTCAGGTCCAATTCAACCGTCCCAGCGAGGATGTCTCCCTCATTCGCAAGGCTTGGGAGTTCTGCGTCCGCCATCATGACGGTCAGATGAGGGCATCTGGCGAGCCCTACATCGTTCACCCGCTCGAGGTGGCCGAGGTGCTCGCGGAAATGAAGATGGACGCAACTGCCATCGCCGCCGGCCTGCTCCACGACTCCGTCGAAGACACGCCTGCAACCAACGAGGAGATTGCCGAGGAGTTTGGCGAGCAGGTCGCCCACATCGTCGAAGGCGTCACCAAGATCGACAAAATCCAGTTCGCCAACCGCGAAGACCGCCAGGCCGAAAACGTCCGCAAGATGCTCCTCGCCATGGTGTCGGATGTGCGCGTCGTCCTCATTAAGCTGGCGGATCGACTCCACAATATGCGCACCCTTGAGCACCTCCAGCCAGACCGCCAGGAGGCCATCGCGCGAGAGACCCAGGACATCTACGCCCCGCTCGCCCATCGCTTGGGCATGGGCAAAGTGCGCGGCGAGCTTGAGGATCTGGCCTTCCGTTACACAGACCCGGTCAGCTACGAGAAAGTGTCCGCGGCCGTTGAGGCCCGCCGCATTGAAGGGGAGCAGTTTCTGCGTGGTGTAGAAGACACGCTCGTCGAGCAATTGCGTGAAAACAACATTGAGGCCCGCGTTGAATGGCGCATCAAGCGCCTCTACTCAATCTTCCAAAAGATCGAGCGCTCCAAAGTCTCCTTCGACCAGGTATACGACCTACTCGCCGTCCGTGTGATTACGCCAGATGTAGCATCCTGCTACGCCGTTTTTGGTCTGATTCACACCCTCTGGCGACCGGTGCCGGGGCGCATTAAGGACTTCATCGCCATTCCTCGCGCAAATCGCTACCAGTCGCTGCACACTACGGTGATGGGCGCCAGCGGACATCAGTTCGAGGTGCAGATCCGCACCGAAGAGATGCACCGCATCGCCGAGGAAGGGATCGCCGCCCACTGGAAGTACAAAGCTGGCGGAACCGCCGTCACCGCTCGCGACGAGGAACGGCTCAACTGGATCAGGCAACTTGTCGAATGGCAGAAGGAGATGACCGACCCGAACGAGTTCCTCTCCAGCCTCAAGATGGACCTCTATCCCGACGAGGCGTACACCTTTACGCCCAAGGGTAAGGTGGTCGTCATCCCTGCCGACGGAACCCCAATCGATTTCGCATACACCATTCATACTGAGGTCGGCCATACCTGCGTCGGCGCCAAAGTCAATGGCCGCATGGTGCCCTTGCGCCATAAGCTGCGGACCGGCGACATCGTCGAAATCGTCACCCAGAAAGATCACAAGCCGAGCCGCGACTGGCTCACCTTCGTCAAGAGTCCCCGTGCACGCAACAAAATCAAGCATTGGCTCAATGAGGATCAGCGCCGCCGTGCCGTCGAAATTGGGCGCAAACTCCTCGAGCGCGAGGCCAGGCGATTCAAGGTTCCCATGAGCCAGATCGCCGACCAGGATCTAGGCCGCATCGCGAACGAGTATGGCGTCGCCACAGCCGCCGATCTGCTTGCCACGTTGGGCCAGGGCAAACACTCAGCGCACCAGGTACTCAACAAGCTCGTCCCCGGCTTTGCCACCCAAGGCGACGCCGCGCCACTTGTAGAAACCAAGCCGGGCGACAGCGGATCGCCCGCCATGTCCGACGCGGTGCGCAAACTGCACCTCACCGGTTCCGATTCTCTCCAGGTTGAGGGACAAAACGACCTTCTCGTCTATCGAGCGCGCTGTTGTAACCCCATTCGTGGCGAAGAGATTATTGGTTATGTCACCCGCGGCAAGGGCGTAGCCGTCCACGCGCGCAGTTGTCCCAACGTGCAAAACCTGCTCTACGAGAGTGACCGCCGCATCGCCGTCGAGTGGTCCCGTGTCGGCGACGACTCGGCCGGCAAGCCTCAGCGCTATCCCGTTAAGATCACCGTCTTTTGCGACGACCGCACCGGCATGCTGAAGGAAATGACCGCCGTCATCTCTGACGACAACACCAATATCCGCGGCGTTGAAATCCGCCAGGACGAGAACGGCGAAGCAATTGTAGATTTTGTGGTCGAGGCCGAAGACGTTCGCCACCTCAACCGCATGGTGCTTGGCCTGCGCCGCGTTGAGGGCGTCCGCGCCGTACAGCGAACGCAAAAACTGTAAGGGACTGTCACGAGGTTTTTGGCCGTTTCCTGTTGTGGTGAGGGCGGGATTCCGCTGCACTCAATTTCCACGCCCATCAACCACCCACTGTTCACTGACCTCTGTCCACCGCCTTTACAGCACCTGCTTCGCAATTGTCGCCAATTGCATATTCGACGTGCCTTCGTAAATCTTCCCCACTTTCGCGTCGCGATAGTACTTTTCCGCCGGGTAGTCCCGCACAAATCCATTTCCGCCGAAGATCTCAACGCATTGACTGGCTACTCGTTCCGCCACCTGCGAGGTAAAGTACTTGGTCATCGCCGCCTCCCGCACATACGGCTGCCCTGCGTCCTTCAGCCGAGCCGTGTTGTAGACCATCAACTTTGCCGCCTCAATCTCCGTGGCCATCTCCGCCAGCGTGAACTGCACTGCCTGAAACTCCGCGATTGGTTTGCCGAACTGCCGTCGTTCGTTTGCATAGCGGGCTGCATGACCCCACGCACCTTCGGCAAGCCCCAACATCTGAGCACCGATTCCGATGCGCCCCTCGTTGAGCGTCTCGATTGCGATCTTGTACCCTTTGCCCGGTTCACCAAGCAGGTTCTCCTCTGCCACCTCGCAGCCATCCAGAATCAATTCGCACGTACTGCTGGCACGAATGCCCAGCTTGTCTTCCTTGCGGCCAACAGCGAATCCCGTCGCGTCCTTTTCAACCAGAAACGCCGTGATGCCGCGATAACCCGCCGACGCATCCAGCGTGGCAAACACAATAAAGAGCCCAGCTTCGCGCGCATTCGAGATCCACAGCTTGCGTCCGTTCAGGCGAAATCCGGCCGCTGTTTTCTCCGCGCGTGTTTGCAGTGCAAACGCATCTGACCCTGAGTTGGCCTCGCTTAACGCATACGCGCCCACCGTGCCCGCAACCAGCTTTGGCAGCCAATGCGATTGTTGTGCCTGGGTTCCCCAGCGGCGCAGTGCGTTGATCACCAGCGTATTGTGTACGTCCACAAGCACAGCAACAGCCGGATCGACGGTCGAGATGGCCTCGATAGCCAGCACGGCATCAAAGAAGCTGCCGCCTGCCCCGCCCAACTCCTCTGAAACCTCGATCCCCATCAGCCCAAGCTCCGTCATCTGTGCAACCAGGCCTTCCGCAAGTTTCTGCTCGTCGTCCATAACCCGCACCTGCGGCGCAATGGTCTCCTCCGCAAACCTGCGAACGGTCGTGTAGAACAGGCTTTCTTCTTCCGAGAGTTGCGTGAGCGGCGCGGGCGATGTGTGGGCCAATCTGGAAACCCTCCGGCCTCGGAGTGTATCAAAACAATCGGCACGCAGGCACATGTCCGCGCTTCGAGCGCAAGGCCTGCAACGCCGGCAGTGAACGGGCGCTTCTAAATCGAGGCGCAAAAAAAGGCGAACGCCCCAGCGGCGTTCGCCCCTCACAACTCAACAGCTACTGGATCGTCAAAGTGAAAGTTGTAGACGCGTTGATTGTTGGCGTTGTTGAGTCCTGCCCGCTGACGGTGATGGTGTAGGTGCCTTTGGGCGGATTTGTAAGCGTATAGGAAACACTGCTGCAGGCGGTGATGGCTACCCCGACGGCAACAAGAGCGATCAGCCCCGCCGTTCTGCGGAACTTCCGTGACCATCGACCAAGCAAGCCTGCCAGAAGCAATCCGGCAAAGGTCATCGTCATTGGGACAGGGTTTGGCCCATTGTTCTTTGCGGAGTGGGTTCCGTGCAACCGGTAGAACGGCTGTTTCCCCCCGCCGCGGGCCGCACCAGTGAACGGGCAGTCGGAGGCGTTGGTGTCAAGAGAGAGTTGGGTGGCCGCCGCGGCTGTCCCTGTCACAGTTAAAGTTCCATCGCCGGCGCTGTTCATGCTTGTGAACTGATAGCAGAGGTTCTGCAGCGCATTGTCGTTGGAGGTATCGAAGTTCAGAAGGACTGTGCCTGTGTAGCCGCTTACCGGCATCACCGTGATTGTTTCGGTCCCTGAGCTGCCCTGGGTAATGGTGAGAGTGGCCGGGGTTGCCGCGAGCGAGAAGGATCCGCTGCCTGAACTTACCCCCGCAATGTTCACTGACACTACGCCGGTTGAAGCTGCGTGAGTAGCATCGCCCGAGTATGCGGCCAGGATTTCATGCGTGCCCGCCGTAGAGAACGAAGTGGCGTATGTGGCCGTTGCGTTCGCTGTCAGCGAAATGGGTGCCAGCGGCGTTCCCCCATCGATGGTAAGCGTCACTGTGCCGGTGGGGATGGTGCTGCCCGTAGTGGATGCGACCGTAACGGTGAAATTGTCTGAAACGTTCACTCCCGGCGTCAGGTTCGACGCGGAAACGGTCGTGGTCGTGCCGATAAGGACGGGCCCGGTGCTGGCGGGCCACGCCGCGGCCAGGTTGGCTAGATTGATGGTTCCAAGCCCGGTGACCTGGTCATAGCCCGCGCCGGCGGAAAAGCCTGCGGTGCTGCTGCAGTCGGCGCTGCCTGCTGTGCAATCGTTGTTGCCGCTCGTGATGTCATGGAAGGCCGATGCGTAGGTGGTGCTGTTCGCGGCCAGCGCGTAGAGCGTTGGATTGATGAGGCCTTGTCCGCTGGAGTAGTTCTGCTGCTGATTGATGAGGGCCAACATCCCTGAGAAGATGGGCCCGCCCATGCTGGTGCCGCCCACAAGAGTCAGCAGCCCGGTGGAGGCGTCGCGGAACCCGCTTGTGCAACTGGCGTTCTGGCCTTGCGACCAGAAAGACTGATCGCCGGTGCAAAACAAGTATCCGGGAAGGTCGGGCGAAGCATTGACGGCGATATCCGGTACATCGCGCTTGCCGTCGGATGGAATACCGGGAACTCCCGTTTGCCAGGTCGGCTTCGTGAACAGCGAACTGGCTCCGCCGCCGGTCGCGCCCAGACAATCGGCCTGGCCGCAATTGACAAGGTCCTCGTTCCAGGCGACCTCTGGAATGTATTGAAGCGCCGAGCTAATGATGTCGGAACTGCTCTTTGCCTCCCAATAGCCATCGCCGGCTGTGAGATAGGCCGGATTGGCCTGGGAGACTTCAGTGCCGCCCACCCCTGTCACGTAAGGGCTGCTGGCCGGGTAATCCACGGCCAGGGCTTCCTGTTCGGATAGAGGAGGGTTCCCGGCGCCGACGCCGACAAAGCAATCGGTGGAACCGCTGTCGCCGGACGCGGCCATAATGGTTTGTCCCTGCGAAGCAGCCTGCTGAAGGGCCGATTCAAGAGTCGGTTCCAGGGCCAATCCCGAACCCAGAGTAGAACCGGCAAGGTACGCTTCGCACTCTCCGTAGCTGGTGCTGATAATCGGAGCAATCTTCTGGTCGATCGCGTATTGCAGTGCGTCGGCTGCACTGTAGTTGAAGTCGCTGCCGACGTAGACAAAGTAGATGTCAGCCCCCGGAGCAATGGCGCCCGACCATTCCAGATCGAGATCGGATTCGCCTTCATCTCCGCCTGCGTACACCGTGGAACTCCCCGTGCCCGGCATGAGCACAAGCGTGGGGTCTTTCACCGAGAGCCCGGCGGCATTCTGGAAGTTCTCGATGTCGCTCAGTGCGACGGCCGATTGACCGACGACGGCGATCGACTGTCCGTTGCCGTTATTCCCTGAACTGTAAACCGGCTTGATGTTGTACACCGTCGCAATGTCGCCGGGAGCAAAGTAAACATTGCCGCTCTCGCTTGAAGTGAAAGCGGGCCTCGGCCGTGCGTTCTTGTTCATCACTGCATGCGACTTGGGCCGGAAGTCGTCGAGGTTGCGGATTCCAAGGATCGTCGGCGCAATCGCCGCAGGCACGCTCAGTTCTGTCGACGCCGCGAAATGCTGCACGCCGTTAATCTTGTAGTTGTGCATCTCCGTTGAAAACGCGGCTTCGACTTGCCGCACTGTCCCTGAGAAGCGGATAGCATTCTTGCTGCGGGCAACCGAATCGATAACGAACCCTTGTTGCTGAAGCCAGTTCTCCATCTTGTCCAGATCGGAGTCGGACATCCCGAAACGAGCTGCGAATTGGTCCGGGGTGACCCAGTGGTGATAGAGCGGCGAGGCCGGATTCAGCTGCGCGGCAATCAGCGCGTCAAGACCGGCCTGCTGAGCGGCCGAGCGATTGAAGACGATGGTGATGCCGCTCAGCTTTGTGTCCGCGACGAGCCTGCCGGCGTCGAATTGCGCCTTCGCCAGGGGGTGCAGGGATCCTTTCAAGGGGGACATCTCTGTGCTGCTAATCTCCGAGGTAATGCGTGGCGCCACCTGTTGCGCGAAGGCAGAGGCGGCGGCCATTGTGCAGGCCGCGATAAAGCCGCAAGCCCAATACCGCAATTGCAGTGGGGGAATAGTTATCATTTTCATTCATTGCCATCCTTAATTTATGAACGGTTGAGAGTTCATGCATTCGAAAGACCAGGCGTGCGATCTTCGATCGCGTCAAAGCCAAGGCAATGGTGCCTGTTCAAACCGGCAACAAGAAGGAAAAGAAGAGTTTCCAGACAAGTCTGCGCGCGTCCCTGCTTTGGGGCGGTCCGCAAGACTGAGCCTGCCATCCCACCCGCATAGACGCAGAATTTTGAACAAAGTTGCGCCGTGAAAGAATGTTTGCGCTCGAAGGCCGCGCCCCGGCCGGATGCTGCGGAGACTGAAACCCGCCGCTAAATGCCTGCCAGTTCCAGTGCCGCACTCCCCTTGCTTGGCGGAATATACTCCGTCGCGCGCCACACGATGGCCAGGTTCTCGCGGCTCAGGAGTTTGCGTATCTGGCCCCGAGCATGCTCAGCCCAGGGGCCGCGATTGTCCAGCTTGTGATACGACTGCCAGTGCCGCAGCGCCTGCCGCCCCAACCCCTTGCGTTCATACGCAAGGGCCAGGTTGTAGTGAGCGTCGGCATAACGGGGCGCCAGCGCAACGGCCTGTCGGTAAGCGGCAATCGACTCATCCGGCCGCTCAAGTTCGTCCAGCACATTGCCCAAATCGAAAAAGGCCAGCACGTACCCTGAGTCTGCCACTGTGGCGCGGCGGTACAGCTCCTCTGCCCGGGCATACTGACGCATGTGAAAGAAGAGGGTCCCAAGGTTGATGTAGGCCGCAGCGTACTCCGGATCGAGCGCCAGAATCTCCAGGTAGAGAGTAATTGCCTGCTGCTTCTCCCCGCTCTCCTCGGCCTGAACCGCAGTGATAAACAGGTCTTGCGCGCTCCGCGGATTCGCTGATCCCAAAGGCCGCAGCAGCGATGGCTCTGCCATGGCGGATGTTTCGTCCGCCTGGTCAAATCGTGCAATCCTCTCGAAATCGATCAGCAACTGCCTTCGAATCGGGTCAACCATCGCGCCACGATGCCGGAAAGCCAGGCGCGTTCCGGTCCGCACCGGACATGCCTCGAGCAGCGGGTTAGCCATTCCCGCCACGGCCTTCATGGCCACAATTGACTGTCGTATGGAGGCCGCCGACACCGCTCCCTCGCGAAGAGCGCGCACAATCCTTAGCTGCCCCAGGTCCTGGAAGGTGTAGGTCTGCCGTTGAGGGATTAGCTCAGCTCGCTCCCACCCCTGCAACTGGTGCGAACTAATTTGCATGATACGCAACACATCCTGACGGCTATAGCTGGTCACTCTTGAGTGCTCCCACCGGTAGTACTGCCCATCCTCGGCTTTGAACCCGTGTTCTGAACTCGGTCCCTGAACATAGCTCTGGTCCTGGACTTGGTTCTTGGAACAGTTACGGAGAAACCGCTCTTGCTGCGATTATGCCAAGAGTATGCGTGGATATGCAGGCAGGAACTACCGCCGCAACAAAAAAACTAGTGGATAACCGGTGTCTCACTTGATTCGTGGCGAGATAGGGTCGTGACCCTCCGTGTGGAAATCGGAAGAGAATTATATGAAACACGGCAGAACCCGAACAAACAGGAGTAGGAAGTAATGCGTTTTGGGAGATTGGAAGGCGGGATGGAGACGTGGAGCCGAAGATCGGACTTGAACCGATGACCTGCTGATTACGAATCAGCTGCTCTACCAACTGAGCTACTTCGGCTTGCTCTGTTGATTTTATCCTGATGCAGGCACAGCGTAAAGCGGCCTATACTGCCCAACATGCAAGGCAACCCGGCAGAGGAATGGCAAAGACTGACCGAGCACTATCGCGAGATTAGCGACGAAGAACTCCGTGAACTGGCCGCCGATTTCGTCGATCTCACACAAACCGCGCAAGAGGTTCTGCGCAACGAGATGAGGAATCGGGGTCTCGGTGATCCACTGGCTGCGAACCAGTCGCCTCCCCCTCCCTCTCCGCTCACGGCTTTGCAACCGGACCACCTCGACAATCTAGGCCTCGACTCCAATCCATCTCTTCAGGCTGACGAAGACCAGGAAGACGGCTCTTCCCTCGACTACACCTGGAAGACCCAGCTTTGCGAATGTGAAAGCACTGAGCGGGCATCGCAAATCCATCGTGCCTTGCAGCGGGCGGGCATCGAGAGTTGGATCGAACAGCCCGGTTCGCGCTACGCCATCAGCAATAGCTATCCCAGGATCATGGTCGCAGCCGACCAATTAGAGCAAGCTGTCGAGATCGCCAGCAAGCCGATCCCGCAGGACTTCGTCGACCAATTCAACACGGATTCGCCAGAATTCGAGCCGCCTTCATGTCCCAAATGTGGCGCTGGAGACCCGGTGCTTGAGGGTGTCGACCCCGTTAATTCCTGGCGATGCGAGGCATGCGGGAAGGAATGGGCCGACTCAGCAACCGACCCGGTTGCGAACCAGGAGCAGCCGTGAGCGCAAACCCCGCCTAAAACGGAAAGAGCCGCCCGGCAACAGGGCAGCTCTTTCCTCAGGGAGAATAGTCCCAACGGAGGCAAAACCATCAGAACTTTCTGGCTGCATAGTAGGGGCGTGGGAAGAGCGTGTCAAGGGGAAATCTTGGACGAAATAAATCTTTTTAATTCAATAGTTTACAAATCATTTTCCGCAGAGGGTGCCGTCTTTGTCTTCGACGTGTCTTCGCCTTTTCCAGCTCCAGAATTCCCGCCTTTTCTAGGTGTTTTATAGGGTTTATACCCTGTTTCCCACAACTTGAGCCCCAGCCCTAACCCTTCTGACCCGGCCTCTCGGCCGCCGGAGCAGGCTCGACCCACTCTTCCCGCAAATCCAGGCGAATGAACTCAACCTCGTACATCGACGACGCCGGCTTTCCCCGCGCAATCCGATAGAGCGCCCGTCCTCCCCCCAGGAAGAAGCCCAGCAGGATCGCTGCACTTGCGCCAATGATCACCAGCGTCACGATGCCCATCAGCAGCTTCCCTGTCTTGAAGACCTCTGACTCCGTGGGCTGCGGGATCGACGTGATCTCTGACTCGTAGTGCACCAAGGCCAGCAGCTTGTGGCTCTCTTCGGGAATCGCATCCCCGCTCACTAGAGCCACCAGCGGCCCGCTGCGCCGCACCTCGAGCCCTGCCTGGTCAGAGTCGACAAGCGGCTTCGGCCACGCTGGAACCGCTGTGCTCCCCGCTTTCGTGTATGCCCGAATCCTAGTCTCTTGCGCTGCAGCCATCTGCGGTGTCGGGTAGTCGATGATTGTGAGCGTCGCCGGATTCGAGCGCAGCGAGTACGTTGCCGTCACAGTTTCCGCGCCGCGGTCAAACCCCACCAGCTCCGGAGGCAACACGCCACCTGCTCCCACATAGCCCGCTGGCCCTAACGCGTAGTGCGTTGTTTCCGGAGTAAGCGACTCCATGGGCAGATTGCCCAGAATCGGCGGTGGCAGCGCTCTGGGTCCGTCGAGGGTTGGCAACTCGCCAGCCAACTCACGCAACTCTGAGCCAGACATGGGCCCAATGCGCGAGAAAGTCGCATCCACAACGGAATTGCCCACCCAAAACAGCACGCGATTGTTGTTGGAAGTAGCGCCCGTGCCAATCTCTTCCTTGGGCCACCCGTTCTGCCGGTAAAACGAATACGCGCCAAAAGCGCCGCTGGCATCATGAAAGCGCAGTGCCCGAAGGTTCAAGGTCTGGCCGCTTCGCTTGTAGGTGGCCACCGCTCCATCGGTAAAGTCGTATTCCTTCAGAGCCTCTGCGTTAGCCTGGTCGGCCTCGCTCGCGTCGGTAAAGGTCTTCGGCTTATCCGCTGAAACCCATCCTGCAAACGCGTCCGGCAGCAGCGCCTTCGGAACCGGCGGCAGAATCAGATGCGCTGGGCCTTGTGGTGCAGTAATCTTCAGCGGCGCGGTCTGCGCAATGGTAGTGGCCGTGCTCGCCATCAGCACCGCGGAACAGATTGAACACGCCAGCACAGACATCCAACGCATCAGGAAGCTCCGTTATTCAGGGTACACGCTCTCCCCGGCGCACGATTCGCGGGCAGCCCCTCTATTCTTGGACACTGACCGAGCCCGAAAGGTTCCTGGGGATGGATTGCTAATCGTCCAATTTGCTGCCTGCAGCTCCCCACGGCGTGAGGCGCGGGATCCAGCGGTGCACATGCTGCTTGTACTGCGAATAGTCCACCGGGAAACTGCGGGTGAGCTTGGGCTCTTCATACAGTCGGACGAAAAGCTCAACCGCCACGCAGAAAATCGCGCATTCCATCACCAGGCCAAGATTCCAGAACAACACCGCTTCGCCAACTAAGGCTGTCAAAACCCCCACATACATCGGGTTGCGGACATAGCGATAGAAACCGGTCACCACCAGGTGTTCGGTTGGCACCGTTGGCATCAGCGTTCCGCGGCCCGCATAGATAAACCGGCGAATCGAATCCAGCAGAGGTGTCAGGCTGGCAAAGATCAGCACTGCGGCGATCATCGTTTGCCAAAGAGGCTCGCCGGCAGGCATGCGGAAGTGTGTAATCCACAGAGGCAAATACACCAGCACCAGTCCCGGCCCACCAAAAACCGTAAAAAGAATAGAGACGACAACACTCCTGCGCACCGTTGCCATGGTCAGTCAACGTCTGCAGTGACAATCACCGGTGCCGGAGGCGTCGGCGGATAGAGGATGTCTCCGAGGGTGTCGTAGCGGCCTCCATAAAAAATCAGGGCAAAGTTCCGGATCCACGTTGCAATCGGACCGCCGAGGCCGAAGGCCACCGCCAGGCCAATGCAGAGACCAATGAAGCCGAAAAGGACTTCGAAGGCAACACCGATGACAGCGACCGCGCCGGTTGCATCCTCAAACAGGGAGTGAAAGCCTGCCGCGGAGAGAGCAACAATACCACCGACGATTAGCAGCGGAATGGCCGCGACAATCATCATGGCAATCATTGCGACCAATGGAAGCAATGCTCGTAAGAAGATAAACAAGAAAAACGACCCCTTCGCCGCTCCGATCCGCGGCCGGGCCGCCCTCCAGGCTTCGCCAAACGAAGCGCCTTCGAGCGCCATGTGCGGCAACATGAAATCGTGCATCACCACGTCCATGGCGCAGGCCACCAGGCACACAATGACAAATATCCCCATCAATGGAAAAAACACCATGAAAAAGCTGCCGACGTCGAACTCCCCGCCTGATTGAGCAGACTGAAAGACGTGGTAGAGAGGCAGAGCGAATGGCAGCGCCATCAAGGACGCGATGACCAGTAAGCTCATCCAGATTGCCAAACCCGCCTTGAACAAGCGCATCGCCTGCGCACAATACAATGCCCACGCCGGACGAATCTCTTTCGTCTTATAAAGCACGCAGTGGAAAAAGGCGAAGCGAAGCCGCGTGACCAGATAGAAGCAAAGGATGCCGATGGCGAAACAGACCAGCACCGCAATTAGGATAAAAACGATGACTTCACTCGACAGGTTGAACGGCGTCGAGGTGCCAGGCCCAGACGATGGATGCTGGCGATACGAGATGTTGAAGTTGGCAGAGAATCCCTCGGTGATGCAGGCAACCGCTGCCAGCTTCAGATATGTTCCCCATTCGAACGGATGAAAGAGATAGCGCCTTGTCCGTTCAATGGCAGGAGAGATTGCATCCGAGGCAGAGAAGGCTCTCATAAGGCTTGCTCCGAGACAGGCCAGCCTAACACAATGCCACGCGGCCGTTATCTCCGCAATGAAATTGTTCCTTGTCCGATCGCTGCCCACCACGCGCCGAATGCTGCCAGCGACCGTTCGCACACAAGTCGATGCCGTTCCTTCTTGTCGCGAACCTTCTTGCGTAGCTCTTCTTCCAAGGGCTCCAGCAGGTCGAAGGTGATGTTAGCCGGCTGAAAATCTTTCGGATCGGCATGAGTGATGTAGTGGACGAGTGAGCCAAGCGCGCAAGCACGCGGAGCGGGAGCCGGCACCTCTCCCCGTGCCAGAGCCGCCGCATAGATCCCCGCCAGCAGCCCCGTCGCAATCGACTCCGTGTAGCCCTCGACGCCGGCAAGCTGCCCCGCAAAGAGCAGCCATGGCGATTTCTTCAGCTGCAGATTTTCGTTCAGCAAGAGAGGCGCCTGAATATACGTGTTGCGATGAATCTGTCCGTAGCGCAGGAACTTCGCATTCTCAAGCCCCGGAATCAGCCGCAACACGCGCGCCTGCTCTCCAAATTTCAGATGGTTTTGAAAGCCGACCAGATTGTAGCTATCGGCGCGCACGTTCTCCTTGCGCAGTTGCACCACGGCCCACGGTGTCTTTCCGGTTCGCGGATCGCGCAGCCCCACAGGTTTCATCGGCCCAAATCTCAATGTGTCGCGGCCTCGCCGAGCCAGCACCTCGATGGGAAGGCAGCCTTCAAAATAATCCAGCTTCTCCCACTCCTTTGCCTCTGCCGCTTCCGCCGCAAGCAGTGCATCAAGAAACCGATCGAACTCCGCCCGATCCATCGGGCAGTTGATGTAGTCGGCCGTTCCTTTGTCCCAGCGCGCAGCCATGTACACCCGCTCCATGTCGATGGAATCCGCATCGACGATCGGCGAGATGGAGTCGTAAAACGCCAGGTGTCCTGCGCCGGTAATGCGCTCAATCTCCGCGCTCAACGCGTTTGAAGTGAGCGGACCCGTTGCCAGAATAGTGAGCGCCGCGCCACCGCGATCTGCAGGGTCGGGCTCGTTAAGTTCCGTCACTTCTTCGCGAATCACGCGAATCGCCGGCTCCGCGGCAATCGCCTCTGTAATCCGCCGCGAGAATTCCACGCGGTCCACGGCCAGCGCATGCCCTGCTGGTACGGCCGTCGCATCGGCAAGGCCCACAAGAGCGGAAGCTCCCCGCCGCATCTCCTGTTTCAGAAGCCAAGGCGCTGTGTTGGGCGACTCGCTCTTCAACGAATTCGAACACACCAATTCGCCAAATTCGGTTGTTTGGTGCGCTGGGGTCAGCCGCGGTTTTCCGTCGACAATGTCTCGCATCTCGTAGAGGTCCACCTGGCAACCCAACCGCGCCGCGGTCAGCGCTGCCTCCGGCCCGGCCAACCCACCGCCGATGACACGAATCCTCAATGTGCGGCCCCATGCTGCTCGACAGGATCCGCCAACCGGGCAAGCGCCTCGCCGGTGATCCGCACATTGCGCCATGTGTCCAAAAACTCGGCTCCCATGGCGCGGTAGAACTCAATTGCCGGAGTGTTCCATTCCAGCACCTCCCATTGCAGGCGCGGGCAGTTCTTTTCCACCGCGATTGCTGCAACGCGCTGCAGTAGTGCCTTGCCGATCCCCAATCCGCGTAGCTTGGGCTCAACAAACAAGTCTTCAAGATAGAGCCCCGGCCGGCCCATCCATGTCGAGTAGTTAAAGAAGAACAGCGCAAATCCAGCGGACATACCGTCGCACTCCGCTATCAAGCAGGAATAGAATGGGTTAGAACCAAACCCGTGCTCAAGAAGCCCTTCTTCTGTAGCCGTCACCGCGTCCGGTTCCCGCTCGTAGGCGGCCAATGCTCGAATGAATGCCAGGATCTGCGGAACATCCGCCGCGGTCGCTGTTCGAATCGTGGTCTGCATCCATTTATTCTAGAGTGTGATCAAGGCCACATGCGACCTCGCCCGCTGCACACTACGATGGTCAGGTCACAATGGTGGCGCCCTCCAGCAATTAATCCATCATTGGGGGTATTTGCAACTTGCTCGCGAGCAGAACCGTCCTATGAGTTCAGCTTGAAAGCAGGGCTTCATGGCACTTCAAGGCCAAGCAGGCACCGCACATCCTGCTGCATGCCCTTGTGCTGAATAGGCGATTGGATTTAACTTGGGTCCTGCTGGTGGCGTCGGTTCGCAAAGCCGGGTTCCGCGCGGCAGCTTACTGGTACCCCATACAACCGGCCGCCGGAGCCGAAAATGTTTCGGCAGCTTCAGTTCGGCCTCTGGTTCCTGGCTTCAAAGGCAGCCTTCATTTAGAGACACCTTTGACGCAGACCACGGTTGGCCAGAAAATAAGATTTTTTTGAGCCCGCGGGCAGATTTGTTCCCGCCGCTCCCAAGGAGAAGATGATGAAACGCAACCTTTCACTTTGGCTGGGCACGCTGGCATTCGCCCTCGCGCCCGCGCTTGCGCAGTTGGCCCCACCCAGCGGGCCTATGGGCAAGATTCACGGCCACGTTACCAATCCAACCGGGGCATCGCAGGCTGGCGGCACCGTGAGTTTGGTCGAGGTCGGCCGAGCTTCTGGCCCCGGACTGAGTCAATCTGCAACAGACAAGGGAACTTTCCAGGTTGACGCTAACGGCGACTATTCCGGGCCGGCCTCCCCAGGCTCCTACACCGCAGTCTACCGCTCGCCCGGCATGACGCCGGATAAGCAAGCAGACCACGTCGACGGTGTGAAGATTGTCGTCGGCCAGGACACCCAGCAAGACATCGACATGTCCCGCAAGGAATATGTTGACGCCCTGCCCGCCGACCAGAGAAAGGAGCTCGAAGACCTCAGGAAGCACAACTCCGAGGCCATGAAGGCCAATGAGGTCATCAAGAATCTCAACGCCGACTTGAGGATTGTCACCCAGGACGTCAAGGATGCCGATGCTGCGCATGATGGTGCGGTTCAGGTCCTCGGACCAACCGCTTCCCGCCCCGATCTCGATGCCAAGGAAGCAGAAATCAAGACCGCGAAGTATACCGAGATCGAAACCCTCATGCTCAGGGACACTGCGGCCAAGCCTGACGCTTCCATCCTGTGGGCTCAGTTGGGACTAGCACAGGTCGGCTTGAAAAAGTACGACGATGCCATCACAACGTATAAAAAGGTCCTTGATCTCGAGTCCACATCAAAGAAACCGAATCCCCAGGTCCAGGGCCTGGCAGAAAGCGGATTGGGCGAGATCTATGCACGCCAGGGTAAGGTTCAGGATGCGAACGCTGCCTATGACGCAGCGGCCAAAGCCAATCCCACCCAGGCTGCCTTCTACCTGAAGAACGAAGCCGTCATCTTCTTCCAGATGAACAACGGCGATGCCCAGGTTGCCGTGGCCAACGAAGCCATCGCAGCTGACCCCAACCAACCACTGCTCTACTACCTCAAGGGCCAGGGACTTATTCAAAAGGCCACCCTTGACCCCAAGACGCAGAAGATCGTCGCGCCTCCGGGTTGCCTTGAGGCCTACCAGAAGTACCTTCAACTTGCACCCGACGGCCCTTATGCAGCTGAAGTAAAGGGCATCATTGCAGGCTTCGATCAGAAGCTCGACAACAGCTACAAAGCTCCCACACCCAACAAGAAGAAAGGCAGCTAGTTTTACGGCCTCTATTCACCAAGGGCGTCCGCCGCGGCGGACGCCCTTGTTTTTTTGCACCTGTGCATTCCGCCCGCGTTCCCGCCTTCGCGACCCTCTACAATCCAATCCATGAGCACCGCTCTCCCCAGCTACGATGAAGCTGCCGCGCTGGTTGCCCACCACGTTGCAGGACTTGCCCGATTGCAGCCATCGATCCAGAGCGTCAAGCTTGCAGCAGGAGCCGGTCGCATCCTTGCCCTGCCCCTGCGCGCTGATCAGGATCTGCCGCCCTTTGCGCGATCCACACGCGACGGCTTCGCATGCCGCGCAATGGAAGCCTCAAAACAAGCGCCGCTCAAGCTGGTCGGCGCCACACGCGCCGGAGATGCACCCGCCGGGCCGCTCTCCAAACATGCTGCATGGGAGATCATGACTGGCGCACCGGTTCCAGCAGGGGCAGATGCGGTCATGATGATCGAACACGTCAGGATCGATCACGCAACCGTGGGAGGTGCGCAGGTCAGCCTACTTCCTCCGCGCAAATTGAAACCTGGTGATAACGTAGTAGAGCGAGGCGCGCAAGCTCGCAGCGGCGACGAGCTTCTGCCCGCGGGAACCGCCATCCACTCTGCGCAAATTGCGCTTGCCGCCGCTTGCGGCTACTCCACGCTTGAAGTCTTCGCTCGTCCGCGCGTGGCCATTCTCACCACCGGTGACGAACTCGTGCCCATCAAATCCACGCCCGCACCCGGACAGATCCGCAACTCCAACGCGCCTATGTTGGCTTCAATGGTGGCTGCCGCAGGCGGTGACCCTTGGGTCTTGTCCACCGCCGCTGACAACGCTCAAGCTCTCGATCGCGCCCTCGCCCGTGCGGCAGAGGCTGATCTGCTCATTCTCTCCGGCGGTGTCTCTGCCGGAAAGTTCGACCTGGTCGAGCCCGCCCTCGCTCGAGCAGGCGCGCGCTTCCACTTTACCGGCGTCCGCATTCAACCCGGCAAACCCCTTGTTTTCGGCGACCTGCCAGTCAGGGGCGCGCGCGCCATCCAAAGCGAGCGCAGTACGACGTGCTTCTTCGGGCTTCCCGGCAATCCCGTCTCTTCCGCAGTCACCTTTCTGCTCTTCGCTGCGCCGGTACTGGCCGCGCTTGCGGGCAGTTGTGTAACCGGCCCACGCTTCGCCCTCGCGCGCCTCTCTGCGGAAACCGACAAGCACGGTAAGCCCGGACTCACCCGCTTCCTGCCCGCGTTCTGCACCTTCGGTCAAATCGCCGGCGCCCGGCCTGAAGTCAAACTCGTCTGCTGGCATGGTTCAGGAGACATCGCCGCCCTGGCTCGTTCCAACTGCTTCCTGGTCGTACCTGAAGACACTTCCAGCCTTCAGGCGGGCGCAATCGTTCGCATTCTGCTGACCTGAGGACCACATGCCCAAACCCTCGAAACCGCATCTCTCCCACTTCACCGCATCCGGCCACGCCGCCATGGTCGATGTCAGCGCCAAGCAGCCCACCCGCCGCACCGCCGCTGCCTCCGCATTTGTCGAGCTGTCCGCAGCCGTCCTCTCCGCTCTCCCCGACAATCCCAAAGGCAACCCGCTTGAGGTGGCTCGTTTCGCCGGAATTCAGGCCGCCAAGCGCACCGCAGATCTCATCCCCATGTGCCATCCCCTCCCGCTCACTCACGTAGACGTTCAGGCGGAAATTGTGACGGGAGGCGTGCGCATCACAGCAACCGCAGCGACCACCGGTCCCACCGGCGTAGAGATGGAAGCTCTCACCGCCGCCTCCGTAGCCGCGCTCACCGTCTACGACATGACCAAGGCCCTCGACAAATCCATCGTTATTCGCAACATTCAGCTAGACAAAAAATCCGGTGGCAAAAGCGGAGATTTCACCAGACCCCGCCGCGCCTGATCTGATTGGGCGGCGTCAATCGTGTAAAGTCATGCGCATGATCAAGCTCGGCCATGCACTGCTCGGACTGAACCAGGGCCGCCTGCGCGCACACAGTCATTGCGCCCAGAATCGCGCAGAACTCCGGAGCAGTTCTCAGTATGGCTGCTTCTATTGTCTCGCGATCTTTCCGCCAACTGACGTCACAGAATGGGTGGGCGGCGAAGATACAGCATTGTGCGCGAAGTGCGGAATTGATTCAGTCATTGGCTCCGCTTCGGGATATCCGATCACCGTCGAATTTCTTCAACGCATGCATGACTATTGGTTTTGACCGGGCGAGCCCAAGGCGCGCTATCGGATACTAAAGAACTTCACCAGGACTTCAACCAAATGGCCTTCCCCAACCCCGCCAAACGTACTACGATTCTCCTTCCGCCTGAAGGAGGCTTCATGCCGCGCTCCGCCATCCTCATCTCCATCCTCGCCTTCACTGCCATCGTCCCACTCGCTGCCAACGCCCAATCCGTCTCCGTGTACCAGACCACCCCGGACATGCTTGAAGCGCTCTCGCAGCGCGCCACTTTGCATTTCTCCACAAATTCCACCGCCAAGCTACCCATCCCGCTCATCACCGTCGACGACGCTCAGCGCTTCCAGGAGATCGACGGTTTCGGCGCCTCGCTCACTGACGCGGCTGCCTGGCTCTTCGCCAAAAAACTCACCCCGGCCCAAACTGACGCCGCCTTCAAAATGCTCTTCAGCCGCAAGGATGGCATCGCCCTCAGCTTTCTCCGCCAGCCAGTCGGCTCCTCAGACCTTGCCGTAACCTTCTACTCCCTCGACGATCTCTGCGAGCAGGCAGCTAAGGCCTGCACCACCCCTGCGGGTGTCACAGATCACAACCTCGATCACTACTCCCTTCAGCACGATCAGGAGTACATCCTGCCTCAGCTCAAGAAAGCCCTCGCCATCAACCCCTCCATCCACGTGATGCTCACGCCGTGGAGCCCGCCCGGCTGGATGAAGTCCTCCGGCACCATGCTCGGTTCCAATGCGGAAACCAAGGAACCCTCCAGCCTGCGTCCTGATGCGTATCCCGCGTTTGCCAATTACCTCGTAAAAACTGTCCAGGGCTATCAGGCAGCCGGCGTGCCGGTCTACGCTCTCAGCGTGCAGAACGAGCCCCTCTACGCCCCGCCCACCTACAGCGGGATGCAAATGCTGGCCACCGAGCAAGCCACCTTCTTTGCCGACGCGTTGGGCCCAGCGCTTTCTGCCGCGCACCTCAATGCCAAGGTCATGGCATACGACCACAACTGGGATCGACCAGACTACCCTGAAACGGTCTTCAAAAATCCCAAGGCCTACGCGCTATCCGCGGGAACCGCCTGGCACCACTACGGCGGCAGTCCCTCCATCATGACCAAAAATCATGAGGAGTTTCCGCAAAAGGATCAGTGGGTGACCGAATCGAGCGGCGGGGTTTGGCAGAAGGGCAATGTCCTGGTGGAGGAAGCAGCGGAGTTGATCGCCGTAACCCGCAACTGGGCAAAGAGCTACGTACTCTGGGCGCTCGCCACTGATCAGAACCACGGACCGTTTGTCGGCGGCTGCGGCACTTGCCGTGGTCTGGTCACCATCGACGTCTCCGCGCCGGAAAGAGCCACCGTCAAGCCCGAGCTCGATTATTACGTGCTCGGCCACGCCAGCAAGTTCCTGCTCCCCGGCGCGGTCCGCATTGCATCAAATGAACCCGCAGGAACGGAACTCAAAGACGTGGCCTTCCGCAATCCCAACGGCACTGTCGTGCTGTACACGTTGAATGCCGGCACCAAGGGTCAGGATCTGCGTATAGAATTCCACGGCAAAACCGTGGCCACCACCCTTCCTGCTGGTGCAGTGGCCACGTATGTCTGGAAGCCGTAATCCGTCGTGCACTCTTAGTTTGCCGACGGCGGCGTTGCGCCTGCTGGCGGTGCCCCTGCCGGCGGACGCGGGCCGCCATGCTCGTCGGGAATTACGAACGGCTCGGGGCTCAGGTGGCCGCGATGGCAAGTGCCGCAAGTGACCATCATGCCTGAATTGTCGACCTTGCTAATGTAATTCTTGTTGATTTCTTCTGCCATCAGAATCATCAGGCGAGCTGTCTTTTTTTCCGGTTTGGAGTCGTCGGCAAAGTTGATCTGCGGCCGCCCATTCGGGCCCAGATTGTTGGGATCCGCTGTGTGGCAGGTGTCGCAGTGTGAGCCCAGCGATCCTGAAATCTTCTCCATGATCTCGTGCACCTGCTGCCCTGTCAGGTCCTTGGGCAGCGCCTGCAGATTAGTTGGTGCAGGAAAGCTGCGCATTTGCATCGGCGGACTGCCGGCAGGCGGTGCAGTTTGAGGGGCTTGGGCGACCGCCGTCAGAGCGGAAACAGCCACAACAAGCAGAGCCGTTGCAGCAATGGGGAGAGACAAAAAGGTAGGCTTCAAGGGAAACGTGACCTCGCAAAGTGATATTTCTGATGGACGGAATTCTACCCGAGAAGGACGCGTTTGCCGATTAAACTCTTTGGCCCGGAGACACAAGTGTGCCCCATCAAGGCAAAGCGCAGGGGCCAGTCGACAGCTTCGTGGATGCCGATCCGAGCCGTCACCAGTACCTCGCCCACCGCAAAGCCATCGTCGCGAATCTGCAGCGCCGAGCCAGAATCGGTCAGGTCCACGCCATTGTGGCCCGGCCTCGTGAGCCCCAGTGCCTGGCACAGCCTGCTTGGTCCAGAGGTCAGCAGTCGAGCCGCCGCTCCCGCCTCAAGTCCCCGATTCACGGCCATTTGCGCCAATCCCATCACCGGCTCCAGAGCCCGCAGCAGCACGCACCCCGCATGCCCCTCCACCTCGCAGGAGACGTTCATGCAGGAATACCGGCCGTAAATTGCATAGACATAAGCGTGTCCCGCGGGTCCAAACAAAACGCGGTTCCGGGGTGTAGGACCGCGATGGGCATGTGCCGCAGGATCAGGCGGATCGTTGTGCGGTCCCAGGTAGGCCTCAACCTCCACAATCCTCCCGGCCAAAACCCCTCCCGGCGTATAACAGGCCAGTACCTTCCCTAGGAGCCTCGGACCCACCCTCTCCGGCGACGCCTCAAAGAAGCCCCGCGGAAGCGGATGACCCAACTCGAAGCCCCATCCTGCAAGCAGGGTGCCCCATCCTTCGAGCGCTCGTTGCTCGAAGAGTGGGATGGGGGCATCCTCACCCGCTCGCCACGCTATTTGTGCGTTTTCTTCCATTCCTTGATTAGGGCAAGCACTTCCTCGGCATGACCTTCCGGCACAACATTGGGGAAGATGTGCAGCAGCGTCTGGTCCGGCCCAATCAGGAATGTCGTCCGCGCAATGCCCCACACTTTCTTCCCATACATGTTCTTTTCCTTCATCACGCCAAACTGATTGCAGACTTTCTCGTCTACATCAGCAAGGAGTGTGTACGGCAGGTCGTATTTGGCGCGAAACTTGGCCTGGGCATGCGGCGTGTCGCGGGATATGCCCAGCACCACAGCACCGGCCGCCTGCAGCTTTTTAAACGTGTCGCGGAAGCCGCAGGCCTCGATCGTGCAGCCAGGAGTATCCGCCCTGGGGTAAAAGAAGAGTACAACGGGCTTGCCGGCATAATCAGACAGGCTTGCGGTCTTGTCCTCGTCGGTTTGCAAGGTAAAGTCGGCGACTTTCTGGTTGAGTTCCATGGGGTAATTCCTCGTATGGTAGATAGAGTACCCAGCGTGGCTAGCTGTTTCGATTATTCCCGAGGTAGGCGGCAAATGTCATCGTACAGCACGCGTGGGTTCTTCATGAGACGTAAGCTTATAGCTGTCGCCGGGCTTCTGGCGGCTATGCAGGTCTTTGCACAATACCCGGGGCAGGTCACGAAAAACGGCAAAGACACTCCGGAGCTGAGATCCATCGCAGTCCTCGAGTGGATCGGGGAAGCGGGCAAGCCCAGTCGCAGCCGCCTCGTCCCCGTTGCCGTCCTCGACGGCGGACAGTTGCAGGACGGAGGCATCTACCTCGCACGCCCTGAGCCGCTCTCGCTTGGCAGTGAAACAGAATACGAGCTCGAGCAAAACGGCAAACCCATTGGCTTGTATGACATTCGCAACGCCAACCAGGAGCTGGGCTCATGGGTGGGTTATGGCACGTGGAGGCCCATTCCCGTCGCTCGCCCCAGATCCTCGCCGCAGCTTGCCCGCACCCGAATTGACGACGATGCGCAAAGCGACGAGCCAGTCCTCCATCGCAAGCATCATGCCGATGACAAGCCCAGCAGCGGCTCAGGCAGCAACTCCGGTTCATCCTCAGGCGCCCACACGCAGGACACTGACCCGGTTGCCGATCCAGATCGCCCCACCCTCCACAAGAGCCCCTCAAGCGACAGCACCAGCGGCACGAGCACGAGTCAACCTTCAACCTCATCTTCTGACTCGCCTACTCTTCACCGCCGCGACTCAGGGGGCAGCGATGGGACCAGCTACACCGCGAGCAATGCCGGAGCCACCAACAACGCGCCCGACGACCCCGACCGCCCCGTCCTTCACAAAACCAGGAAAGTGCAGCCAGAGGACAAAGAACACTCGGATTCGGTGGCATCCACTGACCCTGATCGCCCCACGCTCAAACGCGGCAAATCCAGTGGCCCGGCACTCGATGTGCTCCCCAGCCTGAAGGGCCTGCCCCCAGACGTGCAGCAGACCGTAGCCGTCTCTGATGCCAAAACTCATCCCGTGCATCCCTGGACCTATTCATGGTCCAGCCCCGATGATGAAGCGAAGACGCTGTCAGCGCTCGAAGACATCGCGCGCACCGCTCTCGGCATCAACCAGCCTCCGCCGGCACCCAAACGCACTCCGGCCCACAGTGGCACCACGTCTGCCGCGGCTCGCAAAACAAAGCCGGCGCCTCCTCCGCCGGCACCGGCTCCGCTTTCTGGAGAACAGTTTCGCGTCTTCGAACTGGCCTACGGCGCCGGGGCAACTCTGGTCCTCTCGGCGCACACCGACGGTCCCTCGGCGCAGCAGAAGTTTGTCACCATCATCGCCCAGCCTGACCTCTACGGGAATGTGCTGGTGCTTTTCAAGAACGTCACCGATGGCGCTCACCTCGACGAAAAGCCACGCATGCGCCTTGTGGACGCGGTAGACGCCATGGCCGACAATCGCGGCGAGTTGCTCTTTGAACTGCGCGGCGCCACCGAAAGACAATTTGCCCTCTACCGCGTTCTGCGCGGCCAGGCAGAGAAGCTGTTTGTCAGCGGTGGCGGAGATTTCAGCACAGACAACAGGGATTAGCTATTCCCAATTCGTAGCATGCTACTTTTCGCTTCTGCACGGCGCCAGCAAGAAGAACAGTGCCATGCCCGCGTTCACTGCCAGGCTCAGCGGAACGTTCCACCACGTCAGTGCAAAACAAAGTGCGTACACGACAATTCCAAGAAGGTAGCGCTTCCCGGTAACGCGCGCGCCAGTAGACTTTTTGTCGACAAGCCCGCGGCTCGTGCAGGTAAAGAACAGCACGTTGAACAACAACGCCAGCACCAGGTACGAACCGTTGTAAAGAATTGCCGCTTCCCGGAATCGTTCCGTCACCAGTGCTTGTGCCATCAATGAAGTTGGATAGGGAATCCATACCACCCCGAGCAACAGCAAAAGATTCGCCGCCATCAGCGCATCGTCCGAGTGAGTGATGTGAGAGAACAGCCGGTGGTGGTTGATCCACATGATCCCGATCAAAAGAAAGCTAAGCAGAAAGCTCGCGTACCCGGGCCACTGGTTCACGACTCCCTGCCAGAACGGTATCGTTGCTGCAGGCGGCTTCAAGTCCAGCACAAGCAACGTTGCAGCGATCGAAAAGATCCCGTCTGAGAAAGCTTCAATGCGGCCTGTCTCTCGAGTCATTCTGGGACAACCCCACAAACCAAAACCCCTTTGCAGGGTTCTGGAGAACTTGGCGGATGATAGCAGACCATCAGGCACCCTTTTTTATGCTCAATATTGCTCACTTTGGGCGGAATCTTATCGCTTTGGGTACAACTATAGGGGTGGTGCCCGTCGATAGAGTATGTCCTCCTTTACAATGGGAGTAGGGTGGGCATGCTGCCATCCTCCAAGGATTTTCTGTAAATATGGCGACAGTCACAGCCGCTCCTTCCCCTGAAACCGCAACCGTAATTCCAACCATATCGATTCCGGATGTTCCTGCTGCCGCCACCAGCGCAGTGCACGATGCTGTGCCCGCGCGTGGGGAAGTTCGCATGGGGCGCGCCGCCACCGTCGGCGACGGCATCAACTGGTTGACGTTTGGCGTCATCGTTGCCTTCCATCTGGCCGCTGTGGCCGCGCTTTTCTTTTTCACCTGGCAGCGCCTCTTGGTCATGGTTGTCCTTTACGCTCTGTCCATCAACGTCGGCATCGGCATGTGCTATCACCGCCTGCTCACACATCGCGGCTATCAGGTTCCCAAGTGGCTGGAATATCTCATGTCCATCTGCGCCACATTGTCGCTTGAAGGCGGCCCCATCTTTTGGGTAGCCACCCATCGCGTGCATCATCAGCACAGTGACCACGAAGGCGATCCGCATACTCCTCGCGAGGGCGGCTTTTGGGCACACACAGGTTGGCTTCTCTGGGGCAATGCTTTGCACGCCCAAACTGAGGTTCTGGCCCGGTATGTTCCCGACCTAGCCCGTGACAAATTCCACTGCTGGCTAAGCAAGTACCATTGGATTCCGCTCGTCGTTTGCGGCGCGCTGCTCTTTGGCGGCGGCTGGCTCACCGGCGGTCCCGTAAACGCCGTTGGCATGCTGCTGTGGGGAGGCTTCATGCGCGTTACGCTCGGTCTTCACGCCACATGGTTCGTGAACTCAGCTACGCATCTCTGGGGTAGCCGCCGCTTTGAAACCCGCGACGACTCACGCAACAACTGGTGGGTCGCCCTGGTCAGCGGCGGTGAAGGCTGGCACAACAACCACCACGCACACCCCGTCTCAGCGCGTCACGGCCTTGCCTGGTATGAAGTCGACCCCAACTTCTACGGCATCTGGCTGCTCTCCAAAATCGGCCTTGCCAAGAAAATCAAGTTGGCCAAGTTCGATCGTGAGAACCCCAAGCCAGCCGGCGCCTAAGTAGACAACATTAGAAAATATCTACCGAGTGCCCCATCCTTTGTGCGCTTTTGCACAAAGGGTGGGTTGACTTGATTCCCTAAGGAATTGTCCTCTCAGCGGACCAACCGCTGCTTCCCCTCTTGTCTCCACCCGCAGTCCATCTTCCGCCAAACGAAACGGCACAAATGCCCCTCCCTCCGGCGTACCCTGAGCAAGCGCCGCGCGCAATGCAACCGCAGCCTCCGCGTCGCGAGCCAGCATCATAAGAAATCCGCCCCCACCCGCTCCGCTAGTTTTGCCCTATAAATATATGGCCGGGCCCGATCGAGAAACGTATTGATCGGCGCATTCGTCGTGTGTGGGTCGAGCACCTGATTCAACTCCCAGTGCCGATCGAGCAATTCCCCAAGATGCTTCCAGTCGCCTTCGATCATCGCATAAGACATCTCAACCGCCAAAGTCTTGATGCTGTGGAGCACTTGGATCGTCGCCGTCTCGCGCGCCACCGTTCCGCTCCGAATCCGCTTGGGTACCCCATCATCCAGCGTGCAAATCGCCGCGCCTCGTCTGGTGTCGTCAATGGAAACAGCGCGGCGTTCCACAGAGTCGGCGCCTCACCCGAATTCCAAATCTCTTCGCGGCTGAACCCCAACCGCTCCAACGTCTCCAGAATCGGCCGATTGAACCAGGTCGCTTTTTCCAGCACTTGTTTCGGATCGTCTTCCACCCCATACACGCGGACCACCCAGCCAGTCTCGCCGGCCACTTCTACAGGCAGCTGGTGCATCACAGTGTCTTCGGGAACTTCCACCGGTCCATCCAGCAGCGTGAGCCCATGCAGGATGGCACCGCGGCTCGCGTAGACCGGCCCGCTCAATTCGCACTCCAGAATCACGGCTTCATACCCGGCGTGGCATTCATCGCCAACCACGCTGTCCAGGATGCCGCCTGATCCCGCCGCCAGCGACCGAAACGACCGCGTTGTCCCCGCGTGAATAAACTCGCCTTCAACCACGGCACAGTGGAACTCCGCCGGATGCTCCGCAGCCCGCAGAATCTTTCCAAGCTCCAGCCAGAAAACCTCCGCGTCGCTCTCCGGTTTCCACTCGCCTGTCAGCCCGCACGTGATCTGGTCGTAGATATCAACGGCCGGTAACGTTTTGAACTCCGCAAGCTTCGCCAACGCCACTGTCAGATCGGCGTCGAAGCGCAGCAGCCCAATATCGACGGCCACCCGTCCATCCGCCAGCAATCCGCCCGCGGCCTTCACCTCTGCCGCTGTTGGCTTCTGCAGAAATGTATAAACCTGGTCACCGGCTCCAACCACATACACGGCGTGATGGCTGCCTGTCTCCACGTCCAGGCGCATGGCCACTCCCGTCACCCCGCGTCGATCCAATTGCACTTGGCTCGCGTCGAACCGCAACACCACGTCGCCGGAGGCAACCAGCAGTCCGTTGGGAATTCTCTCCGCCCATGCTGCTGACAGCGCCAGCGCCTGGTCAAAAACGGTCGTGGTCCCGCGCGGCTGCGTACGTGAAGGCAGCACTCCAAACAGCTTGCCCCCCCGGCGAATACTGTGGCAGCCGTCGCGAATCGCCGCCGGAGTGCACCAGCAACGCACGGTGCTTGCCCAGAACTCCAAGCGCATGGATGGTGGCTCCGCCGCTGCCTACCCTTCGATCGTCCGGATCTGCCACCACCAGGAACTGGGTACCCTCGGGCAGCATCCCGGCCACGCGCCGCCGCTCGATCTCATCGCGGTACAGCCCCGCCTGACGCGCGGATGAGGCCGTAACCATCACCACATCCCAGTTTTTCAAGTTGGCTCTCCAGAAAGCAGGGCAACGGAAAAATATGCTTCGGGTGCCTCATCCTTCGCCCAGCTTGGGCCCTCGCGGACAGCCCTTCGTCCGTGGGGTGACTGTGCAAAGGGTGGAAGTCCAATCACTTCCGCAGCTTTGCCCTTACCCACAGCGTGCCAAACACCGGCAAAGCCACCACCAGCACCAGCACCCCAGCCGGCAGCCCCACATACCGGTAGCTGTCCGCGTAATTTACCGTGTGTTTTCCGAATATGTTCCAGGCCATCAGCGAGAAGATCGCCACGCATGTCGAAGCAAAAAACGTGAAAAAACCGGCCGCAACTGACAGCAGCAGGCTGGTGAACAAGCCAAAGCCCTTCAGCGGAAATCCGAAGACCGTTCCTTCGCCGTGGCGCAGCATCTTCGCCCCTTCGCTCATCCCCATCGCCTCTGTCGTCTAGAATAACAACTTGATGTCCACCCCTGCACAAATCGAACTGTGGCCCGCGGAGAAGGTAGCCGCGCAAGTTCCTGTCCTTGAAGCCTCAAACGGAATTCACTATGCAGCATGGGGTGAAACTCGCGTGAGCGAGCCCGACCTCGAGCGCCTCGTCGGCGCTGTCCCCGCCAGCCTCTCCGCCGCCCTCAACCAGCGCGCCTACTACTTTGTTCCGCTCGCCATCGCCGACACCGGCGAGGTCATGGTCGCCCCCGGCTACTCCGTCGATCTCGGCGACCGCGCCATCTGCCACCGCAACGCACTCTTCGGTTCCACGGAGGCAGTCTTTCTCTCCACACGCCTCGTCGAGGACCGCTTCGGCCTTGCATTCGAGTTCTTCATCAACGTGGCCCACAACTTTGTTGAAGTTGCCGGCGTGCCTGAGAGCTTTTCTTCCCTCGCCTGGTCGCAGGCCGAGGCCCAGGTCCGCGGTGAAACCAGCCAGGACGCCTGGGAGACCCGTCGACGTGCCCAGGACTCGCGCAACGGGCAGAAGGTCATCGATGAGCGCTCCCGCAGCAGCTACTACGAGTCAGCCTTCTCTGATGCCCTCGCCGTCTACATGCTCTCGCTGGCCGTCGACTTCGACTACCACGACCTCCGCGAGCGCGAGTACCCCTTGCTCGCCGCCCCCGCCCTGGCCGAGCGTCTCCGCCACGTAGCCAGCCTCTTCCCCACCAACCCAGGCTACGAGTTCCAGGTCCTCTATCGCCGCAAGGGCTAAAGCTGCCGGGCGACTCCGGAATCGTCATTTTTGACCTCAGGTCAATACATTCATCCACTTGATTTGCGGTTGTACCCCGTCCGCCGGCCAGATTAATCCTCAGAAAATACTTGGCAGAATCCAACCAGCTATTCGAACAGCGGAACCGCGAACCCAAGGCGACGTCCGATTTCACCGGCGTTTGTTTACCGATCAATATCCCATGTTCAGTGCAGAATGGAATTCAGAGCAGGGGAGAAGGAAAACCTCCAAGCCATTCGGGACAGGCCCACGACCCTTCTCGCTTGTTTTTCTCGTAACACACTTTAAATAAATATGTTAACCATCATTATTTGCGATCAAGAGGCAAACCGTCAGCCTGCCCACTTAGCCGCTCCAGCCCCATCCGCAATCTGACTCACCAAGAATCAGCAAACCCATAGCGCCGTCCTGCAACCTGCCGTCAGCCGGTCCTCGCCTCCAATCCCCGAACTTTTTGCAAACCTCTACAATATTTGCGGCCACCATTCGTCTTCAGCAGTGGGTGGGACGGCCATGAGCGTGACTTCGATGATCGAGCAAGACCGCCAAATCTCCGAAGTCATCGACCAGGAACGGGCACGACTGCGCAATTTCATCCGCACTCGGGTGCCCAACGAATCCGACGTCGAAGATCTTCTTCAGGAGGTCTTCTACGAATTGGTACAAGCCAGCCGCCTGCTCATGCCCATCGACTACGTGACCGGCTGGCTCTTTCGCGTAGCGCGCAATCGCATCACTGACCTCTTCCGCAAGAAGAAGCCGGGCAACTTCAGCGACGCTGCCGTCGAAAGTGATGACGGCGAACTGCTGGAGATCGAAGATCTTTTGCCTTCGCCCGATGCCGGCCCGGAAGCTCTCTTTGTCCGCAGCATCCTTCTAGCCGAGATGGAAGCTGCGCTCGGGGAACTGCCCGCTGAACAACGTGCAGTCTTCGTAGCCCACGAAATCGAGGGCCGCAGCTTCAAAGAGATCTCAGCGGAAGGCGGCGTCAACATCAACACCCTGCTCGCACGCAAGCGCTACGCGGTGCTGCATCTCCGCCAACGATTGCAGAGCGTTCACGATGAATTTACGAGGAAATGAGGATTAGAAAATGAGAAACGATTGGGTCCGGAGAAATAAGTGGATCTTTGTGGCAGCCCCGGTGGGAATTGCGCTCATCGCCGTGCTCTTCGGCGAATTGGTCATGCATCTATGGAACTGGCTTCTTCCGGCGCTTTTCGGATGGCACCAGATCACCTTTTGGCAGGCTCTCGGACTGCTCCTGCTTTGCCGGATGTTCTTCGGAGGCTGGCGTGGCGGCTCTGATCGATCTAAACATCGGTGCGAAAAGCGCAATGCCTGGGAGCAGATGACGCCTGAAGAACGCGAGAAGTTCCGTCAGGATATGCGCGCGCGCTGGAACCGGGTAGGCGCCCCACCCAGCGAAACCAGCGAACCCGCCTGATTCCATTTGGTTCTATAACGTTTGAGCGAATGGTGGAGTGGGCTGCCCAGCCATTGGCAATGCCCATCTCCACCATTTTTAATAAGTGCTATTTACTGGCTTTCCGTCGAACGAATTTCACCAGCGCCTGAATCTGATCGTCATCCAGCTTGCCTCCCCACGCCGGCATGCCCGACTGCCCGTCATGGATCACCTGCGCCAGTTCCGCGGACGATCTCGACTGGACCTCGCTACTGCGCAGATCCTTCACGTGAAGCCGATGCCCAAGGGCAGTCCCCGAGCCATCCTGTCCATGGCAGGTTTCGCATTTCGCTTTGAAGATCTCTGCCGCTGTTTGCTTGCCGGCAGGAGTTTGTGCCGATGCCAGCGGACCAGCCGCCACAATTGCGAAGACGACGACTAGCGCTGTCTTCAGGTTGCCATTACGTCTTAGTGCCCGAAGACACGCGATCATCCTTTAACCCTCCACGTCTTTTTATGTTAAATACGTCTTCCCGCGGCGCAAAGCCCGCCGGAGGCATTCACAGGTTATAAGCCAGGAACCGGCGGACATCCCGGAAATTCAATCAGGAATGAATTGCCAATGTAGCCCAGGTACTTGATTCCAATCTTGCTGGTAAAGAATCCATCCGACGTAAGGTCGCGCAACAACGCAAAGAATTCGACGCCGTGACTCAGCTCTTTGTTCGTAACTGCACTCTTGCGGTAGGCGATCAGGTCCAGGATTTCCTTTTGTTGGCTCGCCTCGCAGTCAATATACGCATTGCCATACCGGTCCGCACAAGCGGAGTCGAGCCACATCAACCCGCCGCCCAACTTCAATTGCTGTTCCGGATTCTCGCTCGTCAGTAGATCGATAAACTCAGGCGCACCCGCCTCAATCGCGCCCCCTGATTCCGCATCGGCAGGAAGGATAGCCTCGCACAGCATCTGTAGAGTTCTGTACTGGTGCTCCTCGAAAAACTTCGGCGTGTATCCACCACCTTTCGCGACGGCTCTTTCCGCTTCGATCATACTGTGCGCGTATTCAGCGGCCTGAAGCGGAATCACTTGCAGAACGGAGCCCGCGATCGCGCCCATGCTCAGCGACTTCAATACGTTGCGCCTTGATACCAGGTCTCGAGTCATAGGTTACGCCCTAAAGCTCTCCCTTCCCGGCTTGGTCAAGCAGATACTCTGATGTTCTCCACGACAGAGCCATGATGGTCAGCGTCGGATTCTTATCGGGATTCGTCACAAACGGCGCGGCATCGGCAACAAATACGTTCTTCACATCGTGGGCCTGGCAATTCCTGTTGAGCACTGACGTCTTCGCATCGTTCCCCATGCGCACCGTGCCTAACTCGTGAATGATTGTGCCGCCTTCCGAGATTCCGTTCGATTGCATCGCGCGATGAGCGCCGCTATACACCGTACCGCCCGCAGTTTCGATGATGGAGCGAAACGTGTCCTGCATATCCTTGGCCATCTTCATCTCGTTCTCGCCCCACTGCCAGTGGAACCGCAATACAGGTATGCCCCATTTATCAACGACGTCCGGATCGAGTTCGCAATAGCTCTTCTCATTCGGGATCATCTCGCCTCGGCCGCTGAAGCCGATGAACGTTCCGTAAGCGCTTCGGCACTTTTGCTTCAACGCGGATCCATATCCCTCATGCTCTGCGCAAACTCCATCGAATCCGCCCACGCCGGGCATGTGGCGCCCGCCGCCAAACTCGATATGGTACCCACGCAGAAATTCATTCTTCCCGCCAAACCGCCACCACGGCATGTACATGTGCATCCCGCCCACGCCGTCGTGGTTGTGCGCCTGCACCTGCGCCAGTTGTGGAAAGTACCCGGTGAGACTGCTGCCCACCGAGTCCGTCAAATAGCGGCCCACTACACCAGACGAATTTGCCAGTCCATCAGGAAAGCTCGAGGAGCGCGAGTTCAACAGCAGTCGCGCTGATTCACAGGCACTCGCCGCCACCACAAAGGCCTTCGCGTACACCAGGTTTTCCCGCCGCGTCGCCTTGTCAATGTACGACACCGCCTCCACTTTGCCGCTCTTGCCGGCCACAAGCTCCCTGGCCATCGCGTTGGCAATCATGGTGAAGCGCCCTGTGGCTTGCGCCACTGGAATCATCACCTGGCTGGAGCTGAAGTTCGCGGCGCTGATGCACCCTCGGCCGCACTGTGCGCAGTAGTGACAAGCGGGTCGGCCATTCAACGGCTTCGTCAGAATGGCCAGCCGCGAAGGGATGCATGTGATCTTCAGGCTGTCGCAAGCCTTTTTGACAATGGTCTCTGTACACCGCGGCCTGGGCGGCGCCAGAAACACGCCGTCCGGCGAATTGGGAACATTTTCCGCCGTCCCAAACACCCCGATAAACGATTCAACCTTGTCATAGTATGGCGAGAGCTCTTCGTAGCCGATCGGCCAGTCGTCTCCCATTCCGTCGGTTGAACGCGCTCTGAAATCCGCCTGCCCAAAGCGCAGCGCAATACGGCCCCAATGATTCGTCCGGCCACCTTCAATCCGCGACCGGAACCAGCGAAACGTCGACCCCAGCGCCGTCGTATAGGGCTCGCCCTCAATGTCCCAGAATCCATTGGGCGCCATGAACTCATTGTTCAGCTGGAGCCGGCTCATGCCACCGACACCTGCACCCCGATGTTCCAGTTCATAGGGCCAAATGTGTTCCTTGAAATCTTCTCCAGGATTCAGTCGCGGCCCCGCCTCCAGCATCACCACGTTCAGACCGCCTTCGGTCAGCACCTTGGCCGCTGTTCCGCCGCCGGCGCCAGATCCAATGATGCATACGTCGTAAACCTTCTTCGCCGGGTTCAAATTCGGCATTGACACTCTCCAGCTGCGCCCTTCCATCGGCGACATCGGGCTTCGACGCGTTTAGGTTTGCGCCCCATCGTTTGATCGCGTTCGGTCAGCACCAGGCCTCATCGATCGTGCAAAAGGGGAAATTCCAGCTTGTTGTTTGGGCAACGAACCAATATACCTTGCTGCAGTCGCCGCTCGCGATCCCTTTTTTTATTCGCCTCGAATCCAGTAGAGCGTGCTCGAGCTTCGCAGCGATGGCTCGCCACGTGCTAACCCTCTCGCCCGTACGCAACCCGTCCTTCGCTGATCGTCCAGCGAACCTTACCCTGCATCATCCAGCCGTCAAAAGGCGTGTTGCGAGACTTGGATTTAGTATCGCGCGCGTTGTAGGCCCATTCCGTCTTGGGATCGAAGATCACCACATCGGCAAAGCTGCCGGCGGTCAGCGTGCCTCGCCCCTTCAGATTCAGCAGCGCTGCCGGCTGCGCGCTCAACAGGCTTAGGACGCGTCCCAGCGGCATCTTCCACTCCCTGTGAAGCCAGCGCACGCAAAGTCCCAGCGCCGTCTCCAGTCCGGTAATGCCGTTCGGCGCATGCTCGAACTCCACTTCTTTCTCGTGGACGGCGTGAGGCGCGTGATCGGTCGCGATAGCGTCCACAACACCGTCGAGAATCGCCTCGATCATGGCGTCGCGGTCGGCCGCGGATCGCAGTGGCGGATTCATCTTCGCATTCGTGTTGTAGTGGCCCACATGCTCTTCCGTCAGCAGAAAATGATGCGGAGCCACCTCGCAGGTCACGCGCAATCCGCTCCGTCGCGCTTGGCGAACAGCAGCCAGCGCCGCTGCCGTAGAGGTGTGCGCCACGTGCAGATGAACGCGTGTGTCCCGCAGCTCTGTCACCAGGCGAATGTCGCGTTCCACAAGCCCAGACTCCGCCTCGGTGGGCATCCCCCGCAGTCCCAGCTTGAACGCCATCGCACCCGCGTTCATGCTGGCGCCTTGCGTCATCCGTGTGTCCTCGGCATGCTGAATCACGCTGAGTCCCACGCGTGCCGCCGCTGCCAGCGTCTCGCGCATGATGTTGTCTTTCAAAATCGGATGCCCGTCGTCCGTCACCGCTACCGCGCCCGCGGACTTCAACGCAGCGTAGTCGTTGATGGCCTCGCCCTTCGAGCCTCGTGTGGCAGCAGCAATGGGAAACACACGAATCGCCGCATTGCGCTCCGGCGCCAGCATCCAGCGCGTCGTCTCCGGCGAGTCGTTCACCGGAATCGTGTTCGGCATCGCGGCCACCGCCGTAAAACCCCCCGCCGCTGCCGCCGCCGTTCCGGTGGCGATTGTCTCCTTGTAGCCCTGCCCAGGTTCGCGCAGGTGGACGTGCATATCGATCAGCCCTGGCGCCACCGTTAGCCCTGTCGCATCCAGCACCTCCGCGCCGTTTGTCGACTTCAGCTTCCCGGGCCCGCTGATCTCCGCCACCCGCCCATCCTTGAGCAGAATGTCTTTCAGCGCATCTACGCCGGCCGCCGGATCGATCAGGTGTCCGCCGCGAATCAAGATTGCCGTCATGCCCGCCCTCCGTCCGGAGACGCGGTCAGCGCCCGCTCAACCACGGCCATGCGAATGGCCACCCCGTTCTTCACTTGTTCCAGAATCACCGACTGCACACCATCGGCCACCCCAGATGTCACTTCAAGCCCGCGAATAATCGGGCCCGGATGCATCACCAAAGCGGTCGGTGCATGTGCAGCCAGGCGCGGCCCTGTCAGCTGATAATTCGCCTTGTACTGCTCCAGATCGAGTTGAAGCCCGGCAAGCCGCTCCGCCTGAATGCGCAGCATCATCACCGCTTGCGACTGCCGCAGCGCCGCGTCGAAATCCCGCTCGATCGAAATGCCCGGTCCAACCTGGGCAGCCAACTCTGGCAACAATTCCTTCGGGCCGCAGAGCAGCACGCGCGCGCCCATCCGGGGCAGCAACAACATGTTCGAGCGAGCCACGCGGCTGTGCTGAATGTCACCCACGATCGTGATTGTCACGCCTGCCAGCGTCTCCGCATCCACAGCCTCAACGCCAGGTCGCAGATGAGCAAGAATCGTACGCAGATCCAGCAAAGCTTGCGTGGGATGCTCGTGCATGCCATCGCCGGCATTCAGTACCGGCAACCGTGTTTCCGCCTCAAGCAGCCACGCAGCACCGGAGGAGTTGTGTCGCAGGATAATCGCCTCGGCGCCAAGAGCACGCAGCGTCAAACCGGTATCTTTCAGGCTCTCACCCTTTTCAATACTCGATGAAAGGCTTGATACGAGCGTGGTATCGGCTCCCAGGCCCTTGGCGGCTAGCTCAAAGCTCGTTCTGGTTCGCGTTGACGATTCGTAGAAGAGCAGCGCCAAACGCCTCTTCGCCAAAATGCGATCCCGCACCAACGGGTCAGCGTTCTCAAGAATCGTCGCCCGGTTGAGAATGTGACTCACACCATCCAGGCTCAGGTCCGACGCTGAGAGCAGCGATCCGGGATGATAAGGGAACGGAGAGGCAAGCGCGGGCGGGGGATGAAGCTGGCGGCGGGTGGGTGTTGCTGCAGAGTTCATCGATTCACAGCTTCTAGCTTCGAGCTTTAAGCCGCTAGTCAAGGACTAGAAGCTGGAACTGAAAGCTGCCTTTCTAGTCCATCCGCTCGACCAACAGCACTTGTTCGTCGTTGTCTACTTCGCGAAACTTCACTTCAATGATCTCGCGACTGCTCGTGGGCACATATTTGCCGACGTAGGTGGCCTCGATGGGTAGTTCGCGATGACCACGATCAATCAGCACGGCCAACTGCACGCGGCGCGGCCTTCCATGGTCGAACAGCGCATCCAGCGCGGCCCTGATTGTGCGTCCGGTATAGAGCACATCGTCGCACAGCACCACATCGCGGCCTTCTATATCAAAGCCGATTGCCCCAGGTGTCACCACCGGACGGATGCCCGCCGTTGACAGATCGTCGCGATAAAACTGAATGTCGAGCACGCCCGTATCGACAGTTCGCTTTTCGATTCCAGAGATCAGCTTGCCCAGCCTCTCTGCAAGCGGAACACCCCGGCGCTTGATCCCTACCAAAGCCAGGTCCTCGCTGCCGTTGCTCTTTTCAACTATCTCGTGTGCCAGCCGCACCAGGGTACGCTCCACCTCTGAGGCGGACATCAGCCTGCCCTTGATGCGCAAGTTTGGCTTGTCTTCCCTTTCGCTCATGGACTCTCTCTCGCCGCTTATCACCGGGTGCATGTTATTTGACGCTCTGTGTTCCGATGCCCTGTCTCTCGAAGGATGATACGAGGGGGCACCGACCTGCGCAAGTTGTGGAGAAGTGGTCCTGAATGCAGACACACGAACAGAATCTTAGATCTCTGGCCGGCGTGTGCGGGCCAGCAACCGCGCCCCCAAAGCACCCCCGCCAACTGCAAAGAGAAGCAATCCAACCGCAAGCACAAGAATAGCGCTGAGCATTGACCCGGCCCGGCCCTCCGGAGCCAGCAACTTTGCGGTCAAGTATCCAATGGTCGGTGCGTCGACACCCATCGTTGTCCACTGTTCAGTCAACTGCCGATTGACAAAATCCTGCCAGAAGCTGTCGAAGAAATTGCCCTGATGCTGAAAGAATCGCATGACAAATAGAGTCACGCCAGCGGTTGCCGCGGACATCCAGCTTCCCATCAGCCCGGTCACCAACCCAATCCGAGCGCCGGCTCCCACCGTGATCCACGCTGGTCGCTGGCTGCGCACATAAAGTACAACCGCCCAAGCAGCAGCCACCGCCATCAGGACAAATCCAATCATGCTCAAGGGAGAGAACATGGAGCACAATAGGCCCGCGGGAACGGCCAGCGTGACAGCCGCGCGAATGGCCGCCTTCCAGTTCACTGTGGCCGCGTCCCGCACTGGCTCGTCCCACCGCTCAGGCTGGGGCAGGCCCTGCGCGCCATCGGTCGAATAGACCAGCCGGGGCAGACCGCAGTTCGGGCAATAGCAGTTCTCGTCCTGAACGGTCTGGTGGCAGCGGGTGCAGGTGATTTCCATACATCTATGAGCCTACCGCATACGGGTGGGTCTGGGCTTCAGCCCTCGGAGCCGTCAAGTTCAGCTTTGCAGCAACAATGCCTTCTGCCGCCTCAACCGCTTCCTTGAGCGTCATATCGGTCGAATCCAGTAGGATGGCATCGAGAGCCGGCTTCAACGGTGAATCCGCACGGTTGCGGTCGCGCAAGTCGCGGGCGCGCAGGTCGCGGATCACCTCTTCCGCCTGCGCTGGCGGCGTAGGCCCCAGTTGATCGAAGCGGCGCAGTCCACGCACCTCCGGAGCAGCATCCAGGAATATCTTCACCTCGGCATGGGGAAAGACGACCGTACCAATGTCGCGTCCTTCCATCACCACCCCGCCATCGGCTGCCAGTAGTTGCTGCAGGCGAACCATCCAGGCTCGAACCTTGGGAAACACGCTCACACGAGAAGCGGCATCGGTCACCGTCTGGTTTCGGATGAGCCCGGTCACGTCCTCATCGTCGAGGAAGACTCGGTTTTCCTGTTCGCCGGACGCAGGATTGTCAGGCTCAACTTTGCTTGATTCCAGGCGGATAGTCGTTTCGGCGGCCAGGCTCTCCAGGCCGGAACTTTCATCCAAAGGAACGCCGACACGAAGCGCCTTCAGTGCGAAGGCGCGATACATCGCGCCCGTCTCCAGGTTGAGCAGGCCAAAATGCCGAGCCAAATGGCGGGCGATGGTGCTCTTTCCCGCTCCAGCTGGGCCATCAATAGCAATGATGATTTTTCGGCCAGGCTCTAAGGCGCACAAAGGACTGTCTTCCGCACTCATGCGCGCTTCTTTGTCTCCTGCTTGGCCTTGGACTTGGCCTTGGGCCGCGCGGTAAAGCCGTATCGCTTGCTATTGCCCGCTTTTGCCCCTGCAGTCAAAGCCGGTTTGCGGCTGCTGCGTCCCTGACGCGCATCGGGACGCGCGTCTTGACGAGTGGAACCGGCGCTCCGTGCGGCCGATTTCGGTTTGACCACACTCTTGGTGCCATTCGTATGCCCATTGCGCTTGGCCCACACAGGAGCTGGGGATTTCGCGGTCCTGGAACTCGATGCGCCATTGCTCGTGTGTTTACTTCCGTTTCCGTTCGAATGAATACCGTTGCTGGAACCATTGCTTGCCCGAAGGCCATTCTGCTTGCCGGTTGTGCTCTTCGATCCGTTCGCGCTCCAGCGTGTGGCTGCAGCCGGTCGAGAACCGGCTGCTGTGCGCTTTCCGGCGGGCCGAGCCGCCGATGGACGCGCTTCAGAACCTGGGCGCCGCACCGTTCGGCTGTTGGAGGACGATTGCGTCGGCTTGCGGTCCCGCGAATGAGCTGCAGGACGATTGAAATGGGGCCGAGCCGCTGCGGATTTCCCGTTGGATGCGGGCTTGTGCGCTACCGGGGTCCGAGACAGGTGAGCTTCCGATGAAATCCGCTCTTTAGGAACAGGTAAAGTAGGTGGCGCCTGCGCGATCGGGGCGGCTGGCGAAGCTGCCGCGGCAATCTTCGGCAGCTCAAGCCTCGGAGCTTCTTCCTCGATCTCCCGCGAATGCTGGAAGTAAGAAGACGGAGGCATGGACGAACTGGAATAGCTGGTGTAAATGCTTGAAGGTACAGCGAACTCCGGCAAGGTGCCGGCGACGTAATACTGTGGCGCATGCCCCATCGAAATCGTGTGCACCTGGCGGGTAGCCACCAGCCCGCGAAGGACTTCACGGACCTTGCTGCGCGCGGTAAGTGGAGCAAGGAAGAGCTCAACCTCTTCCATGCCGGCCGCAATCACCGCTTGCAGGTAGATCGAGGCAAGCACCGAAATCGCTGTCACCTGCGAGGTTGAAGCACCTTCAGCAATCGCTTTCTGGAAGCGCGTACGCAGTAGCTGCCATTGAGCCGGCTGGCCGGGAGCTGAGACAACAGGAATGATGCGAAGTTGCTGCCAGAGCTCAGTAATGGCACGCAGAACTGCGCCTTCGGTCACTCCGCTTCCTAGAGCGCGGGTCAGGGCCGATAGCGTCGTGTCCCCCGTCTCCAAATGCTTGTACGCTTGCACGGCGAGATGCGAAACCTGGCGTGACCCGGTCAGCTGCGGGCAGCGGCGCCAGTCGCGATCCCCCCTCAGGGCATACACGTAGGGCAAAACCCAGGCCGCCACAACAAAATCTGGCTGTTCCCCGGGCTGTCCGAGCAAGTTCAGCCGCACTGCCACGCCGTCTGTCTCCAGGCGTACCAGCAGTTCTTCAGCTAATGCAATGTGCTTGGGATCGGGAGTTGCGTTCTGATGACCGGCTACGGCTTCAACAAAGGACGGCGCTATTGACGATGAAAACTGCCGCCTGGGCAGGAAGAGACAGAGACCCGTCTCCTCAATCCACACACGAGCGTCTTCCAGTGTGAGTGCCCCGTGTCCGTTCTGACGCATCCTTTCGGCGCGCGATGCTTCCAATTGCTCTGCTGTCAAAGAAAAACCTCACTTCCAGGCTGGCTATCTTGCCGGGCTTCCTCCTCCTGAGAGGAGGGCCGCCACCTTCCAAGTCTACAAGTCTTTCAGATTCGATGGAAGGCCCGCTGGATCTCCTTCCAAGAATACAGCAAAGCTATTGGACGTCCATGGGGGCAACTGGTTGGATGGCTGGTCTTAGCCAGCTCCAACAGTAACCACTCCATACGAACGGGGTCAAGAGCGGTATTGACCTTAATTGCAGAATGGCAGGCTATCGAAGCGGCAATTCGCGTTCCTAGAGTCTTAAGTTCTTCATTTTGTTTGGGTTGTTCGGAATCCTCTGCAGATTGTTCGATCACCTCTGCCAACACCCGTTCCAAGGCCACCCCCTCCAGGCCAATCGGTGCTGCCTTCACCGCAAGTGTCTGTGGGCCAAAGGGTTCCACCTCAAAACCATTGCGTTCCAACTCCTCGGCGATCTGCGCGAACACCACCATCTGCCAGGGCTTCAGTTCCACAAGGACGGGCATCAGTAGCCTCTGCCGCTGCACCTTTTCCATCCGGCGGTCCCGCAAAATTTTCTCGAAAAGTATACGTTCGTGTGCCACATGCTGGTCAATGATCCAGAGCCCGTCGTCTCCTGCCGCCAAAATAAATGACTCTCTCAACTGCGCCAGTGGGCGTAATGACCCGAGATGGTTCAGAGTGACCGCAGCCTGCTGAGCCTCGACCTGGGCAGTAGCGCGGGCGGTTGCTTCTGCCGAGCCCTGCCCGCTCGACCCCGACCCGATCGGAACGGGTAAGCATCCGTCCACGGTTTCCATGCCCGCCGGTTGAAAAAGCGCAGCCGCAGCCTCACCCCATGCCTTTTGGTCTTGCCCTCCCCAGCCGCCTGGATTTAAAGATCTTGCGTCAAACGGCAATCGCCCTGGAACGGGAGAAGGCAACCGGGGAGTCAGGTGAAACGACTCCGATCCATCAGCCGCGCCGGCCGAATCACCAAGCTCGGAGTCCGGCGGTCCCGGCAGTGGTGAAGCAGACGGCGGCATCAGCGACGGGCTGGCGGCAGGGGCAGCATGTGCAACCAGAAACCCGGCGGCTGGCCGCGCCTGGATCAGAGCCGTCCGCAGACTATCGCGAACAAAGTCGTGCACGAAGCTCTGCTGCCGGAAGCGGACCTCAGTCTTCGCCGGATGGACGTTGACATCCACTTCCTCCGGCCGCATTTCCAGAAACAACAGAACAACCGGGAAGCTCGTAGGCGGAATCACGTTGCGATAAGCCTCGGTGATCGCGTGCATGAGCAGGCGGTCACGAATGAGGCGCTTGTTGACAAAGATGTAGATCGAATTGCGGTTGAGCTTTTGCAGTTCCGGCTTCGAATAGAAACCCGACAGCCGCAAAACGCCAGGATCGCGCTGTGGCTCGTTCAAATCGCGCTTCCATGGAGGCGCTTCGGGCAATCCGCCGTGTGCCAGTGGCGTCTCCGCGGCAACAGGTAGAAGCTGAGCCAGCGTGTCTTTCCCAAAGATCTGGTAGATTCGCTCGGCCGTGCGGCTCACCGGCGGTGCCGAAACAATCGTATTCGTGGCCGATACCAGTTCGAAGTGCTTCTGCGGGTGGGCCAGTGCGTAGTGGGTCACCAGCGCTGTCACGTGCGACAACTCGGTGCTCTCGGCTCTTAGAAACTTGCGCCGCGCCGGGGTGTTGAAGAACAAATCAGCGACTGCCAGCGTGGTCCCTCGGGGCAACGCCGCATCGTCAACGTGCAGAATCTTGCCCCCCGCTATCTCCAGCCGTGTTCCCGCTGGATCGTCTCCCGTAGCGGTCTCCAGCGTCACGCGAGCGACGGATGCAATCGAGGGCAGAGCTTCCCCTCTGAAGCCCAATGTCGCAATGGAAAGCAGATCGTCCGCCGTGCGGAGCTTTGAGGTCGCGTGGCGTTCGAACGCCAGCAGCGCATCGTCGCGATTCATACCGTGGCCGTCATCGCTGATACGGATAAGCTTGCGCCCGCCTGCTTCGACCTCGACGCGAATGCGGTTTGCGCCTGCATCCAGCGCGTTCTCCAGCAGCTCCTTCACAACCGAGGCTGGTCGATCCACAACCTCGCCGGCGGCGATCTGGTTGGCGACCTGGTCGGGAAGAATGCGGATGCGGCCCATATGATCTAAGGTTAATGCAAAGAAGATGCGCGGAAGCCGGTTGAAAAATGGGCGTTATCCTCATTCGGGATTGTTGGCACTCTGGGAATTAAACAGCCTCCTCCGTCGCAAGCACTGCTTTCGGCTTCTTGGCGCGAGTCGTGGTGATCATCAAGACGCTGCAAAGAACAAACAGCGTCCCCAAAATTGCCCGCAGGCCCAGCGGTTCCCCGCCGAGGAAGTACCCGATGATGACGGCAACTATGGGATTCACGTATGCGTAAGTTCCAACCTTTGTCGGCGATTCATGGTGAATCAGCCACACGTAAGCTGTAAAACCGATGATCGAGCCCGCGACAATCAGGTAGACCAGCGCGAGCCAGGCCCCACGCGACACAATCTCCGGACGAAATCTTCGAAATTCTCCAAACGCAGCCGCCGTCACAGTCAGCAGTACTCCACCGGCCAGCATTTGCGCCCCTGCACTCATCGCTTTCGAAGCCGGCAGAGGAAGTTTTCTTGTGAGCACAGACGCGACGGACCAGCTCATTGACCCAAAAATCAGTGCAATCGCTCCCACCTTGCTGATCGGCGTGTCGCCCAAATTCAGTGACCGGCTCACAAGCACCGCCACCCCTCCAATGCCGATCAGGAGCGCCAACGACAGTCGAACCGTCAACTTCTGCGTGCGCAGCAAGATGATCTCAAACACAGCGATGAACACGGGAATGGTGGCCATCATGACGGCAGCAACGCCGGACGGCACGCGCTGCTCGGCCCAGAACAAGAGTCCGTAATCACCCACGAAGATCAGTGAGGCAAGCAACGTCGCAGACATCCACTGGCGCCTTGTCGGAGTGCGCTCGCCCTGCGCGATCATCCAAACATAAAGAACGATCCCCGCAACCAGGAACCGCATCGCAGCGAATAGCAGCGGCGGGACTTCGTGGACACCGACGCGAATTGCCAGGAACGTGGAGCCCCACACGAGATAGATAACTGCGAAGGCCGACAGCGTCTTCCACATCGGGCGATGAGCCTTGGTCTCCATAAAGGACTTTTACCAGAATTCGGCAGCTTTCGATCGCATGGTTGCCCGTGCCTCATGCATTTCGGGGAACTTTTCGGCAATTCATCACGCACCGAGCTGCGAATACAAGAACAGCCGCTCATGCGTGGCCTTCAGCGATCACATATTCGGCGCTTTAGTCTTATCCAGCCTCTGAAGGGGAATTGGCATCCTTGTCAGCCAGAGCACTCCTGACGGTCTTCACTACGGAGCTCCGATCACCGGGAATTGGCTGGCGAAAAAGCCTCATTGTTGGATACCATGGGCTATCTTCCCGTTCCAGAAGCCAGCGCCAGTCGGGCGCGAACGGAAGTAGAACCCAGACTGGAACTCCGAGTGCGCCAGCAAGATGCGCCGTGGAGTTATCGATGGTGATCACCAAGTCCATAGCCGCGATCTGCGCCGCGAAAAGATCCATGTCCGCAAGCTGATCAACAGCTCGATCGACGAAAACAGGGGCGTTTACCACTTTTATCTGGCTCTCGAGCAGGTCATGATCCCCATATTGCAGGCTGATCCATCGAACAATGTTCAAGTGAAATAATGGAGCCGGCAGCGACAGATCGATCGACCTGAAGCCGCCCGTCTTCACGTTGTTCGTATACCAGGCGAGCCCAATCAATCGCCGGCCATCGGCATAATGTGTGAGCAGCTGATCGCGCACCGATGAATCGGCAAACAGATAGGGCGTCGCAGTCGCTGCAAAATCTGACCTGGTCCGCCGGAACAATCTTGGCAAGCTGCCGCATGGCAGATGCGCAGCGATCTCAAGTTCTGGAAGACGATCCGGACCGCAACCGGAGACTGCAACAACATTCGCAAACGAGCGTGCGAAGAGGGGTTTGAGGCGGGCGTTGCAGTCCAGAATGCATCGATTGCCGGTACGAACAACCTCCGGAATGAGTCCGGCGAACATGATTTCGTCGCCCACACCCTGTTCACCCCAAATCAGCAGGCTTCCCGATGCCAGCCTTTCGCCCGTCCAGGCGGGTTGCGCGTAGGCTCTCCTTGGCGTGTCGTGATCCATGGATTGCCAGCGCCGCTCAAAGTTGTCCCAACCAACACTAAAGTTCCCTTGCAGCAGTTGAGCCAGCGCCTCGCCAAAGCCGGCTTGCGCGTACTCCGGTCGGAGAGCCAAAGCCTTTCCGAATTGCCGCAACGCTTCGTCAACATCGCCCTGAGCACGGCGAACGTTGCCCAGATTGTAGAAAGCCTCTGCATAATCGTGCTTGATTGCCAATGCGCATTCATAGAACCCGACAGCCTCATCCAGGTTGCCACGCACCCGGCTGGCATTGCCGAGGTTGTAATAAACCTCGGCGTAGTCTGGCTTGATGGCCAATGCTCGTTCATAACAAGCTATGGCCGCGTCCATCTGACCCTGCTCCTGACGTGCGTTTCCAAGGTTGTTATAGGCCTCGGCACTGTCTGGCTTGAGCGCCAGCGACTGCTGATAACACTCAACGCTCGCATCAAACTCTCCCCGAGCCTGGAGAACATTGCCAAGGTTTACATGGACCTCGGTCAAATTCGGTCTGAGCGTGAGGGCGTGCCGGTAAAGCGCTTCCGCTTCGTCGAGTTTCCCTTGAGCATTAAGACGGTCCCAAGGTTGACGTAATACGAAACCCCAGTTTTATGGATTGCAATCGCCTTGCGAATGAGATCGGCAGCTGTTTCTAAGTCTCCTGCCTGGTGGGAGATCATCCCCATCAGGTGCAGGCAGTCCGGATGGTCAGGATCGATGTCTAGAATTCGCTTGTAGATTGGTTCGGCTTCAAAGAACCTCCCGTTTTGATGATGCTGTAGAGCACTATCCAGTATGCGTTGAACTGTCTGGCTCTCTCGTGTCAATGTTCAATCCCTCGATTCGCACCAGCGAACCATGGCAATTCCCTGGCCAGTATAGGACGTTGCTCGAATGGAAGTATGCCTGGACGGTCCGGTTGCGGAAGACTCAGGGTTGGATAAACACGGTCGCACTCTCAAAGGGGAGTTGTGAGCACAAAATTCCCCGTCAAATACGAAATGCCGCACCAAGGCGGCATTTCGTAATTCTCAAGGCGGGATAGCGCTAGATTCCCATACCAAACTCGCTGGCATGTTGCTCGCCGGCATTGGCATAAAAGTCGTAGGGAGTACGCCTCTTGAACTTGTGGCGGCTGCGAAGTTCGTAGCCGACGTAAATGCTGAGGGCGGCCACAGCCATGCCAACCGAGAACCAGCCGATCACGCGCATCGTGCTTCGCTCTTTCGGTTCTTCTTCCGGCGTGAGGGTTTCAGGTTCGGTGGACATTGAGGCCAGCCTCCTACACCAACATGATACCTCAGTTTTGGTTGGCCTCGAGGGGCGATCTGTGGACGTCGCGGTATTTTGGTTACTCCATTGATTCGATGCGGGAAAGCCACTCGGCCTTTGCTGGCTCGGGAAGAAAGCTGCCACGGATCGAGTTGGCCGCCAACTGCCTCAGTTCCTCCCGGGTAAAACCCAGCACCGTGTGGGCCAGCAAGTATTCGTTCGCCACGTCTGAGCCGAAGAACGCGGGGTCGTCAGAGTTGATCGTGACCATCAGGCCGGCATCAAAATACCGCCGCAGCGGGTGATCGGCAAACGATGCGCATAGACCGGTTCGGACATTCGAAGTTGGATTCAGTTCCAGAACGATGCCCCGCGTCTTCAACTCCTCAACAAGAGCTGGATCCTGAATGGCAGAAAGAACGTGCCCAACCCGCTCCGAGCCGATGGAGAGTGCTTCCCAAATTGCCTCGGGACCCGTAGTTTCGCCGGCGTGATTGGTCAGGCGCAGGCCAGCGCGCGCCGCCTCGGCGTAGAGTGCGCGAAAGGGCTCCGAGCCCGTCCGCCGCTCATCCCCGCCCAGGCCAATGCCAACAATGGATGGGTAGTGCCGCTTCAAATCAGCTGCCTTGCGAAAGACTCGCTTCGCCTCCTCAACAGTGAAGTGCCGCACCGCGTCAAAGATCCAGTAGATCGATAGGTTCAACTCGCGCTCGGCGCGCTCGCGTGCCTTTTCCAAGGCAAGAAAGATGGGTTCAACCGCCCGCGGATCGAAGTTGCGCCACATGTAAATCACACCAACTGAGATGTAGACCTCGGCGTGCACCACGCCTTGCTTGGCCAGGCGCTGCATCATGTGCCACGCGACGAGCTCATAGTCTTCAGGATCGACCAGGCGGCGGGTTACAGCCTTGAATCCCTCGATGAAGCTGGTGAAGTCATCAAACCGGTAGTGAGCCTTGGCCTCGCGCAGCTTCATGGGATGCGCATCGTGGCGAGCGCTCAATTCCACCAGTGTGGCTGGCAGAATCGTGCCTTCGAGGTGCAGATGCAACTCGGCCTTCGGCAGCCTTGCTATGAAGCTCTCAATATCTGTCATGACAAAACCCTACCGCAGCTTGGCGAACTCTGACCGGTGGCGGCTGTAGAAGAAGTAAATGACCAGGCCAATCGCCAGCCAGGAGAAGAAACGGATCCATGTAATCACTTCAAGCCCCATCATCAGGACGATGCAAAAGACGATGCTCAGGACGGGAAACAGCGGCCCCAGCGGGGTGCGGAATCCGCGGTAGCGTTCCGGCTCGCGATAGCGCAGGATGAGCACCCCGATGGAGACCAGTACGAATGCAAATAGAGTACCAATGTTGGAAAGGTTTGAGACCGTCCCGATATCCAGCAAGCCGGCAGGAATGCCCACCACGAAGCCAGCCACCCAAGTGGCCACCGCAGGTGTACGAAATTGTGCATGAATGCGTCCGAAGATGGCCGGCAACAGGCCATCGCGAGACATGGCGAACCAGACCCGCGCCTGGCCAAGCTGAAAAACCAGGATCGAAGAGACCATGCCAAGAATCGCGCCAATCAGGACAAAAAGGCGAATCCAAACCAGCGATCCGCCCCCGGGCAACAACGAAAGTTTCTTCAGCGCGTTCACGACCGGCGCCGCGTCTCCCATCACCGACTGCCAGGGCACAATGCCGCTGAGCGTAATCGCCACTGCGCCGTAGAGCAGGGTACAGGCAAGCAGCGTGGCCAGGATGCCGATGGGCAAATCGCGCTGCGGGTTCTTGCATTCTTCGGCTGCGGTCGAAACCGAGTCGAAGCCGATGTACGTGAAAAAGATGATCGACCCGCCGGTCAGCACCCCGGTCCAGCCGTTAGGCATGAACGGGTGCCAGTAGTGCGGCTTGATAAAGCTGGCAGCAGCAAAAACAAACACCAGGATGGCCGCGATCTTCACCAGCACCATGATGTTGTTGGCGCGTGCCGATTCCTGAATGCCGCGCACCAGGATCACCGTCAGGATCATCACCACCAGAAAGGCCGGTATGTTAAATCCGAAGTGCCATCCAGTTGGGTAGAGGTCATTGCCTGCCAGGTCCTGCAATCCAGTTGGCAGGTATGCCGGGGATATCCATTTGAGCGGAGGGTGGAGGCCAAACCAATCCAGCAAATCCACGATGTGGGCGGCGAAACCCACACTCACGCTCATGTTGCTAAAGGCATATTCCAGGATCAAATCCCAGCCGATGATCCACGCCGTGAGCTCACCCATCGTGGCGTATGTATAGGTATAAGCCGAGCCGGCAATCGGAATCATGGAAGCCAATTCGGCGTAGCAAAGTCCGGTGAAGACACAGACGATGGCCACCAGGACCAAGGAAAGCGCCAGTGCCGGACCGGCACCGGGCCGCCCCGCAAGAGCCGTATGGTAGATCAGGTAATGGAGAAGTGGGGTATCTCTGACATTCGGAACATCGAACTTCTGGCCGGCCATCGCAGTGCCGATGACCGTGAATATGCCAGAACCGATCACTGCCCCAATACCGAGTGCCGTTAGCGACCAGGGCCCGAGGGTCTTCTTCAGGGAGTGCTCGGGTTGTTCCGAGTCCCGGATCAGCTTATCGATCGACTTGCGGGCAAGCAGTTGGCTGGGCAGTGCAGTTGTCCTCATCCCGTAGGCTGCGGGTCCTGTCAATGCGATGGAGCGATGGATTTCGGAATTCCCGCAAGGCCAACGCCATGCAGGAATCCCAGTCGATCTTGGTCGCAGCGCTTTTACCGCTTGGAGACGCCGCGTGCTAGCTTCTTTAGCTTTTTCTTGTTTTCGCCGCGTGGCCCCGTGCGCTTGGCCTTGGGGGCGGCTTTCTGGCGCGCAGCGCGCTTTACTTTTTTGCGTTCCAGCTTGCCTTCAATCTTGGTGGTGTCGGCCACGTGTAACCTCTTTCGCTGCAATCTCTTCAGGCTTTCCCGTTCATCGGGTCGGTGTGACCTTTAGTTTAACAGGGAAATGCCTTGGGCGAAAGCGGATAGCTCAAGCCTGATCAGTAGATACCATCGGTCATCTCGCGCGAATCGTTATCGGCATCTTCATCATTTCCAGCGTACAATGGAGTCAGACCAGAATATTTGACCAGCCTGCTCGGCTCCGGCCGTCCTTTCGCTTCTGACGAGCTTCGCACCGCACGCAACAACCACCTTGTTGACCGGAGTTCGTCATGCGTTCCGACCAAATTCACCGCGCCCTGGCGCAGGGAATGAACCGCTTTGAAGTGTGCCAGCTTGTATCGAAGGGCGTGAAAGCCACGCATAAAACCGGCGGCCGCTTTGAGGATTCAATTAACGACGTGCTGCAGTATCTGGGCACTCACGAAACGCTGATGGAATCGCTTCACCCTGCAATCCCCCAGGTCAGCGTCAAAAGCCTCAAGCCAGCAGCCTAGCCTCATCTGGCAGGCCAGGAAAATCCTCCATACGCAAGAAGAGGGACGGCAGCTTTGCCGTCCCTCTTCTTATTGATACCAGACAGATTGCCCGGCGTTATGCCTTAGACAACCTGAACGTTCTCAGCCTGCCAACCCTTGGGGCCCTTGGTCACGTTGAACTGGACCCGCTGGCCTTCTTGAAGCGAACGGAAGCCGTTCGACTGGATGGCGGTGTGATGAACGAAGACGTCCTCGCCGTTTTCCCGGCTAAGAAATCCAAAACCCTTGGCGTCATTAAACCACTTGACTGTTCCCTGTTCCATTGTGTGTAACTCCTTCGATACTGATTTACCGCGAACGCAATGTGGAAGTTTGCGAGTAGGCGGTAACCGGAACAGGCAAGAACTTCAGATCGAATTCTACGATTGCATAGAGTGTAGCACGGATTGGCAAATGCTCTTCCAGTTATTGTCGCGAATCCGAGTTAGAAGGCTTCGTTTCACCAATTTGGGACTGGCACTTTTGTGGCATGAATCCGCAGTACGCATGGCGATTCGCTTGACACCCGATGCAGCGGTCCGTATGGTTCCGGCTTATCGGATGTCTCAGAGCGTCCCAGGAGCAGGAAAGTCATCGACTGGTCGGACCACGATCACAAATGACCCTTCAAAAGTGCTCAAAGGAGACCAAAATCATGACGATTCGCAGCGTATTTGTTTCCACGGTGTTGGCGGTGGCAATGACGTTGTCGGCATTTGCTTCCGACATCAACGGACAATGGACGGCAACCTTCAACACGCAGATCGGCGAGCAGCATTACACCTACACACTCAAGGCCGATGGCGAGATGCTTACGGGAACAGCCAAGAATGATCGCGGGTCGACCGAGATCACCAATGGGACTATCAAAGGCGATGATGTCTCATTTACTGAGAACCTTGACTTCCAGGGCAACCAGCTTGTCATCACCTACACCGGCAAGATATCCGGCGATGAACTCAAGCTAACTCGCAAGGTGGGAGACTTTGCAACAGAGGAACTAACTGCAAAGCGAGTGAAGTAAGTCGGACGGAAGGCCCGCGAGTGGAGCTTCTGAATCGGGTCCCATCTCGTGAGTGGGAGCAGTCACACGCCGCCAACCGAGTGAGCTATTGGACGGCCACTTTCGTCGCCTGTTAGGACATTTTGAATTGATTGAACGCTGGAAGCTTCAGCAGATCGAGCCTCGAACCAGCCGCTGCGCAATGACCACCCTGTTTCTTCCTTCTTTCTTGGCCTGGTAAAGCGCGGCGTCCGCGAGGTTCAACACCGTTTCTGAAGGTGTCTTGGCGTCCAGTGGATCCACTGCCACTGCGCCGATGCTGACAGTGAATGAGATATCCCTTGAATCGATTGAAATGCTGGATTCCGATACGGCTTTGCACAATTTTTCGGCCCGCTCCGGCAATCGGGCCGCATCGCAGCCATTCAACACAATCAGGAATTCTTCCCCACCGAATCTCCCGATTAAATCGTTGGCCCGCACGCCGGCGCGAAGCCGGGCAGCCAATTCACGCAGCACCTCATCCCCCACCAGATGCCCATGCTGATCGTTGATTGCTTTGAAGTGGTCGATGTCACACATCAGCACCGCCATCGAATCCACCTGCGGCAATGCCTCGTCCAGAGCCTCGAGAATCTTTCCCCGGTTCCACAGTGTGGTCAACGTGTCATGCGTTGCTTTGAAGCGCATCTCCTCACGCGCTGACACCAGCTTGTCTTCCAACTGCAGAATCCGCTCCCCCGTTCGCAGCCGCGCCTTCAGTTCTTGGGAATTGCATGGCTTTGTAAGATACTCGTCGGCTCCCGAATCCAACCCCTCTACGAGCGATTCCCGCGTGTCTTTTGAAGTCAGCAGGATCACGTAGACATACTGCCGGTCATTTGCGGCCCGCAAGCGTCGGCAGACTTCGGGCCCGTCGATCTCAGGCATCATCCAATCCAAGAGCGCCATCCTCGGGCCATCCTGATCCAGCAACCTCTCCAGGGCGTCCTGCCCGTTCTCCGCGCAATCCACCTCGTATCCCATCTTCTGGAGCATCATCCCCATCATCCTGCGGGATATTGCATCATCGTCCGCAATCAGGATTCGCACGGGATCACCGCCTCGCAGACTGTGCCGAGCGCCTGGATCACCTTCGCCAATTCAAGTTCGAGACCCTGTAGAGCAGCCGCTGCTCGAATCAGGTCATCCGATTTCCCCGCCTGCTCGATCTCTGCCGCAAAGTCTGCTGCTGAACGCGCCGCAAGGTTCGCAAGGGTTCCTCGCAGAGAGTGCGCGGTGCGCAACACCTCATGACAATCCCCGACCTCTAGCGCCGCCCTCATCCTTACCAAGTGCTTTGGTCCATCCTCACGGAAAAGATTCACCAGCTCGGTTAGAAACTCGCGATCATCGCCAACCCGGTCAAGCAGCTCGCGCTCGTCGATCGGGCTTTGATTTTGTGCTGTCGTGGGCAGCGCAGTTGTCTTTGCCTGCCGTTCAAATCCGGGTTGGCTTTGCTGCTTCTGCGCAATGTACATCTCTAACACTTCATCGAGTGCCCGCGGACGAATTGGCTTGCTCAAATACCCGTCCATCCCTGCAGCGAGGCAACGCTCCCTATCGCCCTGCATCACCAAAGCCGTCATTGCGATCACCGGTTGATGCCGGCCTGTTCCCGCTTCACTGGCTCGTAGTGCCGTTGTTGCTTCAATACCGTCCATCTCCGGCATCTGCACATCCATCATCACCAAGTCGAATCGCGTCTGTCCCAGTGCTTCCAGGGCCTGCCGGCCGTTTCCCACCACCGCAACTCGATGCCCACGCTTCTGCAGCAGACGGGTGGCAAGCTTTTGATTCACTTCGTTGTCCTCTGCCAGCAAGACATGCAGCGCTTTGTCCGGGTCGCAGCTTCGCCCCAGTGAGTACTCAGTAATCAAAGCCTCCTGCCGGTCCTCCTTGTTCGCGCACAGTACTCGCACGATGGCTTCGCGGAGCTCCGCCCGGCGAATTGGCTTAAGAAGATAAGCAGCTACTCCCAATTCATTGCATCGCGCCGCATCGCTTCGATGTCCGCCGGATGTCAGCATCATGATCGCCGGAGTCCTTCCAAACTTTTCCATTCCAACGCGCTCGATCAGCGCAAATCCATCCATCTTGGGCATATGCATGTCGGCCAGGATGAGCCGGAATGGGTCACCGATCTCGCGCGCCTTTTCGAGAGCTTCCAACGCCATTTCGCCATCGGATGCCAGCGTCGGATTCATGCCCCAGTTTGTGAGCAGACCCTGCAGTATCCGGCGGTTGGTTCGGTTGTCGTCCACGACCAGGACGCGTGTTCCCTTCAACACTCCCACCTGGGCTAAATCGGAAGCTGGGGCGACGGAAATCTCCTGTCCGCGTTCAAGATCGAGGATCACGTGAAATGCCGATCCCTTACCGAACTCGCTATCCACCCAGATCTTCCCGCCCATCACTTCCACAAGGCGGCGGGAGATGGTCAAACCAAGGCCGGTGCCGCCATATTCACGAGTGGTGGAGGTATCGGCCTGGGAAAAGGACTCAAATACGCTCTCCAGTTTCTCTTTGGGGATTCCAACGCCAGTGTCCGACACAATGAAGTGCAGCGGGTAGCGGCCGTTTTGCGGCGTGCCCGTCTCGACCTTCAGCGCAACCTCTCCCTCACGCGTGAATTTGATTGCGTTGCCAACAAGATTCACGATGATCTGGCGCAGCCGATTTGGATCACCGCGGAGAAGCTCCGGGACCTCCGCCCTCACGTCGCACAAGAGCTCAAGCCCCTTCTCATCCGCCCGCAGTGCCAACGTCTTCAGTGTCGTTTCCAGGCACTCGCGCAAATCAAAGTCAAGGACTTCAAGTTCCACCTTGCCGGCTTCGATCTTTGAGAAATCCAGAATGTCGTTGATCACCACCAGCAGCGATTCCGCGGAGAAGCGAACCGTTTCCAGATACTCTCTCTGTTCGCGCGTCAACTCCGTTTCCAAGGCCAGTTCGGTCATGCCGATAACGCCGTTCAGCGGCGTCCGGATCTCATGGCTCATATTGGCCAGAAACTCGCCCTTCGCCCGGCTCGCCGCTTCAGCTGCCTTTGCGTATTGCTCCAGCGAAACGTTGGTGCGCTTCAGTTCTTCCGCACTGCGAGCCAGTTCTTCCTCGGCCAGTCGGCGCTCAGTAATCTCGTGGGAAACGCCCATCGTTCCAATTACGTTGCCGCGCCGGTTTCTGAGCGGAACCTTGTTGGTGATCACCCAGGTGCGACGACCATCTTCCCAGGTCTCCTCCTCTTCCTTTTCAAGCAGGGGTTGTCCAGTGCGAATAATCTCCTGTTCGTCCGCAAAAGAGACTTCAGCAAGGTGAGAGCTGAAGAAGTCGAAGTCTGACTTGCCCGCTGCTTGAGATGCCTTGGTCAACCCTATCTCTCTGGCCATCTTCAGGCTGATGCGCACAAACCGGCTCTTCCGATCCTTGAAATAGACACTTTCCGGGATGTTGTCCATGAAGGCGTCGAGCAGCTGTCGCTCTGCCCAATAGCGCCTGTCCGCCCGCGACAGCAAGATCGCTTGCGTCAGCACCGTCAACGCGATGAGAGTCATGGCCGCAATGCCAATCGGCGGGATGCTGATGGTATTCCCAAGTTGCTCGGGAACGAGAGGCATTGGAATAAAGCTCACCGCAGCCATGCCTGTGTAATGCATCACTGGGATGGCCGCACCCATAA
>Ga0182015_10000388_pt1 | contig 63462 bp, 54 predicted proteins | sample 712P3MmetaG_FD_120478 | JGI IMG/M metagenome (GOLD analysis project Ga0182015, IMG submission 120478) | Permafrost microbial communities from Stordalen Mire, Sweden - 712P3M metaG | ecosystem: Environmental > Terrestrial > Soil > Wetlands > Permafrost | place: Sweden: Stordalen | collected...
ATGCGCCGGCTGCCAGCGGGATGGGCTGATCGAAGGGGATGGCCTGCCAGGAGAGCTTTCCAAACACGTCAATTCTCCTGCGGACCTTCACCGGGCGGCAGCCGCTGCAGCACGATCGCATCGAAGAGACCGCGCTCTACTGTGCGGTAGGTGTAGGGCTTGACGTTGCTGCTCTGCTTGAGCAAGCCCCGGTAGGCGGCGTCATCCAGCTCGGGGCCCGAGGCACGCGCCAGGGTGACCCAGGCGGAGAACTCATCCGGTGCTACCGCCTCCACGTCGAAGGACATGTCGGAGAAGCCATCCCCACTGAAATGAGCGGAAAGACCCGGGTAAGTCCCCGGCCTGTCGGCCTGCAGATTGAGTTGGCTCGTCATGCCGTACATCGAGTAGATCTCGCTGCCGAGGCGCGGCACGAAGAACACGTTGAATACGCTCGCGGACGTGATCCGAAAGTGCAGTGGCACGCCCGCGGGGACGATGAGGCGGTTTACGCTGCCAACTCTCTCTCCGGGGTAGATGAAGAGCCACTTCCAGTCAAGCGAGACCACCTCGACCTCGAGCGGCTTGACGCTCGACTCCAGCGGACGTGCGGGATCGAGCAGATGCGATCCGATCCAGGCGATGCCGCCGAGGAAAAAGACCACGAGCGCCGGGATTGACCAGACGACGAGCTCGAGGCGTCCGGAGTAGGCCCAGGTGGGCAAGCGACGCGCGCGCACGTTCGAGGCGCGGAACCACCAGGCAAATGCCAGTATCGCCACGAGCGTCGGCACGACGATGGCCAACATGATCGCCAAAGCATCGAGCAGGATGGTGCGCTCGGCCTCGCCGACCGGGCCTGCAGGCGAGAACACCGCCAGCTGACAGCCGCCGAGCGCTAATGGCAGGCTCATCGTACACAGCAAGGGTACGAAGCGAACGCTCCGGCACCGCCAACGCAGTGAGGCGGCCGGCCGCTCTGCGGCGATGAATGACACGCTCATCGCATTGCTCTGACAGCTTTCGGTAAATTTTTAGCGCTTGCGAATATTCTACCCCGAGCGCGCAGTTGTTCGCAGAAATAGCCCGCAGGATCGGCTCGGCGCCCCTGATCACTGGGCGGCGCGCGCTCAGCGCGTGAGCACTTGCTCCAACCGTTCGATGGGTGGACCACAGGAAGACAGAATCGCGGACCGCGTCGAAGTTTAATCCGCCCCGTGCGCCAAAATGGCTGCGTCAAGGCCATCCGGCCTGCAGGGAGCTGCGATGCGTCGTGAGATTGGGGACGATCGAAGACATCATGGAGCTGACGGGTCGCGCCCCCGCGCAGGCGCCTCGCGCTGGCGCGGGTGGAAGCCACAAGCACACGCAAGATTGCCGGCAGTGCTGCGGCGAGGATTGAACTAGAGGTGACCGTCCAGGTTGCTAGCGGCGAGTCTTTGACGAAGCTGAGGTCGCGCGTCCGAGATGAGGCTCTCAGGTTCATATCGAATGACCGGCTCGCGCCGGGACGAGGCGAGACGGTCTCTAGATCCGGCTGAACTGCGATCTGGGTATCTAGTCGGAATCCGCTGTTTGGCGATACTGCCGCAGCTCGTCTTCGGAGATATCATCTTTTGGCACGATGAGGTAATGCGCTTCGCTGCGCTTCTTAATGGAGTCGCGGGATATCACAAGTTCCATTAACGCAACGTGGTTGCCCTTTACAAATTGGCAAGCGATTAGTCTCGGCACCAAGTTTGGAAATTTTGCCCGGCAGAAGGCATCGTCCTGCAAGACTTGCGAGACGCCTTGTTTGTCCTTCCCGCCCTTGGCCTGCACCGGGATGATGAAGTGGGCGCCGCTCTTGTTGACACCGACATACAGCTCATCTATTTCAATCTGCCCAATGGACTTGACCTGGGTGCGAAGATGATTCTGCAGCGAGTAACCAGTGACGCCGAGGAAGAGATCTACGAGGCGGTTGTAGCGAACGACCGCTAGCAGGGCCTGCTCGTCGGACTGAGTGTACTTTCTGACGATTTCTGGCGTGGAGTTGGGAATCTTGATCGGCTCGAAGTCCTCTGCAGCGGCAATTGAAGCGCCGCTGAAAAGCGTGAAGGCATACGCCGCAGGCCCCTCGCCCTTAATGACCCATTGCTTACCCGGCGGCGTTGTTCTTGCGATCTCATCGGGCCAGTCAGCTCGGAAGCGGAACGAGTACAGGACATCACCGATGTTGCGCGGCTCAGGGAGGCCCAGCGCCTTCGCGGCCCTTGGGATGTCCTCTCGTTTGAATTCCACGCGGGCGGCACCCGGACGGTACCTGTCCGTGAAGAGCTTCGCGATGAGCCTCTTATAGACGCCGTCGGAGGCCATGTATTCGACCTAGCCCTCTCGAACCGATTTTAATCGGCGTCCATTGATATCCTCGCGTACTCCGAATTTCCGCGCAGCGGCCGTCACGTCGTACGTTAGCAGCGTCGAGTCACCGAGCTTCAAACTCTTCTTCGGCTGCTCCGGCTTCACGCCGAGCGCCTTGATCAGCTGCGCGGCAACGGCCTTCGCCAACAGCGGCGGCACAGAATTTCCGATCTGCCGGAAGCCGTGCCACTTGGTGACATGTAAGCGAAACCAATCGGGGTAAGAGTGCAGACGTGCGGCCTCTCGATTGGTGATGCACCGCGGCTCGTGCGGGTGGATCGGCCGGGGAGACGTGAAGGCGCCCTTATCGCTGTTCGTGCCAGCCCGGAGCGTGTTAGAGACGCCTCGCGGGTCGAGCCTGAGGAAGCGGCTAACCGGCTCCGTTTCGCCAGACCTCGTCTCTCTAAAGCGCTTCTCGGAGAGCGCCGTGTGGCGCGTGCGTAGGCACCCCGAGAGGGTCGTCGCATCGTACATCCGCGGGTAGCTGTAGTCGTCCGTCGCGCGTTCAATGCCGCGCAGCAGAGCCGCATATTTGCTTGGCCGACCAAGTGCTGCGCGCAGCGCGTCTTGCGTGAAGAGTTTGTCCAGCTTCTTCAGCTTCGGGAGATCGCCGATGGCGTCCTCAACGCTCGGCGCAGGCGGCAGCTTCTTCTTCACGTTCGGCAGGCGCGTGATTGGGGCCGGGTACACCGGAGGCTTGCGACCGCGCCGAGCACCCAGAAGAAACAGACGTCGCCGGTCCTGCGGCACCCCGTATTCCGCCGCGTTCAGCACCTTGTAGTCGTGTTCGACCGTATAGCCGTTGGCTTCGAACTCCGCCATGACCTCCTGCAGAAACCTCTTGTGGGCGCCAACGGTAAGGCCCTTGACGTTCTCAAAGACGAAGTACTTCGGCTGCAGTTCGAAGACAATTCGCGCGAAGTGGCCGACGAGAGAATTGCGCGGGTCGTCGAGAGCACGCTTTCCGATCATTGAGAAGCCTTGGCACGGCGCGCCACCGAAGACGACGTCAATCTCGCGGTCGCCTAAGCCAGCGTCCACGCGCAGCTCGTCGCCAGAAAGCTTTGAGATATCGGCACAAACCGTCTTGCAGGTTGGGAAATTGTACTCGTGGACTGCGCAGTGAATTGGGTCTATCTCGACCGCTGCAACGATGTCGAAGCCTGCTTGCTCGAAGCCCAGGCTAAGACCACCGGCACCTGCAAAGAGATCGATTCCGACTGGACGCATTGTGCGGATCACTCCTCAAGGAATCTCGTGACTCTCCGAAGCAGCGATTCGGGTCTGCGCAGTTGACACTGCCAAACCACGAACGGCCTCCATCCAGCTGCTCGGAGCTGGCGCATTCTAGCTCTGTCACGGTGACGATTGGCCACGATCTTCGCCGCCCAAAATTCAACCCGAGAGCGCGGCAGACGACCCTTCTCACAGCCCGCGTGACCGTGCCAGTAGCAGCCGTGAACGAAGATCACTTTGCCGAGCCGAGGAAAGACGATGTCAGGAGTTCCCGGTAAGTCTCTGCGGTGCAAGCGAAACCGATAACCCGCTCGATGGATCAGCTGCCGTACCAGAATCTCGGGGCCGGTGTCTCGAGACCGCACCGCTCGCATGATCGCCGATCTCTTTGCCTGCGAGACGTGATCGACCATAGTCAGTGACTAGGCGGCGCTCGCCGTGGCTCCAGCGACAATCACCGCCCAGTCCGCGTCGCTGAGAGTGCGGACTCCGGACATGAAGGCCGCGCCCCATCGGTTAGGGGTCTTTGGCAAGAAGCTGAGTCTCGGTAGTAGCTCGCGGACCGACACTCGCGGATTCAGCAGTAAGATGTCTCTGAGAAGAAGCCACGACGATGCCGGCTGATGTCCCGAAAGGTCGTCGCCATCCAGTGCGGTTTCCTTTCTTCTCTGCACCGGCTCAGTGAGTGCGACTGTGGCAACTGCGTAGAATGACTGGGCGCCAGGCCGCGCGCCCCCAAGGTAGACAAGAAGTCGGTCGCCCGGCGTCATCCGTCCTTGGAGTGGCGTCTTCGGGTACAGAGGCCAGCGACCCGCCCGCAGGCGTCGTTCCGCAAGGCTCTCCGCGCTCACTTTGACACCGTCCGGAGAAATGGCATCCGTGCAGACGAGGATGAAGTTGCGCATCTGAACTATAGCGAATACCCGGCCTCCAGGGCCAGCCATTGTACTCATGCGCGAGCGCCACCGGACACGCGCGAGTGGCCGCGGCGCGAGAGATCAGTCCGACACTCCGATCCAAGGGCGGCGAAGGCCGACGCTAGCCGCCGGCGCTGCGGCCTGGGCAACGTGGAAGACGGCGCAGGTTGCGAAGCAGGTGGGTGCCGACAGTCTGGGCTGCAACGGCGCATCGCGCGGCCGCTGCTCGTCGTCGGAGATCGCCTAAGGATCGTTCGCGGCCGGCCCAAAGCCCTCGTCGGAGCGAGCCTCTTGCGTTTGAAGAACTCGAACATGGCAAGCATACAGTACGGCCTGGCGTTGACTACCGTATGGACGCGCCGCAGCAATCAGCAGCAGAATTCCCCGCGTGCACCTCGATCTCTCCGACCTCGAACTTGAGACCGCCGCCCGCGCGGGCGAGCGCTTGCATAGCAGGAGGAAATTACATCCGCTTGGTCAGCCTAATGCAGCTCCGCGCGGAGGGGAACGAGCGCCCCGCGCCGCGTCGCCAATCCAACAAGCCCGAACGCGAACAGCGCCAGCGTGCCGGGTTCGGGAACGGACTGAGTAGGGGGCTCGAAGGTGAAGGTCTCCTGAGAGGCACCATAGACCGGTGGGGAGCCATCGGAACCTGGCTGGTACTTAACCATCGTGACGCCGATGATCCCGCTGCCTTGCAAATACTCAGGCACGCACTCGGGGCAGAATTGAGTGGGCGCGTTGAACTCAGCTAGAAAGCTAAACGTGCCCGGGAAGGTCCCCGGACCCGTGAACGCGGCGCTGCTAATGAGAAACATCTGTGATGCACTGGAATCATCACTTCCGGCCGAGAAGTTCTCTGAGAAACCAAAAAACGGATTCGTCGGAGTGTTAAGCGGGTTGCCGCTGTCGACGAACGTAAATGAGGTCTCACCTGAGAAGCCGTTGCCCGCATACGTAATACCGGCCCCAAGGTCAGAGGATTCGATGGTCGTCCCGCCGCTGGTGATTTGAAGCGGATCGCTCTCGGTCTGCGCCCAGACGGTGCCACTCGCCAGCAGCGCCCACGCCATCAAGGTTATTTTTCTCATCGGTGTCCCCTGGTCGTTCTTGTTGTCCAACCGGGCTTTCTTAACGCTCGTCTTACGCCCACGGGCGATTGGGAAACTGTGCGCAGCGTCACACATCGCAGCTGGTTGGGTGGAATGTTGATCGCTGGAATGAGCGAGGCAGCCGAGCTCAAGTAGTAAGACCCTTTGGGGGACGATGGCGCGACGATTCGCGCCATACCGCTCGCCTCGATAGCTCACGGCCGAGGACGTCGCCGTCCAATCTGACGCCGCTTCGGACTATGCCGGGCCGAGGCTCGACGATACTGCCTCATCACGTACCAAACCCACTTTAATCGGACGGAGTACTCGGGTCCGAGCTCTTCAATCACCTGCCTTCCGATGAACTCAGGGTGCCGCTTCAATATCTCGCCGATTCGGATTCTCGTAGCAGTCCAGCGATCAACATTCCACCCAACCAGCTTCTGCGCCGGACTACGCCTCGCACAAGCCATCCGAACTTTCTTCAAGTGCACCCACGCGCGCTGGATACCCAGGGGGTGCTCCAGCCCTAAGCTCGCTACCACCTGCTTTGCGGTGCAATCCGGGTGCCGCTTCCATATGGCCCGCACCCGAGCTAGCACCGCTTCGTTCTTTAGGTAACCTGGCGGGTGATGCAGTCCAAGACGACGCGCCATCCTCGCCAATTGCTGGCCCAGCCAACGGCTACCCGTCGGTGATTCAATGTTCCGCTCATTGAGCCAATCGGCTGCCGCGCGATAGGAAATCGGTCCACCATCTAGGCCCGGTTGCCGGAATGCCCACTCAATGTGCGCGCGATAGGCCTCGGCCCGTTCCAGAGCAGCCTTGCTTAACGCCGCCCTTCCCAATGCACTGACTCGACGCTGCCACGCCTTAGAGCGCAATTGCACCCCGAACTTTCTGCCTCTGCGCTTTGCGGCGGCAATAGCGACCTTAATGCGCTCCGAAATCATCTTGCGCTCCTGCTGTGCAAGCGAGGCATAGATATGCAGCGTGAAGTCGTCACAGTCTCGACCCAGTGCTGCAACGACAAAATGCACTTTGCGCTCCATGAGCCAAGTGATGAAGTGCACGTTGCGCGAGAGACGATCTAGCCGCGAGACGATGAGCGGGCAGCGGGATAATTTCGCCTGTTTGAGTGCTGTCGCAAGCCCCTGTCTCAGCGGCAGCGCATCGGCTCCGGCGCCAGTCTGGACGTCCTGGTGCCAGGAGCTGACGACGAACCCTTCGCGTAACGCAAAAGCTTCGATGTCGTTGCGCTGCGCCGCTAGTCCTAAGCCACTTCGCCCCTGTTCCTGGGTGCTGACTCTCAAGTATCCGATTGCTGCTTGCATCGTGAGGACCTCTTGTAATGGAGAGATCACGATATGCCTGCCGGCGCTCGGCGCGCATATCTGCACAATCGCACAGGATTCGCAGGTAGTCGGCGTCACTCGGGCGGCGCGAGACTGCTTGCATGGCGAACCCCTACGACGGCATCACCCGGGCGGACATCCTCGCGACGTTTCCGCCAGGTGCTGGGCGCGAGCTGTGGCTGAAGTGGCTCGCCAGACAGCATCACACGCTACCGCAGGCTGGATGGACGCCCGCCTCAGCGCCTCCCTACGATTCGCCCGTGACGTTCAGCCAATGGAAATGCCGCCTCTGCGGCTTTGACCGCTACTACCACCAGGTCAGCGTGCTGCGCAAGACCGGTGCGCGGTACGAAACTTCGTTCTACGCCTGTAGTCGCTGCTCGGTGATGTTCCTCAATCCGAGTCAGTTCGATGCCAATGGTACGGCGAACCCGAACGTCGAAGCGCCGCCCGCGGTCGTTACGCCCATGCGGCGCAAGGGGTGAGGTGTGGCGTCGAGTAAACTGAGCGCGATGGCCCAATGGTATCGGGGGAAGCCCACCATGAATTTAGAGCAGCGCCGTTTTGTCGAAGCGGAATTGTTCCAGCTCACCCTCTCAGCCGTCACCCAGCGTGGCGGGGTCTACAAGCCGAAGCTAACCGAGGAGGCGAACTCCCGAAAGATGCTTGCTCTGGAAACTGGGAGTTTCAAAGAGATGTTCAGGAATCGAGAATAGGTTTCTCGGCTACCGAAGCAGAACAAAACATTCGAAAGCAGGGCTATCACTTGTTCCGCGCAGAAGTTAAGACCACGGTAAGTGTGATCGCCAAGCCTCCAGCGGCGCGAAAGAAGTGATGTCCTACTCGGAAATCTTCGTCGCCAAGTGAGACATGAGCGACCTAACAGCCTGTAGTATCTCCGCCGCTCTATCCTGTGTATAACTCTTTTCAACGTGCATAGTCGGATTGCGCCACGCGCGCTTCACATGATCGAAGTGAATTGCCGCTTCCGCGTAAAACCGCTCATCCGCAGTGCGGGCGCCAGCGGTTTTCGCTCGACTCGCTAGCTCCTTGTCGATCAGTCGCAAGTACGAGCCCCAATCGTTCTGAGGCCCAACATTTAGGGTCTTGGCTAGCGCCGCGAGCGCTACTTCCGCCGCCCGCATAAGATGCATGACGCATGCGGTGGAACGCTCCAGCGCGAGGCACGTGCCAGCTTCGGTAATGTCATCGTTCGCGGATGCGAATGCGATGAAGACATAATCGCCGAATAGCTTGGGATTCTCGAAATACTCCATGTAGCGAGGCTCTGGCTCAAAAAACTTGCGGCGGTTGAGACCAATCGCCATAGCGTTTCGGACAAATTCCAGCGTACCTTCCAGGTCCTTTGCGGTCTTTGTATCTTTGATTCCCTTGGCAGCATCGGCAGCCACTGAGAGATGCAGCTTTTCGCACTCCGTAATGAGCGGAGAGGCCATCCCTTGCAGCTCCGTGGCAAATTGAGGATCGAAATCCCACAGGCTCCTCAGCCGGCGGGAAGACCACGGCGGGATGTCGCGGCCAAGCTGCCCGGCAGGCTCAATCATAATGGCGCCCCGCATTTGGGTACGTCGCCTCAAACACCCCACAGATACTGGCCCTTTTTCGGACTACAAGTTTGATGCCCGTGAACTCGATGACTGCCCCGGAGGACGAGCGCCAGATCCTGGAATTGTCAGCCCGGTACCCTGAGGCTCAAGTATGGAAGGCTTCGATAGGGATGGGCCGAGAGCTCCGGTCAATCGGGGTTGAATCACAATGGAATCCCGCATTTATCTGCGCGGGATACGCATCAAATAAGTGTCAAATCCTGCCCCCGCTACCACTAAAGCCTACAACCTTAAGAAGCGCGGCCGGCTGCATGCCGTATTCGGCCCACAGCTCGCCTTCTCCCTCGCGCCTCAGATCGATGGGCCCCAGCAGTTCGCGCAAGAAAACCCGCGCTTTCAGCGCCGCGCGCTCACCGCCGCCGAGGCCGAGTTCCACCTGGCTGCGGTACATCGCGGCAGCCTTCGGCAGGATTGAGAGCACCTTGGCCGACTGCTGCGCCTCGGGCTGCTGCGCCTCAAGCTCCCGGCGCTTCTCCTCCGCCCGCGCGATCGCCGCCTCGATCTCATCGCCCGCTATGTCGGGGTCCCCGTTCTTCAGCCGCTCGCGCAGGCGCAGGATCCGGGCAGTGATTTCCTGAATTTCCTTTGGAGCCTCCGCGGCACGCTCCTGCATGGCGCGCACCCGCTCGAGGTAGTGCGCCTGCATCTCGCGCGCGATCCTGGCGATGCGCTCTGGCGATAAGAGCTCGCGGCGCACGGGTCCGAGAATCACATCCTCGAGCACGTCACGGCGCACGCGGATGCCGCTGGCCGGCTGACAACCGCACGGCTACGCTGCGGCGGTGCGGCGGGAGTGCAGCTACCTCAGTCGCAGAATTTAGCGCCATCTGGTGTTCCGCGAAAGTCCTGGCGGATGCGCCTTGTTTACTGAGTCCATCTGGGAGTGGCCCGGCTTGTGCGGATGGTACCGGCTGCTGGAGCCGATCACCGTTAAAGCAAGCGAGTACGGGGCACCTACCACACGCACTCAAGTGTTCTTTTATGGCTACGATCCCGAACGGGTGAACAGCCTTTTCGAGGCGGACTTTCTTCCGTCAAGGTCGAATGACGTCCGCGTAAAAGACGCGCTGGCTCTGCTGCCCTCCGTGCGAGCATCGTGGCAAACGGAAGCGCAGAGCTGGAGATCGGTTGGCAGCCTAGGAGAGTCTTTTTTCGAGCAACGGATCGCGAACTTCATTCCAACCGGAGTCGGCAACAAACAGGCGATCCGTGAGTATCGGAAGAGTCGACTCGTTTCAGGCTTTCTCGGAACCTTGCACCAGCGGCGCACAGTGCGCCGATTTTTCGTTGAGTCCTGGGGAGACTGAGGTAATCTCTAAATGCAGGCGACTTGATCGCGAAGGCTACTGCCCCACCCTACTTGCAGGAACGGGCCCAGAACGGGGGAGCTATCAAGCGATTCGGCCCGTGCATCCAAGGTCACCGCGCGTCATCACGCCGCGGGAGGCGGCACGGCTGCAAGGGTTCCCTGATTGGTTTCAGTTTCATCCGACGAAATGGCACTCTTTTGGACAAATTGGAAATAGCGTGAGTCCGATAGTTGCGGAGGCACTGTTTCGCAAGATACGAGGTGCTTTGACCTGAGTCGCGCCTCGCACAACAATCACTATCGATTCGATTCGCAACAAGTTTCAGAGGAATCCCAATGAGCACACCGACGCCACCAATCGCACAGTCCACCGGTGTCATCAACGCGGACCCTTCTAAGGACTTCTTCGTTAGTATGATCACGCGCGACATCTCTCTAACGGATTGTATATTCGACTTGCTAGACAACTCCGTGGACAGTGCGCGCAAAAGCATTCAGGGATCGAACTCAACCTCGCTCGCGGCATTCAAGGTTGAAATCAACCTATCCCATGACCGCTTCCAAATGATCGACAATTGCGGGGGTATACCGCTGTCGTCGGCAATAGATTACGCCTTCCGCTTTGGCAGGCGTAAGGGTGCTCCTAGCGAGGTTCAGAAGAGCATCGGCCTCTACGGAATCGGAATGAAACGGGCCATCTTCAAGATGGGTCGACGATGCCAGGTTATCAGCGAGACTGAACAAGACTCCTTTTCTGTTGGCATTGATGTGGACGATTGGGAGAGGCAGAGCGACTGGGACCTCGCTTGGAACGATCACCCTCGTCGAGGAGTCCACGGAGCGGAGATCATCGTCAATGACCTCTACAAACAGATCGCGGTCGACTTTGCTGACTCTACCTTCGCAAATGGTCTCGTGAAGGCAATCGCGCGTGACTATGCGTTCTTTATACGCGAGGGACTGAAGATCGTCGTGAACGACGTTCAGGTGCCGGAGTACAAGTACGAAGTCAAGGCCAGTTCGGAGTTCTCCCCGGCCAGTGTCGAGTACGTGGATGACAGCGTGCGGGTGCGGCTAGTTGCCGGCATTATCGATGCCTTGCCAGACGATGTTCCCGAGGAGCTTCGGCCGGAGGACATCGAGCGTTTTGGCTGGTTCGTAATCTGCAACGGACGAGTTGTGATCCCAGCGGATAAGTCCGCGCGCACCGTCTGGGGCGTGGACAACTTTCAGGTCTTCCACCCACAGTATCGCGGATTTGCCGGGTTCGCCTTTTTCGACAGCGACCAGCCGGAGCTGTTGCCGTGGACGACTACAAAGCGTGATATCGAAACGGCAGAGCCACTATACCGGCGAGCGGTGGAGAAGATGAAAGAGCTTACGCGCAGTTTCATCACGTATTCCGGACAACGCCGCGGGGATCTGGACACGGCCAAGACATTCGAAAAATCAGCGCCAGCAGTGGACGTCGCATCGGTGAGCATCGGCAGCCAGATGAAATTTCCGACAATACCCATCCTCGATAAAATCGAGATGATAAACATCCTTTACAAGAAACCGAAGAAGGAGATAGAGGAGATCAAGAGTGCGTTCGGGAATGTCTACATGAGTGCCAAAGACGTCGGCGTCGCGACCTTCGAATATTATCGGCGAATGGAACTCGGAAAATGACCAACACGACGTCCTTCGAAAGAATCAACTATCTAACGCGACCGAATAAGTGCATCGAGCGAAAGATCATCTTCGAGAACCTGGTCAAGCTTCACCCCTTAATGACTTTCAGCGGATACCGTTACATCGGCTTCGGTTCGATGTGGTTTGGGGACCTTCTCTTTGCGCATAGATTGCTCGGAATCGAGGAGATGTGGTCGATAGAGTTTGCCGATAATGTCGGCAGAGCGGAGTTTAATCGGCCGTACCGGTCCATCGAGATCAAGTCGGGAACAAGCGGAGACGTGCTTGCAGGTGTAAGCGTGGCGCAATGGGAGGTTCCCTCTGTCGTCTGGCTCGACTACACAAGTGGGATGACTGCGGACGTCGTGTCCGATCTTAGAACTTTGTGCGTAAAGCTGAAGGCAGGCTCGTTTCTCGTTGTCAGCGTCAACGCGGGAAGATCAAGCTATCGAGTGAACGACCCAACCGAGCTGAACAGACCCAGAAAGATTCCTGCATTTCGAACTGTTGAGAGCTTGTTGGGAAGCGCATGTTTGGCTGATCGCTTCCGCACGATAGCAGGTCCGAGCGGACAGCCGGAGGAAGTGCCGGAGGATCAGTTCCAGTTTTTTTTGGCCGATGCGCTGCTTTCGTTTCTCATGCATTCGATCGTTGCGTCTGGGCGTACTGCAGGGGCGACCGCCGCGCGATTCATTCCAATGTTCAACTTTTCCCATCGGGATGGCGCGGAGATGGTCACTGTCGGGGGCGTGTTATCCGCGCCGCAGATGGAGGACAAGCTACAGGAAGCCATAAAAGGCATGTGCGACTGGGATAACGCTGCAGGCAGACCCAAGCACACTCGACTCGACCTTATCGAGCTGACGCTCAAAGAAAAGACAACTTTGGACAGGCTGCTGCCGATCGTCGACGGGAAGGAATACTTCAAAGAGTCAAAGGATGCGGGCATCGCGTTGGCGGAGAGTCAGATCGAAAAGTATCGCGAGTGCTACAGACATTTCCCCGTCTTTGTTGAATCACTGATTTAGGTGCCTCCTCGATTCCGGTTTTACCTGCGCGTGCCTGACTAGCGCCCGCCTCGGCGTGAATGGCTGCTCTGCCCTAAGCACTCTTAGGCGTCCCAACGGCCGCTTGTGAGCCGGCACCAACCGTTCGGGTTGAGAACCGCTGGCCGAAGACAACGTCAGCGCACCCTGACGCGGTGCGGGATCGGCGCTGTAGGGTATAAGCACATCCTGCCCGGGATTTGAACCTGCGAATCGCGCATCAGGCCCTGCTGCAAACCCTGTCTTCATATTTCGAAACTCTCATCCCCACTTAATCTTACGCTTCCCTCTAGCCCCGGTGGTCTTGACCAGTGTGGCCGACGTCGCGACACCGACCCCAGCGCTACTTAAGCGAAATACGCTGCGTGATCGATATCGGCAATGAGACGAGGCTGTTCAGGCTTCCACTCGAGCTTCGCGCGGGTGCGTGCGCTGGATGTCGGAGCGTCTATACCTGCGAACATCGCGAACCAGCCGAAGTGCTCGGCCGCCTCGGCTGGCGACTTCGAGACGACCGGAATGTTCAGGCGGCGGCCGATCACCTCGGCGATCGCTTTGAACGGCACGCCCTCTTCGGCAACGGCATGGAAGTGGCCGGCGTCAACGCCGCGCTCGAGCGCGAGCCGGTAGACGCGGGCGGCGTCGAGCCGGTGCACTGCCGGCCAGCGGTTGCGCCCCTCGCCGATATAGGCGGACACGCCCTTCTCGCGCGCGATCCGGATCAGAATCGGCACGAAGCCGTGATCGCCGTGCCCATGCACCGACGGGGCGAGCCGCACGGTGGATGCCCGTACGCCGCGTGCCACCAGCGCGGCCGCTGCTTCTTCCGATTTGCGGGGGAAGGGAGAAGGCTTCGGCGGCACATCCTCCTCGGTCGCCATGCGGCCAGGGGCGAGCAGCGCCACACCGGAGGTCACGAGCAGCGGACGGTCGGAGCCTTCGAGCACCGCGCCAAGCGCTTCGATGGCGCGCTCATCCTCCGCGCAGTTCTCCCGGAATTTCGAGAAGTCATGGTTGAAGGCGGTGTGGATCACGGCATCGGCTTGGGCGGCGCCGCGCCTTAAGCTCTCCAGATCCGCAAGCGACCCGCGATGAATCTCGGCGCCCACTGCCGTGAGTGCCAGCGCCCCCTTGTCCGAACGAGTGAGCCCGAGCACCTGATGGCCGGCGGCGATCAGATCCTTGACGACGGCCGAGCCCACCCAGCCGGTCGATCCAGTGATGAATACACGCATGGCAAATTCTCCAGTTCCTTGTCGGAGACCAGCGTCTCCCCTGGCGTTATTCTGGTAAAGTAGTGAGATTATCGTAGTATAAACGGTAACAGGATGAGCCAGCACATCGGATCTGAGACCTTGCTCGGAACGTATCTTAAGGATCGCCGCGCGAAGCTCGATCCGGCAGCGTTCGGCTTTACGCCGAAGCGTCGCCGCACCCCAGGCCTGCGTCGGGAAGAAGTGGCGCAGCGCGCCAGCATAAGCCCGACTTGGTACACCTGGCTCGAACAGGGACGCGGCGGCGCGCCCTCGGCGGATGTGCTCGAGCGGATTGCGCGGGCTCTGATGCTGACGGATGTCGAGCGCGAGCATCTTTTCTTGCTCGGCCTCGGACGGCCGCCCGATGTGCGCTATCGCAAGGACGAAGGCGTCACGCCACGGCTGCAACGCGTGCTCGATGCACTGGAGCCGTGCCCCGCTCTCATCAGGACCGCCATCTGGAACGTGGTCGCCTGGAATCGGGCGGCGACCGTGATGCTGACCGACTACGGCGCGCTGCCGCCGGACCAACGCAATATCCTGCGCTTCATTTTCCTGGATCCTAAGGTCCGCGCTGCCCAGTACGACTGGGAGAACGTCGCGCGATTCGTGGTGGGCGCGTTCCGGGTGGACGCGGCACGCGCGGGTGCGGCGGCGGAGGTGGAACCTCTGGTCGATGAACTCTGCCGGCGGAGCCCGGAGTTCATGGCCATGTGGCAGGACAACGACGTTCGAAGCCATAACGAGGGCGTTAAACACATACGGCATGCGGTACTCGGCCCGCTCGCCTTCGAATACTCGGCATTCGCGGTCGATGGTCGGCCGGATCTGAGCATGGTTGTCTACAATCCGGCGACGCCTGCTGATGGAGAGAAGATCAGCTCGTTGACCGGCAAGAAGGCCAGGAAGAAATGAGTAACGAAGCGGGCACAGGCCGCCCCGACAACGACCTGGCGTGCGCGAGCACTGGCGAATCCTTTCGCCCGCATAGTCCTGGCGCTGCTCTTCATCGCCATACCGTTCGCGATTGTCGCCGCGCCCTTCAATATGTTCGTCGCGGACAAGTCCCTGAAGCGCTTCGGAGCGCTGCTGCTCACAGCAATTGTCCTGGGTGCCTACTACAGCTACGTGCGCGTCGTCGAGAAACGCCCGGTTCTTGAGCTTTCAGGCCCACGGATGCCGCGCGAGCTCGGTGCGGGCCTGCTCCTCGGGGCGCTTCTCTTTTGTATGACGATAGGCCTGCTCGCCGCGCTCGGCGTTTATCAGGTCACCGGCAGCAACGGCGCCGCAGCGATGCTCGTAACCGTGCCCGCCTTCATCCTCTCCGCGGTTCTCGAAGAAGTCGTCATGCGCGGAGTGGTGTTTCGATTACTGGAGCAGTCGCTCGGAAGTTGGATTGCTTTGGCGATCTCGGCCGCCATTTTCGGTCTGCTTCATTTGCTTAATCCCGGAGCGACGCTGCTGAACGCCGGCGCCGTGATGGTGGAGGCGGGAATTTTGTTGGCGGCGGCCTATATGGTGACGCGCCGCCTGTGGTTCTGCATCGGCATCCATTTCGCCTGGAACTTCACCGAGGGCGGAATCTTCTCCGCCGCGGTCTCCGGCGGTCACACTCAGGGTCTGCTGCAGTCGAAGCTGACTGGACCGGACTGGCTATCTGGCGGGGCATTTGGCGCGGAAGGTTCCCTCGTTGCAATAGCGATTTGTACCGCCGCGGGGGCGCTGCTCGTGGCCAGGGCCGTGAGGAAGGGCAATATCGTGCAACCTTTCTGGTCAGCTTAGCCCAGGCCGTCCATCAGGCGGCGCGCAGCGTGCCGATGGCTTGCAATGCGCTCTGCAGGGACTTCTCGCGCTGCTCGGGGCCGACCTGCAGGCCTTCCGCGACGATGAGTTCCGGATGGGTCACGCCGATGAAGCCGAAGACGCCCCGCAGATAAGTCTCCAGATGTTCCAGCGCGGCAGCTGGCGCGTCCGGGCCGTAAAGCCCACCCCGCGAAATCGCAACGATCACCCGCTTGTTCCCAGCTAACCCTTCAGGGCCCGCGGCGCCATAGCGAAATGTCCTGCCTGCTACGACGATGCGGTCGATCCACGCTTTGAGTTGGCTCGGAATCGTGAAGTTGTACATCGGGGCGCCGATGACCACGATGTCGGCGGCGAGGAATACTTCCAGCGCGCCCTGGCTGGCAGCAAGGTCCCGCTGCAGGGTAGGTGACTCCGGCGCCGCGCCTTGCGCTGCGGCCAGATGCTCGCCCGACAGGTGCGACAGTGGCTCGGCGGCGAGATCGCGATAGGTGATCTCCATGCCAGGCGTGGCCTTGCGCAGCCGCTCGACCACAGCCGCTGACAGCTGCCGGCTGGCAGAATTTGCGCCAAGAATGCTGGCGTCGATATGCAGTAGCTTCATAGTACGTATCCTTCGGGTCGGCCGGCGGTTCGCGCGAAGCGGACCTCTGGTCGGCTCAGTCGCGCGCGAACCACCGGCCGAAAGGGAGTTGGAGCGGGGATGCGCAGGAATCCAGGGACGTGTGTCGACTCCTCTGGCTTTGCGGGTTCGCCGCGCAACTGCCGCTCGAGTTCCTTGACACGCTCTCTCGCGCGGCGCAGCTCCTTGAGCTTTCGCCTCTTGGCAATGACTTGTCCTAACTCCTCGTCACTCATGGCAAGCGCTCCTCTTCGAGATTGAACGACGGGTCGATCGGGATTTGGTCGGCTCTGCCGACACCGAACAATCCCGAATTGAGGCGGAACGTCACGGTGGCAAAGTCCTGGCCGTGGTTCGGCAGCCGGATGCCGCCGTTGGACCAATGACGCATGGTGACCTCGCCGATCACACGGTCGCCGGGCACGCGAAAGCGCAACCCGAGCTGCGAAGCAAAGTCCCAACGCGTGACACTCAGCGTGTCCGACTCGGTTTTGGCCGCCAGCCCGAAGCCGAAATATGCTTTTACCGGGCCTTGCTCGAACAGCTGCCAGCGGCGTGAGAGGGATGCGCCCCAATAGGGATTCGCCATATGCCGCTCCTCCTCGTGCGTTCCGGGCAGGGCGAGCAGCTGTTGGGAGGTAAAGCGAAAGACTCCGAACTCGTAGCGGTCCTCGCTCCAGGTCACCGTCACTGGCAGGACGAGGCTGCCCGTCGTGCCCCAGTAGTGGTATGTTCCGCCCAGTCCGATCTGCACTTCGCAGCTCTCGCACAAGGATTGCGCGTCCGCCGGGCGCGGCGCGTAGCCGGCCGAGAAAAGCAGCACGAGAAAACCAACCGTGATGAACGCCGCACGAGTCCTCGCACCCATGGAGCGAGGCTAGGAGGGCGAGTGCTAGCGCGGTAGCCTCTATTTCTGGATGGAAGCTATCTGCAGGAACGATGTTGGTTTCAGTGCTGCGCACGCGGGGTGCACGGGCAAGGGCACGCAGCCGCCAACGCGCGGCGGAACCGATTGCCCGCAAGAGTTGTTACATGACAACCAACATGTCACGTACGGCGCTCACGCCCGGTGCCATCCACGCCGCCTCTTCGGCGCGCTCCCGGGCATGCCAGGACCCCACGGCGCCTTCGAGAGTCACCAGACCATCCACGACCTTCACGCGGATAAAGCGGGCGTCCAGATCGGAGCTGCGTTTGAGTGCCCGTTCGATGGCTGCCTTCAAGTCTGTCGTTTGCGGATGGGCCTGGAGCGTGATTTCGTTCGATACTCCGGCGACGCCCGCGAGATTCCTGACTATGGTTTCGGCGGCGGTTCGCTGGAAATGCCAGTCGAGTTGACCCGATAGCGTGACCCAGCGGCTTTGGACGTGCACCTGCACCTGGCCGCTGGGGACAAGCGCAGCCCAGGAAATCGAGGCGCGCGCACGCGCAGCGATCTCCTCATCCGCACCGGTGATTGCGTCGGCGACCTTCACTTCAAGGCTGTCAACGACTGCAGCACGCACGCCGACGACACGCTTTACTGCCTGCTCTGCCGCAACCTTCTGAGCGTACGTCGTGACGTAGCCGGATAAGTGGACAGTGCCCTGATCGGCTGTGACGGTGATTTGAGCGGCGGGGATATGCGGCTGCCAGCTGAGCTCATCGAGTACGTCCTGCCGCAGCTTTGAATCATCCATTGTCAGTGCTCCTGAAATGCATAGGCGGCGGGCGTGAAGGCTGCAGTGCTCTTGGGCGCGCTCGCGCTGATCGCAGCGAGAGAGCGGGACGCCTGCGGTTGCAGCCGCAGTGCGTCTTCTTGTTTGAGGTGGTCGATGAGCCAGCGACCCGCCGGCCCCGGGGGGCTGTCGGCGCGGTAGATCGCCGACATGGCTACGAGGTGGCCCTCGGCCGGTATCTCCTCGGCGACGATCTGCACGAGCTCGCCGCTCGCAAGGTCCGCCTCGACCACGTGCTGCGGCATGAAGCCGAAGCCGAACCCGGCGCGCAGGAAAGCAAGCTTGGCCCCGAGATGGGCCAGGAGCCAGGTTCTCGGGGACAGCAGCCCCAATTCGCGGTCGTGCTGCCGGTCCGAACTATCGGTGTGCACGAGTTGCAGGTGCTCAGCGAAGAGGGCGGTCGGGATCGGAGCGTCGTGGATTGCGAGTGCGTGCTGAGGTGACACGACCATGGCCATCCGGACCGTCAGCAGTCGTTCAGTGGTTAGGAGCGCGGGCGCGCGGGACAAGGACGCCACGATGCCGACCGGGCGGTGCCCGTCGAGCACCTGCTTGACCACGGCACATCGTCCTTCCATGTAGAGCTTCAACGCAGTGGCCGGGAACTTCTCCTGGAAGGCGGCCACGGCATAGGTGATCGGCGCGATCGGAAACATGACATCCGCAACCACGCCGAGTTCTGGTTCAAGCCCGCGGGACAGACCCTTGGCGTGCGCCTTGAAGCGGTCCATGTCGCCGGCGACTTCGCGTGCATCAGCGAGCAGTGCGCGACCCTGGTCCGTGAGCAACGGGCGGCGAGCGCTGCGGTCAAAGAGCTTCACGCCGAGTTGCCCTTCCAGGTTCGCCAGCGTCTGGCTGACCACGGACTGGGCTCGCCGCAGGCGGCGGCCCGCCGCCGAAAAGCTGCCCTCGTCTACGGCCGCGATGAAGGTGCGAAGCTGATCCAGTGAAACGCCGTCTAACATGGCACTCCTCCAGGGCGGGCGGAAGGGGTTTGTGTGCTCATGTATACGAGTGTAGACTTACAGTGGTACGAAGTCCACAGGTGTATACATGAGGAAGAAACCAGCACCTCCCATCCCTAAGGCCACCCGGCCGCGAAACGCGGAGGCGACGCGCGAGGCCATTCTGCAATCGGCCTTGACCGCGTTCGCGCAGCGAGGCTACGACGGCGCTGGGGTTCGGGAAATCGCTCATACGGCTGGTGTGACCGCTGTGCTTGTGAATAGATATTTTGGCTCGAAAGAGAGACTCTTCGCTGCCGCTGTCGAGGCTATGTTTGCGGAAAAACGCTTGTTCGGCGGGGATGCCGCGACGCTCGCACAGCGCCTGGCTGCGCTGGTCTTGACCAAGGGCGACCAGGACGGACAGCCGAACGCTCCCTTGCTACTGCTGCTGCGCTCCGCCCCGAATCCTCGCGCGGCAGCAATCTTGCGCGACCATATCGCTCGCCATTGCGAGCAACCGTTGAAATCTGTGATGCGCGGTCCGAAGAGGGGCGAGCGCGCCGCCATCATTCTTGGCCTGATCGTGGGGCTGCAGCTCTTTCACAAGGTCATCGGCAACAAGGCGCTGGCCGAGGCCAACGGCAAGAGCCTTGCCGGTGATCTGAAGGTAATGCTCGAACGACTGATCGATATCTCGGGGTGTACCGGACTCAGCGAGCGGCAAGACGCTCGATGAAGGTATCGTTGGCGGGACACGGAACCCCGTGCGCCGCGGTTGCCGGCGTCCTGACGGCCTCATCGGTGTGCTGGAAGACAGTCCAGAGCCGTCCGGCCTGGGCGCATTCGTCGGCATAACTGAACAGCGGCCGCATCGTTGCGGCGCGAAAGTCGAATGCATCTATGTGCGGGTAGGCAGCGGGAACCGCCGCATACTGAAGCGTCGCCCCCTGAAGCTCCGCGGTCGCGGCCGTCAACTCGAGTGTTGTTCGCAGGAAATGATTCAACCCCGCGCGAATGCTGCGGGACAGAATGCCGCGCGTCGTCAGGCGCGTCGCTCCCGGGGCATCCCCGAGCGGGCCGTCGACGATGACGTACACCGCTGCACGATGGCTGGCGAATTCCGCGGGTACGAAGAAGGGTCCGGTGGCTGAGCCGTCCACGTGCGCCTCATCGCGAATCATGACCGGCGGAAACATCCCGGGCACGCTGGCGGAGGCCACCAGCACGTCGCGAAACAACGTTCGTGCGTTCGGTCCACCGTTGCGGGCGATTGCACCCAGGTCCCACACCACTCGGTCTCCGCTGGCCACGTCGGTGGTGGCCACCAGCAGCAAGCGGCCCTTGGCCGCCTCGCGCGCGACGGCCTGAATCATTTCATCGCTGGCATAAGAATCGACCAGCTGCTGCAGCGGCTTGCCACTGTATACGCTGGAGCCGAAGAAGACGCCCAGGCCTCGTGATTGCAGCAACTTGTCCGCAGCACCGCTGGTGTAGACATCGCGCAGACGCGCATCCCAGGTCGGCCCCAGAAACGCGTAGGGCGCGATCAGCGCACCGGTGCTGATCCCCGTCACGACTGCAAACTCCGGCCGTGTGCCCGAGCGTGAAAGACCGACCATCGCGCCGGCGCCGAAGGCGCCAAAGGCACCCCCACCCGAGAGGGCGAGGATGCTGAGCGGTTGACCGCCGCGCACGGCGCGCAGCCGCTGCGCCACGCTTGCCGAGGAGAGTTGCGAAAAACGCCCGTCGCTACCGAGCGTGCGAATCGTCATTGGCTGATCGAGGGGCGGTTGCCAGTCAGTAGCGGGGGGCGCGGCCTCGCTGACGACCAAACCGGCGCAGCCCTGAATGACTAACGTGCACACGAGACAGGTGACCTGAATCGCGCGCGGAAGCCGAACGTTGCCGATCCTCATAATCAGGCACCAATGGCGTTACCTGCGGACCGTACGGAACGTGATGTCTTGCAACATGGGGTGGAGGTTAGGATCAGCGCACGTCGCTGCCCAGCCCATATCTTTCGATGGGAGACATCGCCCCGGGCGATCAGGCCGTACGGCTTGGGTCAATCGTGTCGGTCAGCCCGACGCGCTCCATATGGCCCGGCGCAATCACGTCCCGGGTGCTTGAGCACCCCATCGGCGCAATTCTGACGCAAAATGTCGCCACCCCGGGCCGACGTGCTTACATTTTGCGTCACAACTTCGCGGCAGCACATCGCGCTCCGTGCTGTTCGGTTCATTAGCCGAGCGAACGTGGACGTGCTCGCCGCGAGCTACTCGCGCGGGCAGTCCTTCGGACCCAGCGTCTGCTCGATGCGCGCCATAGCCTGATCGGGAGTTGTCCAGAACTGCCCGTTGGCCGCGCACCCGGCCGCTATCGACTGCAGCGATGGATCGTATTCAGAGGCACGCAGTTACTGTGTCGGCGCTTTCGTCCCGCCGCTGTCATTGGGGGGGACCGCGGCAGGGGCGTCCGGAGCCTGAGCAACCCTGACCCCGCCGGGGGCGTCAGGAGTCTGGGCGACCGCGCCGGGCACGTCAGGAGTCTGAGCGACCGCGCCGGGAGCGTTAGGGTCCGTGGCGGGGGTGGCGGGGGTGGTAAACGGGGTGGGTGGCGGGACGGGGGCCTGAGCGACCAGGGTATCGTGGTGCGCGTGCACCGCGAATATAACAGCCCCGACGACAACGGCCATGCCGCCGGCGACGATGATCTTGCGGGAATTTTGGGAGTTCATATTGAGATACTCAGCCTGCTTGGCGACAAATGGGTAGGACATGCCCCCAGGTCGGGGGCACAGCGTCCGTGACCGTGACGCAGCAAGCCGTCACACCGGAGCGTCCAACGTACGCGTCGAGAGCCGGCTTGTCCGTTCTCTAACGCACTTAGCCTCACTCATGGTGTCTGCACGGCAATCTGATAGATACTCGCGGAGACGGACCACCGTGTTGGTAGTCGGATCGTCTTCCTGCCCTACATCGCCAAAAATAGCTTGCCTCAGCGCGCTACCCGTACTCTCGAATCGCTAAAGACGCTTTTCGAAGCAAAGCGCGGCACGGTGTTGCCATTGACGCCCAGTCTGGCGCGTCTTTACGGCTGTCTGCGCATGCCGCGGCCGCGCGCCCGGCCTCACGTCATCAGCAATTTCGTGACGACGTTGGACGGCATAGTGTCGCTCCAGGTGAAGGGCCACTCCGGCGGCGGCGACATCAGCGGGTTTGATGCGCAGGATCGCATGGTTATGGGCCTGTTGCGTGCCATTGCCGATGTGGTCATCGTCGGCGCTGGCGCGCTAAACGCGGACCGTCGGCACGTTTGGACGGCTGAAACCGTTTTCCCTGAACTTGCCGCTGCCTATCGGCAGCTGAGGGAGGCGATGGGCAAACGCAGGACGCCGCTGAATGTAGTCGTCAGTGGCAACGGCAAGCTCGATCTGCGCTTGCCGGTGTTCGCATCCGGCGCGGTGTCGGCGCTGATCGTCACTACGGCCGCTGGTGCGAAGCGACTATGCAAGCAGCGCGTGCCGGATTCGGTCGCGATCCGCGCGATTCGTGGCAGCGGGGGCGTGATTCCGGCGGCCGCCATCCTCGATGCGGCGTGTCGGGTGAGCGCTGGGAGGCTGATCCTCGTCGAAGGAGGCCCGATGTTACTGGGTGATTTTTATGCCCAGCGTCTCATCGATGAGCAGTTTCTTACTCTCGCGCCGCAGATTGCGGGCCGCGAGGTTGGCGACGGACGACTCGGCCTGGTCATGGGACAGACGTTCGCGCCGAGGGATGCCCGCTGGGGGACCTTGATCGACGTGCGGCGCGGCAAGAGCCACCTTTTTCTGCGTTATGCTTTCCCCTGAGTCTTATAAAGAGAGCAGGCGCTCCAGAAACGAGCGGTGACGCCGCAGGGCAATGCGCAGGGTTTCCGTGGACGCCTTGTCCGCTTGATCGGGCTCACCTTCGAACGTGGCGCGTTCAGCGGAAAAGGTTTCTGCCAGGCTCTTCATGACCTGGCCAACCAGCTCATCTCCTTGCCGGACAGCCTGTCGCGGGTCATCGACAAAACCTCTTTGAACGCTGTCCCAGCGCGCGCGAAACTCTTTGGCCATATCGGGCAAAAACAGCGGACCGAGCTTCTCTTCAGTCCTCGCATCACCGTTATGGTTGTCGAGCACGGGCTCGTTGCGATCCCGCTTAACCTCTTGATTTACAGGCGGCATCTCCGCGAGGCCTGCCTCCAGCTCTTGTTTCCTGATGGCGTTCACGCGTGCGCCGCAATTTGCTTGGCCGAAACGACTTCTGGCTGAGGTGTTCTTACTTCGAGCATTTCATCGAAAAGCACGCGGTAATGCACGACTGCTTTGCGTAGCTCCTCGGTGTCGGTTTCGCCGCGCTCATCGCGCACCGCGATCGCCTGCGCCGCCCGGTAATTCTCTACCACGGCAGGGTGGTCGACTGAGATATCGGCCGCACGGCGTTCGAAATCACCCATGGGGTAACCGCGCTTAACCATCAACTCGCGAACCAACTGGTCGGCCTGAACGACGACTCCCTTGGGGTTATCGACGAATCGGCCCTGCAAAGCGTTCCAGGCCTGACTGAACCTGGCGGCCTCAGCGGGCGCCAACGGTGTAATAGTGAGGTGCTCAACACGCGCTTCGCGGGCCTTGAGTTCCGATTCGGCCTTCGTTCGCCCGCCGAGTTCCCCGACGGTTCGGTCGTATTCCGCACCGAACCGTTGCTGAAGCCTGTCGGATTGCCTTTTTTTCTTTTGGGAAAAAAGCCAGGCCGCAAGCGCAAGCAATGCAATGATCAGGACAACGGTAACAATGATCCACGGCAGGGAAATCGTATTCATCTGCATGTCCTATAGGGTGCTCGAGCGGTCATCTGGCCTCTCACGAGACAGGACGTTAGACGCTCGTCGAATGGTGATCTGTACGTCCGCGCACATTGGCCAGACCCGCAGCGACTTTAGCGGGCGTATTCTTGCCCACGCGTAGCGATCCAGGCAGACGGTGCGGAGTGAAGCTTAATCGTGGCAGTTTTTTCTAGCGTGGCCGCTGTTACCACCAGCTTCTGGTTCACACTGAAGCAAACATTCTGGGCCTGGAATGGCCACGAAGCGCCCAGGCTCGGCGCAGCCCTGTCTTTCTACACGATGCTGTCACTTGCGCCTCTACTCATCTTGGTCGTTGCAATCGCCTCTGTGCTATTCGGACATTCCGCGGCGCAGAGCGAAATCATCGGCCAGGTCCAGGGCTTCATGGGCGCAGAGGGGGCAAAGGCCGTTGCGTCGGTTATTGAACGCGGCCAAAGACCCACCGGCGTATTCGCATCGGTGATCGGTGTGGCCACGTTGTTAGTCGGGGCATCAGGGGCCTTCAGTGAGCTCCAGTCTGCGCTGAACAAGATCTGGGATGTTCAACCGAAGAAGGGAAGTGGTGTCGCAAGTCTGATCAAGTCACGGCTTTTTTCATTTGGGATGGTCCTGGCCGTCGGCTTTCTCCTGCTTGTTTCTCTCGTGATCACCGCAGCATTGGCGGTTGTGGGCAGATTCTTCGGCGAGATCCTGCCAATGCCGGAACCGCTCATGCAAACGATCAACTTTGCGGTTTCGTTCGCCGGAATCTCGGCACTGTTTGCGCTTATCTTTAAATACGTGCCGGACGCCAGGATCAAGTGGCGAGACGTCTGGGAGGGGGCGATCGCGACCGCACTGCTCTTCACGATTGGAAAATCACTGATCGGGCTCTATCTGGGTAAGGCTGCTGTCGGTTCGGCCTACGGTGCTGCAGGCTCGCTAATCGTGGTGATCGTATGGGTTTACTATTCCGCGATGATTTTCTTTTTCGGCGCGGAGTTTGCGCATGTACGCGCTACTGATCGGAAAAATGCCCACGCACGGAAAGCAAGCTGCGTGCATTGATGACGCGTTGCAGCTCCCTGCTGCGACTACTCGCGCGGACAGTCCTTCGGACCCAGCGTCTGCTCGATGCGCGTCATAACCTCTTCGGGAGTTGTCCAGAACTGCCCGTTGGCCGCGCACCCGGCCGCGTAGTCAAACAGCGCCTGCATTGCCTTCGGTTGAAAGTCGAGCGGACCCTGGAACGGATAGTTGGGTGGAATTCTGGAAAATTGCAGGTTCATGCCGTAGAGCCGCGCAAATTCCTCGCTGAGCTCCAGCGTCGCGCGCATCGCATGCATCAGTTCCGTGGAAAAGCTGCGCTTCATAATCGGGATCGTTTTCTCTGGAGTCGTCTGCGGAGTGGTGCCCAACTGGCCATTGATGATGACGTACAGGTTGGCGCCTTTTAATTCCTCGGCGGGGAAGTTCAGTATCTGCGCGATCTCCCACGTAAAGAAGAACGGTACCGACGTGCCGCCATCGACGTGCATCTCATCGTAGGAATGTTGGGAGTCACTGACGTGGATGAGTACGGGTGGCAACAGCCCCGGGATGCTCGCCGAAGCCACTAACACGTCGCGAAACAGCGTGCGCGCGGCCTCGCCGCCGTGAGAGGCAATCGCCCCCATGTCCCAGATCACCGTCTCCTCTTTATCAAGGTCGGTGGTGGCGACCAGCAGCATCCGGCCTTTCGCGGACTCACGCGCGACCTCCTGGATCAGCGCATCCGTAACGTAGTGATCCACCAGTTCGATGAGCGGCTTACCCTCATACACGCCCGGGCGGAAGAGGGCTGCGATGCCGCGCGAGCGCAGCAGATGTTCTGTCCTGGCATTGAGAAACGCTTCCTTCAGTTGCGTATCCCACGCCGGTCCCAGGAATGCGAACGGGGCAATCAGCGCACCGGTGCTGACGCCGGTCACCACCGCGAACTGCGGGCGTTCTCCGCGGCGGCTGAGACCTGCCAGCGCGCCGGCGCCATAGGCGCCCCCGGCGCCCCCGCCGGATAGCGCGAGAATATTGATAGGACCGCTCCCCCGCGCTGCCTTGACGCGTTGCCGCAGTTCTTCCATGTGGGCAACGAAGAAACGGCGGTCTGAGCCAATCGAGCGCACCGTCGCGGGAAAGCCGGTCGGCGCCGCGGGTCCCAACCGGGCCGCTGGCGCAGGTTTGCGAGACCCGGTGGCGCAGGCAGCCACCAAAAGCGCGGCCAGCAAACACACCAGTCGTGCGCTTCGTGGTCCGAATGCCGCTTGGGTCGTCACCACCCAATGATAATTGTTGGGTACCGGTCGCGCCTCGCTCTAACGGGGTCTCTTCGGCCGCCAGCGGGCGCGGGTTGCCGGGGTGGTGGCGCTGCCCCTACACTGCAGGACGAGGGGGCAGCGCCGATTACACAACCCAGCACATCACTCGTCACCCGGCTGACGTTCGTCGCGACCCTGGGCGGCCTGCTGTTCGGCTATGACACCGCGGTCATTTCCGGCGCCGTCAGCTCGATCGACGCGAATTTCATCGACCCGCTGCATCTGTCCGAAACCGCGCGCAGCAGCCTCTCGGGCTGGACGGTGTCGAGCGCGCTCTTCGGCTGCATCATCGGCGCGGCCATCGCCGGCTGGGTGGGGCAGCGCCTGGGCCGCAAGGGCGGACTGCTGCTCGCCGCTGCGCTGTTCCTGGTGTCCGCGATCGGATCGGCGTATCCGGAGCTGGGCTTCGGGGCGATCGGCAGCATGGGTCCGAAGGCCCTGACGCCGTTCATCTGCTACCGCATCCTGTGCGGCACGGGTATTGGCATCGCTTCCATGCTCTCGCCGCTGTACATCGCGGAGATTGCGCCGAGCGCGATCCGTGGCCGGCTGGTCTCTTTCAACCAGCTGTCGATCGTCGTGGGCATCCTGCTGGTTTATTTCGTGAACTGGATGATCGCGGCGCAGGGCGATGACACCTGGGTCAAGAGCACCGGCTGGCGGCTGATGCTGGCCTCCGAGGCGCTGCCGGCGGCGCTGTTCTTAGCTCTGCTGCTGCGGGTTCCCGATACGCCGCGCTGGCTCGTCATGCGGGGGCGCAGCGATGCGGCACGGCAGATCCTGGAGCGCCTGGAGGGGAGCACGGCGAGTGCGACGGTGGCCGACATCGAGGCCTCGCTCAAGGTGCGCACCGACCACCCGGGCCTGTTTGCCTTCGGGACACTGGTGATCGTGGCCGGGATCCTGCTGTCGGTGTTCCAGCAGTTCGTCGGCATCAACGCGGTCCTCTACTACGCGCCGCTGATGTTCCGCAACATGGGCGCGACCACCGACACGGCGCTGTGGCAGACGATCATCGTCGGCCTCGCAAACCTCATTTTCACCTTCGTGGCGATCGTCACCGTCGATCGCCTCGGCAGAAAGCCGCTCCTCATCATCGGCGCACTGGTCATGGCCGCCGCCATGCTCACGCTCGGCTTCCTGTTCAACTCGCGGGCGGTCGGCGTGGGCGCACTGGTGGCGGTCGTCGTCTACATCGCTGGCTTCGCGCTCTCGTGGGGGCCGGTGGTGTGGGTACTGCTCTCGGAGATGTTTCCGAATGCCATCAAGAACCGCGCGATGGCGATCGCAGTGGCGGCGCAGTGGATCGCAAACCTCTTCGTGTCGTGGTCCTTCAAGGTCCTCGACGGCAATTCGGCGCTCAACGCGATGTTCAACCACGGGTTTGCCTACTGGATCTACGGGGGCATGAGCCTGCTCGCGGCGGCGTTCGTGTATTTCTACGTGCCGGAGACCAAACGCCAGACGCTCGAGGGCATCCAGAAACTGTGGGCGCACGCCGACTAGCCACGCTCGCCCTTGTGCTGGGCGCGCTCCTGCCGGCCTTCGCGGCGCAGGCGCAGGCGCAGGCGCAGCCCGCCCCGGCGCCGGCTGCCGCCCCGGCCAGCACCGACTCCGCCGCCTACATCCAGTGGCTCGTCGAGCGCTCCATGCTGCACCAGGCACAGGAGCTGGCGCGGCAGTACTCGGGCAACTCCAATCAGTGGCAGCACCCGTACGGCACACCGCAGCCGCGGGCCGCGGTGTCGCGCGCCTCGGTGTGGTTCACCGCCTATCCGGCTTCCACCATCGCAGCCGCGCCCGGCACATCCGTGCTGGCCACACTGGCGGACGAGCGGCTGTGGCGCGCCTTCCGGGCGATCGGGATCCAGGGCATCCATACCGGGCCCATGAAGCGCTCGGGAGGCGTGACGGGCGTTGACTACACGCCCTCGGTCGACGGCAATTTTGACCGCATCAGCATGGAGATCGACCCGGCGTTCGGCACCGAGGCGCAATACAAGTCCCTGGTGGCGGTCGCACGCGCCCACGGTGCGGTGGTCATCGGCGACGTCATCCCGGGTCACACCGGCAAGGGCCCGGACTTCCGGCTCGCCGAGCGGGATTACGCGGACTACCCGGGCATCTATCACATGGTGCGCATCGCGCCGGCCGATTGGGGGCTGCTGCCGCCGGTGCCTGCGGGCCGTGACGCCGTCAACTTGAGTCCCGCCGCCGTGGACGCGCTCGCGGCCAGGGGCTACATCGTCGGGCAGCTGCACTCGGGCATCTTCTATGAGCCGGGCGTGAAGGAAACGGACTGGAGCGCCACCGACGCGGTGCGCGGTGCCGACGGCGTCGAGCGCCGTTGGGTGTACCTGCATTACTTCAAGCAGGGTCAGCCGACCCTCAACTGGCTCGACCCATCCTTCGCCGCGGAGCGGCTCGTGATCGGCGACGCCGTGCACGAGATTGGGGTGCTCGGCGACGGCATGCTGCGGCTGGATGCGAACGGCCTCCTCGGCATCGAGCGCGACGCGCGGGGCGGGGTGTTGTGGGCCGGGCATCCGCTGTCACTCACCGCCAACCAGCTGATCGCCGACATGGTGCGCAAGCTCGATGGCTTCACTTTCGAGGAGCTGGCGCTGCCGCTGGATGTCATGCGGGAGATGTCGCGCGGCGGCCCGGATCTCTCCTACGACTTCGTCACGAGGCCGGCGTACGACGAGGCGCTCCTGACCGGGGATGCGCAATTCCTGCGCCTGGTGTTCCAGCTGATGCGCCGCTACGACATCGACCCGGGGCGCCTGATCCACGCGCTGCAGAATCACGACGAGCTGACCATGGGGCTCGCGCACTTTGCGGTGCACGCGGATGAGTCCTTCGATTTTCGTGGCGGCAAGGTGAGCGGCAAGGAGCTGCGCGAGCTCGTGCACCGTGAGATGTACGGCAAGCTGATCGGCGAGCGCGCGCCCTATAACCTCAAGTTCGGCGACGGTGTGGCCTCCACCAGCGCGACGGTGGTGGCGGCGGCGCTCGGCATCCGCGACATCTCGGCGTTGAAGCCTGCGCAGGTCGATCAGATCCGCCGGCTTCACCTGCTGCTCGCCTTCTACAACGCGATGCAGCCCGGGGTGTTCGCGCTCTCGGGCTGGGACCTGGTCGGGGCGCTCACCCTGCCGGCGGACGCAGTGCGCGCGCGGCTGGCAGATCGGGACACCCGCTGGATCAACCGCGGCGCCTACGATCTGATCGGCTCGAACCCCAATGCGCGCGCCTCCGCGGCGGGACTGCCACGCGCGGTGGCGCTCTACGGCTCGCTGCCCGCGCAGCTGGCCAAGCGCGACTCCTTCGCCTCGCAGCTTGCGCGGCTCTTGAAGGCGCGCGCGGCGCTTAAGCTCTACGCGGCGCGCCTCATCGACGTGCCGGCGGTACGCGCGCCCGGGCTCCTGGTGCTGGTGCACGAGTTGCCGGACAACGCGAGCCTTGAGGTCACGGCCATCAACTTCGGCGCCCAGGCGGTGGATGAGACCGTCGCCGTCAAGGGTGCGGCGGCCGCCGCCACGGCACTCGACGTGCTCGACCCGCAGGCGCCGGGCGTGACTCTCGGCGCGGACGGCGCGCTGCGGCTGCACCTGGATGGTTACCAGGGCAAGGCGCTGCGGATCGGCGGCTGACGGGTGAGCGCAGTGCGCCTTTCAGGTATCGCGACGGCAGCCCTGCTTTGCACCGGTTTCTTGAGCACGATTGCCGGGGCACAGAACTCGCCGCCAGGCGTCAAGGCCGACGGCACTGTGACCGCGCCGGCGGTGACCGTGCCCTACTCGGACCTGGCGTCCCCGGAGGCGCGCGCCTTCTTTCCTCGCATGCTCGCTGCGGGCAGCAAGGCGCCGCCGCTCGCTGCGCCGATCGCAGAGAGCCGCGCGTTCTATGACCAGCTCAACAGCGACCGCGCCGCGCGCATGGAGAAGTTGTATCCGGTAAAGATCCATGCCGAGACGATCGCCGGCGTCAGCACCGATGTCGTGTTGCCCGCACGAGGTGTGGCGGCGCGCAACCGCCAGCGGGTGCTGATCAACCTGCACGGCGGGGCGTTCCTGTGGGGCGAGCACAGCGGCGGCCTGGTCGAATCCATCCCGATCGCGGCCATCGGCCGCATCAAGGTGATCAGCGTCAGTTACCGGCAAGGACCGGAGTACACGTTCCCTGCCGCCAGCGATGATGTCGAGGCCGTATACCGGGTGCTGCTCGCGCAATACCAGCCTGCCGAGATCGGCATTTACGGCTGCTCCGCCGGCGGCGCGCTCACCGCGCAGGCCGTCGCCCGCTTCATCACCGACCACCTGCCGGTGCCCGGCGCGATCGGCACATTCTGCAGCTCGCTCGTCGACCTCGGCGGCGATTCGGCCTACATCGCTCCCTTGTTGAACGGCCAGGGCGTGCCGGCAGAGCCCTTACGTCTCGGCGCGCTGCCATATTTCCGCGGCGTCGATCCCCGAAACCCGCTGGTGCAGCCGGGACTGTCGCCGAGCCTCCTGGCCAGGTTCCCGCCGACGCTCCTCATCACCGGCACCCGAGACATGGCGATGAGCTCGGTGATCCACAGCCAGCAACTGCTCGAGCGCGCCGGGGCACACGCAGAATTGCACGTCTGGGAAGGCATGTGGCACTCGTTCTTCTCCGACCCGGAGATGCCCGAATCGGTGGAGGCCTATCAGACGATCGTGAATTTCTTCCTTCATCACCTGGGTCATCGCTCCGCCAATACGCGTGCTCCGGTGACCGTGCCTTCGGGATGAGTAACCTCGCGCCCGGCCAACCCTTGCGCCGCCTGCGTGCCGGGATCGTCGGCGGCGGCGAGGGCGCCTTCATCGGCGCGGTGCACCGCATGGCCGCCGAGCTCGACGGGCAGGCGCTCATTGTCGCGGGTGCAATGTCCTCGCGAGCGGACGTGGCACGCGCGAGCGCGGCCGCCTGGTTTCTCGAGCGCGCCTACACTTCCTACGAGGAGATGGCGCGCGCGGAGGCGGCCGCCGCCGATGGCATCGACTTCGTGATTGTGGCGACGCCCAATCACCTGCATTCCCCAGTCGCGAGAGCCTTCCTCGCGGCCGGCATCCACGTGGTGTGCGACAAGCCGCTGGCGCTCACGGTGGCAGAAGGCGAGGAGCTGGTCCGCCTGGTTGAGTCCGGCACGGCGCTGTTCGCACTCACCTACAACTACACCGGCTATCCGGCAGTGCGCCAGGCGCGCGAGCTGGTGAAAAATGGCGAGCTCGGCGAGCTGCGCAAGGTGATGGTCGAGTACACCCAGGACTGGCTGATGCGCCCGCTCGAGGCCGAGGGCAACAAGCAGGCCGCCTGGCGCACCGATCCGGCGCGCGCCGGCGCCGGCGGGTGCATCGGCGACATCGGCACTCATGCGGCGAGTCTCCTCGAGTTCGTGACCGGCCGGCACATTGCCGCGCTGTGCGCGGACCTGAGCACGGTCGTTCCCGGACGGCGCCTGGACGATGACGCGAACCTCCTCGTGCGCCTTGCGGGCGGCGCGAAGGGCACACTCACCTGCTCGCAGGTGGCGTGCGGGGAGGAGAACCGCTTGTCGATCCGGCTCTATGGCTCGAAGGCCGGGCTCGAGTGGCACCAGCAGGAGCCGAACACTCTCTTATATAAGGCGGCAGGCCGGCCCGTGGCACTGCTGCGCACCGGGCACGACTACCAGGGCGCGGCCGCCCGCGCCGCCGCGCGGCTTCCGCCCGGGCATCCCGAGGGCTATCTCGAGGCCTTCGCCAACATCTACCGCGCTTTCATCGCCGACGTGCGCCGCCGCGCGCGCGGCGAGGAGCCGCTGCGGGATTATCCGGGCGTGCGAGAGGGGCTGCGGGGCCTGCGCTTCATCGCGCAGGCCGTTGCGAGCTCACAGGCCGGCGCCGTCTGGCGGGATCTATGAACGTGCGCACGCGCCTGTGCGTCATGATGTTCCTCGAGTTCTTCATCTGGGGCGGATGGTTCGTCACCATGGGGAGCTACCTCGCCTCGGCGCTGCACGCGAGCGGGGGACAGACCGCGCTCGCCTACTCGACGCAGTCCTGGGGCGCGATCATCGCGCCGCTCCTCGTAGGCCTGATCGCCGACCGCTTCTTCAATGCCGAGCGGCTGCTCGGCGTGCTGCACCTCTCGGGTGGGGTGCTCCTGTACGCGCTCTACGGCACGCAGCGCTTCGGGGCCTTCTACCCGTACCTGTTCGCGTACATGATCCTGTACATGCCGACGCTCGCGCTGGTGAACGCCGTGTCCTTCCGCCACCTCGCGGATCCCGCCCGGCACTTCTCGGTGGTGCGGGTGTGGGGAACCATCGGCTGGATCGTGGCGGGGCTTGTGATCAGCTTTGTGTTTGGCTGGGACTCGCACGCCGGCCTCACCCAGGGGGCGCTGCGCAATACCTTTCTCATGTGCGCGCTCGCCTCCTTCGCCCTCGGCCTCTACAGCTTCACGCTGCCGGCCACGCCGCCGAAACCGCGGCCGGCAGGCGCCAGGGACTTCCGGCAGTTGCTCGGCCTGGATGCCCTGGGGCTTCTCAGGCACAAGAACTTCGCCGTTTTCTTCGTCGCCTCGGTGCTCATCTGCATTCCGCTGGCCTTCTACTACCAGAACGCCAACCAGTTCCTCACCGAGATCCAGGTCGCCAACGCCACCGGCAAGCAGACCATCGGCCAGATGTCCGAAGTGCTGTTCATGCTCTTGATCCCGCTGTTCCTGCGGGTGCTCGGCATGAAGACGACGCTGCTCCTGGGGATGGCGGCCTGGGCCGCGCGCTACCTGCTGTTCGCGTTCGGCGATGCACACGCGCTCTCCTGGCTCCTCATTCTCGGCATTGCGCTGCACGGCGCCTGCTACGACTTCTTCTTCGTCTCCGGACAGATCTACACCGACTCCAAGGCAGGCGCGCAGCACAAGGCCGCCGCGCAGGGCCTGATCACGCTCGCCACTTACGGGCTCGGCATGCTGATCGGCTTCTGGTGTGCCGGAAAGATCGTCGATGCGCACGTCGTGGCGGGCATCCACGACTGGAAGTCGATCTGGCTGTTCCCGGCCGCGTTTGCCGCCGCGGTATTCGTGCTGTTCGCTGCGACGTTCCGCAACGAGAAGGTGAGTTATGCCGCCACCGGCTAGCGTCGCCGGCTTCCGGCCGCGCCCCATGCGGCTGAGCATCCTGACGGCGGCGCTGCAGGAGCTGACCCCGCGCGCGCGGCGCGATGCCGATCCGGACGTGGCCATCGAGGAGTGGCTCGAGTTCGCGCGCGAGATCGACTGCCCGAACATCGAGCTGTCGGCGGCGCTGCATCCCAGCGCGAGCGACGTGCCGGCGGAGGCGATGCTGGACCCGGTCGCCAACACGCTCGACCTGCGTGCGCCCTTCGATGCGGGGCGGGCCGCGCGTGTGCGCCGCGCCATGCAGGCGAGCGGCGTCGGGCTCTCCGACATCGGCTACTTCGACAACATGCTGGCCGCGGACGAGGCGGCGCGGCGCACGAAGCATGCTTTCATGTTGCGGGTGTTCGACGCCGCGGTGGCGCTCGGCACGGATGCGGTCACCGGCTTCGTGGGCCGCAACCCGCTTCTCGGCATGGACGCCAACCTCGAGATGTTCGAAACGCTGTTCGTGCCGCTGCTCAAGGAGGCCAGGGCCCGCGGCCTCACCTACCGCGTCGAGCAGTGCCCGATGCCCGGCTGGACGGCGAGCGACACCTGGCACAACAACATCGCCTACGCCCCGGGCCCCTGGATCGCGCTGCACCGCATCTGCGAGCGTCACGGGGTAGGGGACCAGTTCCGCATTCACTACGATCCCTCGCACGCCATCCTCATGGGTCAGGACACGCGCTCCGTGTTCCAGTACCTGAAGGACACGGGCTACAACTTCCTGATCGGCGGCTTCCATGTCAAAGGGCAGGTGATCGACGCGCGCGGCGTTTCGGCCTGGGGCTACGGCGGACAGACGCTCGAGCGCGGCGACCGCCAGGGCGACACCCCGAGCGCCAACCCTGCCGAGCTCCTCAACGCCTGGAAGAAGCAGACCGTGCTCGCCGAGCACGAGCTGCCCGGCACCGCGCGCCACGATCCGCTCGCGTATCTGCAGAATCGCTCGGTGGACTGGCTCGACCATCAGCTCGCCGCCCGCGAGCTCCTCGCCATCGATCCGGCAAAAACCTATCTGGTCGTGGAGCACGAATACCCCAAGGCGCGCATCCAGGACATGACGCGCCTCGCGCCCATCCTCGCCGGCTCGCTCGCCTTCACGCGCGCGATCGACGCGGCCGCGGCGGCGATGTATGCCCTGCAGCACGAGGTGCTCGCCGCGCAGGGCATCGCGGTGCAGGGCGTAGGGCGCGAGCCTTACCGGTCTTAAGCCATGGCCTACTGGACAGCAGATGAACAGCAACCCGCCTACGACGTCATCGTGGTGGGATCGGGCGCCGGCGGCGGCCAGTCGGCCTACACCCTGTGCCTGGAGGGCGCGAAAGTGCTCATGCTTGAGGCCGGGCGCCGCTACACGCCCTGGACCGAGACGCCCATGTTCCAGACTCCGGACCAGGCGCCGCTCGGCGGCGTCGGCACGCCGCAGAAACCGTTCGGGTTCTACGACGCCACGGTCGATGGCGGCTGGCAGGTGCCCGGCGAACCTTACACGCAGGCAAACGGCGCCGTGTCAGACCGCCGCGGATCAACGGGGGCTCACCCTCAGGGCGGGGCTGAGAGCCCCTTCGAGTGGTGGCGGGCACGCATGCTCGGCGGGCGCACCAATCACTGGGGCCGGATCTCGCTGCGCAACGGGCCGTATGATTTCAAACCGCGCACGCGGGATGGACTCGGTTTCGACTGGCCCATCAACTACGAAGACGTCGCCCCGTACTACGACAAGGTTGAACTGCTCGTCGGTGTGTACGGCAGCAACGAGGGGCTGGAGAACACTCCCAATTCACCGCCCGGGTGTCTGCTGCCACCGCCCGCGCCGCTGGTGAGCGACCACCTCATGAGGCAGCGCGCGAAGCGGCTCGGGATACCGCTGATTCCGGGGCATCGGGCGGTCCTCACCCGGGCGCAGGACTACCAGGACGCCCCGGCGCGGCTGCACCCGGGCAACCCACAGGCGCAGAAGCTCGTGCGGCTAGCCATGCTCTCGCGGGCGCCGTGCCTGTGGGCGACGCCCTGCGGGCGCGGTTGCGCGGTGCGCGCCAACTACCAGTCGACCACGGTGCACCTGCCGCCGGCGATGGCCAGCGGCAACCTCGACATCACCACCGACGCGATGGTCTACGAAGTGACGCTCGGCCCGGACGGTCGCGCGAACGGCGTGAGCTTCGTCGACCGCACCACCGGCAGGCAGCGCCATGCGCGCGCGCGCGTGGTGATCCTCGCGGCGAGCGCCTGCGAATCGGTGCGGATCCTCCTGAACTCCAGGAGTACGCAGTTCCCGGACGGGCTCGCCAACTCGAGCGGCAAGCTCGGACGCTATCTCATGGACACGGTCGGCAGCACCGTGACGGGTCAGATTCCGCTCTTGGAGAGCCTGCCGCCACTGAATGAGGACGCCGCAGACGGGCACCAGCTCTACACGCCCTGGTGGCTCTACCAGGAGCAGCTCGCCGGCAAACTCGGCTTTGCGCGCGGCTACCACATCGAGCTCGGCGGCGGTAAGCGCATGCCCGGCTACGATACCGCGGCCGGCATCGAGTGGCTCACCGATGGCAGCTACGGGAAGAAGTTCAAGGAGGATGTACGGCGCTACTACGGCTCGTTCGTTGGGTTTGACGGACGCGGCGAGATGATTCCCAACGAGCATTCGTATTGCGAGATAGATCCAGTGGTCAAGGACAAATGGGGTATCCCGGTGCTGCGCTTCCACTGGAAATGGTCCGAGCACGAGACGCGCCAGGCCGCGCACATGCAACGCACCTTCGGAGACATCATCGAGGCCATGGGCGGGCGCTGCCATCCACCCGTCCAGACGGACGGCGCCAGGGCGATCGCGCCCGGCGGCTCGATCATTCACGAGGTCGGCGGCGCGATCATGGGAGCGGATCCTAAGAAGTCGGTGACCAACATGTGGAGCCAGACCTGGGACGTACCGAATCTGTTCATCACCGACGGCGCAGTGTTCGCATCCAACGCCGACAAGAACCCGACGCTCACCATCATGGCGCTCGCCTGGCGCGCCTCCGATCACATCCTCGAGCGCATGCGGCGCAAGGAGTTGTGATGGTGGACCGGCGCACGACGATCAAGTGGGTGATCACGGTGGGCACCGCCTGGCCGCTCCTCGGGCCGCGCATCGCGGCGGCAGGCCCGGTCGAGGCGTGGCAGGGGTCCTCTCCCGCACAGGGCTACGGGACCGATCCCGATCTGCTGAAAGCCTACAAGCCGGGAGATGTGTGGCCGCTCACTCTGACGGCGGCGCAGCAGCGGCTCGCCGGCATCCTTTCCGACCTCATCATGCCCGCCGATGAGCACTCGCCGGCCGCATCGGCGGTCGGGGTGGTGGACTTCATCGACGAGTGGGTGAGCGCCCCGTATCCGAACTGTCGGGACACGCGATCGATCGTCCTGTCCGGCTTCGAGTGGCTGGACGCCGAGAGTCGACGGCGCTTCGGCAAGGGTTTTGCCGCGGCGGACGCCGCCGGCCAGACTGCGATCTGCGACGACATCTGCGACGCCGCACGCGCCACGCCCGGGCGGCGCGATGCCGCGCGCTTCTTCGCCGTCTATCGTGATCTCACCGCGGCTGCGTTCTACTCGAGTCCCGTCGGCCGCAAGGACTTAGGTTACATCGGCAACGTTCCGCTCGAGCACTTCGACGGGGCGCCGCCCGAGCTTCTGAAGAAGCTGAATCTCGTCTGAGGCCTGCCCGCAACCGGAGCAAACCATGAACACAAAGCATCTCTACGCGGCCCTGCTGGTATGCGCAGGCGCAGTGGCGGCACTTGCCGCGGCAGATCCGGCGGCGACACCGGCGCACGGCTGGCACTTGCTGCTGCAGAAGGACAGCGCCCCCGACTGGCGCGGCTGGAAGGAGCCGGGGCTGCCTGCCGGGTGGCACGTCGCGGACGGTATGCTCACCAAGGACGGTGCCGTGGACGATCTCGTCTCGGTGCGGCCGTACAAGGATTTCGAGCTCGAGCTCGAATGGAAGATCGGCAAGGAAGGCAACAGCGGCATCTTCTACCGCGGCACGCGCGAGTACGACCATATCTACTGGAGCGCTCCGGAGTACCAGCTGCTTGATGACGCCAACACCGAGGACGGCAAGAGCCCGCTCACCGCGGCCGGGTCCGACTACGCGCTCTACGGCGTACCGCCCAACGTCGCCAAGCCCTTCGATCACTGGAACAAGTCGCGTCTCATCGTGAAGGGCAATCACGTCGAGCACTGGCTGAATGGCGTCAAGGTGGTCGAGTATGACTTCGGCAGCCCCGACTGGAAGCAGAAGGTCGCAGCCAGCAAGTTCAGCAAATACCCGAACTACGGTCTCGCGGCCTCCGGGCTCATCGGCATCCAGGGCGATCACCCGGGTGCGCTCGCGGTGCGCAACATCCGGATACGTGAACTGCCCTGACGGGATCAGCCTCGAGGGATCCCATGTCGGTACAGCTGGCTGAGTCGATGCGCCGCATCACGGGTCTGCTGCAAGCCGGTCAGTACAGCGCAGCGCACGCGCAATTGGAATCTCTGGTCGCCGCAAATCCCACTTTCCCGGAAGGGCTGCGGCTGCTGGCTGGCGCCAAGCAGGCTTTGGGCGACAGCGCGCAAGCGGAGTCGCTGCTGCGGCGCGCCCTCGAGCTCGACCCCCTGTGGCCCCCGACGCTGACCACCCTGGCGGAGTTATTGCTCCTCTCGGGTCGCAGCACCGAGGCGCTGCCCTTGTTGCAGCGTGCGATCCTGGGCGCCCCGCCATATCCGCGGGCAGCGCTCATATTGGCTCGACACTATCTGGACCGGGGCCAGGCGGCCCAGGCGCTCGAGGTTGCAACCCCCTGGTGCGAGAGCGGTAAAGCCGACGCCGATTTGTCGGCGCTGCACGTGGCGGCATATGCCGCTCTGGGTCGCCAGAGCGAGGCGGTGGCGCACTATCGTCGCCTGGTGACACGCGCGCCGGACAATCCCGTCGCAAGCCACACGCTGGCGGTCGCGTTGAATGCGGCCCAGCAGCCGGCCGAAGCCGAGCGCGTCGTGCGTCAGACGCTGCTGCGCAATCGACCGACCGCCGCGCTGCACTACACCCATGCGCTGAGCCTCCTCGGTCTGGAGCGCTTCGAGGAAGCCGAGGTCGCCTTGCGCGAATGCGTGAGCCTCGATCCGCGCCGCGCCGAAACCCATGACCGGCTGGCGCAACTGGTCTGGCTGCGCACCGGTAACATCGGGGAGGCCACAGGCACACTGGACGACGCGCTCGAAAAATTCCCGCATGACGATGCACTGCGGGGCACTAAGGCCGCCTTGCTGCAGGGCGCAGGCGATGCGCGTGGCGCTTTTGCGTGCCTCGCCGAAAGCGCCGCACGAGTTGAGGCCCACCCCAGTGTGCTCATTCGCGCGGGACTGGCGGCGCTGGAGTTTGAATCCGTCACTGCCCTCGCACTCGCGCAACGCGCCTTACGAGCGCTCCCCAACGACCACACAGCCCGCAAACTCCTCTGCGGGGCGTATCTGGGTGTGGGGGAGGGGGGCCGGGCGCTGAGCGAGTGCGCCACCTTGCTTAAGGCCACCCCGGACGATCAATACCTCATTGCCATGCAGACCACGGCGCTGCGCCTCCTGAACGATCCGCGCTACGAGGTGTTTTGCGACTACGACAGGATGGTTCTGTCGTCGCGCATCGAAACGCCTGCGGGCTGGCCCGATCTGAAGAGCTTCCTGACAGAACTCACGGCGCACCTGGAGGCCCTGCACAATCCGCACGGGCATCCAATTCTCTACCAGTCATTGCGCCAGGGTACCGAGACCACTCAGGATCTCTCGCGCAGTCACGATCCGGTCATCCAGGCGCTCTTTCAGGCCTTTGCCGCACCGATCGCGCGCTACCGTAATCACATCGGCCAGGGGCAAGATGCCCTGCGGCGCCGTAATCGGGGTGCGACGCGCTTCAACGGCGGTTGGTCGGTACGTCTGCACCGCAATGGCTACCACACGAGCCACGTGCACCCCCGGGGATGGATTTCCTCGGCGTGCTACATCCAGCTGCCCGATTGCATGCAAGCGGGACACACGGCCGAGGGGATTCTCAGCTTTGGCGCACCGGGCATGCTCACGAGACCGCCACTGCCCGCAGAGCTGTCGGTTCGCCCCGAGGTTGGGCTACTGGTGCTTTTCCCGTCGTACTTCTGGCACGGCACGCTGCCCTTTCACGCCGACCAGCCGCGCCTCACGGTGGCTTTCGACGCTGTCCCGAATCTCTCTCCCCTCACGTCGCCGTGAGGGGAGAGAGTCGCGCTACCGGCTAGAAGGAGTACTTGGCTGTGATGTTGACTTCGCGGCCGACGATCGAACGGCCGAAACCCACGTTATTCTGCACCGTGTTGCCGCCGAATCGGGCATTACCCTCGGTCAACCCGAGCTGGTTGGTGAGGTTTGAGCCGAGCAGCCGGAACTCCCAGTTCTCCCCGACCCTGGCAACGATGCCTGCTCCCAGGTCGTAATAAGAAGGCAACGGGGTCAAACCCGTGTCGTCCTGGAAGCGTTTACCGATGTTTTCGTACGTTAGCTGCTCGGTCAACGTGCCCCAGCCAAAGACCTGCGTGTCGCTCGGTGTCACGCGGGCCTGATACTTCGGCAGACGCGCGAGCTGGTTGCCATTGGCGGTGCCGCACACCTCCTGTTCGTTGATATTTTCGTACAGGACGCAGCCCACGAAGCCCGTGTAGTAGGCCTTCTCGTAGTTGCCATTCACCGTGATCTTGAAGAGGCTCAGGGGCTGGTTGTCACTGGAGGCGAAGGGATTCACGCTGCCGACGAGCCGCCCGCCGTGGGATACCGATCCATAGGTGGAAGCCGGGCCGATATCCACGTTTTCGATATTCACGGGTTGATAGGCCAGCCCGCTGAACTTCTTGTCGTAGACCGACAGGTCGAGGTACGTATAGCGATTCTGCACCTTGAAACCGACCTCGTAGTTCTGGATGGTCGTGAGGGGCGCTTTGGCCGGGCAACCAGTATTGTTGCAGCGGACATCGTCGAAGTTTTCGAATTCGACGCCATTATTGATACGCACGTAGGCGCTCATATTGTCATTGAACTCGTAGTTTGCGCCCACCGAGAACGTCGGCATCGTGTTGTTTTCACTGCCATGCGACCAGGTGCCGTTGGGCAAGTCGACTGCGTTGTCCCACAGGTCGTACACGCTCCCCATCTGAACGGCCGAGGTGTTGGTCGTATATTGGGTCAGGGAGATATGCTCCAGACGTACCGAGGCGTCCAGCAACCATTGATCGATCTTCCAGGAGTCGGAAAGATAGGCGGCAATATTCACCGCGTTGCCATTCTGCAGGATGTAGTAGCCCCCATTGGCATTCACAACGCCCTGCGGACTGCTCACCTGGTAGATGTTGCCACCGGCGTTGCCCGTCAGGATGATCGGTTGGGCGTTGGGCACGTTGGTGATCAGCACGTTGGAACTCAACGACCAGTTGTCGTTCATCGTGTAATACGCGCCATAGACACCAGCGGTGAGGATATTGCCGTTGCCGAAGTCCATGTTTAAGCGGAATTCATCCGTGATGCTCATGATCTTCTTCTGCACTTCCCAGACCTGCTGCGTGACCACGCTCTGGTCGGGATTCGCGGCCTGACCGTTGGTATAGGTGGCCTGGACGTTGGCCGTGGTCAACGGGGCAGGCAGGGTTCCCAGGCCTGTCGAGATGAAGGACGCCAGCGTCAAGGGGTTGCTGTTGTTGACCAGCGCGTGCGTATTCACGTACCCGCCGTCCCACAGGAAGTTGTTGCTGATTGACCAGCCGTTGCCGAATTTCTCCTTGAGTTCCGAACCGAAATAGTTCAGGTCAGCGCCACGACCATCGCTGATGTCGTCGTCCGTAAAGCAATTGCAGGCCGGATTCGGAATGTAGAAATTCTCCAGCTGCTTGCTGTTGTAGGTGGAGTTGAGCTGATTGAAACCGGGATAGGCAGATACCGAGCCGTTGTTAACGACGTAAGGGAAATCGGCGACCCACTGGTTCTTGTCGTGCAGGGTTCTGACGTAGAACATGAGCGAGCCATTATCCAGATCATGCTTTAGCGTCGCCGTCAGCTGCCCGCCGATGTCGGATGGATATTGCGGATTTCGCACGCCATCGGATTCGCGGTAAAAGCCACCGATGCTGCCGTACCATCCGTCAGTCAGCTTGCCGCTTAAGAACGCATCGACACGTTCCATTCCCTCAGATCCGTAAGTGGCGCTGATCGAGCCTGCGGTCTTGTCCGAGCCGGTCTTCAGGATGAAGTTTGTCGTCGCGCCCGGCTGACCCGGGCCGTAGATGGCGCTGGTTCCGCCCTGCACGATCTCGACGCGCTCGACCGTGTCATCCATGCGTATCAGGGAGCTATTGTCCATGAAGGACAGGTAGGGGGCGCCGTAGAGAGGCGAACCCTGGAGCATGGTCGTGACAAACGGAGAGTCGCCGCCGCCGTCGGGAAAGCCGGCCAGATCGATATTGACACCGGTTTGTCCGCCGGATGCTTCCGGCCAAATGCCAGGCGAGAGTTTGTAAATTTCGGCCGCACTGCCGGGATTCGCCATGGCGATATCATCGGCGCTCAGCGATACGATGTTGTAGCTCGCGTCCAGCTTCTTCACGGATTGAGCTGTCGCGGTGACCACAACCTCCTGCAGTGATTCACCCGATGACGGAGCCGTCGGGGTTGTGGGCTGGTCGTCCGCGTAGGCGAGGCCTGCGAGCGACACGTAGAGAATTCCAGCGACCGCGGTGGCCACACTGGTAGTACCAATGCGCCGTTCCGGCTTAGGCGTGGCGGCCAAAACCAATGCATTTGCCGACTCAGCACTCCGGCGGAGTGCTTTGTTGTTTTTTCCTCTCATGGATTGTCCCCTCCCGATAATTGACGCAAGCGGGTGGAAAATGAAGCTGCAGACCTCTCGGTGGTCGCTACAAAGGGTCCACACGGGCGCGGATACTTGTCCCTTTCGCCGCACTCTACGGCCGTCAGTTAGCAATGACAAGCGCTTGTCGCAAATATACAACGACTTAGTCGGGGCGGCGCGTTGCATCCGCCACGCGTCGCTGTGCTCCGGCGCGCAGCTCCTCAATGAATACCAGCTCGGAGGACAGCGGGATGGGCAGAGCCACCTCGACGCCCTGCCGCATCAAGGCGCGACCGCTCTCTTCACGGCGTGAGGCCGGGCCGCGATCCTGGAACGTGAGCGCGTAGCGGGCGTCGGCGTTGAGTCCCGCGAGACGAAATCGGTGCGCGGGCTCATCGGGCGCCGAGCCGCGGAAGGCGTAGAGCACGCCGCGATGCAGGGCGGGTGAAACGTATTCAAGGCCGTCCCAGTGCACGCCGTCGGGACGCTCCGACACGTGATACAGATCCGCGGCGCGGATCAGCGGGCGCAGCGCTCGTGCGTAGAGCGCAAACTGCACGCGCGCGTCGGCACGCTGCGCGGCGCTCCAGCGGCGGGTGTCGAGCATCAGTGAGAACCAGCCGAGCATGCCGCTGCGCAGCAGGTAGCGGAAATTCTCCAGACGCGGCGTCGGCCAGTCCGCGACGTAGCTTTCCAGCATGGCCGGCGGCAGTACGTGGCTCGCGTCGAAGAAAGCGCGCCGGTTGGCGAGCGGATCGTAGGTGTCGGTCACGGAGAAATAGTCCCCGTGAGCGGCGCTGCCGAAGTCGACCATTCGGCCACCGTCGTTACACAACTCCAACAGGAGCTGCGGGTGGCGCGCCCGCAGCCGCTCGTAGATCTCGTAGTACGCGCGGGTGGCGTAGTCACTGACGTCGGTCGAGTTCGACCCCGCGACCCATACGTAGCCGGAAGTCTGGCCGACGCGCAGCGTACCCGGCTCCGGCGGCGCGGCCGGGTGATCGGCCCGGGAACTCCCCTGCGCGACGAGATAGCCGTCATGCTCGAGCATGTCGAGGTGGTAGTCATCGACGATCCGCTCGAGCTGCCGCTCGGCCCAGGATGCGGCCGCGGGCACCCCCAGATCCACGGTGATGCCCTTGAACGGTTCGCGCGAGCGCCAGTCCGCGGGCGGATCGGCGATGAGCCAGTCACGCATCGTCGGATCGTAGATATTGAGTGCGCCCGGCGCGTTCGAAGTGCCGGCCTGCGCCCAGCTGACCCACAGGCCGAACCGCAACCCTTTCTTATGGGCAAAGTCCGCGAGCGCCGCGATGCCGGCGGGAAACTTCGCCGGATCCGCCCTCCAGTCGCCGACACCGCGGAACCACCCCGCGTCGAGGTGGAACATCTCCAGCCCGAGCGAGGCTGCGTCCTCGATCATGCGATGCGCCAGAGCCTCGTCGACCGCCAAGCCGCTGCCCCAGCTGTTGCTCACCATCAGCGGGTAGGACGCATCGCGCAGCGTTTGCGGATGCTCGAGCACCGCGCGTACCCAGCGGCGCAGCACGTTGCCCGCGCCATCGGCGCCACCGCTGAAGCCGCCGATGAAGATCGTAGGCGTCGTGAAGGTCCCCCCCGGCGGCAAGCGCGTTCGATAGGGGCCCGGCGCGGGATTGAGTCCGGCCTCACCGCGCACAGATCCCCCGAGACGCTCGAGCGTGATGTGCGTGCGGGCGCTGAACTCAATGCCGAGGTACCAGCCGCGTTGCAGGCCGCCCGGTTCCTCGACGAGCACCCAGGGAATCATCTCGCGCGGCTCACCGGGGATCGGGCGCGCGTAGGTGCTGGAGGTTCCCTGCCAGCGGTCGCCCTCGCGCAGCTCATCAAGATGGGTGCCCGCGGCGGAGGGGGTGTCGGCACCTTTCTCGATCCACAGGCGTTGCAGCCGGGTGCCGGGATCGGCGGCCCAGTCGAATGTCAGGCTCGGCTGCAGCGGCAGCCAGAGTGTTTCATGGCCGAGATTGTGGATCTCGAGGCTGTGCTCGATCGGCCCGAACGGCGCGCGTGCGCGCCAGCGCCACACGAGACTCAGCGCCGGCGCTTCGCTCCGGTACACGAGCGCGATCTCTTTTGAGTCGCTGTGGCTCGCCGCCGGGTCCAGCCGCCATGTGAGCGCTCGCACTGCGCCGCCCACCTCGGCATGGTCGGGCAGCGCCTGCGCCGCGTGGCTCAACAGCCGCCACCCGCCACGCCCCCCGAGCGCGGCGACTCGCGGGACCCGAGCGCCCGCCTCGACGGCGAGCCGCGTGTCGGACGTCGACAGCACGGCGGCTTCAGGATTCGTGTGCTGCGCCGCCGCTGCCACCATCGAGGTGAGCCCGAGGACGAGCACCGCGGCTGACCTGTGGCGCATTCGCCGCGATCATCGCACAGACCCGGGCGCGGATGACCGAGCCCGGGGAACTGGAGTATCGTCCGATGCGGAACTTGCTTACGGAACATCCGGTGCCGCGCGGCCATCCAACGATCTGGGCCGGCAGGCGTGGAGGTGCATATGAATAGTGGAAAGGTTACGGCTGCCCGACGGAATGCGCCCTTCACGGCGGTGCTCCTGGGGGTATCTCTGTGCGCCGGGGCCGGTTCGGCGCTGGCTGCCGAAACTGCCGGGGATGCGGCGGCCGTGTGGGTGCCGAAAGAGGTCAACTTCGTGTACGTGGGATTTACCACCAAGTACACCTGCGACGGATTGCAGGCCAGGGTGCGACGCATCCTGCTTGAGCTCGGCGCGCGTGATGACCTCAAAGTGACGCCCCTCGGCTGCATGCGAGTCAACGCGCCCGAGACCAGTCCTGGTGTCCGCATTGTCATGCACGTGCTGCAGCCGGCGAGCGGAGCAGCCGGGCAGAGCGTGGCGGCACGCTGGAAGAGCGTCGACGTGCTGGCTGACCGCACTGTCCTCGACGCCGCGCTCGACTGTGAGCTCATCTCGCAGCTCAACCGGGATGTGCTGCCGCTGTTTGCGGCCCGGCACGTCGACTACAGCGCCACCTGCGCGGCGAATAAGGCGGTGATCGGCGGCACGCGGCTGAAGGCGGACGTGCTGGTCAGCGATCAGGACGCGGTGCCGAAGAGCGCGGCCCGATAGCGCGCGCCGCAAGTTCCGCCACCGCCTCTCGCGCATGCGCCTGACTCGCACCGTCGGCGCCCTCACGCAAGGACTGCTCGGTGCGGGGGTGCTCGCGCTCCTGTGCGGGGCGGTGACGCCGCCGGGTAGCACGGTCGTCGCGGGCAACGCGCGCTTTTCGTTCCTCACCGCGTCGCTCCTGCGGATGGAGTATTCCCCGTCCGGCAGCTTCGTCGATGCACCGAGCGCGGTGGTGCAGAAGCGCGACTGGCCCGCCGTGGCCGTGGAGCAACGCGAGCAGGATGGCTGGCTTATTGCCAGCAGCGCGGCGCTGACCGTGCGCTACCGCCTGAACTCCGGCGTCCTCACGGCCGCCAATCTCGCGGTGAGCTGGAAGGATGCCGCCGGCGCGCAGCACCAGTGGCATCCGGGCGACGTCGATGCCGGCAACCTGGGTGGCCTCAACTACTCGCTCGACAACATTGCGAAAGCGAATCTCCCGCAGGGCCAGATGGACCTCGGCAGCCCCGTGGATGACTCCATCCCCGGCATCGACCTCACGCTGCCGAAGGCACAGCCGGGGCTCCTGAGCCGCAGCGGCTACGCGTTCATCGACGACAGCCAGACTCCGGTGATGAACGCGCAGCGCACCTGGATCGAGCCGCGCGCTGCGCCGAGCGGTGAGGACTGGTATCTGTTCGCGTACGGCCGCGACTATCGGCAGGTCTTAAGCGAATATGCGCAGCTGTGCGGCCCCATTCCCATGGTGCCGCGCTTCGTGCTGGGCCCCTGGATCACCGATTTCAACTTCGAGTACTTCCCGGGCTCCGCCGAGGCCGCGCGACCGGACTTCCAGCGCTACAACCAGCAGTACCTGATGGACGAGGTGACGCGCATGCGCCGCGCGCACATCCCCTTCGACACGCTGGTGCTGGATTTCGCGTGGCACAACTACGGCTGGGACGGTGGTTACGACTGGAGTCCGCTGTTTCCGCACCCGCAGGAGCTGATGCACTGGCTGCACCAGCAGGGCGTGAAGCTCAGCCTCAACGACCACCCGGGATACATCAACACCGGCGAAAGCATCCTCACCTTCAGCGACAGCCACGCGCCGGCGGTGCTGGCCGCGCTCGGGCGCGAGCCGCCGCGCAAACCAGGCTTCGACCTGGACCTGTCCGGGCAGTGGCGCTTTGCCACCGATCGGCACGGGCCCTGGCAGAGCGTACGCGTCGGGCTGCCGTGGCAGGAGCAGGGGCACCCGGACTATGCGGGCACGGGCTGGTACCGCGCGCGCGTGCACCTGCCGTCGCAGCTTCCCGCGGCGCTCTACCTGTACTTAGGCGAGGTCGAGAAGAGCTACCAGATTTTCGTGAACGGCAAGGAGGCCACGCACAGCCAGATTCATTGGCCGCAGCGGCTCACCTACACCGACATCACGCCTTTCATCGTGCCGGGCGGGGACAACGAGATCGTGCTGCGCGTCGAGCCCGAAGCGCAGCAGCCGGGCGAGCAGCGCGGCGGTATCGTGCTCGGGCCCACGGCGATCCGCGACGTGAAGCCTCCCGAGCGGATCTCCTTCGATCTGTCGAACCAGAAGCAAGCCGATGTCTTCATGCATTACCTGCACGGGCCGCTGATGCGAGAGGGCGTGGACGTGTGGTGGGTGGACGGGGGCAGCGGCTCGGTCGATATGCCGGGGCTCAACAAACAGCTGTGGACCAACAGGGTTTTCTACGACTACAGCCAGCAAGACAGCGGCAAGCGCGCGTTCATCCTCGGGCGCTACGGTGACTGGGGCAGCGAGCGCTATCCCGGGTTCTTCACCGGCGATGCCTATTCGGAGTGGCCGGTGCTCGCCTACGAGGTGGCATTCTCCGCCCGCGGCGGCAACGTGCTCATTCCCTACATCAGCCACGACATCGGTGGGTTCCACGGCAAGACGATCGACTTCGATCTGTACGCGCGCTGGATCGAGTTCGGCACCTTCAGCGCCATCCTGCGCATGCACAGCGCGCACGAGAACCCGCGTGAGGGCAACCTGCGCATGCCCTGGATGTACGGCGCGCAGGGCCTGGCGCTGATGAAGAAGTACTTCACGCTGCGCACGCAGCTGATCCCGTACCTTTATACGTACACGTGGCTCGCGCACACCACCTCGGTGCCGCTGCTGCGGCCGCTGTATCTTGAATATCCCGAGCTCGAGGAGGCCTACCGCCACTCACACGAGTACTTCCTGGGAGAGGCCATGCTGGTGGCGCCGGTGCTCGCCCCGGGCGAGGAGCACACGGTGTACCTGCCGCCGGGCGAGTGGCGCGACTTCTTCAGCGGCAAGGCCTACTCGGGCGGCCGCACCTTCAGCGCCCACTACGCGCTCGATGCGACGCCGGTGTTCGTGCGCGCCGGCGCGATCATCCCCGAGCAGCCGGTGAGCGAGTACTCGGACGCAAAGCCGCTCGATTCCCTGGTCTTAAACGTGTACGGGTCTGGCGCTGGCACCTTCGAGCTCTACGAGGACGATGGCAGCTCGCTCGACTACGAGCGCGAACGCTCGCGCACGCCGATGACGCACAGCGTCGCGAGCGATGGGGTCGAGAGCCTCACCCTGGCGCCGACGCAGGGGAGTTACCGCGGACAACCGCAGGCACGCTCCTACGAGGTGCGCCTCTACTCCAGCAGCCGCCCTCGCTCGGTGACAGTCAACGGCCGGCCCGTGACGGGGTGGCGATGGGATGCGGCGCGCGCCATGGCGGTGATCGAAGTGCCGCGGCAGCCGATCAGCGAAGCACTGCACCTGCAGTGGCGCTGACCGTGTCGTGGGGGCTGACGCTCAGCCCAGTGTCAGGTACGTGGAGTACGGCTCCTCGTTGATCGCAACGAACGGCAGGAAGGTAAGCGGCGCCGGGCCGACCTGCGCCTCCCAGCGGGTGGGCGCCACCTGTCTTGCTAAGAGGAGCTCGGCACGTTGTGGCGGCGCTCGCTCGCCCGCGCCGTCGATCGCAAAGAGCACCAGTGGGCCACTCATGAGGGCCATCACCTGGCTGTGGCGCGAGTCGAGCGGCTCGAGGCGCAAGCGCCTGGGCAGCTCGAGGTCGATGCGATCGCCGTCGTGCCAGGCACGGCTGATGGCGGCGAAGCGCCCGGGCTCGACCGCGCCGCTCCAGCGTTCACCGTTCACCTCGATGCGTGCGCTGGCCGCCCACTCGGGAATCCGCAGGCGCACGACGAACTGCGTCGGCCGGGACGCTCCGACGTGGATCGACATCGTGTCCGCGAACGGGTAGTCACCGCTTTGCTCGAGTGAGCAGCGCGCGCCGCCCTGGACCCAGCGCACGCTCGAGGGCAGGTAGAGATTCACGTACACACCGTGCGCGTCGCGCAGCCAGGCGTTGATGCCGTAGTCGGCCGCAACCTGCGGCAGCGTGCCCGAGCAGCACGGGAAGCGGTGGTTCGAGTAGACCTTGCGGCCCGAGACGTTGTAGTCCGAGTAATAGAACGCGCGCCCGTCCGCGCGCAGCGGCCTGGCTCCGAGCACCGTGTTGTACATGACGCGCTCCATGCTGTCGCCGTAACGCGAGTCGCCGGTGACTCGCAGCAGGTAGCGGGTGAGCTTGAAGTGCGCGTAGGCGCCGCAGGGAGTCTCGAAGCTGTTGTGGGTAGCCGTGAGGCTCGCAGCGAGCGTCTCAGCGCCCGACGCGACCAGTTTCTCATCCGGTCCCCAGCCGCCCGTGGCGTAGCTCTGCGCGGTGAGCATCCCGAAGGCGTTGCGCGCGGCCCGCAGGTGCTTGTCACTGCCGAGGGTGAGATACGCCTGCATCGCGGAGCTTAAGGAATTGACATAGCTGTAGGCGTGCTTGCCGGCGAGCACGTTCTCGCCTCGCGCGAGGGCATCGAACCACGTCGCATCGTCGAGATAGCGGACGGCGAGATCGCGATACCGCCGCCCGGCGCCGCGCTGATAGGCGAGAAACAAGTTCTCCGGATTGGTGTACGACTCGTCCCAGCGATAGGACTGGTCCTTGCCGGGTCGCCAGGGGAGCTCGCGGTCGATGGCATGCGGAGGCAGATGGGGCAGGGCGGCGCTCGTCGTGCGCTCGAGAATGCCGAAGGCCTGCGGGTCGTTCGCGAGCTGATGCGAGTCGATGAGCCCGAGCACCAGCTTGTCGTAGCAGTAGGCCGGGAAGCGGTTCTTGTCGTAGAACCCGCCACCGATCGTGGCGCCATACAGACGATTGAGACGCAGCACCTTATCGCGCGTCGCCTGGGAGCCGGTGATCGCGTGATAGCGCGCGAGCGCCGAGACCCACTGGCCGAAGGTGGCGCCGGGGGCAAAGCCCGCATCATCCTTGTGCCAGTCGTAGTCCGGATCGTAGTTGTACCAGCCGCCGAGGTCTGCCCCAGGGGCCGTCTGTCCTGCCATCTGCCGAAAGGGCTTGAGGAGACTGTCCTCGTCGAGATTCATCAGCACGTCGTGCGTGTTCTCGAGCTGTGCGCTGTGCAGCGCGCTCGTGATGCTGACGTCACCGTAGCCGAATTCAGCGAGCGTAGGCGCGGCCGCATCACGCGGCACAGCCGCACTCAGGCCGCACGGCAAGCGCCCCACCAGCGCTGCGGCGCTCGCCGAGAGGCTCACGAAGTCGCGGCGCGTGATTCTCATGAGGCTCATGCTCGCGCGAGCTGCACAGGCTAAGCAAGTCATTACCGCGCACCGAAGCGCGTTACTGGGGCGGCCCGGCTTCGGCATTTGGCGGCTCGTCAGGTATATTCCGCGCTCCATCAAGAGCTGCCCCGAGGGTTGGCCGTCCGTGAAGTCAGTGACCGTGTTGCGATCTGCCTCGGTCATGCTCATCGGCTCGACGTGGCTCGGGGCGGGGACGGCAGGACCCGCAGCGCCCTCGCCACAGCCGCAGCTCGACTTTCAGGTCCAGGAAGGCCTCAACCTCAATCGTCTCTTTCGTGAAGGGCCGGTCGCGGCGCATCTGCTGCTGCGCGCGGGCGCGCAGCCTCGGATCCTCATCGCCTTTCCGGCGGGTAACAGTGGCGTGGGCGTCTGGTTCGAGCAGCGCTCGGGCGCGCGTAGCTGGACGCTCAAGGGCGCGCCGCGCGCGGTGCGTGAAGCCGACAGTCACGGGCGCGCGCTGTACGGGATCGCGGCGGAGGCCAGCCTCGATGCCCCGGTGCTCAGGATCCACGAGGCGGTGCTCTCGAGCATCCGCGTGCTGCGCGACTACCAGCAGCACCGCCCGGTGCCGCCCGGGGTTGCGGCGAGGTCGATCATTACCGGTCGGACGATCCGCTGGGCGCGCGACCGGCTCGACGGCGCGGCCGGCTACCGGCTGACTCTGGAAGTCACCGACGGGCAGCTGCGCGAGGGCGAGATCCGCGCCGGCCCCGACGGCCGGATCGGCCTCACGATCACGGCGCTCACCGGCGAGACGCCGCTCACGCCGCTCTTCGGCGCGGACCTCCTGAGCGCTGCGGCGGGGTCGGACTCCGGGGCCCGCGACACGCTGACCTTCCTTGCGTATCGCGAGAAGCTCCTCGCCGGCTCCTGGCGCTTCGACACCTACTTCGGCCGCGACACGCTCATGAGTGTGCGGCTCCTGATGCCGGCCTTGAGTCCGACTGCGATCGAGGCGGCGCTCTCCTCGGTGCTGGCGCGCCTCTCACCGACGGGCGAGGTGGCGCACGAGGAGGACATCGGTGAGCAGGCAGTGCTCGATCACCTCAAGCGCGACGGCTCGCGCTCGGCAGCTCCGGTGTACGACTACAAGATGATCGACAGCGACTATCTCCTGGCGCCGGTCGTGAGTGCGTGGCTGCTGCGCGATCCTCGCGGGCGGCCCGCGGCGAGCAGCTTTCTCGCGGCCTCCGTCGAGGGTCCGGACGGGCGGAGCACGAGCCGCGGTGCGGCATTGCTCATGAATCTGCGCCTCGTGCTCAAGAGCGCATCAGCGTTTGCCGCCGACCCGGTTGCCTCGCATCTCATCGGCCTCAAGTCCGGGTACACCGTTGGTGAATGGCGCGACAGCGAGACCGGCATCGGAGGCGGTCGCTATCCCTATGACGTCAACGCCGTGCTCGTGCCGGCGGCGGTCAAAGCCGCGGCCGAGCTGGACGCCAGCGGCCTTCTGACCCCCTACCTCGGGGCCGACGATCGTGCGCGCTTCGCCCGTGCGGCGCGCATGGCGGAGGTGTGGCGCACGATGGCGCCGCAGCCCTTCGATATCGTCATCCCGCACCAACAGGCGAGTAACGCCGTCGAGCACTACGCCGCCGCGCAGGGCATTCCCCCGGGTCCCGCGCTCGCGGCGCTCGGGCCGGGCGAGCTGCGCTTTCATGCGATCGCGCTCGATGCCGCAGGCAAGCCGATTCCGGTCATGAATTCGGACGAGGGATTTGCGCTGCTGTTCGCCGAGCCTGCACCGCAATCCCTTGACCGCGCCGTCACTGCGCTGATGCGCCCGTTTCCGGCGGGCCTCATGACCCAAGTCGGCATGGTGGTCGCAAATCCCGCGTACTGTGCGCCCGCGCTCCAGGGCCACTTCAGCCGCAACGCCTACCACGGCACCGTTGTCTGGTCGTGGCAGCAGGCGCTCTTCGCCGCCGGGCTTGCGCGGCAGCTCGAACGCCACGATCTCCCGCCCGCAGTGCGCGAGCACCTCGTGAAGGCGCAGCAGCTGTTGTGGTCGGCGATCGAGGCAACGCGGTCGATGAACAATTCGGAACTGTGGTCGTGGTCGTTCGCCGACGGCCGTTACCGCGTCGCGCCCTTCGGCGCGGCTGCCGCGGACGCCGATGAGTCGAACGCGGCGCAGCTGTGGAGCACCGTGTACCTGGCCGTGAGGCCGCCCCAGGAGGTAGTGCCATGAACAGCATTCGATATGCGCCCTCCGTGTTGTTTGCCCTGTGGCTCTTGGCGGCGGGGGACGCGCGGGCCGAGACCGACCCGAGCTTTCTCCTCAGCGCGGAAGCTGCCGATCTGCCGGCATACTTCCCGGCCTATCTCGCCAACGGCTACATCTCGACGCTGAGCGCGCCGCGCGGTACCGAAGCGACGCACAGCTACCTGGTGGGGTTCATGGACTACGCCGCGGGCGACATTTCCCGGCCCGCGGCAGTCCCGGGCTGGACCGGGATCGACTTCAGTCCCACACCGCCCGGACCGGGACAGGTGTGGCTCAACCGCGCAGCGCTCAGCCCCCGGCATTTCAGCGACTACCACCAGACCCTCGATCTGCACGAGGGGACGCTCACGACCCGCTACACGTATCTTGATCGCGGCCGGGAGACCGGCGTCGAGGTCACCACCCTGGTGAGCGAGGCTTCGCCGCATATCGCGGCGACGCAATTCAGGATCACGCCGGCGTACGACGGCATCGTGGAGCTGTCGTTCCCGCTGATCCTCTGGGCCGAGCACGCGCCGCGCTTCCCGCTCGGGCAGATGACTGGTCCGGAGATGGAGGAGGCCGTCGCGGCAAACGACCTGACACTCAACGCGCAGCCGCCCGCGACAGCTGACCGCGCGGCGATCTGGTATCCGGGCTACACGCAGGTGCTCACGAGCGACGGCGACAGCGGCTCTCTCACACTGTGGCTCGACGGTAAGGCCGAGCAGGGTCTGTCGATGGCGATGGCGGCAGCGGTCGCCCTGCCCGAGGGGGTGGGCGCCGACGCCGTGACGGTGCACCGCGATCGGTATCGGCTCTCGCTCGAGGTCAGCATCAAGGTGGAGCGCGGCAAGTCCTACGCCTTCACCAAGTACGTCGCCCTGTCGCGCAGCGGCTGGGGCGGCAATGCCACCGAGGATCTCGCGCTGGCGCGCGCGGCGCGCGATGGCGGCTTCGAGCGCCTGCTGAGCGAGCAGCGCGCTGCCTGGCAGACGCTGTGGCAGTCGGACATCCTCATCGAGGGCGATACCAAGGCCCAGCAGCTCGCCCACTCCGAGCTCTACTACCTGATGGCGAGCTCGGCGCCCGATACCTCGTGGGGACTCGGCCCGTGCGGCCTGACCACCTGCTACTCGGGTCACGCCTTCTGGGACAGCGATACCTGGATGTTTCCGGCGCTGTTGCTGCTGCATCCCGAGCGCGCCAAGTCCTTTGTCGCATTCCGCGATCGCACCCTCGAGGCTGCGCAGCAGCGCGCCCGCCAGCACGGGTTCCAGGGCGCCATGTACCCGTGGGAGTCGGATCCGCAGAACGGCAGCGATCAGACGCCCCACACGGCCGTGGTGCTTGCGGATACCGAGATTCACGTCACTGCCGACGTCGCGATCGCGCAGTGGCAGTACTACCAGGCCACGCGCGATCGTGACTGGCTGCGCGAGCACGCGTGGCCGGTGCTGCGCGAGGTCGCGCGCTTCTGGGCGAGCCGCGCCACCTATGACGCCAGCGCACACCACTACGACATCGCGCACCTGACTTCGGTGGCGGAGTCATACAACGACATCAAGAACGACACGTTCACCAACGTTTCGGCCGTCAAGGCGCTGTCCATTGCTATCGAGGCCGCCAGGGTCCTCGGCGAGAAGCCCGATCCGCTGTGGGAGCGGGTGGCGAAGCAGCTCTACATACCGATGACGCCGGGTGGGGAGCATCACCTCGCCTTTGACCCGAGCGTGCCGGTGCGCAACGCCGCTGATTTCGGCGGCGGCCCGCTCTCGCTCCTGTTCCTGCCCTCGCTCGATCTGCAGATGAGCCCGAAGCTGCGCAGCGGCGACTACGACTATGGCATCCGGCCGGCGCCGGTCGCGCGTGTGAGCGGTGGCAGCATGAACACGGTGGCGCGTCTCACCGCGGCGGACGAGTTGGGCAGTGCTGCGGATGCCGCCACCTGGTTCGCCGGTAATCTCAGCGGTGGCACCTTCAAGCCGCCCTTCAACGTGCGCACCGAGACGGCCGACAACAACGTCGGATACTTCATGACGGGCTCCGGGGGATTCATCCAGAGTCTGATCTACGGCTTCACGGGGCTGCGCATCCGCGAGCAGGGGTTGGTGGATGCGTATCCGCCGGTGCTCCCGGACGGCTGGAAGTCCTTGACGCTGCGCAACGTCATCTTTCGCGGCCAGCGCATGGACATCCGCGTGGCGCGCGATGCGACCGGCGTCGCGCGGCTCACCCGTGAGCTGCGCTGAGGCGTTAGTGACCCCGGCGGCCGCGGCGCGCTCGCGCCGCTTGCTCAGTGATCGAGCAGACTCTCGGGCGTCGGGACGTTCTTGAGCTGCGGTTCCCGGTCGAGTACCGCGGCACCGCGCGGGTCGCGTAAGGTCGGTGGTATACCCGTGGTGTCGATGTACCAGTTGGTGAGGCGCGTCTGCAGCTGCCCCTGCAGCTCGCGCATCGCGGCGTCACCGTAGAGATTGTTCTCCTGACGCGGATCCTGCCGGCAGTCATACAGCTCGCTCTGATCGTTGGGACGCGCGATGTACTTGTAGCGCGCGGTGCGCACCGCCGCGCAGCGCGTGATCGTGTCGGGATGCTCGTTCTGCAGCCGGGTCTTGGGGCCGTAGAGTCCTTCGATGACCGGCTCGAAGGCCTGCGGCTCGTAGGCGTTGTAGCCGCCCTCGGTGAAGGCCGCGCGCTCGGCATCGCCGGCGGCACCGTGCAGCTGCGGCAGCAGGCTGCGCGCAAAGTGCGTGTGCGTGGCGCGGGTACCGGCCAGCTCGAGGCAGGTCGGCATGAGGTCGTAGAGCTCGATCAGCTCGCGCACGACGTGACCGCGGGCGCCGCCCGGCACGCGCGCGATGAGCGGCACATGCGTCAGGCAGTCCTCGAGTCCGCTCGGCCATTTTTCCACGAGTCCGTAGTCGCCGGTGTAATCACCGTGATCCGAGCACAAGAGCAGCGCCGTGTCGCGGTCGCGACCGGTGCGTTCCAGGGCAGCGAGCAGCTCGCCTAGCAGCCAGTCGCTGTAGCTGACCTTGGCGTAGTACACCGCGCGCAGCCTGCGCAGCTGCGCCTCCGACACCTCCTCCAGGCCGCAGTACGCGCGCAGCGCCGCATGGAAGCGCGGGCGTCGCGGCAGGTTCGGCGGCACGGGCGCGGGGATTTCCGCGCGCAGGTACAGGTCGTAGAAGTCAGCGCAGATGGTATACGGCGGGTGCGGCTCGAACAGCGCGAGGAAGATGCAGAACGGACGCTCGCTCTCGCGCCGCTCGAGCACGCTGATGGCGAGCTCGAGCGCGGCGTAATCGCCCGTGCCGCGGCGCTCGCCGGTGGGCGGCAGCAGCATGGTGGTGGGATACTGCGGCTTGCTGATGGCGGCGAATTCATCGGCCGGGCCGCGCGGGTCGCGCCACTGCGTGACGCTGTCGGCGAAGGTCGCGGGCGCCAACACGTCGTTCTTGCCGTACAGAAACACGTCGTAGCCCGCCTGCCGCAGGTAGCGGAACATGTTGGGCTCGTCGGGCTTCAGGAAGTCGTACAGGCTGCGGTGCCCGCGCACGCTGGTCGGCCAACCGGTGAGCAGGCTGCAGCGCGAGGCACCGCACACCGGGAACTGCACGTGGCAGCTCTCGAAGCGCGTGCCGCTCTGCGCCAGGGTGTCGAAGTGCGGCGTGCGCACGATCGGGTTGCCGTAGCAGCCGAGCGCATCCGCGCGCAGCTCGTCCGGCACGAACACGATGAGGTTCGGTGCGCGCGCGCCGTCCGGGCGCCCGGGTGGAGGCGCTTCCTGCGCACTCGAGCGCCCGCGGCTCAGTGCAGCGGGCAGCAGGCCGGACGCCGCCACACGCAGCAGCTCGCGCCTGCTCCACCTGCCGTGCCGGAAGCTCACGATCGTTCTCCTTAATCACGGCGCGCGTTCAGCGCGCGAGCACTTGCTCCAGCTTGTCGGCCGCGTCGCGGCCAAATCGACGGGTCACGGCGCGCAGCAGATCAACGTCTAGCGGGCCTTGCGCGCTATCAAGCGCGGACTGCGCATCCAGGATATCTTGCGGGTCGCCCGCGAAGCACTTCATGGCAATGAAATCCTCGCGGCCGATGATGCGCAGGTCAACATCCATGAACGCAACGTTCACAGTTCGGGAGCTGGCCGCAGGATCCATGCCGCGCAGGCCGCCCAGAAGATCGACACGATTGTTATAACCGTCGTGCACGACGAGCATCGCGGGAATTGGGTCGTCCGCGTCTCCGCGACGCAATTCGGTGCGCAAGCCCGCACGATCAAACAGTGTGCGCAGCCTGGTCAGGCGCTCCGGCGTCGTGAAGAGAAGCGCATGCACTTCGGTTGAACCCCGCACGACCCCGTGCGCGGAGAGCGCGAAGGCGCCTATTGAGGCGTAGCCGATGTTCTCCTGCTGCAGGATCTCAACTACATCAACAAACAGGAGTGCGGATTGCCCCGCTCGTTGGGTTCTCATGGATTTCGGGCACACATTTTAACCCTCTGAATGTCTCGAAGTGGCCGCGAGCCGCCTTCCGCGGGCCGGCGAGGAACGCTGCGAACACCCGGCACCACCCGGCTATGGGAGACGCGGCGGGTATCGCATAATGCACCCCACAGGGCGTGCGGCCGACAGAACCGACGAATGAGCATCTGAACACGACTCCCATCCCCGAAGTTGCCGGTTGCGACCACACCGCGGTCCGGCGCGAGGTGCTGTCGCGCGCCAGGCCAGTGGTGCTGCGGGGCTTGGTGAGCCACTGGCCCGCCGTCCATCGCGGACGCACGTCGGCGCAGGAAATCCTCGGTTATCTGCAGCGCTTCGACAACGGCTCGCCGGTCAATGCGATCCTGATCCCGCCCGAGGCGGGCGGCCGCCTCGGCTACAACGCCGCGATGAGCGGCTTCAACTTCGTGCGTAATCGGTTGCCGATTTCCGCCGTCTGCGAACAGGTGCTGCGCTACAGCGCGTTTGCACGGCCGCCGGCCGTAGCGGCGCAAGCGGCGCGAATCGACGAGTGCCTGCCCGGGTTCGCAGCGGAAAATACTCTGGCGCTGCTTGACAGCTCGGTGCAACCCCGGCTCTGGCTCGGCAATGCCATCACGACTCCGGCGCACGTGGATGAGACCCACAACATCGCTTGCGTGGTGAGCGGCCGGCGGCGCTTCACGCTGTTTCCGCCCGAGCAAATCGCCAATCTGTACGTCGGCCCGGTGGATTTCACACCAACCGGCGCGCCCATTGCGCTGCCCTCGGTGATCGAGCCGGACTTCGAACGCTTCCCGAGACTGCGCGAGGCGCTGCAGCAGGCACTGGTGGCCGAGCTCGAGCCTGGCGACGCGCTCTACATCCCCGCGCTCTGGTGGCATCAGGTCGAATCGCTGTCGAGCTGCAATGTCCTGGTCAATTATTGGTGGCACCCAATCGCCGGCGAGGCTGTCGGCGCGAGCCCCGTGTTCGACTGCCTGCTACATAGCATGCTGACCCTGCGGCGGCTGCCGCCGGAAGTGCGTGCCAGCTGGCACGCAGCCTTCGAGCACTACATCTTCGGACCGGACGCTCCAGTCAGCGGACACATCCCCCCTGAACGTCGCGGTGTGCTCGGCGAGATTACGCCGGAGCTTGCCAAACAGATCCGCACGCTGCTCCTTGCACGCCTCACGGACTAGGCACGAGCACCATGCCGACTCGTCCGTTCCTTGCGGCGCTGCTCTGCTTCTTGCCCGGCATAACGCTCGCCGATCCAGCGGCGCCGGCCATTCCGAATACCCCGGCCGGACGCGCATTAGCCTCGTGGCTGGAGGTCTTCAATAGCGGCGACAGCGCGCGCATGGACTCCTTCGACCAGACTCATGTGCCGTGGTTGTCTCACGACAAGGCGATGGGCTTATTTGCGCGCACCGGCGGCTTCGAGTTCGAGACCGTCGAAAAAAGCGATGGGCTGTGGATCATGTTCCGCGCCAGGGAGAAAGCGACCTCGAAGGAGGTGCTCGGCAGGCTGGTCGTCATGTCGGGCGACCCCGCGGACATTAACTGGCTGTCGTTCGAGGCCGTATCCCCGGGCGCCAAGGTGCAGGAAATCACGCTGGATGCGGCGGAGCGCGACCATGTGCTCGAAAGCGCAGCGAAGCTACTGGATGAGCGTTATGTTTTTCCGGACGTGGGAAAGAAACTGTCGGCCGCGCTCCGTAAGGCGGAGAAGCGCGCCACATACCAGGCGATAACCGACGGTCAGATTCTCGCCTGGAGGCTCAGCGATGACCTGTGGGCCATTGCCCACGACGGGCACCTCGGCGTGCATTTCACTAAGGAAGTCCTGCCCAACGACGAGCCCGGTCAGGGTCCTGACACCGATCCGGCGGCCCGCCAACGGCTCCTTGCCAGCAACTGCGGCTTCGAGAAGGCCGAGCATCTGGCTCCCAATATCGGTTACCTGAAGTTCAATGTGTTTGCCGATCCGCAGATCTGCGCGCCTACCGCGTCCGCAGCGATGAACTTTGTTGCCGACAGCGATGCTCTCATCCTTGACCTGCGTGACAACAAGGGTGGGGGCCCGATGGGCCAGTTCATCGCAAGCTATCTGTTCGCTGAGCCCACGCATCTGATGGATAACTACAACCGTCCGGATAACGCTACGGAGGAGGACTGGACGTTGCCGTACGTACCAGGCAGGAAATTTATCGGCAAGCCGGTCTTTATTCTCACATCGAAGCGGACGTTTTCGGCCGCAGAAGCCTTCTGCTACGCCCTTAAAACGCTAAAGCGGGCGACTCTGGTCGGGGAGACGACGGGAGGGGGAGCTCATCCGATAGAGCCGCACCGTATCGACGATCACTTCTCGATCATTGTGCCGACCGGACGTTCCATCAGCCCGATCACGAAAACGAACTGGGAGCGGGTGGGCGTTGAGCCCGACATCAAAGTAGCCGCTGCAGGCGCCCTGGATGAGGCGCTGAAGCGCGCGCGCGGTCCTTAACTTCTGGCGCCCGTCAGCCGCTCGGGGTGCAACACAATCGTCCAGGTCTTGCCGTTCTGATCGGTCACCTGGACCTCCGCGGACCCACCGTAGGGCGCACGTACCCGGGGCGATGCCGGCGACCAGGCGGTCGCGAGGGCATCTGGTATCTCGGCCGTGGTCGGCAGCGGTACATGCTGCACCTGTACACGGACCGTCACCGCGTCGGTACCGATCTCAACGGGCGTGATCTCTGCATGGACCACGCCGAATGGATTCGTGAGCGAGCAGACGAGGACCGCTGGTGAGCCGAGCTTCAATGCGACCAGTTCGGTCGGCCTTGTCTTTCCCTCACCGATGACGTCCGCGTAGACAAGCAGAGCGTTGCGGCCCGACAGATCCGCTTTCGATGGATCGGTGACGGGCGATTCGGCCGCCAGCCATACAAAGTTTGCTTCGGAGACCCATTGGCCGTGCTCCCCGCGGATGGTGGTGACCTGGACTTCATCAGTCCGTATTCCGGGGTATGCGCTTCAATGTTGAGCTTTATGTCCCGGCCGCTCATGACAACCCGACGTCCTGTTGTCAGGACCTTCCCTTCACGATCAAGCAGCACCCACGGGTCGGCCCGCGGCCACTCCTTGGGATAGGTATAAAGGTCCGGGAAATAATGCTCGGCAATCGCGCGGTTCACCGCCGGATCATCGTTTGCAGCGGCAGCGGCCGGTTGTTCGGGCGGCGCAGGTTGCGGCTCTGGTTCATTCGGCCGACGCGGCCGCGCGTAGATCACCCGCAGACTCTTTCCGTCGCGGTAGAAGTGTCCGGCGATGAGCTCGGTGGTACCGATCGGCCCGATGCGCTCGCGCGCGATACCCATCGCAACGAAGTGCTCCGGCGTCGACAGGGTTTTGGGCTCTACATCTGCGTCTTTCAGCACTTCCACCTTCGCGCGGTCAATGTCCCCGGCCTCGGTCATAAAGACGGTTAACAGACTGGAGCTCCTCACCACCCTGGCGCCGTCCTCATAGGTCGGCTCGAAGAGCGATGCGTAGCGCGCTTTCATCTTTGCGCGCACCGTCGCCACATCGCGGGAGGGATCCGCAGGCGGCCTGAGGTACCACCCGCGCACGTCGATGTGATTTCCAGCGGCCGGCCAGCCCAAGGCGAAGCCTACTCGGCACCCGAAGTTGAACGATGCGCCGCGCTCCGATGTATCTACATTGTAGACACGGCTGCGGTTTTGCCGTAACGTTTCAGCGTTGGTCTGGCCGGGAAAGGTGTTATGCGTGTGATCGTCAAGAAATGGGGCAACAGCGCGGCCGTGCGGATTCCGAGCGGTATCATGCAGGCCGCTCGTCTTAGTCTGGATGAGGCAGTTGACGTCCGCGAACAGGGCGGCCAAATCGTCATAAAGCCGATCAGAACGAGCAAAGTTAATTTGGCACAGCTGCTCGCAGGCATTACCCCGGAGAACCTACATGGCGGCGTGGACTTCGGTGATCCGGTTGGGAAGGAATCGCTTTAGTGACTGGTCGCTACGTACCTGAAGCGGGCGATATTGTGTGGTTGCGTTTCAGCCCACAAGCCGGTCATGAGCAGGCGGGGCACCGACCGGCGCTGGTCATCAGTCCCGCCGCCTATAACGGCAGAACCAGCCTGATGCTTTGCTGCCCAGTGACAACCCAGGTGAAAGGCTATCCGTTCGAGGTGACTTTGGCCGGCAGCCGTCCTGGGGCGGTCCTTGCCGATCAGGTTAAGAGCCTTGATTGGGTGGAGCGCAAGGCGAAGTACAAAGGCAGGGCAAAACCTGCCGAACTGAGCAGCGTACGAGCGAGAATCATCGCTCTGGTCGGGAGCTGAGCGGGCTTAATCACCAACTTCGGAAACGGTCGCGCCTCGCTCTAACGGGACCTCTTCGCGACGCACAGTCCGTCCATCAAAAGGCGCCACACCTGGTTGTAGGTCGCATCGATCGACGGGTCGGTCCACTCGGCGGCATGGGCCGGGTGGTGGAACCGGGACGTGGCGAACAGTACCGCCCGAGCGGCGGCCGCGGGGTCGACGCTGCGCAGCGTGCCTTCCTTCACGCCCGCGCGGATGATCTTCGCGGTGAGGGCGACCAACTCCTCGACGTGCGCGGCGGCGACGGACTTCGCATCGGTCGCCAGCGTCCGATAGGCGGCGAACAGCTCCGGGTCCTCGGCGGCCCGCCGGCATTTGATGGCGATCAGGGTGTCGAACAACCGCCGCAACTGCCGCCGGGCCGGTTCCGGCCGGGCGGCGATGGCGCGCAGCGGCGCCATGGTCGCCTCCACCCACCGGCCGACGACCAGGTCCCGCAGTGCGGACTTGTCCGCCACGTGCCGATAGACGGCCGCGTGACTTACGCCGAGCGCCCGGGCCACGTCCACCACCGTCGCCTTGTCCGGTCCGAAGCGGCGGACCACGTCCTCGGCCGCGGCCAGGATCCGATCCCGGGTGAGTGGGGCGTCAGCGGGTGCCATCATCAGTGCTGCGGCGCCGGCGCGGCTGTGGCGGGGATTCCATCCAACTCCGCCAGGACCTGCGGCGACAGCGTTAACTGAGCGGCAGCCAGATTCTCGCGCAGGTGCGCGACCGATGATGTGCCGGGGATCAGGAGGATGTTAGGCGAGCGGTGCAGCAGCCACGCGAGCGCGACCTGCAGCGGCGTGGCCTTAAGGCCACCCGCGACGGCCGAGAGGGTGGAGGACTGCAGCGGCGTGAATCCGCCGAGCGGGAAGAACGGCACGTACGCGATGCCCTGCCGGGCCAGCTCGTCGATCAGCGCGTCGTCGTGGCGGTGCGCCAGGTTGTAGTTGTTCTGCACGCACACGATCTGGGTGATCTTGTGCGCCTCGGCCACCTGGGCGGCCGTGGCGTTACTCACGCCAATGTGGCGGATGACTCCCTTGCGCTTGAGGTCCGCCAGCACCGTCACCTGTCTGGCGATTGAGCCTTCTTCCGTGGTGAGGCCCGACCCCATCACGCGGTAGTTGACGATGTCGAGCGCGTCCAGGCCCAGGTTGCGCAGGTTATCGTAGACCGCGGCGGTCAGCTCCTCGGGCGAGATAGCCGGCTGCCACGACTTGTCGGGCGGCCGCCGGCCGCCGAGCTTGGTGACGATCACCAGCCCCGTCGGGTACGGGTGTAAGGCCTGCCGGATGATCTGGTTGGTGACGTGCGGACCGTAGTAGTCCGACGTGTCGATATGATTCACGCCGGCCGCAACGGCCTCGCGCAGCACGGCGACGGCACCCGCCGGGTCCTTGGGCGGTCCGAACACACCGGGACCGGCCAGCTGCATCGCGCCGTAGCCCATCCGTTGAACCGTCAACGACGTGCCGGGGAAGGTGAACCGGCCGCCGAGCGTGGCCGTACTCATGAGCGTTGCTCCTTATCATTGCCGACAGGAGCAATTATACGCGCGATGTTACAGAAATCAAATACTGTAACTAGTAACTCGAACGGCCAGGCGCACGCATCCTGCGGGCCGTTCCAGTGGGCTTCAGTGCATTTTCATGACCGCGGATGTCCCGTCGGACCATTCGGTCACCGGAACCATAAACGTCGTGACGTCCTCCACATCGTGCGAGGCAAATACCGGCGAGCCCTCGAGGTTTGCGCCCCAGGCGGCATCGTTGGTGTCGGCAACGTAGAACATGAGATGCGGATGCCAGTGGCCGTCGGCGACTGATAGGTATCCCCCCTTTGACATCATGTAGCACATCGCGCCGGACTCCGGCGCCACCGTGGTCTTTGCGGTAAGCGCCGCTTTGGTGCGAGCCATCATTGCGGACCTTGAGACACCCGCGAGGACCCAGCGTGTTCGTTGCAGGTCACGGGCCAACATGGAGCGAGCACCGGCCGGGTTGAAGCATATCGGGCCGCGGATCTTGGGATTCCAGAAATCCGCATCGTCGAAGCGTTTGGCCCATGAGCGCTCCACCACGCAGACGAACCCGTTCTTGCCCTTCACCGCCGTTTCATAACCGCCGTCACCCAACACCAGGACATCGGCGTCGTTCGCGATCGACGCCGGAGCCGCGCTGCGCGCCAGGGCAATCTCCTCGGAGCGGCTCATCCGGTATTGCTCAAGAGGCGCCATATTCGGGTAAGAAGCTTTTGCCTCAAGCCCCGCAGCTGGCCCGAACGCGGCGAACAAGAAAGCCAGGCCGCATATTCCTAACCCTATCGCAGGCACACCGTGGCGCGCGCCCGGCCCGGCGCCGGTCATTG
>Ga0182015_10000389_pt1 | contig 63197 bp, 59 predicted proteins | sample 712P3MmetaG_FD_120478 | JGI IMG/M metagenome (GOLD analysis project Ga0182015, IMG submission 120478) | Permafrost microbial communities from Stordalen Mire, Sweden - 712P3M metaG | ecosystem: Environmental > Terrestrial > Soil > Wetlands > Permafrost | place: Sweden: Stordalen | collected...
ATCGGGCGCCCGTACGACCCGTTCAGCGTCCATCGACCAGCTCGGCAGCTCGGTCTCGGCGACCGGGTTCGGGAGCACCCCTCCGCTCCAGCGCCGTGCCAGGCGGCAGGTGCGGTTGAGCACGGCACGGGTCTGTCGCACGCTTGCCTCTGCGAGACCGTCGGACTTCAGCCGACGGAAGTAGCGCTCGAGGTCGTAGGCACTCAGCTCGGAGATCTTGCGCTGCCCTATCGAGCGCTCGACGTGGACCTGCCAGATGCTCTCGTAGCGGCGCGTCGTCGAAGGCGAGAGGTCCTGCCAGCCGTTCAGTTTCCAGGCGGCGAACGCAGAGTTCAGCGTGGTGTTCGATCCCCAGACGCTTCCGGGCTCGACGCTGTTCTCCTTGGCCTGCTCAACCTCGGCCACGAATGCGGCGAGGGCGCGTTGTGCTGCACGCTTGTTTCCGGTGAAGCGCTCGTGGCGGTGCTTCACGCGCCCGGACGAGTCACGACCCACGTAGACGCGCAGCTCGTAGACGTCTGGCGCTCGCACGAGGCGCATGCTTCCCGCCACTCTGTTCCCTCTAAATTGTTGGGTGGAATGTTGGGTGACAAGTTAGCAGCACGCGCAGTCGGACAGGTGATAGGCCTTTGACCAGGGAGTTAGTTGGTGGGCCCGGCAGGGATCGAACCTGCGACCCAGGGATTATGAGTCCCCTGCTCTGACCACTGAGCTACGGGCCCGTACGAGGAGCTATCCGGAATCACTTCGGTTTGCCTATTTCTGACTCCATCCCGGCATGGCAGTCTTGCAGGGCCCGCGCCCGCAAGCAGTCCTGTCGGCGCCGTCGACGCTACGACGAAGGACACAGGTTAAGGCGAGTCCACCCGCATCGACGGGGCGGGCAGAACTCGGTCATCGACGCCATCGCCGATTCGCGGAGCCCACCCTGGTCGGCGGACCAGACAGAAAGGATGACCGGCAGGGTCCGCGTAGACGTGGTCGCCGTGTGGAAGCGATCGTGCGCCGATCTCGAGGACTTGGAGTTCCGCCTTGTCGAGGTCGTCGACCATCACGTCGAGATGGAACTGTTGGGGTCGCTCCGGATCGGGCCAGTTCGGCGGCTGATGGTCTGGAGCCAGCTGGAAGGCGAAACCCGACGTCGTGTCATTCTCCGCGATGACGACCCAGTCGTCCGACCGGTGCGTCACTGGCAAGCCGAGGAGCTCCGATAGAACTCTGCCAGGGCGGAAGGGTGCGGGCAGTCGATGACGATGTGGTGTCTACGGCCGATCATCCCCAATGTTCACACGCGCCGGCGGTTGACAGAGTTAGTAAATTGATATTTACTAACTCGTCCAACGAGGAGGAGCAATGACCGGCACGGCAACTTCACAAGCATTCGATTCCTCGGCTATCGCCGAAACGATCGCTCGGCTACGTGACGAGCTGCGAGCGACCATCGGTACCGTCAGCGATCTCCAGGCGCGGGCCATGCTTGAGACCGGCGCCGAAGTGCTCGGCGGACTGCGCCAAGCCTTCGTCGACTACGCCGAGGGCACGGAGCACGCCTGGCGAGGCTAGAGCGGGGATCGCGGCGTGGGACGCCCCATTGAGACCGACGACGAGACGCTGCTCGCGGCCGCCGACTATGCCTTAATGACCGAGGGTCCGGCGGCGTTCACCCTGGCGAAAGCGGCCCAGCGAGCCGGAGTGTCAGCGGCGACACTGATCAAGCGGTTCGGCTCGAAGGATGCCCTACTGCTGGGTCTCTCGCAACGTTGGGTCGACACCCTCGACGACTTTTTGCAGGCCGCCGCCGGCGCACATCGGTCGCCGTTGGCCAAACTGCGGGCAGTAGCCCTTCATAGCTACCGGGATCTCGATCATCCGGAGACGGCGTCCAAGCAGTTGGCGGCGCTCGGTCTGGATCTGGACAACGACGAGATGCGCGAGCTCTTGCGTGACGGGTGGGGCCGAGTGCAACGACACCTAGAACGTCACGCGGCGGCCTCGATCACAGCAGGCGAACTTGCGGGCTCGCCACCACCCAAGCAGCTCGCGCGGATCATCTTCGGAGCAATGGAAGGCGGATGTCTGGCTTGGTCTGTTCAGCCGGAGGGATCTTTGATCACACGACTCGACGAGGACCTGACAGCGCTGCTCGGGCAATGGACCAAAGGAGGGACATGAAGCACACGACCATGCCACTCGAAGGACGAGTTGCTCTCGTCGCGGGAGCGACTCGCGGCGCCGGCAGAAGTATCGCCGTGGAGCTCGCACGCTCCGGTGCGTTCGTCTACGCCTCGGGGCGAAGCAGCCGCGAGACCGGACCGTCCGAGCTCGGTCGGCCCGAGACGATCGAGGAGACCGAGGCGTTCATGAAGGAAGCCGGAGGCGACGGACGGGCATATCGCGTGGACTACCTCGAACCTCGACAGGTCGAGGCGCTTGTCGATCTCATCGAGCACGCGCACGGACGACTCGACATCCTCGTGAACGACATCTTCGGCGGCGACCGCTACGCGCAATGGGACAAGCCGCTTTGGGAGCATGACCTCGACGGTGGCCTCCGGATGCTCCGAATGGGAGTGGACACTCACTTGATCACGATTGCCAAGACCATGCCGCTGTTATTCAACGGAGAGTCCGGAATTGTGATCGAGGTGACGGATGGCACGGCGAAGTTCAACGCCAGCTTTCGCCGGAACGTTGGGTTCTACTACGACCTCGTGAAGGCGAACGTCGACCGGATCGTGAAGGGCCTCAACGTCGAACTCGGCGATCTTCCAGTCGTCGCGCTCGGAGTCACTTCAGGTTGGCTGCGTTCGGAGCGGATGCTCGAGAACTTCGGCGTGAACGAGACCAACTGGCATGAAGCCTGCCGGGAGCGACCAGGGTTCGCTATCTCCGAATCTCCTGTCTACATCGGCCGGGGGGTTGCAGCCCTCGCCGCTGATCCCGAGATGTGCCGATTCGCCGGGCAAATCCTTACCTCGAGACAGCTGGCCGATCCTACGACCTCACCGACTCCGACGGTTCGCGCCCAGACTGCTGGGGTTTCATCGACAAGTACGGGATCGAGTACGAGGGCACGGACGGGATCGATGCTTTTCGATGACCGTGCCCCAGGGGGATCGCGCGCGACCACCTCTACGACGCGGCGGCAGTCGTCTGAACTGCGACAACGGAGCCAACCCAGCTCCGGCCAACCCGGCCCAGCCAGCTAGCTCCGGGGGAGAGACTCGAACTCTCAACCACACGATTAACAGTCGCGTGCTCTGCCGATTGAGCTACCCCGGAAATCAGCGCGAAGCCTATCCGGGCTGATGGTCGCCGCTCGACGTCGCCAGTTCAAGTCCCATCCTGTCGGGCGCCCGAGGCAAGTCACCGAGCAGTCAACGTCCCTGGCAGACAAGGTCGCGCTGGCGGAACCGTGCACGTGGGAGGTAAGAAAGGCAGATGCGGTTCAAGACCGGGTTCTTCGTGGGGTGCGCAGCCGGCTTCTATCTGACCCAGAAGGCGCGTGAGCTCCGGGTACCGCTTGCAGGGCGTACCTGGGTGACCGCGCCCCCGGCGGACTGGCGGCGACCCGACGGTACGGGGTCATTTGCGGCCGACGTGACGGCTGAGAAGGTTCGAGCGCTGGGCGACCTGGCTCGCGAAAGAGCGAGCGACCTTCTTCGCGGCCCGGTCGGGGACCTTGCCCGGGAGCGGGTGATCGCGCTGTTCGAGGGCGCCATTGCCGCTCAGCGGGCGGAGGCGGGCCGAAGGATCTGATTCGCCGCCGGGCCGGTTTCGGTCTGCGGCCCGGCTTCACGGCCGAGGGGCCTTTCACGCCCGGCCGGGCTTCAGTCGCCTTCCACGTAGTCGCGGAGGGGGCGTGACACCATCGGATGCCGCAACTTCGCGAGCGTCTTCATCTCGATCTGACGGATTCGCTCGCGCGTGACTCCGAAGATCTGCCCGACCTCCTCGAGGGTCCGGATTCGGCCGTCGTCCAATCCGAAACGGAGCCTCACCACCTCCTGCTCCCGGTCCGTCAATTCTGAAAGCGCCCGTTTCACCGCTTCGTTGAGCAGCATCCGCGTCGCCGCGTCGACAGGCACTTCGGCGGTGTGGTCTTCGATCAGGTCGGAAAGGCTGAAGTCCTCCTCCTCACCGATCGGTTGCTCCAGCGAGATCGTGTCCTGGCTGATGCGTTGCAGCTCGCGAACCCTTTCGACTGGAAACTGTGTCCGGACGGAAATCTCTTCGACGGTCGGCTCGCGGCCAAGCTCCTGAGACAGTTGCCGCTGGGTGCGCACGACCTTGTTGATCGTCTCGACCATGTGAACGGGAATGCGAATCGTGCGGGCCTGGTCGGCGACAGCTCTTGTGATGGCCTGGCGGATCCACCACGTGGCGTAGGTGGAGAACTTGAAGCCACGGCGGTAGTCGAACTTCTCGACCGCGCGCATCAGCCCGAGGTTGCCTTCCTGGATGAGATCCAGAAACGCCATGCCTCGATTGCGATAACGCTTTGCGATCGAGACGACGAGACGTAGGTTCGCCTCGATCAGCAGGTCCTTGGCCTCCATGCCGTCATGGGCCGCATGCTCGGTAGCGCGGCGCTCCTCGAAGGGGACTTTCTCCAGAGTGCCTTCCGCGTTCCAGGCGGCCAGCGTTGCCGTGGCCTCGTGACCGGCTTCGATCTTGCGTGCGCACAGGACCTCGAGCTCGGGCGAGAGTAGGGAAACTCGTCCGATCTCTTTCAGATATGCGCGAACGGGGTCGGTTCCTTGTGCGTCCCCGTTCCCACCCGAGAGCGACATCGAGGTGGAGGCCGACCGCGGGCGCGGCCTGCGCACGCTCAGGACCTTCTCGACCGACCCGCCGCTCGGCGATCCGGCGAGATCGAATGGGACGCTTCCGGGGTCGAGGGCGGCGTTGCCCTCCGCCCCGAATGACGCGCTCACCTCCGGTTGCCCGACACTGACCGTCCCTGCCGCTTTGACCGGCGGTTTGGTAACTTCCACGACGCCGTTGGTCGACAGGATGTCGGGAATCGCAGAGTTCGTGGCCTTGGACTTTCGCACCTGCTCGGTCCTGCCGCTCATCTTGCCTCCAGATAGCGCTGCGCTAGCCACGCTACCAATCGATTCGCGGCCTCCGTCACAGCTGGTGATGTCCTATCGGCCGTTCCGGGCTCCTGCATGACCTCTAATTCCGACTTCAGCCAAGTTATGGCAGCGCCAGCCGTTGCGAGCCGAGTCGCGTCGGTCTCGGACTCGGCCTGTCGGGCGTCGGCCTCGATCTCCCGGAGGGCGACATTGGCTGCTGTTCTCGCGAGAGCGGTCACGGTCTGGTCTGGGTCCGCGTCCGTTTCTGTGACCGCGAGACGGCGGAGCAGGTCCGCGACCTCGTCGTCCGCTCCCTCGATGGCGTCGTGCAGGTTCGTCGCGCCGGCGAGCGCTCCGAATGCGGCGCGCTGGACGGGATCGGCGAAGAGGGCCTCGTTGATCCGGCCGGCCATGGCGCTCGGCTCGCGAATCGAGAGGACGAGAGCGTCCCGGCCGGCCCTCTCCCCGGGTGCGACGGGCATGTTACGACTGCGACCAGTGGGAGCGCCTCCAGTCGCCTGCCTTCCGTAAGGCATGTCCTCCTCGCCCGGCTCACGATCCGGTTCCCATGGCGGTTCGACATCTGATTGCAACGACCGCCCTTCCGCTCCCGCCGCTTTGACCTCGCCCCCGGCCTTGCGATTCGAGGCGTCGAAGGCTCGGACCAGCCCGTCGAGACGCGGCCGGAGTCGTTCGACCTCGAGCCGTGTCCTGTCCGACACCGTGACGAGGTACTGATCGCGCACGAGCTCATTCGGGTGCTCGGCAACCATTGCAAGTGCTGCTTCGGCTGCGTGGGCCCGGCCCTCACCGGTCTGGAGCTCGGAGCTGGCCAGTGCCCGCTCAACCCTGAACGAGAGAAACGTCCTCGCCCGCTCCACCGCCTCCCGCAGCACTTGCGGGTCGCGCATGGCGAGGTCTGCCGGATCACTGCCCGGGGGAAGGGCGGCAACGGCGACTTCGAGCTCGTGACGTCGCTCCCAGTCATAGATGCGGGCCGCCGCCGACTGGCCGGCCGCGTCGGCGTCGAAGGCAAGCACCACTCGCTTCGCGAAGCGCCCGAGCAGTCGGAAATGCTCCTCGGTGAGCGCCGTGCCGCAAGTGGCGACGGCTCGCGGGAGTCCGGCGGTGAAGAAGCCGATGACGTCGGTGTAGCCCTCGCATATGATCACTTCGCTGGCTTGCACGACGGCTTGTTTGGCCCAGTTGAGGCCGTAGAGCGTGCGCCGCTTCGAATAGATCGGTGTCTCTGGCGAGTTGCGGTACTTCGGCCCTGCGCCCTCGCCCGCGCCGGGGAGAATCCGTCCCCCGAGCCCGATCGCTTTGCCCATCGGGTCGAAGATCGGAAAGATGACCCGCCCCCGGAAGGCGTCCCGGAGCCCGCTCTGGCCGCGATGGGCGAGGCCGGCCTTCACGAGCAGGTCTGCCGGCGCCCGGACGGCCCGCACGAGCGACCCGCCCGCCTCGGGCGCCCAGCCAAGGCTGAACTGGCGAACCGTGTCGCCCTTGTAGTCCCGCGACCGCAGGTACTGGCGTGCCCGGTTCGCGTCCGGGTGGCTCAGCAGCTCCTCGTGATAGAAGGCGACGGCCCGTTCCATGACGCCGAGCAGCGCCTGGCGACCCTCTCGGTCGGAGCCGTCCTTGCCGCCGGCGTCGTGGCGGATCGTGATCCCGGCCCGGGCGGCCAGCTTCTCGACCGCCTCCACGAAGTCGCAGCCCTCGATGTTGCGCAGGAACGTGATGGCGTCGCCCGACGCGGTGCAGCCGAAGCAGTAGTAGAGGCCCTCTTCGGCGTTGACCGAGAACGACGCCGACTTCTCCGCATGAAACGGGCACAGGCCCTGGTAGCGCCGCCCGACCCGCTTGAGCGGCGTGTACTCCCCGATGACGGCGAGGATGTCGGTCGCGGAGCGTACCTGCGCCACATCCTCGTCCGGAATCGCCATCGTCTGGACGGTACCGCGAGACGGCGTCAGTCGCGGCTGTGGTGGAGCGACCAGTCGGGCAATTGCGGCCCGGCGCTAGGCGCCGGCGTCCTCCGCGACCTCCTCGTCAATTGCGAGCAGCGAGTGGGCGGCCGCGAGTCGTGCGATCGGAACCCGGTACGGAGAGCAGCTGACGTAGTCGAGGCCCGAACGGGCGAAGAAGTCCACCGAGGCCGGGTCGCCCCCGTGCTCGCCACAGACGCCGATCTTGAGGCCGGGGCGAGCTGCCCTCCCGCGCTCGACCGCGATCCGCACCAGCTCGCCCACGCCGGCGGTGTCGAGGTTCTCGAACGGGTTCGCGTCGAGGAGGCCCTTTTCCAGATAGGCGGCCATCATTCTGCCTTCGACGTCGTCCCGGCTGAAGCCGAAGGTCATTTGGGTGAGATCGTTCGTCCCGAAGGAGAAGAAGTCCGCCTCGTCGGCGATCTGGTTCGCGAGCAGCGCAGCGCGGGGCGTCTCGATCATCGTGCCGATGGCGACCTCGATGCGCCCGCCGGCGGCCTCGCTGGGGTGGGCGGCGGCGCCGGCCCGGCCGGCGTCGCGGCCGGCGCTCTCCGCGGCTGCAACCTCCTCCAGTGCCTGGACGACCCAGGATCTGGCGAGTGCCAGCTCCTCGCGTGAGATCGTGAGCGGGATCATGATCTCGACGACCGGATGGCCGCCGGCCCTGACCCGCTCATATGCGGCCTCCATGAGGGCCCGCACCTGCATCGCGTAGAGGCCGGGTTTGAGCACCCCGAGGCGCACGCCGCGCACTCCGAGCATCGGGTTGGCCTCCCGCCAGGCCCTCGCGGCCTCGAGGAGCTTGCCCTCGTCGTCGCTCAGGCCCTCCCGCGCTTGTTTCACGAGCAGCGACTCGACGTCGGGAAGGAACTCGTGCAACGGCGGGTCGAGCAGGCGGACGACGACGGGCAAGCCGTCCATGGCCTCGAGGATGCCGAGGAAGTCCGCCCGCTGCGCCACTCGCAGCTCCTCGAGTGCTCCGGTCTCCTCCTCGGCAGTCGAGGCCAGGATCATCCGCCGGACGATCGGCAGGCGGTCCTCACCGAGGAACATGTGCTCGGTCCGGCACAGCCCGATCCCTTCGGCCCCGAGTCGTCGAGCATTCGCCGAGTCGTCGCCGGTGTCGGCGTTGGCGCGGACGCCGAGGCGGCCAGCGCGAATCTCGTCGCTCCAGCCGAGCAGCGTCGTCAGCTCGGGAGGTGGCTCAGGGGCGATGAGAGGCACGGCTCCGACGACGACGGTGCCCTGGGAGCCGTCGATGGAGATCACTTCGCCCTCTCGGACGACGGTGTCGCCAACCCTGAAGAGCTTGTCTCCCGCGTTGATCCGCACCGTTTCCGCGCCCACCACCGCCGGCTTGCCCCAGCCGCGGGCGACGACGGCCGCGTGACTCACCAGACCGCCGCGCGCGGTCAGGATCCCTTCGGCGGCGAGCATCCCGTGCACGTCCTCAGGCGACGTCTCGTTGCGCACGAGGATGACGTGCTTGCCGCTGGCTGCTGCTGCGGCGGCATCGTCGGCGGTGAAGCACACGCTGCCGACGGCTGCGCCTGGGGAGGCGCCGAGCCCTTTGGTCAGGACCGGGGCGGAGTTCTCCGCAAACTGCGGGTGGAGCACTCCGTCGATGTGATCGGCGCTGACCCTGCGCACCGCCTCTGCATGTGTGAGCCGAATTGCCGGATCGTCGACCATGTCGACCGCCATCCGGAGCGCGGCCCGGCCGGTTCGCTTCCCGACCCGCGTCTGCAACATCCAGAGCTTGCCCTGTTCGATCGTGAACTCCGTGTCGCACATGTCCCGGTAGTGCGCCTCGAGCCGGGCAAAGATCTCCATCAGCTCGGCGTAAATCGAGGGGAACTCGCCTTCGAGCGCCGGCAGCGGTTCGGTGTTGCGTATCCCGGCCACGACGTCCTCGCCTTGGGCGTTCACGAGGAAGTCCCCGTAGGCCCCCTTGGTGCCGGTGGCCGGATCCCGTGTGAAGCCGACGCCCGTGCCTGACTGGTCGTCCCGGTTCCCGAACACCATGGCTTGAACGTTCACCGCCGTGCCGAGGTCGTGCGGGATCCGTTCCCGAACGCGGTAGGCGACGGCTCTCGCCCCGTTCCAGGAGGCGAAGACGGCTTCGATCGCGCCACGAAGCTGGTCCACCGGGTCCTGCGGGAACTGGTTCCCGGTTGCCTGCTCGACGACGCCCTTCAACTCCTCCACGAGCGACTGCAGGGCGGCTGCCGGTAACTCGGCGTCCGAGGCACCGGTGCGCTCCTTCAGGGCCTCGAGCGGCCCGTCGAGTTGGTCGCCCGGGATCCCGAGCACGATGCGGCCGTACATCTGCACGAAGCGCCGATAGGAGTCGAACGCGAAACGCTCGTCACTGGTCTGCTTCGCGAGGCCCTCGACCGACCGGTCGTTGAGGCCAAGATTCAAGACGGTGTCCATCATGCCCGGCATTGAGAACTTCGCCCCGGAGCGAACCGAGACCAGTAGCGGGTCGTCCGGGTCGCCGAGCCGCCGGCCCATGCGCGCCTCGAGCTTCGCGAGATGCTCGCTGATCTCGCCGGCAAGGTTCTCGGGCCATCCCGCGGCCATGTACGCACGGCAGGCGTCGGTCGAGATCGTGAAGCCGTGTGGCACCGGCAGGCCTAGCACCGAGGTCATCTCAGCAAGGTTGGCGCCCTTGCCGCCGAGTAGCTCCTTGAGCTCCATTGGCGGGCGGGGATGCTCGTGGTCAAAGTTGTAGACGTACCCCATGGGGTCCCTCCTGCACTGGTCGTGACGGGTCGAGCCTAAAGGCTGCCCACTACCTGCCTGTCGGGCCGGCGTTGCGGGGTCCGATCAGCTCGGGAGCCGGGCGATCCGAATTTGTGTGTCGGAGACGTCCGATGGCGGCGACCCGGGCACGGCTTGCTGCTCGAGGCGCTAGAGGCGGGCTGCCTCAGATGTCGAGGCGGCCGAGAACGTAGGGCACCAGGTCGTCGACCGGCAGTCGCGTTTGCTCGGTCGAGTCCCGCTCGCGGATCGTCACCTGCTGGTCCTCGAGGCTCTCGAAGTCGACTGTCACGCAGTACGGCGTACCGATCTCGTCCTGGCGTCGATAGCGGCGACCGATCGACTGAGTCTCGTCGAAGTCGCACATCAGGTGGCGCTGCAGCCGGTGCAGGACGTCTCGTGCGAGGGGAGCGAGAGTGTCCTTCTTCGAGAGCGGTAGCACCGCGACCTGATAGGGCGCGATCCGCGGATGCAGGCGAAGCACAGCCCGGCGCTCGCCCCCGATCTCGTCCTCGTCATAGGCAGCGAGCAGGAACGCCATCATCGTCCGCGTGGCGCCCGCCGCCGGCTCGATGACATGGGGGAGGTAGCGCTCGCCCGTCGCCTGGTCGAAGTATTCGAGGGAGGTCCCCGAATGCTCCTGATGGGCGCGCAGGTCGTAGTCGGTCCTGTTGGCGATGCCCTCGAGCTCGCCCCAACCCCACGGGAAGAGGAATTCGATGTCGGTCGTGGCCGAGGAGTAGTGGGAGAGCTCTTCGGCTTCGTGCGGCCGAAGACGCAGCTTCTCGCCCGCGATCCCGAGGCGGTGGTACCACGCCAGGCGCTCGTCGCACCAGTACTCGTGCCACCGCGGGCTGTCCGCCGGCGGGACGAAGAACTCCAGCTCCATCATCTCGAACTCGCGTGTGCGGAAGACGAAGTTGCCGGGGGTGATCTCGTTTCGAAAAGCCCGGCCGATCTGGGCGATCCCGAACGGTGGCTTGCGCCTCGTCGTGGTGAGGTAGTTCGCAAAGTTCACGAACATGCCCTGCGCCGTCTCGGGCCGGAGGTAGGCGACCGAGGCGTCCTCTTCGACCGGTCCGACGAAGGTCTTGAACATGAGGTTGAAGGGACGAGCTTCTGTCAGGTCCTTCGAGCCGCACTTGGGGCAGGCGCCCTCGATCTGGTCGGCGCGCGAGCGCTCCTTGCAGTTGCGGCAGTCGACCAGCGGGTCGGTGAACGTCGCCAGGTGGCCCGATGCCTCCCAGACCTTGGGGTTCGTGAGGATCGCGGCGTCGATCGGCACGACGTCGTCGCGCTCTTGGATCATCGCCCGCCACCACGCTTCGCGGACGTTGCGGAGCATGAGCGCGCCGAGGGGGCCGTAGTCGTACGTCGAACGGATCCCGCCGTAGATCTCGGCCGAGGGGAAGACGAATCCCCGCCGCTTGCAAAGGTTGACGACGGCGTCGAACAACCCGGGATCGGGCGTGGGCTCGGGAGGCGTCGTCATTGGGGCAGGTTAGCCGCCGGCCGGCGGGCGGCTGCGCCGGCGGCCAGGTCCGGGCCGGCCGGTCCCTCCTCACCTTTGGGTGGGGTTATGGGTGCTATTTCCCCACAGTCCCGCCCAAGTGGCCAGCGCCGGCGGGAGGCGCCGCCCGCGGGCGGCCCCGCCCCCCGGGCGGTCGGCGACCCCGATTGCGCCGGCGGGGCCTTCCAAGGCTATGGCGGCGACACGACGGCCAGGACTCGATGCAGCGCCCGGCACGAGGGCTTCGGATCGTGCCGGAGCTCGAAGAGCGTCGTTTGAAGGACGTGCCAGCCAGCGTCCGTCAGCAGGTTTGTCCGTTGACGATCGGAGATAAACCGCTCCGGCCCATCGTGGTATCGGAATCCGTCGACTTCTAGCGCGACACGTCGATCGACCCAAGCAAAGTCCAGACGAAACGTAGCCCCAACCCTCGACGACCTCCGTGACCTGGACCAGAGGCGCCGGCAAACCTTGGGCAGACAGCACTCGGAGCACCTCAGCCTCTGCTGGGCTCTCGAGCGGGTTCGCGAGCCAGGGTGTCAGGGCCAGCTCGAGGTCGGTGGAGCCGCCACGCTTGCGGCTTCTATTGCGATTTATCGCGGCGCTGACGAGATTCGGGGTGCTGAGCCGGCGGGTGAGCACGTCGTCGAGGGCGTTTCGCAACGCGAGATCGCTCACGGTTCCTGCGACGTCCATCAGTGTTCGTCCGACGTTGGTGACGGGCAATCGACCGATCTTGACGCGATCGGTCCGATGAAGAAATCGAGTCCGATGGACTCGGACTCCGCGCAGCGTCAGCTCCCTATCGTGAGGAATCGTCACGTCAAGGACGCCGTGGTCGTCGAGGGCGAGGCTCAACCGGAGCGCTCTCGCTGCTGAGCCATGCGAGAGCACGGTCAGTGGCGGTCCGGCGAGGCACGCCGCGATCGCGTCTCGCTCCCAGACCGCAGGGGCCATTCTCAGAGCGAAGACACCACGGTGCAAGCGGACGAAGTCTCGGCGTTTCAGGCATTGCCGTAGCCAGTCGTTTGATAGGCCAACAGCCGACAGTTGTTCGTAGGAGAAAACGCCGAACTGGCGCTGACTGAATTGAGCTAGGCCATGGAGCTCGGGCGACCGATGCGCGATTCGGCGAGCGGGGACCGAAGGCTCACGTCCTGGTTTCGCCATGCCGACCAGACTTGCCGGGCGGCTACCAGCCGGCCTACCGAAGTGCTCCGTTCTTACGACGCAAGCGGTGCAATCCCGGGCTCGGACTCAGGAACCGGCCGGCCGCCGGCCGGTTCGCCCTCCACAGGACCGGAGTAGTACGCGCCGGCGTCCTCGCGCCGTGCGTCGGCAGGCTCGGCGCCGCTCCCGCCGGCGTCCTCGCGCCGCACTTCGGCAGGCTCCGCGTCGCTTCCGCCGGCGTCCTCGAGCACTTCGGCAGGCTCGGCGTCGCTTCCGCCGGCGTCCTCGAGCACTTCGGCAGGCTCGGTCCCGCGGCCCTCCGGCCGGCTGCGCCAGCCGGGCGTCGTGATCTCGGCCGACCGATGTGCCGAGCGCACCCTCCGATCCAGGTGGTACTCGGTCGCGACCAGGGCCAACCGCTCCGACTCTGCCGTTGCCCGACTCGGTGGCTCCTCGAGCGCTCCGCGAAGCCCACCGCCGAGCATGCGCCGGACCAGGCTCAAGGTTTCCTCGCTGACGGCCTGACCCCTCCGGCAGGAGCGGCAGAGGAACCCACCCTCGCCGGCGTCGAAGGCGACCAGCTCGCCCTCCGCGCCGCATCTGGCGCACCGGTCGACGGAGGGGCCGACCCCTTCCAGTGCGAGGAGCTTCCAGAGGAACCCACTGAGCAGCGCGGGAGCTGGTCGCTCCTCGAGGGTCCGCAATGCCCCGAGCAGCATTCGAAACAGCTCCGGCATGGGCTGCCTCTCGAGCGCGACGTGGTCGACGACCTCGAGCATCGTCTGCGCGACGGGTACCCGGTCGAGATCCCCACGGATGGCTTTGAAATGCTCGATGGCTTCGACCTGGTTGACGACGTCCAGCTCGCGGCCGCGCCAGCACATCATGGTCACGTGAGTCAGAGGCTCGAGACGCCCGCTCAGCCGGCTCTTGGCCTTCCTGATTCCCTTGGCGACAGCACGGACTTTGCCGTGCTCGGGCGTTGCGAGGGTGATGATCCGGTCGGCTTCTCCGAGCCGCATCGTCCGGAGCACAACGCCTTCGTCGCGGTAAGTGGCCACTTCGAGATCAGCCCTTCATCCGCGTTCCGAGCGCGATCAGACCCAGCCCGACGACGATCACGACCAGTAAGGTGACCGCCTGCTCGTCACCGAGCAGGGCCAGTGCCAGGACAGCAAGCACCGCGATCCCGCCGAGGATGATCCCCAAGATCATGCCGATGTGGTCGCGGATGCGAAATGGTTCGCGTGGCTCGTCGCTCACCGCTCCAGCCCCCCGTAGCGCCGCTCGCGCTGCTGGTACTCCGCGATTGCGTCGCACAGATCTCGGCGCCGGAAGTCGGGCCAGTAGAGGTCGCTGAAGACGAGCTCGGAATAGGCGAGCTCCCAGAGCAGGAAGTTGGACATGCGGAACTCGCCCGAAGTCCGGATCACGACATCGGGGTCGGGCATGTCGGGCCAGTACAGGCGCGAGCGCAGGGCCTTTTCGTCGATCTTCTCCGGGCGTACGCCGTCGGCGACGAGCTTGCGCACGGCGTCGATGATCTCCGCCCGGCCGCCGTAGTTGAAGCAGATCGTCAGCGTCAGCCGCCGGTTCGCTGCGGTGAGCTCGTTCGATTCGTCCATGTGCCGGATGAGCCGGCGTGGGACTCGCCAATCCCGTCGCCCCGAGAAGCGGATGCGCACACCCTTGGTGTTCAGGTCGTCTCGGTGCCGCGAGAGAATCCCCTCGTTGAAGCGCATGAGATAGCGAACCTCGTCCGGGGGCCGTCGCCAATTCTCGGTCGAGAAGGCGAACATCGTCAGCCAGCCGACGCCGACCTCGAGCGCTCCCTCGACGGTGTCGAACATCGCCTCCTCGCCTGCGGCGTGACCTTCGGTGCGTGGCAACCCGCGTTGGCGCGCCCAGCGACCGTTGCCGTCCATCACGATGGCCACGTGCCGGGGGATGCGAGTGGGATCGAGGTCCACGGCGGCCATATTGTCGAAGTTACTCCCGGTTGTCGCGGCCGTTCCGCCGCAGCTCGCGGGCGAGCCATCCCTCGATACGGGCCCGGGCCTCATCTTCGCGGCCGGCGGCTACGACCGAGACGAGGTCCTCGTTCAGGAGGGAGCCCCAGTCAACACCCTCGGTGGAGTGCCCTCCTTCTATGAGCGTGCGCCGAGCTTCCCCGACGAGTACAGCGACCTGGGAGAACTCGGGTCCCACGACCTCACCGATCCGGTCACGCAGCCAGCCGGCGAGGAAGGGGCTTACGCCAGCCGTCGATACGGCGACTGTCACCGGCCCCCGACGCAGCACGGCAGGAACGAAGAAACGGCACGCCTCCACGTCATCAGCCCCGTTCACCAGCACGCCGATGAACTCGGCGTCCTGATAGACCGCCCGGTCGACTGCCGCGACACCGGTGGCGGCGATCACGAGCCGGAACGGCGCGGCATCCCCGGGCTCGTACGCGCGACGGATCAGCCGGACAGAGGCTTCTTCCATCGCCGGGCAGATCTCCGGTGCGATGACGGACACCCGCGCGCCACACGCGAGGAGCGACGCCGCTTTGCGAGCCGCGACGGGACCTGCCCCGACAACGAGGCAGGGTAGGTCCTCGAGCCGGAGCGCGATCGGGTAGAGGGGTGCTGAGATCGTCATGTCGCCGGGCAGCGGGAGGGCTGGCTCCGTCTATTCCCTGAAAAGATGATCGGAATAGTCAGATATAATAGTCGGTTACATGTCGTGGACTGCCGCCAACCTCGGTGGCGCGGAACCGAGGGGGCTCGCGAGGACATGAACCGCCGGCCGTACCAGGGGAGGCAATAAGTTGGAGAGCGCACATGAGGACGTTGCACTGATGGAACAACCGCGAAGCGCCGAACTGGGACCGGAGGACCGGGGCCCGTCGGAGGAGCTGCTGGCGGAGATCGACGAGGCCTCAGCTCGTCTCGACGACGCGGACCCGGCGCAGATCATCAAGTGGGCCGTGGACCGGTTCCCAGGCGAGGTCGCAGTCGCGGCCTCGTTCCAGGATGCCGCCCTGCTCGACCTCGCGGTCGGCGTCGACCCTCGGATCGAGGTCATCTTCCTCGACACCGGATTTCACTTTCCTGAGACGCTCGCCTACGTCGAGCGCCTGCGGCGCGATTATGACCTCAACCTCCTCGTCACGCACCCCCAGGTGGGACTCGACGAATTCCCGTGCGGTTCCAGCCGTTGCTGTGAGCTTCGCAAAGTCGCTCCCCTTGCCGAAGCGCTTCGCGGGCGGAGTGCTTGGATCACCGGCCTCAAGCGTGTCGACACCCCCGAGCGCGCCGAGGCGCCGGTGATCGCTTGGGACCCAGGTCGCAACATGGTGAAGGTGAACCCGGTTGCCGCCTGGGACGACGACGACCTGGACGCCTATGTCGAGGCCCACGACCTGCCCCGTCACCCGCTCAACTACGTCGGGTACGTGTCGATCGGATGCGCACCGACAACGGTGCCCGTGGCTGAAGGCCACCACCCCCGCGAGGGCCGTTGGGCCGGAAGCGGGAAAACCGAGTGCGGGCTGCACCTGTGAGCGCCCGCGGCGGCCGACGCGCCCGGCGACGGGGGCAGCCGATCCGGTTCTCGCCGACTCGCTGACCACCCCGACTCCTCACGCACTCGCTGATCTCCGATGGAGTTCGTTCGCCCCTACCGTGCCGGCGCGCAGCTGAACCAGGTCGAGCGCTGGAAGCTCGAACGCCACCCCTTCGAGGTGGCTGCTGCCATCCGGGACCGGTACGCGCACGAAGGCCCTGATTCGATCGCCGAAGTGCCCGGCGAGATGGAGCGCCTGAAGTGGGTGGGGCTCTACCCGCAGCGTCACGGTGGCGACGCCTTCATGCTGCGGGTGAAGGTGCCCGGAGGCCGCATGACCTCGGCCCAGGCGCGCCGGATCGGGGAGGTGGTCGATGCCTCCGCCCGCGGGCCGGAGGACCATCCGGTCTGGGGCGACCGGTACTGCGACCTGACGACCCGCCAGGACGTGCAGCTGCATTGGGTCCGGATCGGCGACGTGCCGCGCATCTGGGAGCTGCTGGAAGAGGTGGGAATCACGACGGTGCAGGCATGCGGCGACTCCGCCCGCAACGTCCTCGGCTGTCCCGTCGCCGGCGTCGACGCCGCGGAGGTGTTCGACGCGTCGTCGATCGTCCGAGAGATCTCGGACTTCTTCACCGGGAACCGGGAGTACGCAAACCTGCCGCGGAAGTTCAAGCTCAGCGTCACGGGTTGTCGCGAGGATTGCGCTCAGGCGGAGATCAACGACGTCGGTCTGTGGCCGGCACGACTCGACGACGGAGCGGTGGGCTTCAACCTGCTGGTGGGTGGGGGCTTGTCCGACGGGCCGCGGATGGCGAGCGACATCGACGTCTTCGTCGCGCCCGATCAGGCCGTCGAGCTCTCGCGGGCGATCGCACAGGTCTTCGGAGAGTTGGGCAACCGGGAGAACCGGGGCACGGCGCGGATGCGCTACCTGGTGCAGGAGCTCGGCCCGGAGGGGTTTCGTGCCGAGCTCTCACAGCGCACGGCGTTCGAGCTGCGGCCCGCCGGCGAGGAGCTGACGCGGCGCTACCGCGGTGACCATGTCGGCGTACACCCCCAAAAGCAGCAAGCCCTCTCCTACGTCGGGTGCTCGGTCACCGTCGGCCGTCTCGCTGGAACCGACCTCGTCGAGGCCGCCCGTCTGGCCGAGGTCTACGGCGACGGAGAGGTCCGGCTCGCGACCGACCAGAACTTCGTGCTCACCGGCGTGCGTGACGATCGGCTGGAGCCGCTTCTCGGCGAGGAGCTGCTGCAGCGCCATTCGCCGTTTCCGGCTCCTTTCGAGCGAGGGGTGGTCGCCTGCACGGGGAGCGAGTTCTGTCGGTTCGCGATCGTGGAGACCAAGACCCGGGCCGTCGAGTGGGCGAGGGCGATGGACCGTCGCCACGCGAACGACTTCGGCGGACCGGCCGGGGTGCGCGGGCGCGCAGCCGATGCGATCGTGAGGATGCACTTCTCCGGCTGCCCGGCCTCGTGTGCTCAGCCGCAAGTCGCCGACATCGGTTTCCGTGGTGAGACGGCGCATGTGGGCGACGAGATCGTCGAGGCAGTGGACATCGGCCTCGGCGGCAATCTCGGGGCCGACGCGGCGTTCGGGGACTGGGTGGAGGGAGCGATGCCGGTCGGGCGGGTCGTCGATTCGCTCGGCCGACTCGTCGACCGCTACCTCGTCGAGCGTCACCCCGACGAGCGCTTCCACGAGTGGGCTCGCCGCTCGCCGGCAGCCGCGCTCCAGGCGACTTTGCGTCAGGAGGAGTTGCAGCCGTGACCGTCTCACCGCCCAGCCCACCGGCAATCCGCGGCCGCGCCCGCGAGGGCGAGGCGAGGCTGCCGTCCGCTTTTCGCCTCCGCACAGAGATGAACGGCATCTCCGAAGCGCCGGGGAAGGTCTGGTTCTGGGAGCTGGCCGCCGCCGTCATCGACGCAGATCGCTGCGTTCAGTGCGGGGCGTGCGTGGCCGCCTGCCCGACCGACTCGATCGGCCTCGGCGACGACGACCTGCCCCGACTCGTCAAGATGTGCACGGGATGCTCGCTCTGCTGGGACTTCTGTCCCAGGGGCGGTCTGCGCTACGAATCGACGTGGCTGAAGGGCGAGCAGCCGACGGACTGGCGGATCACCGGGGCCGACCCGGCGCCCGGTCTCGGTCTCGTGCTCGAGAAGGTCGCGGCGAGAGTGCGCCGGCCGGGTGAGCTCGAGGCCGTCGGCGCCCAGGACGGGGGTGTCGTCTCGGCGATCTTGCTCGCCGGCCTCGCCGCCGGCGAGATCGACGGCGCGGTCGTCGCCTGCGAGGACCCCGGCAATCCGTGGAAGGGAATCCCGATGGTGGCGACCTCGCCCGAGGAGATCCGCAGCGCGGCGGGGAGCTTCTACAACCAGACGATGGCCCTCGCATCCCTCGATCTCGCCGCGGCGGGGTTGGGCAGCGAGGCTCGAGTGGCCGTGGTCGGCACGCCCTGTGAGATCCAAGGCATCCGGGCGCTTCAAGCCCGCCAGTGGCGCCGCGGCAGTTCGAGGGTCGACGCAGTCGTCCTCACGATCGCGCTGTTGTGCACCAAGAGCTTCGACTACCGCAAGCTGCTGTTGAAGGAGCTGCGGGACGAACGGGGTGTCGATCTCGCCCGGATGGCAAGGCTCGACGTCATCCACGGCCGCCTCATCGCCGAGGATCATGCCGGCGCGACGATGGTCGACGAACCGATCAAGGACTTCCACGGCGCGGCATTGAAGGGCTGTGACGAGTGCGCCGACTTCCTCGGGAGGGCCGCCGACCTCTCCATCGGCAGCGTCGGCAGCGACGCCGGCTATTCGAGCGTCCTGATCCGCACCGAAGCCGGGCGCCGGGCGTTCGACTTGGCCGTCCCCGGTCTCGAGGTCGGCGAGCTGACCCAACCGGGGGCACTCGAGCGGCTGGACCGTCTCGACAAGAAGGTCGCGGGATCCGCATTGCAGCGTGAGCTCGATCCCGAGGGTCCTCTCTTCGTCGACTTCACCGAACACGTCACGTTCTACGGCGGGACGGACCGAGCCCCGGTCTGGAGGTAGCGATGAACGTGGTGATCGACGAGCCTGTCGAACTGCGCGATCGCATGCGATCTCTCGCGGCCGTCGCACCGGATCAAGTTCGCGCCCAACTCGTCCGGGAGGTGGCGATCATCGCCGCCGAGGCGGTTCCGTCCGCGCTCACGCCGGGAGCGGCCGGGATCGACCTCGAAGCCGTATGCGGGAGCTACCAGCGTGAGCTGTGGCTCTGGCTCGTCGGTGAGCGCACGTGGGCGCAATGTGTGAGCGGCCTCGGGGGTCGCTTACTGCGGCGGTCGACCGCCACTCAGGCCGGCTGACCCTTATTCGAGCGGGCCGATCTCGGCCTCTACCGCGGCGACGAGAGCGCCGGAGCGCACGAGTGCGATCGTGGCGTCGACGTCCGGCTTGAGCGCACGGTCCTGGACCAGGGTCGGCACGACCCGGCGCAGCGATGCGATCGCCGCCCGCCCCGCTCGTCCCGCGACGACCGGGGCTCGCAGCTCACAGGCTTGGGCCGCAGCGAGCACCTCCATCGCGATCGCCGCCTCGGCGTTGCGGAGGCACTCGCGAGCGTGGCGGGCGGCGATCATGCCCATGCTGACGTGGTCCTCCTGCCCGGCCGAGGACGTGATCGAGTCGACGGAGGCCGGGTGCGCCAGGCTCTTCATTTCCGAGACGAGCGATGCGGCGGTGTACTGGCACACCATGAACCCCGAGTTGACGCCGGCGTCGCCGACGAGGAACGGCGGCAGTCCGTTCGAGGTCTTCGGGTCGAGGAGCCGGTAGAGCCGGCGTTCCGAGATCGAAGCGAGCCCGACGGTCGCCGCAGCGAGGGCGTCGCAGGCCAACGCGACGGGTTGGCCGTGGAAGTTCCCTCCGGACAGGATCTCGCCCGTCGCGGGTAGGACGACAGGATTGTCCGAGATCGAGGCCAGTTCGATCTCGAGGGTCTCGGAGGTGTGGCGGACGACGTCTCGAAACGCACCGTGGACCTGCGGCGCGCACCGGATCGAATAGGCGTCTTGCACGATGTGGTCACTCTCGCGGTGCGATGAGAGCAGCTCGCTGCCGGACAGGAGCCGCATCAGATTCCGGGCTGAGGCCATTTGTCCCGGGTGCGGGCGGAGCCCCACGACCCTCGGGTCGAACGCACGGTCCGTTCCGAAGATGGCTTCGATCGTGAGTGCAGCCGAGATGTCGGCTACCTTGGCGAGCTGAGCCGCTCTCCAGGCCGCAAGGACCCCGATGGCAGTCATGCCTTGGGTGCCGTTGATCAGCGCGAGACCTTCCTTGGCCTCGAGCACGAGGGGCGCGAGTCCGCAGCGACCCAGAGCGTCGATAGCCGACAGTCGCTCGCCCTCGAGCCGGACGTCGCCCTCTCCGATCACGGGCAGGGCGAGATGAGCGAGCGGCGCGAGATCGCCGGAGGCGCCGAGCGAGCCTTGTTCGGGCACGACCGGCAGCAGATCCAGTTCGAGCATCTCCACGAACCGCAGCACGACCTCACGTCGCACTCCGGAGTGCCCGAGCGCCAGCACGTGGGCCCGGAGCGCCAGCATCGCCCGGACCTCTTCCGGCGATAAGTCGGCGCCGACGGCCACCGCATGCGAGCGGAGGAGCCCGTGCTGGAGAGCCCGGGAATGCTCAGGCGTGAGCCGCACATCGGCCAAGCTCCCGAACCCGGTCGTCACGCCGTAGACGACCAATCCGGCCTCGAGAGCCGCGACCACGACCTGCCGGGCGGCGTCGACTCTTCGGAGCACCTCGTCACTCAGCACGGCGGGAGCGCCGTGGGCGATGGCGATGACTCCTTCGATCAGGAGCGGACCGCCAAGTTCGACCGGCGTAACGTTTGCCACCGGCCGAGTATTGCATCGGGCGGTTCGCCCAGCCCCGCTTCAGCTGAAGAGCTAGGCCCGATAGCCTCCGGCGAATGGCCCGCAGGGCTCGAGGCCCGAGGAGATGCCCGTGAAGCTCACCAAGCGTCAGGTCGCCGACGCCGGCGCCATCGTGCGGGACTGGATCGGCTACCGCGCGGTGATGAACGAGGTGCCCGGCGTTTCGTTCGGCATCTCCTACGACGGCGAGGCCGTGCTCCTCGGCAGCTGGGGTTGCGCCGATCTCGGCACCAAACGGCCGGCCGAACCGGACACCGGCTACCGCGTGGCTTCGATCACCAAGACGGTCACGGCCACCCTCGCCCTGCAGCTGGTCGAGCGGGGCAAGCTGCGCCTCGACGAGCCCATCACGCGCTACCTCGCTTGGCTCAAGCCCTCGCTCGGCCGATCCGGCGTGACGGTGCGCCACCTGCTCACCCACAGCAGCGGCCTGATCAGGGACGGCTCGTGCGAGTGGGGTGACCAGGAGTTCCTGGACCGTGATGCGCTTCGCCGCGACGTGTCGGCACAGGCGAGCGTGGCGGAACCGTCGGTCGGATTCAACTACTCCAACGTCGCGTACGCACTGCTCGGCGAGATCGTCGAGGAGCTCTCGGGCCGCTCCTTCGGATCGGCGGTCAACCGCGGCGTCGTTCGCCCGCTCGGGCTCGTCGCGACCGGGACGCGGTTGACGCCGCGGCTCCGCTCGAGTCTGGCGACGGGCTATCACCACCGGCGGCCGGGCGAGCCGTACCGGGCGGCTCCGGTGAGCGAGGCCCGAGCCTTCGAGCCGGCCGCGGGGCTGATCTCGAACGTCCCCGATCTCCTCGAGTACCAGCAGGCGCATTTCCCGGGCGACGCCCGCCTGCTCGGCGAGCTCAGCAAGCGTGAGATGCAGCGCGTGCAGTGGCAACGGGGCGAGGAACCGCACCACGGCTACGGCTGGATGATCTGGGGCGTCGACGGCATCACGGTTCGGGGACATGCCGGCGGCTATCCGGGCTTTGTGACGCGGATCGGCTTCGCCCCGGACCTCCGTGTCGCCGCAGCCGTCCTGACGAACACGATCGGGCCCCTCGCCGAGCTCGGATTGAACGCGATCTTCCACACGGTCGGACGCGTCAATGCGCTCTGGGACGACGCCGGCGCCCCTCCGCACGGCCATTCGCGAACCTCGCTGGGTCGCTTCGCGGGGCAGTACCGAAACGACTTCGGCGAGCAGCTGGTCGTCCGAGTGAACCAGTCCCTTTACCTTGCAAACCCGGACGACGACCGGCCGATGAGGCTGGCCGCCCGCCTCTCGCCGCTCGACGACGGAACACGGTTCGTGATCTGTGACAACGAGGACTACGGCCAGCGCGGCGGTGAGATTTCGTTTGATCTCGGGCCCGCCGGGCAGGCAACGGTCCTGCACTACGGCGCGCAGGCGATGCCTTGCGTCGAGGTCTGACGACTGCCCGCCGACTCGGCGGGGAGAGACGGGCGCGCCCCGGGAGTGGGTGCTGCAACACCTCTGTCGTACCATCCGGCCGTGCTCGCGAGTGTGCAGATCGTTCGCCACGGGAAGGAGTCCCGGCGCGCCCTCGAGGCCTGCCTCGCCGATCATCAACAGGGCGACCCTCTTGCACCGGTGACGATCGTCGTTCGTTCCGCGCTCGCCGGCCTCGATCTGAGGCGTCGGCTGGCGTCCACGTCGGGCCTGGTCAACGTGAGTTGCTCCGTGTTTTCCCGGCTCGCGGAGATCATCGGCGCCCCAGAGCTCACCACGGCCGAGATGAGCGCCGCCTTCCCCAAGCCGCTCACGATGTCTGCCCTTGGCGCCGCGCTGCGAGCGGCGCTCGACGAGGAGCCCGGCATTCTCGCCCTGGTCGCCAACCACCCGTCGACCGAGGCCGCCCTCGCCGCCACCTATCGGGACCTCCGCCAGTCGGATTCTCAGCAACTGGCGCGACTTCGAGCTTGCGGCGCACGGGCGGCCGATGTCGTACGCCTCGCGGGCCGCGCCCGTCAGCTCCTGGCGCCGAGCTGGTACGACGTCGACGACGTCGCAGATATTGCGGCGGACGCGCTCCGCGCAGGCCGAGGGTCGCTCGAGGACATCGGACCCGTCGTCCTCCATCAACCAGACGTGTTGCGACCGAGCGAGATCCGGCTCCTGGTCGCCCTTTCGGGCAGGACGCCGGTTCGGGTCATCCTGGGCGCGGCCGGCGACGAGCGCGAAGACGGTGCGACCCGTGCGCAGGCGGAGCTGCTGGGTGACTGCCTCGGGTGCGTGCCCGTTGACCTGCCGCGCGCGGATGTCGGAGCCGACGCCGGCGGGCTCGAAGAGACACCCAGCGCACTCCGGCTGGCAGCGTCGTTCGCCGTGACCGAGGTCGTGCACGCGCCCGACCCCGAAGCCGAGGTGCGCGAGGCGATCAGGCGAGTCCTTGCGCACGCCGAGGCGGGACGCTCATTCGGCCGCTGCGCGATCGCCCACCCCGGCTCGCGTCGCTACGGCCGCCTCTTGGCCGAACAGCTCGAGGCCAGCGGCGTTGCCTGGAACGGCCCGGATCCCGACACGCTGGCCGAGGCTCCCGAGGCGCGAGTGCTGTCGGGGCTGGTGGATCTCGCGCAGCCGCAGCTCGAGCTCGAGCGGTCCGCCGTCATCTCCTGGCTCGGCCGAGGCCCGGTTCTCACTCGAGGAGGAGTGGCCGCTCCGCTCGGAGCCTGGGACCGGAGCTCGCGAGACGCGGGCGTGGTCTCGGGGGTCGCCGAGTGGCGTAGCCGGCTTGCCGCGCATGAGCGACGCTGCGCGAAGGATCGGCCGGACGAGGCCGCGCTGGCGGCCGGCCTGCGGGAGTTCGTGGACCGACTGACGGAGGTGTGCAACGAGCTCGGGCGCTGCACATCTTGGGATAACTTCGCTCTCTGGGCAGAGGCCGCCCTCAAGGAGTACCTCGCAGCGCCGGAGGACGGGGTGAACCCTCACGTCGCTCTCGCGCTCGAGGAGCTCTCGGCCCTCGAGGCTCTCGAGCCGCTCGCAAGTCTTCCGGCCACGATCCGCCACGACCGGATGGCGCGCTCGCTCGCGACCGCGTTCGATCGTCCGGCGCCGCGCATCGGCCGCTACGGACACGGTGTCGTCGTGGCGCCGATCGGTGCCCTCGTCGGGCTCGAGACCGAGTTGCTCGTCGTCGTCGGAGCGGTCGAAGGTGAGCTCCCGGGGAGGACGAGCGACGACCCGCTCCTTCCCGTGCGCGAGCGGACCCGGGCCGGAGCAGCTCACCTCGTCCGCGAGCGGGCGGACGTGCGCGCCCGCCGGCAGCTCGTGGCGCTCCTCTGCGGAGCGGATCGGTCGGTAGTCACGACCGCTCGCGTGGACACCCGGGAGGGCAGGCCGTTCATCGCTTCGCGCTGGCTCGACGGCGACCTCGCCTCCGGAGCCGTCGACACGAACATCGGCTCGTTCGCGGGCGCTCTTCACCGGGTCTCGAGTGGGAGCGTCCCTGCCTGCGACGCGCTCGACTACGAGCTTGCGAGCGTGCAGGCCTGGCGGGACGCCGGCCACTCCGGCGACAGCCACTTTCTGGCCGACTTGGTGCCCCAGTTCGCCGCCGCGCTCGGTGTCGGGCGAGCGAGGGCGGGGGAGTCCCTCAATCGCTTCAACGGGAGTGCCGCGCCGGGCATCTCGACGAACGAGCTGGGGGAGGGACCTTCGGACAGGCTCTTGTCGGCCACAACGCTCGAGGTTTACGCCGCCTGCCCCTTCCAGGGATTCCTCCGTCACCAGCTGCGGCTGCGGGACTTCGACGCGCCGGAGCGCCGAACCACGATCGAGCCGATGGACCGGGGCTCGCTCGTGCACGAGGTGCTCGAGCGACTTGTCGCCGAGTTGCTCGAGACAGGTCGCGCGTGGTCGGGCTGGACGCCGGAGGATCACCTCCGGCTGGCGGAACTGGCAGCCGAGGCGTTCGACGCCTATGAGCGACGCGGCCTGGTCGGCAAAGCGCTGCTGTGGGAGCTCGAGAAGAGCCAGATCCTCCTCGACCTCGACCGCTTCCTCGACACCGACGACCGACGTTGCAGATCAGCCAACCGGGCGCCGATGGCGGCCGAGTTCTGCTTCGGCGACGAGAACGTACCGCCCCTCGAGGTTGTCGCCGCCGGCCGCAACGTTCGATTCAGAGGAAAGATCGACCGTGTCGACCGGGGCGGAGACGGGTCGCTGACCGTCGTGGACTACAAGACCGGCAGCTCTGCCTCCTTTGCCATCCTCGAGTCCGACCCGGTCGGCCACGGTGAACGTCTTCAGCTCGCGATCTATGGTCTCGCGGCACAAGCCGGGCTTGGAGGCGGCGGAACAGCGGCTGTCGAGGGGGGGAGGGTCGCTGGAGGCGGCGAGGGCGATCTGGTCGCGGAATACCGCTTCTTGTCGTCGAACCCGGACAAGGAGTCGATCGGCATCGTTCTCGACGGCGCCGCCCGCAGCCGGCTCGGCAACGCGCTCGACACCCTGGTGGGCATCATCGACGATGGCGCCTTCCCCGCCCGCCCGGGCGTTCCCGATCGCACGAGCTACAAGAACTGCCAGAGGTGCGACTTCGACTCGCTCTGCGCCGCCGACCGCGACCGGGCCTGGCAGCGCGTCCGCTCCGATCTGCGGCTGAGCGATTACGTCGCGCTCGTCGAGCCTGCTGATCCGGACGCCGACGCCGAGCTCGAGCTGAAGGTGGGGTCCGATGCTCTTTGACCTGTCGGAGCTCGAGGGCCCAGGGTCGAGCGGGGCCCGAGCGTTGGGGGACGAAGATGCCCGCCGGGCGATCTCCGACGATCTCGCATCGACTCTCTTCGTGGAGGCGGGCGCCGGCTCGGGCAAGACCTCGGCGATGGTCGATCGCATCGTCCGGCTGATCCGGCGCGGAGAAGCGGAGCTGCGTGAGATCGCTGCGGTCACCTTCACGGAGGCCGCCGCCTCCGAGCTTCGTGTCCGGGTGCGACGACGGCTCGAGAGCTCCGCTGCATCGGACGGCTCCGCGTCGGCGGCAGCTGCTGCGCTCGCCCAAATCGACGAAGCAGCCATCGGGACGATCCACGGTTTCTGCCAGCGGTTGTTGGCCGAGCACCCGCTCGAGGCCGAGCTGCCCCCGGGGTTCGTCGTGCTCGACGAGGTCCGCGCGAGCATTGCCTGGCGCACGCGCTGGACGACCACTCTCGACCTCCTCGTCGGGGAGGAGGGGACCCGCCAGCTTGTCGCGGCGGCCTGGGTCCTCGGTATGGACCATCGTCACCTGGAGGCGATCGCGCGGCTCCTCGACGAGCAGTGGGACCGGTGCGACCCGACGCCTAGGGACTCGGCTCGCCTGCTGGCTACCATCCGGGACACCGTCGACCGGGCCGCTGCCGAGGTGAGCGCAAGTCTTGGGGCGGCAATCAGGTGCCGCGAGTTGTGCCGCGAGCCGTCCGACGGCCTGCTCGCACGTTTCGACGCCTTCGACGCCTACCGGTCTCAGCTCGGCCGCGCCGGCAGCTGGATCGACCGTCTGCGACTGCTGCGTGCCGGACCCCGCCGCAGCTTGCGGGTCGGGGTGGTCGGGAGGCAAGTCAACTGGTCGGGCTCGAGCGTCCTCGAGGTTCGATCGTCGCTCGCCGAGGCCGAAGAGGCGCGCGCTTCGGCCGTGGCGGTTGCGTGCGACTCGGCGCTGGGCGGGCTCGTGTCGCGCCTGGAGAGCCTGGCCGTCGAGGGAGCCAAATGGCGCCGTGCGGCCGGCGAGCTCAGCTTCCACGACCTGCTGGTACTCGCCCGCAATGTCGTCGCCAACGACGCCGTGGTCCGATCGGAGCTCCGGCGCCGTTACCGGTTCCTGCTCGTCGACGAGTTTCAGGACACCGACCCGCTCCAGTTCGAACTGGTCGAGCTGTTGGCGAGAACCCCATTGGAAGCCGGCGTCACCGGTGCCCTCCAAGCCGGTGACGCCTCAGACGTGCCCGGGCTGGAGCCCGGTCGCCTCTTCCTCGTGGGTGATCCCAAGCAGGCGATCTACCGATTTCGGGGCGCCGATCTCCGCGTTTACGAGGCGGCTCGGCAACGGCTCGGCGCTGTGCCCGTCGCGCTGACGACCAGCTTTCGCGCCGTGCCGGGGATCATCGACTTCGTGAACGCCACCTTCGCCGAGTTGATGGGCGAGAGATTCATGCCACTGCAGGTCAATCGCGACTCCCTCCGAGGGGCTGTACCGGTCCGGATCGTCGGTGGTGCGCTGGGCAAGACGTTGGCCGATGAGCGCCGGCGCACCGAAGGCGAGGCGGTGGCGGCGGCGATCCTGGCGGCGACCGGTGAACCGGGCTGGATCGTCGCCGACGCGTCAGGGGACGGCTCGCTCCGCCGGGCTCGCCTCGCCGACGTCGCGGTCCTCCTTCCGAGCCGAACCGGGCTCGCCATCCTCGAGGATGCGCTCGACGAGCGGCAGATCCCCTATCGGGTCGAGAGCGTCACGCTCGTCTACGGCTCCCAGGAGGTTCGCGATCTGCTCGCACTCGCCCGAGCCATCGACGAGCCCGGCAACGAGACCGCTCTGACGGCAACCTTGCGCTCGTCTGCATTCGCGTGCGGCGACGACGACCTGCTCGCGTTCCGCAGCCGGGGCGGCTCCTTCAGTTTGGCCGCCCCGATCCCCGAGGCCCTCGATCGGTCTCCGGTCTCACAGGCGATGCGAGAGCTGGGAAGGCTCCGGGCGATGCGCCACGCTCTCGGACCGGTCGGAGTGCTCCTCCGCTCGGTCACTGACCGCCGGATGTTGCAGATCGCCGGGACCGGCCCGCGGGCGCGAGAGTCCTGGCGAAGATTGCGTTTCGTGCTGGAGCAGGCGAGGGCTTTCGTCGAGGCGGGAGGGGGAGGTCTCTCCGAGTTTGCCGATTGGGTTGACGAGCAGGTGACCGGCAATCTGCGGGCGATCGAGTCGACGGTTCCCGACGACGACGAGGACGCGGTGAGGATCATGACTATCCACGGCGCAAAGGGTCTGGAGTTCCCGGTGACGATCATCGCCGGGCTTGGCGTCGACCGCCGAGGGCGACGGGGCGGCGCAGCGGTGCTTCGAGACGGCGCCGGCCGTGCCGAAGCGCAGGTCAACAAGGACCGCAGTACCAGTGGTTATGCTCGTCTCGCTGCCGAGGAGAGGTTCCTCGAGACCGAGGAGGATCTGCGTCTCCTGTACGTCGCCGCGACGCGCGCCCGGGACTATCTGGTCATCTGCGGTCACCACACCCCGGTTGCCTCCGGCGAGGCTTCGCTGGCGGAGCGACTGTTGGCGGCGGTCGAGACGGCTGCGGCAAGGGCGCCGGCCGCCGATTGGTGGACACCGTTGGACGTTCCTTCGAGCGAGGGCCCCCGGGCGACATTGGTTGGCGCGCCGGCGCGTCACGACGTCAGCGTCCCGATCAGCGAGCCGGTGGGGGACAGCCCGGTCCCGGGAGGTACTGCGGACCAGTACGAACAGTGGCGCCGCTCCCGCGAGCTGCTGATCGGGCGGGCTGGGCTCGGCGACTCGGTCGCGGCGACCGAGATCCCGCGGCTGGCGCTCCTGGCGGGCGACGACGCCGGGAGCTCAATGGATGACGAGCTGCTGCCCCCCTGGAGGCGGCCCCGGGCCGGGACCCAGCTCGGTCGTGCGGTCCACGCGGTGCTGCAGAGCGTCGACCTTTCCCCCTTCGGAGACGACGGGCCACCTGAGGCGCGAACGGCGGTGCTGCGGCCAGTTGCACTCGCACAAGCACGTGCCGAGCGGATCCCCGAGCGCGGCGGAGAAATCGAGCGCCTCGCGGCCGCCGCCCTCTCGAGCCCAGTCGTCGTGGAAGCCATTCGCCGTGGCACCGCCCGGCGCGAGGTCTTCGTTGCCGCTCCGGTTGGGGGGCGGCTGCTGGAGGGGTTCGTCGACCTCTGCTTCGACGACGGTGCGGGATTGGTCGTCGTCGACTACAAGACCGACGCAGTGCGTTCGGACGCGGATGTCGAGCACGCCTATCAGCGATACCGGCTTCAGGCCGCGGCGTACGCGCTCGCACTCGGTGTCGCGACGGGAAGACCGGTGCAGCGGTGCGTGCTGATGTTCCTCGCCGCGTCCGGCCGCCCGGTCGAGCGGGTCGTCACCGATCTCCCCTCGCTCGAGTCCGAGGTGCGCGCGCTGATCGCCGGCACCGGCTGACCGATCCGAAGCCGACCGGGCTCGGGCGGTCCAAGGTACCTTGGAGGAGTGACCACGGCTCCGGCCCGCCCGGCACGGGGAACCCGAGCCGTGTGCGCGAACGACGTCTCGTAGGGCGGGGCGCGTGATCAAGTACCTCGGCTCGAAACGACGCCTCGTCCAAGCCATCTCCTCCCTCGCCTCCGGTTGTGGCGCCTCGACCGCCGCCGACCTGTTCACCGGCACGACCCGCGTCGCCCAGGCGCTCAAGTTCCAGGGTGCCTTCGTCACCGCCGTCGACACGGCCACCTACTCCGAAGTGTTCGCAGAGTGCTACATCGGCTCCGACGCTACGGCCGTGGACCAGGCGGAGCTTGCCGAAGCGATCGCCGAGCTCAACGCCTTGCCGGGACGCCGCGGCTACTTCACGGAGGTCTTCTGCGAGCGATCCCGGTACCTGCGGCCCGAGAACGGCGCCCGCGTCGATGCCATCCGGAACGCCATCGAAGAGCGGCACCGGGCGAGCTGGCTCTATCCGGTCGTGCTGACGAGCCTGCTCGAAGCCGCCGATCGGGTGGATTCGACCACCGGCTTGCAGATGGCCTACCTGAAGCAGTGGGCGGCGAGATCGTTCCGGCCACTAACGCTTCGTGTTCCCGAGCTGCTTCCCGGGACCGGGCGCTCCATGCGTGCCGACGCCCGGGACGCCGTGAGGGCGATGGGCCCGGTCGACTTCGCCTACCTCGACCCTCCCTACAACCAGCACCGCTACTTCACCAACTATCACGTTTGGGAGACCCTCGTCAGGTGGGACGCGCCCGAGCACTATGGAGTTGCGTGCAAGCGTGCCGACTCGAGGGAAGCGGTCCACCGCAGCGATTTCAACTCGAAGGCGACGATGCCCCTCGCCCTCGCCGAGGTTGTCGGCAAGCTCGACGCGACGGTCGTCGTCGTCTCGTGCAACGACGAGTCGTGGCTCGGCCGTGACGCTCTGATCCAGATGTGCGCCGGGCGCGGGCACGTCGAGCTGCTCGAGTTCGATTCGAAGCGTTACGTGGGAGCACAGATCGGCATCCACGATCCGGCAGGCAGGAAGGTGGGCCGGGTCTCGCACCTTCGCAATGTCGAGCGGCTCGCCGTCTGTGGTCCGAGGGCCGAAGTGCTCGCTGCCGTAGAGGCTTGCCGGCGTGACGCCCACGTCGCCGGCGACCCTCGCTCGCCCGTCGGGCGTGCCGGAATGACGGCCCGGCATTGGCTTTGACCGGGATCGGCGGCAACCGTGCGGTGAGGCGACCGTGACGACTTCTGCCGTTGTGCTCGCCCTCGCCGTGTTCGGTGCGAGCGCAGTCGAGATGGTCGAGGCGCTGACGATCGTCGTCGCCGCTGGGGTCACCCGTGGCTGGCGCTCGGCGATCGAGGGGAGCGCCGTGGCCTTGCTCGTGCTGGCGACGCTGGTCCTCGCCGTCGGCATCCCGCTCGCTCGCCTGGTTCCCATCAACGTCCTGCGCGTCGTCATCGGTGCCCTTCTCCTCGTGCTCGGACTCGACTGGCTGCGCAAAGCCGTGCTGCGGGCGAGCGGGCACAAGGCGTTGCACGACGAGGACGCGATCTACGCAAGGACGGTCGAGGACCTCTCGGCCGGCGGGACCACTGCCGGTGACCACGCGGCCGGCGGGCGCATGACCGCAGAGCCCACAGCCGGTGGCGCCGAGGCGCGGTCATGGCGGCACGGACGCCGCGACGCCACCGGCTTCACGGTCGCGTTCAAGGGCGTCTTCCTCGAAGGCATGGAGGTCGTCCTGATCGTGATCACCCTTGGGACGAGCTCAGGCCATCTGGCGCTCGCTGCGGTTGCCGCCGCGGCAGCTGCAGTCGTTGTGGGGCTCGCCGGGTTGGTCGTGGCGCGCCAGCTCTCCGAAATCCCGGAGAACTCGATGAAGCTCGCCGTCGGCATCATGTTGACGAGCTTCGGCGTCTTCTGGGTCGGCGAGGGGGCCGGGGTGCACTGGCCGGGCAGCGACCTCATGATCCTGGTTCTGATCGCAGTGTTCGCGATGAGCGCAGCGATCCTCACGATCGCCATGCGGAGGATCGGACCGTCTTCCCGCGAGCCCGTGGCCTCGCGGCCTGGGCCTGTGTGATGTCCTCGGTCATCCGGTTGCTCGGCGCCTTCGGGCGCTTCTGGAAGGACTTCCTGATCGGAGACGCGCCCGAGCTCTTTGCCGGGACGCTGGTCCTCGTCGGTGCGGCGTTCGCTCTTCGCCACCACAGGGATGTAGCGGTCGTCGTCGTGCCCCTCGTCGCGATCGTGTTCCTCGGCGGAAGCGTCTTTCGCGGCCGGGTCAAGCTCTGAGCGGCGTCGCGGGCCGCCCAAGTGCTGGCGGGTACCTTTGCGCTATGACCGAGGGCCCGGACGGAGGAGCTCCTATTCGCACCGGGCTGAAGGTCCCGGCGGTCGTCGCGACGGAGTGGCTCCTCGCCAACCGCGACGACGTCGTCGTCGCCGACGTCCGCTGGTACACCGACGGTCGGTCGGGCTTCGCCGCGTACGAGTCGGGCCATATCGCGGGTGCCGTTTTCGTCGACCTCGACCGTGCTCTATCAGGGCCGCCGTCGGCGCAGGCGGGGCGGCACCCGCTTCCCGAGGCAAGTCACTTCGCGGAAGCCATGAGCCGGCTCGGCGTGGCGGACGGCGACGTCGTCGTCGCCTACGACGACGTCGGCGGGATCTATGCCGCCCGCCTCGTCTGGATGCTTCGGGCGACCGGACATGCAGCCGCGATCCTCGACGGCGGCCTGGCCGCATGGACGGGTCCGATGGACCTGGCCCGCTCTGATCGACCGCGGAGCCGTTTCTCCGTCGCGGACTGGCCGGATGAGCGGCTCACCTCCATCGAAGAGGTGGCGCTTGAGTCGCGGATGCTCATCGACGCCCGTAGCGGCGAGCGGTATCGGGGGGAGGGCGAGGATCCGTTCGATCCCCGTTCGGGTCACATTCCCGGAGCGCTGAGCGTCCCGTGTCGGGAGAACCTCGACGCATCGGGCAGGTTCCTTCCGGCTCAGACGCTTCGCCAACGGTTCGAATCCGCCGGAATCAGCGACGCCGCCGAGGTGACCGTCTATTGCGGCTCCGGCGTCACGGCATGCCATGACCTGCTCGCGTTCGAGTGGGCAGGGCTTGGCCTGGGCAAGCTCTTCGTCGGGTCGTGGTCGCAGTGGAGCCGGGACCCGCGTCGCCCGACCGCGGCCGGCGCCGACCGGGGATGACTCGTCCGGGCCCGGCTATTCACGCCACATATCAATGTATTTCATATCAATCTGCTAACCTTTCCCGGTGACCGAAGCCGGTATCGCCGAGCAATTGCGGCGCGTGGTGGCCACACTTCCCGCCGGAGAGGTGCGTTCGGGCCAAGTCGAGATGGCCGAAGCGGTGGCGCTGGCGATCGAGACCGGTGGTCACGTCGCCGTCTCGGCCGGAACGGGCACGGGCAAGTCACTCGCCTATCTCGTTCCGGCCGTCAATTCCGGCAAGCACGTCGTGGTCGCGACGGCGACCAAGGCATTGCAGGATCAGCTCGCCAACAAGGACCTTCCGCTCGTGGAACGCGGTCTCGGCCGCCCGGTGAGATGGGCGGTGTTGAAGGGGCGGTCCAATTATCTCTGCAGGCAGCGTCTCTACGAGCTCGACCGCCTCGGCGAGCAGCAACGGCTTGACGCGCCAGACGCCCTACCGCCCGACTCCGCGCCGGCCGGTTCCGTGCCGCCCGGCGCTCCGCCGCCGGGCCCCCCGCCACGGGGCGGGCCGGCGGGCGACGCTGACGGCTCGCGGTCGAGTGGCTCGGCACGTGCGACCGGAGCTCGCCGGGTCGGAGAAGAGGTGCGTCGCCTCGCGGCGTGGGCCGGCTCGACCGCAAGCGGGGATCGGGCAGAGCTCGACTTCGAGCCCTCTCACGCGGCGTGGTCGAGCGTCAGCGTCACCGCCGACGAATGCCCTGGCGCACGGCGCTGCCCATCGGGTGACGAGTGCTTTGCCGAGGCGGCTCGTTCGAGAGCGGCCGCGGCCGACATCGTCGTTGCCAATCTCCATCTTCTCGGGGCGCATCTGCGCAGTGGAGGAGAGGTCCTGCCCGAGCACGACGTGCTCGTCGTCGACGAGGCGCACGAGCTCGAGGACATCCTCGCCGCTTGCCTCGGTGTCGACGTCAGTCCCGGACGCCTGCGCGCACTGGCATCGGGGGCGCGCGCCGCGCTGGCCGGCGCGGGGCGCCGGGTTCAGCGGGGCGAGGACACGGCAGCGGCCCGGGAGGTCGAGGCGGTTATGGGAGCCGCGGCCAGCCTCGAGGAGTTGCTCGCGGGTCGAGAGGATCGCCGCCTGCCGCCTGGCTTGGGAAGCGAGATCGGCGAGCTCGTGGCGCTTCTGGTCGATCGGCTCGAGCGGCTGGGCGTCGAGCTGCGCCGCGCATCGGACACCTCCGGCGGCGCGAATGGAGAGGGGGGCCAAGGCGGGGGCAGCCAAGGTGGCGGTGACGCTTCTCAGCGATGCCTGAGAGCGCTGCTCGGCGTCGATCGTTGCCGGGAGGAATTGGCGGCCTGCTTGGCGGCAGGCCGCGACGAGGTGGTCTGGGTCACCGGCGGCGACCGGCCGGCGCTGCACTCGGCGCCGCTCGATGTGAGCACCACCATGTCCGCACAGGTCTTCTCGGTCATGCCGGTCGTGATGACGAGTGCGACGCTGCCTCGCGGGCTCGCCGCCCGGATGGGAGCGCCCAAGGCTTCCACCGTGGAGCTCGACGTCGGCAGCCCGTTCGCCTACAAGGCCAATGGGCTCTTGTACTGCGCCGTGGGCCTGCCTGATCGCCGCCGGCCAGAAGCCGAGGCCGCGATTCACGACGAGATCGAGGCGCTGGTGCTGGCGGCGGGTGGCCGCACGCTGGCGTTGTTCACCAGCAGGCGGGCGATGACTGCCGCTGCGGAGGTGCTTGCCGGGCGGCTTCCGTGGCCCGTGCTGGTGCAAGGCGATGTCCCGAAGGCGGCGCTGCTCGAGGCGCTCAGCTCTCAGTCGGCCGCGTGCCTGTTCGCGACCATGAGCTTTTGGCAGGGAGTGGACGTGCCCGGACCCGCACTCACGCTCGTGGTCATCGATCGGATCCCGTTTCCTCGTCCGGACGATCCCCTGATGGCCGCCCGTCGAGAAGCGGCTGGCAGGACGGGCTTCCAGGCGGTCGACCTGCCGCGGGCGGCAACGCTCCTCGCACAGGGCGCCGGACGTCTCATCCGCACCGCCACGGATCGTGGCGTCGTCGCCGTGCTCGACCCACGGCTCGCGACCGCGTCCTACGGACCGACTTTGGTCAAGGCGCTTCCGCCCATGCGGCGCACCCGCGATCGAACGGAGGCGGAGGCCTTCCTGCGCGGCATCCACGCCGCGGCTGCGGGCGCCGTCGCGGCGCCCTGAGTTGCGCTGCCGGCGGCCGGCCCGAATTTCCGCCGGCCGACCCGCCTACCCGATCGGCGTCAGCTCCTCGAGCTTCACTCCTCCGGCGAGCAGCACCTCGCCCTCCAGGCCGTCGGGGTCCCGGAAGAAAATGCTGAGCACCTGTCCGAACGCCGTCACCGTGCCATTACTCGCACCGGTTCTCACGAGCCCCGCCCGAATCGTCTCGAAGGCTTCCTTGGAAGAAGCCGATAGCCCGACATGGTCGATGCGGCCGCGGCCGAACATCGGCGTCTGCCGGTCCGCTTCGGTGTTGCCCTCGATCTCGAAGAGGTTGAGCTGCGTGGACGGCCCGATGTCCACAATCGTCATCTTCTCGCCTGGACCATGATCTCGCGTCGGCGAAACGACGGCCTCGAAGACATCCTCATAGAAGTCGCAGAGACGAGCGGTGTCGTTTGTTATCCAGGCGACGTGGTTGACTCCGTTGAGCAGCATGTTCGACTCTCCTTCGTGTGAGCCGAGGTTACCGACCGTCAACCAGCGTCGCCGAGGGTGCTTGCGACGGCCACGCGTAGACTGCACGTCGATCATGAAGCCGCCGACGGACCGGGTCGACGACGCTGAGGCGCGGACTTGGCCGTTGTCCCCGCCGGGCTCCAACGTCCAACTCGCAAGCTCGATCGTCTGCGGTGGTTGCGGCACCGTGGTCGAGGCCTTCGAGCCGTACCCGTTCCGCTGCTCGCGAACCGGTGACGGCGGCGACCATGTCCTCCGTCGGGTTCTGGATGTCAGCAGGCTGAAATTTTCGGTCGATGCCGCGGAGCCGAATCCGTTCATTCGCTGGCGCGGGCTCCTGCACGCCTACCACCTCGCCACGGCTGGCGGCATGAGTGACCGGGCGTTTGTCGAGCTGGTGCGCCGCCTCGACGGCGAGGTGGCGACGGTGGACGGAAAAGGCTTCGCGACGACGCCGTTCAACGCCGCGCCGCGACTGGCTGAGCGTCTCGGGAGCGCCGCCACCGTCTTCGTGAAAGACGAAACGGGCAATGTCGCCGGCTCGCACAAGGCCCGCCACCTCTTCGGGCTCCTCCTCCATCTGGAGGTGATCCAGTCGCTGGGTATGACCGAAGGCCCGCTCCCGCCGCTAGCGATCGCCAGTTGCGGAAACGCCGCGCTCGCAGCTGCGGTGGTCGCGGCCGCCGGGCAGCGGCGGCTGATGGTGTTCGTCCCGACCGATGCCGACCCGGTCGTGCTCGATCGCCTCCGGTCGCTGGGAGCGGAGATCACGGTGTGCTCGCGCGAGAAGGAGGTAGTTGGCGACCCGACATATCACCGCCTTCAGGCCGCCATCTCCGAGGGTGCCCTACCGTTTACCTGCCAGGGGAACGAGAACGGGCTCGTCATCGAAGGCGGCGAGACACTCGCCTACGAGATGGCTGCCGATCTGGCACCGCTCGGGCGCCTCGATCACGTCGTCGTACAGGTCGGTGGGGGAGCGCTCGCGAGTGCGGTGGCACAAGCGTTGTCCGAGGCGACGGCCTTCGGCGTTCTGTCGGATATGCCGCGCCTGCACACGGTTCAGACCGAGAGCGTCTGGCCGCTTGCTCGCGCGTTCGATCGGGTTGCCCGACGCCTCTCGGCCGACCCCAGCGCCGATGAGGTTCACGCCGCCGTGCAGTTCGCGGCTGCACACCGATCGGATTTCATGTGGCCCTGGGAGACGGTGCCCCACAGCCTGGCTCACGGCATCCTCGATGACGAGACCTATGACTGGGTCGCGGTCGTTGAAGCGATGCTCGCCAGCGGCGGCCAGGCGCTCGTCGTGAGCGAAGACGAGATCGCGGAAGCCAACGACCTTGCCGTCGAGGCGACCGGGATCGGCGTGGACCCGACCGGATCAGCAGGTCTGGCCGGCCTGACCGAACTTTGTCGGCGAGGCGTGATCGGCCCGGGCGAGCACGTCGCCGTGCTTTTCACGGGCGCTCGTCGGTAGCCATTTCCCGGCCCCCGCCCCCGCCGGCCTGTCGCCTCACCCGGTTGAGCCTCCGGATCGGGCCACGAGGAGGAGGTGGGCGCTGAGGCCGAGCAGCGATGGCTCGGCCTCGATGCAGCGCGCGGCGTTGAGGATGAGGGCGCGGTCTCGGGGATTGTCGAAGGTCGCCTCCAGTTGCGGAAGCCAGCAGGCGAGCCCCTCCAGCCCGACGAGCTCCACGACGTCGTAGCCGGCCTCCGCCGCCTCCTCCAAGAGCTCGCCCGGGCGGTGGAAGTATGCCGTGGTGAACCAGCCGGGCCGGCGTTCCGGGTTGCGGTGCTGGCCGTCTCGGAGGTCCTGTTCCACGATGGCGAGAAACGAAGGATCGGAGAGCATGCCCGAGGTGAGACCGTCGAACAGCGACGCAAAACGGGAGATCGCCGCCACGAAGATCCACCCACCCGCCCGCACGGCGCGGGCTGCCTCCCTGAGTGCGAGGAGCCGGTCGTCACGGGTCGTGAGGTGGTACAGGGGGCCGAGGAGGAGTGCCACGTCGAAGGTGGCGTCTCCGACGGGCAGCTTGCGGGCGTCGCCGAGCTCGGCGCTGACCTGCCGCCCGTTCGAGGCGAGGTCGAGTACCTGCGCAACGTGGCGGTCGATCGGGTCGACGACGTGCACGTCATGACCGAGCTCGGCGAGCCAGCCGGCATGCACGCCGGTCCCTCCGCCGACGTCGAGGATCCGCAGCGGCGGCGAGGTCAGATGGCGGGTGACGACCTCCTGCGTGCGGAGGAGCTCGAGCTGGCCGAGCCCCTCGACGATCCGGTTGCCTTCGTCGTACTCGCGCTCGTAGTGGGCGGCGATCTCCGCGGGAAGCCGCCCGTGGCGGTGGCCTCCGCCTTCAGTATCCAAGGCGCTCGATCATGTCCGGGTGCCGCTGCCAGCCCTTCTCTACCTTCACGAACAGCTCGAGGTAGGCACCCGGCTCGAGCTGCTGGCGGACCGCCGTCCCTGCCGCCTTCAGCACGCGCCCGCCCTTCCCGATGACGATGCCCTTCTGCGACTCGCGCTCGACGAGGATCTCGCAACGGATCCGGGGCCACTCCCATTCGGTCACCCGGCACGCGATCGAGTGCGGGAGCTCCTCCTCGGCATGTCGCAGCAGCTGCTCGCGCACGAGCTCCGCCACATAGAAGGCCTCAGGGACGTCGCTCACCATGCCCGCCGGGAAGTAGCGCGGTCCCTCGGGCATCCGAGCGGCCAGGTGGTCGACGAGCTCGGTGACCCCCTGGCCCGTCGCCGCCGAGACGGGGAAGTACTCGGCGTCGGCGAGCCCCAGCTCGGACGAGGCAAACGCCAGGTGCTGGAGCACCCTGGCGTCGTCCACCCGATCGATCTTGTTGACGGCGATCAACGTGTCGGGTCGCAATCGCTCGGCGATGAACCGGTCCCCCGGCCCGATCGGCGCGTTCGCCTCGAGCACGAGCACGCAATAGTCGACGTCGTCGAAGGTCGACGCCGCCGTCTGGTTCAGCCGGTCGCCGAGGGCGGTGCGCGGACGGTGCACCCCCGGCGTATCGGTGAAGACGATCTGGACGTCGGGGCGGTCGAGGACTCCACGGACACGGGTACGGGTCGTATGGGGAGTCGCCGAGGTGATCGCCACCTTCCTCCCCAGGATCCGGTTGAGGAGGGTCGACTTGCCGACGTTCGGCCGACCGACGAGGGCGACGAAGCCGGACCGCAAGACAGGCCCGGTCTCCTCCTGGGTGCTGTCCTTCGCAGCCGGCGTCCCGCTCTCGCTCATTTGCGGCTCTCGCCCCCGGCCCGCTCGCCACCGTTGCTCTGGCCCTCGAGCTGGGCCCGCTCGTCGCGCTCACCCCGGTCACCGGATCGCTCCGCCCGTTCGGCCGCCCGATGAGCCCGCTCGGCGAGCCATTCGCCGTCGGGGTTCTTGGGACCGGTGTGCAACGCCAGACCCTCGAGCCGGAGGATGCGGACGCTTCCGATCCGCCGGCCCTGAACTCTCTCCGCGACGAGGAGGTGGCCGTCGACCTCGATCGACTCGCCTTCGGCCGGGATGTGGCCGGCGAGCGCGAGCACGAGACCACCGATGGTGTCCCAGTCGCCGGCGGGCAGGTCCGCGCCCAAGAGCTCGTTCACCTCGTCCACCGACATCTTGCTCGAGACGCGGAATTGGCCGCCGCCGAGAGGCTCGACCAGTGGCTCGTCGACGTCGAACTCGTCGACGATCTCCCCGACGAGCTCCTCGATGAGGTCCTCGAGCGTCACGACGCCGGCGGTGCCGCCATACTCGTCGATGACGACCGCGATATGGAACTGGCCCGCTTGCATCTCGCGCATGAGCGGGGCGACCCGCTTCGTCTCGGGGACGTAGTTCGCCGGCCGGCTCACCTCGCGGACGCGGCTGTGCTCCTTGCCGCTCCGGACCGCGCGGATCAGGTCCTTGGTGAACGCGATCCCGACCACGTCGTCCAGGCTCTGGTTGAAAACCGGGATGCGGCTGTAGCCGGCCTCGATGGCCCGCTCGAGCACCGCTCCGGCCTCGGCAGAGTCCTCCACTGCGACCACGTCCGGCCGGGGAACCATCACTTCACGGACGATCGTGTCACCGAACTCGATGATCGAATGGATGAGCGCCCGCTCGTCACTTTCGATGGCCTCGTCCTGCGCTGCGACGTCGGCGAAGGCCAACAGCTCTGACTCGGTGATGTCCGATTCGGTTCGCCCCTGGCGCCCGCCGGGAGTGATCACCCGGGCGAGGCCGATGAGTGCACCGGACACGACACGAGTCGGCGGAAATCTGACGAGTGTCGTCACGAGCGGGGCCGCCATCAAGGCGGCGCGAGCCGAATGCCGTACCGCCCACTGCTTGGGCACGGCCTCGGAGAACACGAAGATCACGACGACCTCGAACGTGGTTGCGACCGCGACTCCGAGCGGGCCGAACAGCTGCGACGCCATGACACCGACCAGGGTCGCGGCGACGAGCTGGCAGAGGAGCACGAGCAGCAGGATCGGCGCCAGGAACGCCTCCGGTTCCTCGACGAGGCGGCGCAGCGACCGCGCGCCCCGCTGCCCGGCGTCCTCGAGTGACTTCGCCCGCGCCCGCGAGGTCCGAGTGAGGCCGGTCTCCGCCAGCGACAGGACGGCCGACGCCGCGATCAGGAGGAAGACCGCGACGAGCAGGGCGCCATCGGCATCGGTGAAGCCCCGGGTCGTGGCCAGGATCACGGGCCCGGCTCGCGGTGGTGGGCGGCGATCAGCTGCTGCTCGAGCGCCTCCATCACGGCCGCCTCGCTCTCGTCTTCGTGATCCATGCCGAGCAGATGCAAGATCCCGTGCACGAGGAGCAGGGCAACCTCGTCCTCGTAGGTCCCTGCGTGGCCGGGCGCCTGCTTCCAGGCGATCTCCGGACAGATGACGACGTCCCCGATGAGCAGTGGCATGTCCTCGTACTCGGCCGGTCCGCGGCCCGGCCCACTCGCCTCCTGGTCCGGCACGTGGCTCGGGCCGAAAAGGTCGTCCTCGATCGGGAACGACAGCACGTCGGTCGGACCCTTGCGGCCGAGGAATCGCTCGTTGAGGTCGGCAATGGCCCTTTCGTCGACGAACATGACGGAGAGCTCCGTCCCCTCACCGACGCCTCGGTCGGCGAGCACCCGTTCGGCGAGCGCCACCCAACGGCCGAGGTCGACCGGCCGGTCGCCCTGCTCGTCGGCGGCGAAGACCTGGGCGCTCACCGCTGCCCGGCACCGATGCTCCGGGCTGAGGTCGAGCGGTCGTAGGCGAGGACGATCTCGCGCACGATGCGGTGCCGGACCACGTCGCCCTGCCCGAGATGGATGAAGGAGATGCCTTCGATCTCGCCCAGCAACCCCTCGAGATCGAGCAGCCCGGAGCGACTGCCGGCGATGTCGATCTGGGTCACGTCGCCGGTCACGACCACCTTCGTGCCGAACCCGATCCGGGTCAGGAACATCTTCATCTGCTCCGGCGTGGTGTTCTGGGCCTCGTCGAGGATCACGAAGCTCGCGTTGAGCGTGCGGCCCCGCATGAAGGCGAGCGGGGCCACCTCGATCGTCCCGCGTTCGAGGTGGCGCTGGGTCCCTTCCGGCTCGAGCATGTCGTAAAGGGCGTCGTAGAGCGGGCGCAGGTAGGGATCGATCTTGGCCATGAGGTCGCCCGGCAGGAAACCGAGCCTCTCCCCAGCCTCGACCGCGGGCCGCGTCAAGATGATGCGCGCCACCTCCTTTGCCTGGAGGGCCTGCACCGCGAGCGCGACCGCGAGGTACGACTTGCCCGTGCCGGCCGGGCCGATCCCGAAGGTGATCGTGTTGGCGGCGATCGCGTCGACGTAGCGCTTCTGGCCCGCCGTCTTCGGATGCACCTTGCGTCCCCGGGCGGATCGGCCGATCTCGGCCGTGAGCACCTCGGACGGCCGTACGTCGTCCTTCACCATCTCGATGGTCTGTCCGACGTTCGTCGGATCGAGCCAGTGGCCCTTCTCCAGCAACGAGACGAGCTCCTCGAACAGGTGGCCCACCCGCTCGGCCTCGGGGCCCTCGACGGTGATCTCGTTGCCTCGGACGTGGATACGCGTGCCGTCGAACGCCTCCTCGACGGTACGGAGCAACTCGTCACGTTGGCCCAGTAGGCCCACCATGAGGTGGTTCCCGGGGACGAGGATCTTGACCTGGGTGGACGACACTTGGCTCTCGGACGAAGGGTACCAGGCACTTCGCCCGTGGCCGGTCGCTCGCCCGGGCTGCGCCCGGTTCCGGTGCCGCGGGCGCTCCGCGTGCGGCCTGGAGACCGGCCCCGGTCCGCCTCAGCCCGGCGGCCAGGCGAGCCGCCGGCCACCGAGGACGTGGAGGTGCAGGTGGGCCACGGTGTTGCCGGAGTCCGGGCCGACGTTGAGCACAAGGCGGTAGCCGCGCTCGTCGAGGCCTTCTGCTCGGGCGATGCGACGGGCCGCATCAAGCATGTCGACGAGCACCGCCCCGTGGTCCGGGCCGACGTCTGCGGCGTCCGCGATGTGCTCTCTCGGGACAACGAGGACGTGAGTCGGCGCAACGGGTTTCAGGTCCCGGAAGGCGTAGACGAGATCGGTGGACAGCACCTCGGTCGAGGGGATCTCGCCGGCCGCGATGGCGCAGAAGAGGCAGTCGGACACAGGATCAGTGGCCGTCGACCCGGGCCGGCTCCGGATAGAGGTGCTCGAGGCTGCCCGGCACGATGCGGGAGTGCTCCACGAACGCGAGGACGTCGTCCTCCTTCAAGCGGATGACCCGCCCGAACTTGTACGCCGCGAGGTCGCCCTCATCGATGAATCGGTAGAGCGTCCGCAGGTTGACGCCGAGGTAGTCGGCGGCTCCCTTGGTGCTCATCCATCGGATCGGGTCGGCCACCTCAAGAGCGTACCTGCAGGGTGTGTCCTCGTAGTGTTTCAGTGGATCTGGGCCGGGCTGCGAAGCCGGCAGGCGACCTCGTTCGCGAGCAGCCGGCCCCGACGGGTGAGCACCGCGCGCCCGGCGGCGCGCTCCACGAGGCCGGCCAGCATCTCGTCGTCGTCGAGCGCAGCCTGCTCGATGCCCTCGCGGGTACGGATCGCGAGCTCGAGCGCCTCGAGCAGGCGCTCATCGGGCCCGAGCCGCTCCTCGCCAGCGACCGCAGAATGGCCGGCGGCGATCGCCGCCATGTACCGCTCGGGAGCGCGGATGTTCCAGAACCTGCGGCCGTCCAGATGGCTGTGGGCGGCGCAACCCACACCGAGGTATTCGCCTTGCTGCCAGTAGTTCTGGTTGTGGCGGCACTCGTGGCCCGGGCGGGCCCAGTTGGAGATCTCGTACCACCTCAGGCCCGCTGCCGCGAGCGCCTCGTCGGCGATCTCGTAGCGCCGGGCCTGGACGTCGTCGTCGGGGTGGCGAGCGGGATCGCGCCACAGCGGCGTGCCTGGTTCGGCTTGGAGGGCGTAGGCGCTCACGTGCGGCGGGCAGGGTTCGAGGCCGAGCACTCCCTCGAGCGTCGCCGCCCAATCGTCGTCGGTCTCTCCCGCCGCGCCATAGATGAGGTCGACGTTGAAGGAGTCGAAACCCACCTCGCCGATGGCGGCGACCGCACGCGTCACCGCTCCGGGGCCGTGACGGCGACCGAGGCTTTCGAGGACGCCGGGCACGAGCGACTGCACCCCGATCGACACGCGGTTCACGCCCGCAGCCGCGTACGTGCGCAGGAGGCCGACCGTGACATCCTCCGGGTTGCACTCGACGGTGACTTCCGCCCCGTGGAGCCTCTGGATCGCGCCGAGCACGCGAGCGAGCTCTTCTCCGGGGAGCTGGGAAGGAGTGCCGCCGCCGAAGAAGACCGTGGCCGCGGGGCCGAGGCCCTCGCCGTAGGCACGATGGAGCTCATTCACGCAAGCATCCGCGTAGCCGACTGCCAAGTGGTGTCGATCCGTCCCGGTGGCGAAGGCGCAGTAGTCGCAACGCCGGGCGCAGAAGGGTATGTGCACGTACACGCCGAGCGCCGGGGAGGCGCGGGTTGCAGCGCCCGGGTCACGCACGAAGCAGGCCGAGCTCCTCCAGCCTCTTGAGAAGCGTCTCGAGGTTCTGGCCGAGCATGGAGGCCATGACCCTCAAGTCCTCGGAGCGGATGGTCAGTACCTCGCCGTTGAAGTCCTGGCGCTGAACCTGCACGGAGGCGAGGAAGCGTCGCAGCAGCTCACGTTCAGGTCCCTGCACCTCGGAGAGGCGTACAAGGTCGACGGCAACCTTGAAGGGCTTGCTCTCCCCGTCGGGGTCGTCACCGTTGGTGCGGTGCGTCGGGACGCGGTTGCGGCTCGGAGGTGCGCTTCCGTCAGGCGGCAGCAATTGGTCGACGGGTACTCGGTACAGCCTTGCCAAGCGCTGGAGCCGCGGGACCGAGATCGTGCGCTCGCCGCGCTCGTAGGCGCCGAGCACGGACGCCTTGAACTCCAGCCTGGAGGCTTTCTCGACCGCCTGAAGGGAAAGGCGCTTCTGGCGCCTTACCGCGCGTAGCCGAGCACCCACGGCGGCGGCATACTTGGCGTCGTCGCCGTCAGGAGGCTGACTTGGGGTCATTCCGGTCACTTTCCGATCGGTCATCAGCGCTTCTCGCACCTCGACACAGCCAACCTGAAGCGAGTCTCCGCTGTCGGCTGTGGCGCGGCGCCGGGCCTTCGCCGGTCGCCACCGGGTCGGACTCTACCCCTCAAGTGTTGCGCTTCATCGCCTCACCTGCAAGGACACTCGGTCCCGGGGGCGATTCGCGCCCGCCGGCGGCTCGTATCCCTCTCGCTGCCGGGCCGGTCGTCGGCCTCGGCCGAAGTGCTGTCGCGCAGTGGCCCGAGTCATTCGAGCGGTGCCACCGCTGCGCTCCGCAGGGCTGTGAGCAGGGTACCTGCGGCCAATGCTGCGGTCTCGACGCGCAGGATGCCGTCGCCGAGCGACACCTTGTTGGGTACCAACGCGAGCTCTCGGGGCGACCACCCGCCTTCGGGGCCGACGAGGACGACCGGGGTCGAAAGTGTGACGGGTGCACCCCCGGGTTCGGCCAACGCGAGGTCCGAGGCGGCCGAGCGGACGACGAGCGCGTCGACGGACTGGCTGCTCGCGATCTCCGGGAGGAAGGGCCGGCGGGACTGCATCGCCGCCTCCCGGACGATCCTGCGGAGGCGTTCGTCCCGCCGAGCGGCGCCGGCTCGCTCCGGCCGCACGATCGTCCGGTCGGCCACGAGCGGCGTCAGGCGGTCAAGGCCGAGCTCGACGAGCTTCGCGACCGCCCACTCCGTACGGGCCCCCTTCGCCCACGAGAAGCCCACCTCCAGGAGCGGCCGCGTCCGCTCGCGGAGTTGGACCGGGCCGATGGCCTCGAGGCCGTAGCGGTCCGCTCGGGCCGAGTGCCGGCCGGCCCGCGTCGGCATCGCCGGCCTCGGGCCTGCGAACTCGCAGATCCTCCAGCCGCCGGCGCCATCGGCCGCAGCCACGCGCTCGCCCGGCTTCAGCCGCAGCACCTCACCGAGGTGGCGGGCGTCGTCCTCTGCGAGTTCGGGGGAATCGAGATCCTCGACGAAAACCAGTGCCGCTGCGCCTCGCAGCGCCACATCCGGGGCGCTCGCGGTCACGCTCAGCCGAATGCGGAACGCAGGCGGGAGAACAGGCCGGCCTCCGGAGGCTGGACCTGCTCACCGCGGAGCTCGGCGAGCTTGCGCAACAGCTCGTCCTCCTCCTTGGAGAGCTTGACCGGCGTGTCGACGAAGACATGGACGAGGAGGTCGCCGCGTCGGCCGCCACGAAGCCGCGGCACGCCGTGGCCGGCGATCTTGAGGACTCGGCCGGTCTGCACGCCAGCGGGGACCGGCAGCAGGTACGGCCCGTCGAGCGTCTCGAGCTCGACCTCGGTGCCGAGGGCGGCCTGGGCGACCGAGAGGTGGAGCGTCGCGAGCAGATCGGTCCCTGAGCGCTCGAAGCGGCTGTCCTGCTCGACGCGGAGATGCACGTACAGATCCCCGGACGCACCGCCCCGCAGCGCCGCCGCGCCCGCACCCGAGATGCGCAGGGTGGCGCCGTCGTCGACGCCAGGTGGTATCTCGACCGTCAAGGTCCGGTCCTCCAGCCTGCGGCCCTCGCCCCGGCAGTCGGGGCAGGGAGAGGCGACGATCTCCCCGGAGCCGCTGCAGCGCCCGCACGCGGTCGCGGTCACCATCTGCCCGAGGATCGACTGGCGCACCCGCTGTATCTGTCCCGTGCCCCGGCAGTCGGGGCAGCCGCTCGCCGTCGTCCCGTCGCGAGCACCGCTGCCGGCACAGGTCGTGCAGGTCACGGGTGCCTTGAGGCTCACCTCGCGACGGGATCCGAAGACGGCTTCCTTCAGTCCGATCTGCAGCACGATCTCGGCGTCGGCGCCCTGGCGCCGTCCGCCTCGCTGCCCGGTTGCCCCGAAGCCCTGATTGAAGAAGGCGTCGAACAAGTCTCCGAGGCCGCCCGCGAAGCCGAACGAGTCGCCGCCACCGGCACCCGTGCCGCGCACCGCCTCGGGTCCGAACATGTCGTAGCGCCGCCGGCGCTCGGGGTCGCGCAGGGTCTCGTAGGCGACGGTGATCTGCTTGAAGCGCGCCTCGGACTCCGCGTCTCCCGGGTTCGCGTCGGGGTGAAGCTCGCGGGCGAGCCGGCGGTAGGCGCGTTTCAGCTCGTCCTCGGACGCGCTCCGCGGAACGCCCAGCAGCTCGTAGAAGTCCTGCGTCATCGACACGGTCAGCTCCCCCGGAGCTCTTTCGTGAGCCGTTGGCCGACCACCGCGACGGCGGCGAGCGCATGTTCGTAGTCCATGCGGGTCGGGCCGAGGACGCCGATGGTGCCGATCGCGACGCCGTCGGACTCGTACGGGGCCACGACGAGGGAGCACTCTGCGAGGGACTCGACCCCGGCATGCTCGGAGCCGATCGAGACGGACTCGCCCTGGGCCAGGACGTCTCGTAGCAAGGTGACGACCACGTAGGACTGCTCGAGAATCCCGAGCACGGCCCGAACCTGGTTGATCGCGTCGAAACGCTCGGCCATGTGCGCAGCCCCGCCGACGAAGACCTGATCGCCGCCGGCGATCGTCTCCCCGTCGCTGAGCGCGTCCACGCAGGCTCTGACCACGTCGTCGACGTCGCTGTCGCCGCTGGAGCCCTCGGCCGGCGCGTGGCCGAGCGGGCTGCCGGAGAGGCGCTGTTGCAACAGTGTGCTCGCCGACTCGAGGACGGCGTCGGAGAGGTCCTCGCGAAGCGTGACCGACCGCTTCTCCACGACGCCGTTGGAGAGAACCGCCACCGCGATCGCAGTACGCGGCGAGAGTCGTGCGAGCAGGGCCGACCGCACCACGAGGGCCTCATGTGCCGGGCTGACGACCACGGCCGCGCAGTCGGTGAGGTGGGCGAGCAGCCTCGAGGTGTCCTGGAGGATCCGTTCCAGCTCGCCGTGGGCCTTCGAGAAGAAGACCTGTACCTGCTCGTGCTCGGCCCGCGCCAGCGGCTGCAGGTGGCCGAGGTGATCGACGAAGAACCGGTAGCCCTTGTCGGTGGGGATCCGGCCGGCGCTGGTGTGCGGGTGGGTCAGGTAGCCCTCCCGCTCGAGCGCGGCCATGTCGGCCCGGACGGTCGCGGGCGACACCTCGATGATCGGATCGCGGGCGACTTGGGACGACCCGACCGGTTGAGCGGTCTCGACGTAGCCGGTCACGACAGACCTCAAGATCGCGGCCTTGCGATCGTCGAGCTGGTCGTGCTCGTTGCGGGTGGGCATGGGTGGTCAGGCTCCTCGCAGCCGATTCTACTTGGGGCACTCGGACCTCACGTCAAAAAGGAGCGTCCGGCGGGTCAGTCCTCGAGCCTCAGCGCGCTGATGAATGCCTCCTGGGGGACCTCGATCCGCCCGATCGACTTCATCCGCTTCTTCCCCTCTTTTTGCTTCTCGAGCAACTTGCGCTTGCGCGTGATGTCACCGCCGTAGCACTTTGCGAGAACGTCCTTCCGTTTCGCCTTCACCGTCTCGCGGGCGATGATGCGCCCGCCGATCGCGGCCTGGATGGGGACGTCGAAGAGCTGACGGGGGATGAGCTCGCGCAGCTTGGCGGTCATCTTTCGTCCGTATTCGTCCGCCTTGGAACGGTGGACGATCGTCGAGAAAGCGTCGACGGGCTGCCCGGCGAGGAGGACGTCGACCTTGACGAGGTTGTCGGTCTGGGTACCGGCCGGCTCGTAGTCCAGGCTCGCGTAGCCCTTGGTCCGGCTCTTCAGGACGTCGAAGAAGTCGAGCACGACCTCGGCGAGTGGAAGCTCGTAGATGAGCTCGACGCGATCGGTCGAGAGATACTCCATCTTCTCCATCCGGCCCCGCCGCGCCTGGCAGAGGTCCATGATCGTCCCGGTGTACTCCGCCGGGCCGATGATCGTGAGCTTCAACAGCGGCTCTTCGATGTGGTCGACGAACTGCGGTTCGGGCATGGCCGAGGGATTGTCGACGAGGAGCGTGTCACCGTTGGTGAGGTGGGCGATGTACTCGACCGAGGGCGCCGTGGCGATGAGCGAGAGGCCGAACTCGCGCTCGAGGCGCTCACGGACGATCTCCATGTGGAGCAACCCGAGGAATCCGCACCGGAACCCGAAGCCGAGCGCGGCGCTCGTCTCCGGGTCGTAGGTCACGCTCGAGTCGTTCAGCTTGAGCTTCTCGAGCGCGTCGCGCAGATCCGGAAACTCGTCGCCGTCGATGGGGTAGATGCCGCAGAACACCATCGGCTTGGGGTTCTGATAGCCCTCGAGGGGCGTCGACGCGGGACGGGAGACCTCGGTCACCGTCTCGCCGACGCGCGCCTCGCCGACGTCCTTGATGCCGGCGATGAGGTAGCCGACCTCGCCCGGACCGAGCGCATCGACCTCGACCGGCGCCGGCGTGCGGATGCCCACCTCCTCGATGTCGTGGACCGACCCCGCCTGCAGGAACCGCAGCCGGGCGCCCGAGCGCAGGGTTCCGTCCACGACGCGGACCGCACTCACGACGCCTCGGTACTGGTCGTAGTAGGAGTCGAACAGCAGCGCGCGGAGGGGATCGCCCGGATCGCCCCTCGGGGCCGGGATCCGGCGAACGACCTCGTCCAGGAGGGCGGCGACGCCGGCCCCCGTCTTGGCGGAGATCCGCAGGATCTGGTCGCCGGGAAGGCCGAGGACGCGCTCGATCTCGCCCGCGTACCGGTCCGGATCGGCAGCGGGGAGGTCGATCTTGTTGAGCGCCGCGACGATCTCGAGGTCGTGTTCAAGCGCGAGGTAGCAGTTCGCCAGCGTCTGAGCTTCGATGCCCTGCGAGGCGTCGACGAGAAGCACCACACCCTCGCAGGCCGCGAGGCTCCTCGAGACCTCGTAGCCGAAGTCGACGTGGCCGGGGGTGTCGATCAGCTGCAGCACATGGTCCCGCCAGTGCACCCGCACGTTCTGCGCCTTGATCGTGATCCCGCGCTCGCGCTCGAGGTCCATCGAATCGAGATACTGGGCTCGCATGTCCCGGGGGTCGACCGCCTTGGTCAGCTCGAGGATCCGGTCAGAGAGCGTCGACTTGCCATGGTCGACGTGGCTGATGATGGAGAAATTGCGAATGACCTCGGGGACGACCACTCATCCATCGTGCCATCTCGGCCGCGCCGCGCCGTTCGTCCCGGGTTGCTGATACTCTGGCCGACTCCGGGGGTTACGCGGCCCCTTGTCAGAACGCGTCGAGGAACGAATGGCGAATATCAAGAGTCAGATCAAGCGGAACCGCCAGAACGAGCGTCGCCGCGTCAAGAACAAGGCGGTGCGCTCCGAGTTGAAGACGCGCACGAAGAACGCCCTCGCTGCGGCCGAACAAGGCGCCGAGGACTCGCCCGAGCGTCTTCGCGAGGCCGTGAAGCGGATCGACAAGGCAGCAGCCAAGGGCGTCATCCACGCCAACCAGGCGTCCCGGCGCAAGTCCCGACTCGCCCGCCGCGTCGCTGCGCTCACCGCCGAGTCCACCGACGAGAGCTGAGCCTCTTTGGACCGGCCGGCGCAGGTGTCAGCCGGTAGCGAGGGGAAGCTTCACCGGCGGTCTCCCGCCGAGTAGCGCGGCGGTGATGGCTGGGTCGCCGCCCGACATCCCGAGCTCCCAGACACCGACGCCGGCACAGCCGAACTGGGCGGCGAGGGCAGACTTGAGTGCGATCGAGACCGGATCGTCGAACCAGGTCTGGTGCCACTTTCCGGCCCTTCGGAACGCCGTCCAGGCGGTCTCGGTCACCGGATCCCATTTGGCCGGTCGGGCCGCGGTCACGATGTCGGCGAAGGTGACCGCCACCGGAGGGCCCGTCGTATCGGCGCCGTCGTATCCGCTCGAGGCGGGAAAGTCGTAGCCGTAGAGCGGAATGCCGAGCACGATCCGTCCCGACGGGACGACGGACGCATACTCGGCGAGCGTCATGGCATCGTCGAGGGAAGCGTTGGTGAGCGGTGCCGTCGGCGACGGGATCTCGTCGTCCTGCATCTCGTAGGCCATGACGAACAGCTCGCTGACATGCGGCATGAGCGCTTTCACGTCGAAGAAACCGATCGGGTCGAATGCCGATGTCGGGTAGGTGTTCAACATGACCGACCAGGTGGAGTGAAGCGACCTGAGCGTGCTCGAGAACGACGCCACGAAGCGCACGAAACCGGCGCGATCGGCCGTGCTGTCGCCTTCGAGGTCGAGATCGACTCCGTCGAAGCCGCCGGCTCGAAGCAACGCCGCGATCTGCCCGGCGAGCCGTGGGCCCGCGACCGAAGGAGATGAGGCGACCGAGTGGAGGGTCGGAGTGCTCTCGGAGAAGATCGTGAGCAGCACGCGGTCGCCGGCCGCGTGCGCCTGGCGGATATCAGCCGCGAGGGCTGCGCTCTGAAGGACCGACCAGCCCTCCCCGCTACGCGTGATCGACCCGCCGGCGGCCAGGGTCACCGCGTAGTAGGCGAGCGTCGTCAGTGCCCGGTAATCGGGCCGGAAACTGCCGACCTCCCAGTAGGGGAGAAAGCCCACGACTTGGTGAGCAGGCAGCGGCCGTGCGAACGCCCCTGCCGGGAGCCTCGGAGCGGGCTGGCCGGGCGACCTGGGCAGGCGCACCGCCACCGCCTTCTCGGCTCTGGCGACCGCCCGCTGCTCGACGGGGATGAGCCGTTCGGCCGGGCTCGGCGCCGTGGTGGTCGTCGTCCCGGAGCCGACGCTGCACGCCGCGCAGCCGAGCGCGGTCGCGAGCGCGATGAGAGCGAGGCGAGCGGCGATAGGGCGCCGCGTTGAGGCCATGACGCGCCGAGCGTACTTCCGATCGGTGCTCCGCCGACTCCGCCGGACGGGCCGGCCGGCGCGGCGACCGGCCGCCCGCCGTGGCGACGAGACACCCGCGATTCCCATGATCTGAAGAATCCTCCTACGCTCTCGGAGTGGTCTTCGTCGAGATCCTCCGCCTGATCATCGCCGTCGCCGGCGCGCTCGTCGGCTTGGTGACCGGCGGTCACTTCTCGGCGACGGCGGAGGGTCGTGCCCTCGGTGCCGCGATCGGCGTGCTGGTCGGCTATGTGGTCGGCGGCATCGCGGGCCGGCTGACCGACCGCGGAGTGGGTGAAGCCACAAGGTCGCTCCGCGACGTCCCGGCTCCTGAGCTGTTGGCGGGCATGTTGCTCGGCAGCATCGGCTTCCTCGTCGGTGCGGTCCTCTGCATCCCGCTCTTCGTTTTCGTCCGCCAAGACTTCGACTTCCCCATCGCCGCGGCCGTGGCCTGGGTACTCGGCACGCTCGGCTTGAAGCTAGGGATGTCCAAGGGCCGACAGCTCGCCGATGCGCTCGGTGTCACGCGCCGCCTCGAGCCCACTCGCCAGGATGTCGCCGTCGGGGGTGACCTCGTGGACACTTCAGCGGTGATGGACCGGTCGTTTCTCGTCATCGGACAAGCCGGTCTTCTCGGTCCCGAGCTGCTGATCCCCGAGCCGGTCGCCGACGAGATCGCGACGATCGCCGAAGGGCCCGACCCGGTCGCGTCCCGCCGGGCGCGGCGCGGGCTGGAGGCGATCGATGCGCTCAGGAACCTCGGGGTCAAGGTCACCTTCGTCCAAGGAGACGTCCCGGCGGCAACCTCGACGGAGGAGAAGGTCTCCATCCTCGCGGACCGCCTGCACGCCCGGGTCGTCACGTGCTCGTCGGAGATGACCCGGCGCCGCGAGGCGGCGGGCGGTCCGGTTCTCGACCTTCGTCGCCTCGCCAGCGACCTTGCGCCTGACCACATCCCCGGCGAGCACCTGCGGATCGACCTCGTCCGGCCGGGTCGCCAGCCCCAGCAGGCGATCGGCTTCCTTCCCGACGGCGACATGGTCGTGGTCAACGATGCCGAAGACCTGGTCGGTCAATCCGACGTGGAGATCGTGGTCCTTTCGACGAGGCCGACGAACCAGGGCCTGCTCGTCTTCGCCCGCGTCGCCGACGGTGCGGGTCCGGTCCACGCCACCGGTCATTGACCCCCTCGCTGGTGGCGCTCGGCAGGCGCCCTTCAGCTGCCGGGGGGCGGAGGGTCGAATCCGTTCGCGCCCAACAGCGGAACGAAACGGGCCCCACACAGCACCCGGCTCTCCGCCAACCCACGGTCTTGCCTCTGGAAGACCTTCACGAGCTCGCCGCCCCCGTCCCCAACTGGCATGACGAGGTTGCGCCCGACACAGAGCTGATCCGCGAGCGGCTCGGGGACGCGGAGGAAGGCAGCTGCCACCACGATGGCGCCGAACGGAGCGGCACGACCGAGGCCGAGCGTGCCGTCGCCGGTGACGACCTCGGCGTTCGAGATCTCCTCTGCCTCGAGGTTGTGGCGGGCGGCCTGTGCCAGCTCCTCGATCCGCTCCACGGAGAAGACCTGGAGGACGAGCTTGGAGAGCAGCGCCGTCTCGTAGCCGTACCCGGTGCCGATCTCGAGGGCCGTATCGTCAGGCCGGAGATCCAACGCCTCGAGCATCAGCGCGATCAGCGACGGCTGCGACGTCGTCTGCCCTTTCCCGATCGGGATCGCATAGTCGTAGCCGACCTCCTTGCGCAGTTCCCGCGGCACGAACGAGGAACGCCGGACGTCCCGGACGGCCTGCAGCACGCGGAGGTCGGTGACGCCCTGGGCGCGCGCCGCTCGTACGAGCGAGGCGGCGTTCGCTCGATCGGTCCGCATTTCACTTTCTGCCCGGCCGTCGCCGCGATCCCCGGCTGCTCTCACCCCCTCATTTGAGCAGGCAGCGGGGGCGGCGCGCGGGGCGCGCCCACGCGGTTTTTGCGCGCGCAGCTTTTTTCGCCCACTCTTCTGACGTGGAGCGGACCTCAACAAAGGCGAATCGGCCGTCGTCACGGTTGGCCGCGCTCGCCGCCGCCGGAGTCGTCGCGCTGGTGCTCGCCGGGTGCTCGGCGGCGGCCTCCGTGCCGTCTCCGACGTCCAGCTCGACGGATCCAACGACCTCGACGTCGCCGGCGTCCTCGACGACCACCTCCTCGACGACCACCTCCTCGACGACCACCTCCTCGACGACCACGATGGCCGACCCGACGACCACCACGACGACGCTGCCGGCCATCATCGGCCCCGGTGCCAAGGGAGCAGCGGTCCTCGCGCTGCAACAACGGCTCGTCGCCCTCGGTTATTGGCTCGGCACCCCGGACAGCACGTTCGGGGACGCGACCGAGCAAGCCGTCTGGGCCTTCCAGAAGGCTGCCGGACTGAGCCGTGACGGCATGGTCGGACCGTTGACGTTGGCGGCGCTCGCAAAGGGCGTCGTGCCGACTCCGCAGCCCGCCACCGGCTACGTCATCGAAGTGGATCTCGAGACCCAGCTCCTCATGATCGTGGACAACGGGAAGCTTCTCGACACGCTCAACGTGTCGACGGGAGGCGGTTACAAGTACACCGACAAGAAGGTGAAGTACCTCGCCATCACGCCGACCGGCCGATTCAACATCTATGCGGTGATCAACGGTCTGGACGTCGACTCGCTCGGAGCACTCTGGCGCCCGAGGTTCTTCGACGGAGGATTCGCGATTCACGGCGACTCCTACGTGCCGCCCTATCCAGCCTCACATGGTTGTGTCCGGGTGAGCGACGAGGCGATCAACTGGATCTGGGCGGACAACATCGCGCCGATCGGCACGGCGGTATGGGTGTATTGATCGAGCGGTACTCCGCCTGACCCGATCCGGAGGGTCGGACGGCTTGACTCAGAGTGCCTTGACGGCCGCGATGACCTTGGTCAGCGAGTCCTTGGCGTCACCGAACAGCAGCGTCGTCTTCGGGTCGAAAAGCAGCTCGTTGTCGATGCCGGCGAAGCCCGGCCGCATCGAGCGCTTGAGGAAGACGATGTTGCGGGCCTCGTCGACCGCCAGGATGGGCATTCCGTAGATCGGGCTTCCGGGCGAGTTCTTGGCCGCGGGGTTGACGACGTCGTTGGCGCCGACCACGAGTGCGACGTCGGCGGAGGAGAACTCCGGGTTTGCCTCGTCCATCTCCTTCAGCTGCTCGTAGGGAACGTTGGCTTCGGCGAGCAGGACGTTCATGTGGCCCGGCATCCGGCCCGCGACCGGGTGGATGGCGTAGATGACCTCGACACCGCGCGCCTCGAGCAGGTCGGCAAGCTCGCGGATCGTGTGCTGGGCCTGGGCGACCGCCAGCCCGTAGCCGGGTACGACGATCACCTTGTTGGCATAGGCGAGCAGGATCGCCACGTCCTCGGCGCTCGCCGATCGCACCGCGCGGTTCGTGTCGCCCTCGGCGCCGCCCGTGGCGGTGATGACCGAACCGAAGGCGCTGAAGAGGATGTTCGGGAGCGACCGACCCATCGCCCGGCTCATCATCTGGGTGAGGAGCGTGCCGGAGGCACCGACGAGCGTGCCGGCCACGACGAGCACGACCGAATGCAACACGAAGCCGCTCGCCGCTACCGCGAGCCCCGTGAACGAGTTCAACAGCGAGATGAGGACGGGCACGTCCGCGCCGCCGATGGGCAGGACGAACGCGATCCCGAACAGCAGCGAGAGGACGAGCGCGACCGCGACCATCCAGCCGTGGGGGCTGAGGCAGGCCGCAACTCCGAGCGCCAGCACCGCTGTGGCGATGACGCCGTTGACGAGCTGCTGGCCGGGGTAGGTGACCGGCCTGCCGGTCATGAGCTCCTGGAGCTTCGCGAAGGCGACGCAGCTTCCGGCGAACGATACGCAGCCGACGACCACGCCGAAGAGGACCTCGACGACCTGGTAAACGGCGAGCGAATGGCTCGGGGCCCTCAGGAAGGTGGCGAGTGCGATCAGGGCGGCGGCGCCACCTCCGACGCCGTTGAACGCCGCCACCATCTGCGGCATCGCCGTCATTTTGACGAGGCGGGCCGCGGGGACGGCGACCACCGCACCGATCGCCATCGCGGCGACGATGAGCAGGAAGTGGGTGAGCCCGTTTGTCGCGAACGTGATGCCGACTGCGAGCGTCATACCCGCGGCGCCGATGAGGTTGCCACGCCGAGCGGTCCTCGGCGACGTGAGGCCCCGCAACGCGAGGATGAAGCAGATTGCGGCGATCAGGTCGCCGAGGCGGATGCCGGTTCCGAGGCTCACTTCGGCCCGCCGCCCGCGCCGGGCGCACGCCCGCTGATGGACTCGTCCGGGCTCTTCGGCGACTGACGGACCTTGAACATCTCGAGCATCCGATCGGTCACGACGAAGCCGCCGACGACGTTTAACGTGGCCAGCACGACCGCGACGAACCCGAGGACCATCTGCGTCGTGCCGCTCGCCGTGCCGAGGACGAGCATCGCACCGACGAGCACGACGCCGTGGATCGCGTTCGTGCCCGACATGAGTGGCGTGTGCAGTGTGCTCGGCACCTTCGCGATCACTTCGAAGCCCACGAAGGCCGCCAGCAGGAAGACGGTGATGAGCGAAAGGATGTCCCCGCCGTTCATGCGCTCCCCCCTCCTTCGAGCAGGTCGCGGGTCGGAGCGTGACGGACCTCGCCGGCGTGGGTGACGCAGGTGCCGACCACGATCTCGTCGTCGAAGTCCGGAGCGAATGCGCCTTCTTTCACCACGAGTGTCAGGAACTCGGCGATGTTGCGGGAGTAGAGGAAGCTTGCATGTAGGGGCATCGAGCTCGGGAGGTTCTTCACCCCGACGACCGTGACGCCGTCGACGTCGAGGTTCTCGCCTGGGCGGCTGAGCTCGCAGTTGCCCCCCGACTCGGCCGCGAGGTCGACGATGACACTGCCGCGGCCCATCGCGTGGACCATCTCACCGGTCACGAGCACCGGCGCCTTTCGGCCGGGGATCGCGGCAGTCGTGATCACCACGTCGGCAGCGGCGACCTCCTTGCCGATGAGCTCACGCTGGCGGCGGAGGAAGTCCTCGGACTGCTCTCGGGCGTAGCCGCCCTCGCCCTCCTGGGCTTCGAGCTCGAGCTCGACGAAGGCTGCGCCGAGGCTCTTCACTTCGTCTCGGGCGGCCGGCCGGACGTCGTAGGCGCGGAGGACGGCGCCGAGGCGACGCGCCGTCGCGATCGCCTGCAGCCCCGCGACGCCGGCACCGAGCACGAGCACCTTGGCGGGCGGCACCGTCCCGGCCGCGGTCATGTAGAGGGGGAAGAACTTCGGGAGGTGCTCCGCCGCGAGGAGCGCTCCGCGGTATCCCGACACGAGCGCCTGTGACGAGAGCGCGTCCATTGCCTGGGAACGGCTGATCCGAGGGAGAAGGTCCAGGCTGAACGCCGAGATCCGCCCCTGGGCAAGCGCCCGGATCAAGTCGAGGTCCGACGCCGGCTGCAGGAAGCTGACGATGCCGGTGCCTTCGCTCAGCGCTCCGACCTCCTCGAGCGTCGGGGGCTGCACCTTGCAGACCATGCCCGATGCCCCGAACAGCGCGGTGGCGTTCTCTGTCAGCGTGACGCCCTTGTCCACGTAGGCGGCGTCGTCGAGCAGGGACTTCTCGCCCGCGCCGGCCTGGATCGCGACCGTGGCGCCGAGGGCCGTGATCCTCGCGGCGACGTCGGGGACGAGCGCGACCCTCCGCTCGCCGGGCGTCGTCTCGCTCGGAATCCCCACTTGCATGCGAGGGGTCTAGCAAATGCGGGGCCCTCGGGTCGACATCGGCAGGCCACGTTGCGAACCGCGGCGACCGCTAACGTCGCTGCATGCCCGCGACCGTGCTCGCCCCGGGCGTGGTCGAGATCGACACGCTGCTCGGAGGCTGGGAGAAGATCACCGCCGGTTATCTGATCGAGGGCTCGCGCCCGGTCCTGGTCGAGACGGGCAGCCAGAGCTCGGTCGAGGTGCTCCTGGCCGCGCTCGCCGAGCTCGGCGTCGGCCCCGGCGAGCTCGCCGGGGTGGCAGTGACCCATATCCACCTCGACCACGCCGGGGGAGTCGGCGACGTTGCCCGCGCGTTCCCGGGGGCGACGGTCTACGTGCACGAGAAGGGCGCTCGCCACCTCGTCGACCCGACCCGCCTCGTCCGGTCGGCAGAGATGGTGTACGGCCCATTGCTCGACTCGCTCTACGGTCGCCTCGACCCGACACCGAGCGACCGCGTGCACGTGCTCGAAGACGGCGAGGAGATCGACATCGGGGGTGGAAGGTGCCTGCGGGCGATCGACTCGCCCGGTCACGCCAAACACCACCTCGGGCTGCTCGACTCGCAAAGCGGCCTCCTCTTCGCCGGCGACGCCGTGGGCGTCCGCCTGCCGGACGGGGGCGGGCTGCGGCCGGCGACACCTCCCCCCGACTTCGACCTCGACCTCGCGCTCGGCTCGCTGCGCCGGTTCGCCGAGCAGCGTCCCGTGGGAATCGCGCTAGCTCACTACGGCCTCGTGCCGCTCGATCCGCAGGAGCTGCTCAGCGAGGCCGAGGCGACGTTGCGGACCTGGACCGAGGAGGCCGAGCGGGCGTGGCGAGCCGGGGAGGACATCGCCGGGGCGCTGCAAGCGCGTTTCGCTCAGAATCTCGACGGCATGGAGCCTGAGTCCCGCCTCCGGCTCGAGACGTTGAACGGCGTGCACTCGAACGCCGCCGGCCTGCGTCGCTGGCTCGAGCAGCGAGCCACGCCTCCCGAGGGGTAGCCCTTTCAGGAGCCCGGTGGGGACGAGCGATGTCTCAGGGAGCGCTCAAGGCGGCGACGAGGAGCCGGAGGTGAATCGACTGACCGCCACCAGACTCGTGACGAAGACCGCCACCATGACGATGTAGATCCAAAGCCGTGTGTCGCTGATCGACTGTTGGTTGCCGAGTACGAAAAGAAGTTTCCGGATGACCGCGACGAGCCCGACGACGATGAACGGTTGCGGGACGAGGGCGTGAGCACGAAGCGACAGCACGACGGTGTGGACGATCTCCACCAAGATGAGCGCGAGAAGCACCTGGTCGAGCAGATCGGCTGCGTTCGTCGCGAGCGGGGTGCGCGAGAGACGGTGGAAGAACTCGTAGATGGCGGCGCCGAGCAATGCGCCGGCGAGCAGGATCAGCGCCGTTCCCGTGACGATCGACACGACGTCCTGGGCCCATTCGAGGAGGGAGGCGGCGAACCGGGTCGAGCGGGACCGAGTGCGGTTCGGGGGCCGCCGGTCCTCCGGGCGCGTGTCGCCGGTGCCGTTTGCGTCGCTGGCGTCCCCGGGCATCGATGTCACGCCCGATGGAGTTTAGTGGCCGGCCGCGGCAGGCGAAGTGCCTTGCCGGGGCCGCGCTCCCGGTGCGCCGGAGCGGGCGGTCCCGGGTCGACCTGGCGCGAACCGCTCCCGTCACGCCTACGGTGGGGAATGGCGATCTTCGCCCCCATGGGTGCTGGGTCGCTCGGAGCCGTAAGGAGGCCATGATGCGCGTCGTCGTCGACTACGACCTTTGCGAATCCAACGCGGTTTGCATGGGCATCCTGCCCGAGGTCTTCGAGGTCCGCGACGACGACTTCCTCTACGTGCTGAACGAGCACCCGCCGGAGGAGTACCGGGACCGGGTGATGCAAGCGGTGGCGTCATGCCCGAAGCAGGCCATCTCGGTCGTCGAAGACTGAGTCTCGCAGTCCTCGCGCGGCGGTAGCCTCGCCCGAGTGACGAGCCGGGAGCCAAGCGGGGCGAGCGACCCCCGGCCGGTCAGGGTCCGTTTTGCGCCGTCCCCGACGGGCTACTTCCACGTCGGCAGCGCCCGCACCGCGCTCTACAACTGGTTCTTCGCGAGACGCAACGACGGCACGTTCGTGCTGCGCATCGAGGACACCGACGCAGAGCGCAACAAGGAGGAGTGGGTCGGCGGCATCCTCTCGGCAATGGCCTGGCTCGGGATCGACTGGGACGAAGGTCCTTACCGCCAGTCTCAGCGGGGGGATCTCTACGGTTCGGCGCTCGACGCGCTCTGGTCGGACGGGTACCTGTACGCCTGCGACTGCACGCGGGAGATGGTGCTCGACCGGACGAAGTCCAATGCGACGCCCGGCTACGACGGCTTCTGCCGCGACCGTGGCCTTGAACGCCAGCTGGGGCGCGCGTTGCGCTTCAAGGTTCCCCGTGAAGGCGTGACGGTGGTGGAGGACGTGATTCGGGGAGAGGTACGTTTCGCAAACTCGACGATCGATGACTTCGTCGTCGCGAAGTCCAATGGTGATCCGCTCTTCGTTCTCGCCGTCGTGGTCGACGACCGCGATATGCGGATCAGTCACGTCGTCCGGGCGGAGGAGCATCTCCCCACCACGCCGAAGGCCGTGCTTCTCTGGGAGGCGCTCGGGGCCGAGGAGCTGCCGCTTCCTGTCTTTGCCCACTTGCCGGTGCTCGTGAACGAGAAGCGTCAGAAGATCTCGAAGCGCCGCGACCGCGTCGCCATCGAGGACTACCGCGCCCAGGGATTCCTGCCCGAGGCGATGGTGAATTACCTTGCGCTGCTCGGATGGAGCCCGGGGGACGGGCGCGAGTTCTTCACTCGCGACGAGCTCGTGGCCGAGTTCGACCTCGGCGGCGTCAACCATTCGCCGGCCTTCTTCGACGAGCAGAAGCTGCTGCATTTCAACGGCGTCTACCTGCGCGCCCTTCCGGTCGGGGAGTTCACCGAACGGTGCCGCCGATGGGCGTCAGAGGACGCGCCGTTGAAGGTGGTGGCTGACTTCGAGTCGGCGGAGTTCGCGAGCCTGGCGCCCCTTGTTCAGGAGCGGGCAGCCACGCTGGCCGAGGCGGCGGACCTCGTCGAGTTCCTCTTCGCGCCCGAGTTCGTCGTCGAAGACGAGTCCTTCGAGAAGGCGATTGCCCGGGATCCCGACGCCCTCTCGATCCTTGCCGAGGCCCGCGAACGACTGGTGCGAGCGGAGTTCGAGGCGACACCGCTCAAGGCCGAGATCCTGGAGCTCGCCGAAGGGCGCGGGCGCAAGCTCGGGAAGGCGCAGGCGCCCATTCGAGTGGCGGTGCTCGGACGTACGGTCGGCTTGCCGCTCTTCGAGTCGCTCGAGGTCCTGGGGCGCGACCGGACGCTCGGGCGCCTCGCTGCTGCGATCAGCCGTCTCGATGGGTCCGGGGGACGAACGAGGGACACCGAATAGGCCCCGGGGTCTTGACGCGCCGTAGTATCCGGCCCGCCGACAAGGGGGAAGGGCAGACATCATCGTCGGACTGGGATTGTTCAAATGGTTTCGACGCGTGATCGTGCTCGCCCTGTCTGCCGCGGTGGTCCTGCTCGTGATCTCGGTGGTACAGGTCGTGAAAGCCTCGAGGACGAGCTCGGCGACCGCTACCGTCGGGCCCGGCCGGCGCTGTCATCGTGGTGGGTACCTCGACGGGCCGGGATCACGCGACGGGCGAGCTCGAGGCCCGATGCGCCTAGGCGCTCGTCTTGTGGCGTGCGCACCGAGCTTCGATCGTGATCACCACCGGTGGCCCGTCGAAGTTGGGGAACCCGAGCGAGGCGTCGCCGGCCGGCACCTGGCTGCTTGCCAACGGCCTCCCGAAGCGAGCGCTCGAGCGAGTGCCGGACTCCAACCTCGGCACCGCATTCGCGTCCATCGCGAAACGCTACGGGCGGACTGTGGGAGCGCGCGGGGGCGCCTCTTCAAGCTCTCTGGCTCAGGGATCTCGCCTCGTCCGAGGGGCTCGAGGCACAAGGGTCACCTGCTTCGGCTTCGAAGAGCAGCTTGTCGACCGACGTCGGTCAGGTCTGGTCCCAGGCACTCGCCGTCGGACCGGGAAGGGTCGTCGGCCTCGGTCACACGCAGGGATTCGGGGCGTAGGGGGCGGTATCGCGCCGCCGGTGCCGGCGGGGCCGAGAGCCGGGCCTGTTACGATGACCCCGCCCTATTCGGGGGTGGTGTAATCGGCAACACGGCAGGTTCTGGCCCTGTAATTGGGGGTTCGAGTCCTCCCCCCCGAGCTGCGAGCGGCCGGAAGGCCGCTCGTTTCGCGTGTCCGCGCCCGATTCGCCTCCGCTCGCCCGGCGCCAGCCGTTTCGGCGTCAGGCCCGCAGCACCTCCTGGAAGCGATCGGGGATCTGTCGATCGCCGAAGGACTCGAGGCGGTCGGTCGGGAGGCGGCCCCAGATCCAGCAAGCGAGGTCGAAGGCGCTGCCACGAAGCGCCGCATCGGCCTTCGAGTGCTCTCGGGTGAACATAGAACCCTCGGCTTGAGGGTCGAGGGTCCATTCCGCGTCGGAGACGTCGGTGGCGTGGAGGTGTATGGAGCCGCCGAGGCCGGTCTCGAGAAGCTGGGTCTCGAACATCGGATAGAAGAGCTCGAAGAACTCCGTGACGGTGTCAGCCGCGACTTCGGGATCGCCTTGAACCGGCTCGGAGCCCTGTGCCAACTCGATGTCGACACGGTGGATGAGCGTCTCGTGCGCCATCCGGCGGAACCAGAAGCTCGTGGGGCCGGGACTGCTCGTCGTCCAGTTCCACACCAGAGTGTCGTCGGCCCCGTCCCTCAGGGCGGCAAGCATCGCCGTGCGCTGTTCTGCGAACCAGGCAAGCCGTGCATCGCCGTCAGGAACGGGCGGTAGCTCACTGCGATCCGGAGCCTCGGTCCGCTGGGTGGATACCACCAGGGCCAACCGGCTGTAGATGAAACCGAGATGCTGGACGAGCTGCGCCACATCCCAACCGGGGCAAGTCGGCACCGGAGCATCGAGTGAGGCCCCACCATTGGAGACGGCGACGACAAAGCGACTGGACTCCAACTCTACGGCGTCCAAAGCGATGGCGCGTTCCATGGCGCCAGTTTGCCGCTCCGTCGCCTGGGACGCACTTCCTGCTGGCGAGCGCATCGACCGCAGCCGGGATCATGCGCCGGGACTAACATGATCAAGCTTCACTGGCGGGTCGCCAGTCGGAGCCCTGCAAAGCGAAGCGCGCTCTTCAGGGTCGCGCGCGATGCATGGCCCCATCGTCTAGAGGCCTAGGACACCACCCTCTCAAGGTGGAGACACGGGTTCGAATCCCGTTGGGGCTGCTCGGTTCGCTCTTGAAAGACCAGGTCAACGGCCATATCTGAGCAACGATGCTGAAAGTGTTTGGTCCCCGCCAACCATCTCGCCAACACACCTGGCGGTTCGAGGTTCCCACCTTGAAGCGTTTGTGACGCCCATCGACGCCACCACACGTTATTCGGAGTGATTGTGGGCAGCATCCCGCTGCACGTCGTTGAGCACGCCTCCCAGATCCGACAGTTCCTCGCCTCCGCCGGCGTCAAAGTGCAACCCATGCCGGTGATCGTGGGTACGCAAGGTGATCCGTGACGGTGATGCAACGCGTGCCTTCACGCCGTTGAGAGCTATCCCAATGGTGCCGAAGCGCCTCAGGTCAACAGTTGCAAGCGCAGCCTCCGTCGCAATGCGCTCCGGTTCCGGCATTGTGGGGCACCCGAAGTAGCTTGCGCACGTGACTTTCGGGGCGGCGTGATAGGGGACGGCTGACTTCGTGAAAGTGAGTATGCACCCGGCGACGGCGGATCGCTGGAGCGACCTCGTGGAAGTCTTCGGCCGGCGCGGTAACGATCCCGGGTGGTGCTGGTGTCAGCTGTTCCTCCGTGCCCCCACCGAGCGCCAGCCTGAGGCCGCTGACAACCGTGCGGCACTGCACGCCGAGATCGAGCGGGCCGCGATACCGCCGGGGCTGATCGCGTACGTCGACGACCACCCCGCCGGGTGGACCCGGATCGGGCCGCGATCAGGCTTTCCCGGCGTCAACGGCAACAGGTCCTTGGCGCGCGTCCTCGAAGGGGATGGCTCTGCGACTTGGTGGGTGACCTGCTTCGCCGTGGCCCGTCCGTACCGGGAAGCCGGGGTAGCCTCGGCCATGCTGCGGGCTGCCGTCGAGTTCGCTCGGGACCACGGTGCCGCAGCCGTGGAGGGTCACCCCGTCGACGTGGCTGGGCTCCGAGCCGACCGGGTGGCGGCGTCTGCTCTTTACACCGGGACGAAGGCGCTGTTCGTCGCTGCCGGCTTCGTCGAGGTCGCCCGCACGTACCCGACGAGACCCGTGATGAGGCGCGTGCTCTGACGACGTTCCAGTCAAGGAGTCCCAACAACGCTTACGGGTACGACCACACGCCATCAAAGTGGCGTCGCGAGTCGCTGCCGCCGACCCGGCGGTCGGGGGCAAAGCTGGCATCTTCGGTTGACGGAATATGGGGATAGCTGCCTGGGACACCGGGTCCGGCGCGGCGGCAAGATGGTGACGTGTCTAGCGATATTCCAGTCGTGACGCTCTCCGACGGCCTGGTCGCCCTGCGGCCTTGGTCGAGAGACGACGCCCGGTTCATGGCGGAGGCAAGCACCGACCCAGGGATCCGGCGCTATAACGGTGGCCACGACCGGCTAGGACGGCCGACTCCGCCGCTCTCGACCACGGACGCGGAGGCCGTTATCGATCAGTTCGCGTTGAACTGGCGCGCGTTTGCTTCGGCTGGGGCACCTTCTGGCGTTGCGTTCGCAATCCTGGACGAGAGCTCTGGCGAGCTGGTCGTGTCAACACCGGTCGAAAACTGACCCCCTTCCACCGGTCGAAAACTGACCCCCCGTCCCGGGCCACCGACCGCGTTGCGTGATCATTTGGCTGGCGGCATCACCTCCTCGATCGCCTTGAGG
>Ga0182015_10000390_pt1 | contig 63174 bp, 58 predicted proteins | sample 712P3MmetaG_FD_120478 | JGI IMG/M metagenome (GOLD analysis project Ga0182015, IMG submission 120478) | Permafrost microbial communities from Stordalen Mire, Sweden - 712P3M metaG | ecosystem: Environmental > Terrestrial > Soil > Wetlands > Permafrost | place: Sweden: Stordalen | collected...
AGACCCCGGATCTTGCGCTTCGATTGAAGAGCTATAGCAAGCATTGCCGCAGCTAAACCCAAGAGTCCGCCACGCGAGTAAGTCAACACCACAGCGACCGCGGCGAATGGAAGACTAGCCCAGAGAGCCCATCGAATCGGCCGTGAGGTCTCTGTTTGGGCTAAATAGTAAATCATAGGAAGGCAAATGTTGACGGCGAGTGCAAAATCGTTATTGTCGCCGATCATCGATCTACCAGGGCCGTAAACTTGAAATTGTCCGCCAGTCAGAACTAGCCAAGTGACATCCTTCACACAAAGAACAACGAAGCAAGCTATCGTTACCAAGAACCATGAACGAAACTTCTTCGCATCTATCAATAACATCAATGCGATGAACGTCATCAGCAATGTCTTGGAGACCTGCAACATTTGATTAAGTGTGTCGAGAGAATGATGTGCGAGCAGGGGTGAATGAAGCACATTCAGAGTTGTGACAGCGAACCAGAGCCACAGTATGATCAAGAGCACCGTTTCGCGCGTAATAGGCGGCATCCTTCGTTCCTGCGTCAACAGCGAGCCAAGCAAGGTCGGAATTGCAATCACTTCGCCGCCAGGTATCCGTCGCGACCAACCCCACGTGAACTGAGTAGGGCTGAAGTAGGTGACCCAGGTCCAGCCGAGAAGCCCGAGAAATGGGCGAAGAAGGGCTATCACCGCGAGCACAAGCAAAATAGTGGCTAGAGGAAGATCTCGCATCGCGATTAGCCTGGCACGCTTGAGGAAAGTCCATCCCGACAAAGCTGAATTGGATCTATATTCAAGAGAAACACGTCGGTCTCTCGGCTAATAAAGCGCAGATTCGAGGTCGCGTTACTGGACCTGGTGCTTGAATGGTGATCAGAATACATATCATCGGGAGAAGCAACTGGAAGGCTGAAACAAGCTGTCGCGAAAATCCGAATCGGCCAATGGCGAGTTTGTTCGCTGGGAGTTGTGGAAAAAAAGGTCGACGACATCCTTGCGCACTATACCCCGGTTAAAGTTTCAGGATTGTAATTTATTTGGTCTTTCATCTTTTCATCCCGTGGATAAATACACTGCAGGTCGCTCTCTCCGATCACGCGGTAGATTCGATTGATATCGTCTTCGCTCAGATCGGATTGCCATCGCATGGCAGACCGAAGAGGATTTTTGAACACGCTATAGTATTTTCTGTTTTCGGTTGCGGTACTATTCTTAAGGAAGTCTGCGGTTGCCGGATTCCAAGGTAGATTGCAAAACTCCAGCATTTTCCTGGCATGCCGCTGCGGATCGACGCAGATATCTTCATAACGAATACTCATGCAACCGTCTACGCCTTCAATGTCCTGCAGAGCTTTTTCGTGCAGAATCACCCATCTCCACGCCAGCCGCTCGGTCGGATGCATGGAAATTATGTGATCCAGAGTTAGTCGACGACGACGTGCCGGCGCAGTCCCGAGCAAGATCTCAAACATTCCGTAGTCTTCGCTCGGTGGATATGGAAACTTATGCGACGATTCGCCTCGGCGCATCGAGGCAACGTGGCCGCAAGGATGTCTCAGAAGCAGTACCGCATGGCGTTTTTCGAGCACGCGCACGAAAACTCCGAGTCGGCCGATAGAACCGACCGATTTCCACACTACGTGCAAATCGCGGACCTCGTCATAGTTGACCATCGGAAAAACTGGGCAGTCCAGTTTCATCGCAGAGCACAACTTCGCTACCGCTGTGTTTGCTTTGTATAGTTCTGTGGCTAGACTTGAGCGATATTCTTTCCGAAATTGAGGTTGGGAGCCTACAACGTACACATCTTTCCTGTGGAGTAGGCCATCCGCAAACTGTTGTGCTAACGGTCTAAGCCCTTCTGCTTCCGATACATCAGGTGCAAGCGGCATTGTCCTCAAAGCGAGTGCACGGTCCGCCTCGTGAAGGTAGACGGTTCGTGGATGACTGTCGAACATCTTTGCGATCCACGTAGTACCCGAACGTGGTAGTCCGACGAGGAGGATGAGCGAATGATCCATGTCTACATAGCCTTAGGATAGAATGCCACAACCTGAGACAGTCTAGTAAGCATTCCTTCCGCCAATGTTTATCCCATGATAAAATATGGACCAGGAAAGGTGTAGAGGCTGTAATGGATTGTAAATTAAAGACTTAGGTGCCCCCCCCTCTCGCTCTCCAGATTTGCGGCAAGGCTGAGGACAAAAAGCAGTTGGCCTCTGGAGTGTAAACACTTTCACATTATTGCGTTCAATCCGCGATGGCAGTCGAAGAGCTAGCCTAAAGAGCAAGGGAGACAAGGAGTCGGGAAAAGAAATTCACACTTGTTGTCTAAGCACCGAGTTTTTCGTTAAAAAAGACAACTAACTTGTTCAGTGGCAATGGTTTCTGATACAAACGATTGGCAGTTCAATTGCACGACAATATAGCATTTCTGCGGCGTCGCGGTCTGCTCCGTTCCAGCTTGAGCGAGGTGACAACAGTTGGATTCTTCGACGAAGAAAATCTTCATAGTAAGCCTCGATGGCGCCACATTTGACGTTCTTCGGCCATTAATTCAGCAGGGGTACATGCCGAATTTGGGTCGACTGATGGAAGAAGGCCTCGCCGCCGAGCTTGAGTCAGTCATCCCGCCGGTCACCGGACCTGCTTGGACTTCGTTCATGACTGGGAAAAATCCGAGCAAGCACGGCATCTTCGAATTCAGCCGTTTTGACGAACAAGATTACGACTGGAAACTCAACAATTCGCAGTATATTCGAAGCAAGACACTCTGGCAGCTATTGACGGAGAACGGCAAACGCTCGATCGTTTTGAACTTGCCTTATACCTACCCTCCATATGAGATAAACGGATTGATGGTGTGTGGCTGGGATGCTCCTTCGGTCCAGGCGAATTTTACTTACCCGACCGAACTTAGCAAAGAGATCTTGACGAAAATTCCCGATTACAGCTCAACACATGATGTTTGGTTATGGAAATATATCTCCATCCGTTCTAATGCCCAATTCAATCGCTTTATAGACAAGCAAATCCTCGGTTTCCGGCGTGAAGTTGAGCTGGCATCTCATTTCCTTGATACCCGCGAGTGGGATGTCTTCATGACTCACTTCCAGCAGACCGACTGGCTCCAGCACAAAGTGTGGTCGTACATCGCGAAGGCTTGTTCGGACAGCTCGAATAAGAATGCCCGTTTGGAAAAAGTCCGGGATTGCTATCGACAGTTTGACAAACTGCTCGGTGGGCTTCTCGACAAGGTGAAAAAATTCAGCCCGGTCAAGATTGTACTTTCCGATCACGGCTTCGGACAAGACCGCGGAAATATCTGCGTGAATTATTTCCTGCGCCAATGGGGCTATTTCTATCTGAATGATGAGAACCAAAAGCCGGTAAGTGATATCTTCCGAAAATCCAGATATAAATTCTTTAGAACCGCTTTCAGCGCCCTCGCGGCGGCCAAGCATCGCATTCTGGATGTGCGAAAATACAAAAGTTGGGCTGCCTATGTACATGGCAATTCAGAACATAAACCGCTGTCGATCGACTGGAACCGCACCAAAGTGGCGTTGGTCACGGGAAGCGAGACAGGATTCCTGTACGTGAATCTTAAGGGAAGAAGCCCTCTTGGCAATGTCGAGCCAGGCGCTGAATATGAAAATCTTGTCTCTGACGTCATCGCAAAAATCCAGGAGCTTCGACACCCCACAACTGGCGAAAAACTTCTATCGAAAGTTGCCCGCGGAAGAGATATTTATACGGAAGCAGGTGAGGGTATTCTTCTGCCGGATATTGTGCTGGTTTGCGCTGATGGCTACGGATTTTCGCTCAGAGTCTCCGACGCGGCCCCGGAATTGCTTCCGGAGGGTTCGCATCGCCCCAAGGGTGTTCTGTTCATGGAGGGCGATGGTTTGAACATACGAGTTCCGGACTTCAGTCCGAGGCTCATAGATGTTGCGCCAACAATTCTGCATCTGCTGGGAATCAGCGTTCCACGCGACATGGATGGGCGTGTACTGGAAGAGATTTGGCCGGAAGCTCAAACAATTCGCTACGACGATACCGACAGCGCCGCCTCTCAACAGAAAGCAGTCTATAGCGCCGAAGAGTCCGATCTCATCGAGCAACGGCTCAAGGGGCTGGGATATTTGGAATAGACGTCCGTCGATATGCTTGTCAGGTCGAGCTTTTAACTGGCCTGGCATATCGCCATTCGGAGCCATCAAAACAAAATGGATGCGCATCCGTTGCCGTCCTCTCCGTGATCAATTCTGAAGTCGCACCGCCGAGGATCTTTTAGAAACATATAATGTGGAAAGAGTTAAAGAAGCTTCTCAGACACACTGCAGTTTACGGGGCGGGCAGCCTCCTAGCAAAATTGGTTGGCTTTCTTCTCATTCCATTTTATACGCATTACCTGAGGCCGAACGAATACGGAACGCTGGAGCTCTTAGACCTGACTCTCAGTCTAATCGCTCTGTTGGTTAACGTCTGGGTAACTATTCCGCTTGTCCGTTTTTATTATGAGTTTCAGGACGAGGCCGAGAAAAAGAAGGTCGTCAGCACAACGCTTTGGGCCGTAGCGTTTATCGCTATGTCAGTTTCGTCCCTCGCGCTGATGTTCCCGAGGACTATTTCGGTCTGGCTCCTGAAGAGTCCTGATTATTCCTACTACATAAAAGTCATCGCCATTTCGTTCTTCCTGAACTGCTTGAATAGCGTGGCGTGGAACTACATCCGTGCGAAGCAGCGCTCCGGCCTAATCGTATCAATGAACCTCTGCGGCATGGTGCTGATGCTGATTCTGAATATCTTTTTTGTCGGATATCTCAAACTTGGCGTATTGGGTGTGCTCTACGGCAGTATGATAGGGACCGGTACGGTAACGATCGTTCTGATCATCCAGACGATTCGCGAAGTTGGTCTCCATTTCGATTGGCAGAAACTAAGACTTCTGGCGGCTTTCGGAGCCCCTCTGGTTTTCACGAATATTGGCGCGTTCGTGTTGAATTTCTCGGACCGATTTTTCTTGCAGCACTTCAGCACAGTTTCGGTGGTGGGTATTTATGCGTTGGGGTATAAGTTCGGCTTCATGCTGAGCTTTCTGGTCATTCAGCCGTTTTCAATGATCTGGTCCGTTCGGATGTACGAAATTGCTGAAGCGCAAAATGCCAAACAGATTTTCTCGAGGTTCAGCGCATACTTTTGCTTGGTGCTTACCAGCGCAGCGATCGGACTCTCCGTGGTAATCAAGGATGTGATTGGAATCATGGCTGCGCCCGATTTTCGTTCGGCGTATCACATTGTTCCGCTCATAGCACTCGCCTATGTATTCCAAGGATTGGCCTATTATCTGCAGACCGGCATGCTGATTGAAAAGAAGACCCTATACATGGGGATAATGGGTTTCACAGGAGCAGTAATCAACATTATCTTGAATTTTCTTCTGATCCCGACCTTTAAAGGAATCGGCGCGGCTTGGGCCACAGCTTTAAGTTTTCTCGCAATGGCGATACTTGCGTATGCTTTCTCTCAAAGAACATACCCAATCCCTTACCGGCTGTCGAAATTCTGCCTGCCAGTCCTCCTGGGCTCCGCGGTGTACTTGATTTCTACGACAATCAAAATCCCTTCGCTGATTTTGGCGATTCCTATTAAGCTTCTTCTTATCCCTGTTTTCTGGGGTGCTCTCTACTTGCTGGGTTTCTTTGATGAGGACGAGGTCGCAAAGGCCAAGTCGGTTCTCAGTACGCTGATAGCTCGTTATCGGTGGGGCGCCGCCACGCTACCCGGGAGTTAGGCGAAAGGCTCGTCAAAAAGGACTTATGGGCACAAATTACCAAAAAAGTCTCGAACTCTGGGAACGATATGGCCAGTACTTGCTGATGCCCATGCCTTATGCAGACGGCCTAATTCAAGAAGCACACGGCTGTACGCTCACAGATCTGGACGGAAATGAGACGCTGGATCTCGCCGCAGGCCAATTTTGCACCATCCTGGGCCACAGCCACCCAAAATTCATCGAAAAAGTCGCGGAGCAGATGCGACTGGTTGTACATGTCGGAAGCCAGTTCCTGAGCCCTATCGTGCTGAAAGCGGCAGAGAAGTTTGCTTCCGTAGCTCCGGGCAAGCTTAGAAGATCCATGATTCTTTCTACCGGCACCGAGGCTAATGAATGCGCGATTTCTATAGCCAAGAAATATACTGGGAAAAACGGAATCATCGGCATCAATCGCGGTTACTACGGCCTCTCGCTTACGACTAAGAGCCTAACCTCCATCTTTGGAAGTCACCGTGGCGACGGTCCCAGCGTCCCCGAATCATATCGAATTCTCGCGCCTCATTGCTTTCATTGCCCCGTGAATAATCACTTCCCAGAATGTAATTTCGTTTGTCTGGACAGTTCCCTTCAGTCGAGCGTGCATTCTCCCGACGATATTGCCGCGATCATCATCGAGCCAATTATTTCCGCAGGAGGAATGATCGTTCCGCCGCCGGGCTATATGAAGGCGCTCAAGGACTTTGCCCGACAGCACGAAGCGCTGCTGATCGTGGATGAAGCCCAGACCGGTTTTGGCCGCACCGGAAAATGGTTTGCTATCGAGCATCAAGATGTAGAGCCAGATATTCTCGTGATTTCAAAAGGGGCTGGAGGTGGATTTCCAGTGTCTGGCTTCATCACAACTGATGAGATCGCCGACAAGGTTGAGAATGAAGGCTTCAGCCACTTGGCCAGCCACCAATTCGATCCGCTCTCAGCCATAGCCCTTGCAACCTTGATTGATATCATCAAGGAAGAGGGGCTTGTAGAAAAGGCTGCGGAGACCGGAGCTTACTTCAAGGGACGGCTCGAGGAGCTAAAGGCGAAACACGCAGTTATCGCCGACGTACGCGGCCAAGGATTGATGCTGGGCGTAGAGATCGCTGGCACTGCCAACGACACAAGCGAGCGAAGCGATGCGCAATTGACGCTTGCAATCGTTATGCTCTGTAAGCGGAAGGGAGTGCACCTGACATTCACTTATTTCGAACCGGTGCTGCGAATTATTCCTCCGCTCACGCTGACCCGAAAGGAAGTGGATTTTGCGATTTCGGTCTTAGATCAATCGATCACAGAGGCAGTACGGCAAGATCTCCCTTTTAAGGACCTGCTCCCGGCAAATCGCTATACGCGAAAATATATGGAAAGACAGCGAGGCGAATGGTCGCTGCGGAGAATTTTCTCCAAGCTGTACGAAACCAGTCCCGAACGCTGGATCAAAAAAATCAACGGAATTGTCGCGAAATAGGACTATTGGACTCCGGCTCAATACAGGTCATTCAATGACGTTACCGCTTCCACGAATCGAACCACCGTCGCTGGACACGACAATGAACCAAGAAAGAAAGCTTAAGCAGCCGGTTTTCGTTCTTGGATCGCCTCGCTCCGGGACGACTCTGCTCTATCATATGCTCCTTTCGGCGGGTGGTTTTGCCGTCTATCGCAGCGAAGCAAAGGTTTTTGATCTCGTCGCTCCGCGATGTGGTGATTTGCATCTTCGCCGCAACAGACAAAAAATGCTGGACTTCTGGTTTCAGACGAGGATGTTCCAGGTCTCCGGAGTGAACCGCGAAGAGTTTCAAACCAAAATTCTAGCAGAGTGTAATAACGCAGGAGATTTTCTCCGAATTTTCATGGAGCAGATTGCTCGAAGCCAAAATGCGGATCGCTGGGCCGAATGTACTCCCGAGCATCTCTTGTACATGCTCCTCATCAAGCGGGAGATCCCCGACGCGCAATTCGTGCATATCATTCGCGATGGCCGTGACGTAGCGCTTTCGCTTCAAAAGCAAGGCTGGATTCAGCCTTTTCCTTGGGATCGTGACAAGAAACTGTTAGTGGCGGGCGTTTACTGGGAATGGATGGTCGGCAGGGGAAGATTATTCGGCCACTCGCTGGGAGCCAACTATACCGAGGTTCGTTACGAAGACCTGGTGTCCAATCCGCGGATGGCACTCGCGCAGCTTGGCCAATTCATCGGGCACGATTTGGACTACGATAGAATCCAGAAAGTTGCCATTGGTTCAGTGGGCGAACCGAATACCTCCTTCGAAGCAGAATACCAGGAAGGCGACTTCCGCTCTGTGGGACGTTGGAGAAATTCGTTCTCGAATCGTGACCTGTCCGCATTTGAGACCCTGGTTGGGCCCTTCTTGCAAGAATTGCAATATCCACTGGGGGTGCCTCACAACGAAAACCAGAAGGCTCAGGCTCTAAAAAGAATGCGTTTGCTTTATCGCTTATATTGGGATTCGAAACTGTCGATAAAAGTGAATACGCCGTTTGGCAGACTACTCATGCGGTCAGCTCCGGCGGACTTGTAGGTAAGATTTTCTTGCAGACTAATTCGACAACGATGTTAGCGCCTCAGGGGGCAAGCCCTAGCCGAAGTAGTTCCATGCAGCCAGCTTGTGGCCCGCTTCGTATCCTACATATATTGGATCGACTGGGCGTTGGTGGAACCGAGCTCGTTACTCTAAAGCTGATCAACGGATTAGCCCACGGTTCGTTCGAACAACGACTGGGAACTCTGCGAGGTATCGACGCATCTTTCCAAGATGTCCCCTTGGATTGTGGCGAATTACTTCACATTGGAAAAGGAAGCAATGGCTTTCAATTTCCGCTATTCCGTTTAGCCCGAATCATGCGCGCGTATCGGCCGCACATCGTACATTCGCGCAACTGGGGCACGATTGAGGCAATCCCTGCGGCAAGACTTGCCGGGGTTCCTGTGGCCATTCACAGCGAGCACGGCTATGAACTGGAAATGCTCGCCGGCCTGCCGAAGCGCCGTCGACTGTTCCGGCGCGCCGCATACGCGATGGCCGATGCCGTTTTCACAGTAACGCGCGAGCTTCGAGATTTCCATGCCCGGCAGGCATGGATCTCGCCGGACCGAATTCAGGTAATCTACAATGGCGTAGACACTCAGCGATTTTTCCCTAGTCCCGAGTCGCGCTCGGTTTTGCGCAAGAGATTTGGTCTTCCCCAATGCCGATTCATCGTCGGAACCGTCGGAAGGATGGTGCCGATTAAGGATCATGCAACGCTTCTCCGTACAGTGGAAATCATGGTGCAACGAAAGATCGATGCACATGCCCTGATAGTCGGTTCGGGCTCCGAGCTTGAGCGTAATCAACAGCTCGTAAACGCCTGTGCTGGGCTCGCGGGTCGGGTAACTTTCATAGGCGCTTCGCAGGAAGTTCCGGAATTGCTAAACGCAATGGACGTATTTGCACTCCCATCTATTTCTGAGGGTATGTCCAATACGCTTCTTGAAGCCATGGCCACTGGGTTGCCAGTGGTTGCGACCGCAGTCGGAGGGAACACCGAAGTGATCGACAACGAAAAATCGGGCTGGCTAATTCGACCACGAGATCCTGAGGCGTTGGCGTCGCTCTTAACTCGTCTAGCGTTTGAGGACGACCTACGGCAAAAGTATGGAGCCGCAGCACGCGAGCGGATTATCGACCGCTTTAGCCTGGATCGGATGCTCAACAATTACTCGCAATTGTATCTGGGCCTCGCGGCACGCCGCGGCATCAACGTGGCCGTTACCTAGCCGAGGAAAAGAAATATGTGCGGCATTTGCGGAATCTTTGAATTCACCCAACACTGCGAAGTCTCGCGCGATGTAATACATCGCATGACGCAAACGATCGTTCATCGTGGGCCTGACGATGAGGGTATTTATGTTGCACCCGGCATCGGCCTTGGATTCCGGCGGCTCAGCATTATTGACGTGGCTGGCGGTCATCAGCCGCTCTCGAACGAAGACGGTCGTGTGTGGGTGATGCTGAACGGAGAAATCTACAATTATTTGGAGCTCCATAACGATCTGATTAAACGAGGCCACCGCTTCTCAACTCGCTCGGATACCGAGACGATCGTCCATTTATACGAGGAATACGGTGAGGAATGTTTCGCGATGCTGCGAGGGATGTTCGCCATCGCACTATGGGACTCACGCGAGCGAAAGCTCTTGCTCGCTCGCGACCGTGTCGGGAAAAAACCGTTGTTCTACGCGGCGGATTCGAAGCGCATATCTTTCGGATCGGAGCTGAAGTGCTTGCTTGCGACGGATAACCTTCCGCGCGATGTCGACAACCAGGCGCTCGCGGACTATTTCTCGTTTGGCTACATTCCCGCTCCTAAGACAATTTACCGCGCGGCGAAAAAACTATTGGCCGGCCACTACCTGGTGGCATCAGCGAGCGGTGTTCGCGTCCAGCGTTACTGGGACATTTCGTTTGGCCATGTCGAGCACCGCAGCGAAGAAGAGTGGTGCGAAATTCTGCGCCATCAGCTTTGCGAAGCCACGCGAATGCGTCTGATGAGCGAGGTGCCGCTCGGAGCATTCCTCAGTGGCGGCGTGGATTCATCTTCGATCGTCGCAATGATGGCGAAAATCATGCGGCGCCCTGTCACCACGTGCTCGATTGGCTTCGAAGAACAGGAATACAACGAAGCAGACTATGCTCGTGAAGTCGCTGAACAGTTCCATACCGATCACCACGAACAAGTCGTGCGGCCCAACGCCCTGGATGTGCTCAATAAGCTTGTCTGGCATTTTGATGAGCCGTTTGCGGACTCTTCGGCCATTCCCACGTATTATGTGTCCCAAGTCGCTCGGAAATATGTAACTGTAGCGCTGGGCGGCGACGGCGGCGATGAGAGTTTTGCGGGTTATCGTCGATATTACTTGGACAATATCGAAAACCGGATGCGCGGATTCATCCCCGCGCCTATCCGTGGTGCGATTTTCGGGCCGCTGGGTCAAATGTATCCGGCATTAGCCTGGGCGCCGCGCTTCCTTCGCGCTAAGGCAACGTTTCAAAGTCTGGCCCGCTCATCCCTGCAAGGATATTTCAACTCCATTTCGATTTTTCGCCCCGGAGAAAAACCGAACCTCTTTACTTCTGATTTTCGAAAGTCTTTGGGGGGCTATGATTCGATTGGCGTGCTCCAAGAGTACTACGACCGCGCCGATACACCAGACCTACTTTCTCGCATTCAATATGTGGACATCAAAACGTATCTAACTGACGATATTTTGGCGAAAGTGGATCGAGCGAGCATGGCCGTGTCGCTTGAAGTCCGTGCTCCGCTGCTAGATCATAAGTTGATGGAAACAATTGCGACCATCCCATCTTCTTTGAAGCTGGTTGGCCGCGAGGGAAAGTATATTTTCAAGAAGGCTATGACGCCGGTGCTGAAACCAGAAATTCTGTACCGCAAAAAGCAAGGATTTGCTGTCCCGTTGGATCGCTGGTTCCGCGAGGATTTGCGCGAGCTTGCTCACAACGCCTTGTTTTCGTCCGATGATGGAATCCTGGACCGTTCTTTTCTTAAGAAAATCTGGGATCAACATCAAAAGCGGCAATATGACCGGTCCGCTCATCTTTGGTCCGTATTGATGTTTCGCAAGTGGCGCGAAACCTTTCCCGCATAACTCAACCGCTTCCCTTCACATCGCTACTTCCCATCTTTTGGCGAGCGCGCTTTGCCCCTTGCAGTGCGCATTCTAAACTCAACACTCTTGCCCATTGCTCGCTGAATGCAAACTGCTCTTGCTGCGATCGTGCCAGAAAATTTGCGAGCGCAGGCGGATCGAGCGATGTGGCGAGCGCCATGTTCGTGGGACGCAGAACCTCTTTCACTTGCTCGTCGCGCCACAGTTGCATGCGGGCATCGATGCTTTCGTGAGCGGCTGCGGCTGGTCGCATGCCAAGCTTACCGCTGATTTTATGGAATACCTTCCCTCCGAGATAACTTGCCAGAGGGGAAAATCGATAGAAATTCTTCCAGGTGGCAGGTTGCGCCGGAAAACCGTGTTCAAGCGGATAATCAGCCATGCGTGGCGAGAACTTGGCCAGCATTTTACGGATCATAAGGCCTCGCCAACGCAACATGGGACGAGCCGCCAGCATCGTTTCGAGCACCGCGCGGAACATGAAAGGTGAAAGACATGGCCAGATTTGATTTGTGCTGCTGGCAATGCGTCCCTGCCAGTGTTGCATGCGCATCAGAAGATAAGCGTTGTCCATCTGGAGGGTGTTCGGAAGGTCGCGGATTCCTGCGTTCGTTCGTTCGATAACACCTGTAAAATGATCCGCCAAATCCAGTCGCTCGGCGGCCGCAAATATAGATGAATCGAATCGGTATGCGGCGTACCGCCCTTGCGCAACCTTATGTGCATCCAGCGGACGACGCGAACCAATTCGCGGAAGAAGTAGTTCCCACCAATATCCACGAGCCACTTCCCCGAACGATCCATTAATGCTGATGTCGAACTGTTCGGAGAGCCTTCGATGGATTTCTCGGATCTGCGCGTAATTCACAAGATCGTATTCGCCGTCCGTAACGGCCAAACAAGCTTGCACCTGGTCGAACGAAATTTGCTTCATTGGTTCACTATGCAGGTTCACCAAGCCAAGCATCTGGGCAAGGCCGCGTGAGATCTGTACATCCACGCTATTTGCAGCTCCGGAAACTGCTGTAGCAAAGCGCGCACCGGCTCCCAGAAATCCAGCTACCAGCGCCCGCGAATCATAGCCGCCGGTCAAATCACAAACGGGATTTGGATACCGACTGTGCACCCGCGTCGCCGCACGCGTAATTCCGTCCCATAAAGCTTCGACGGCTGCGTCGCCATCTGACGACTGCGAATTCGCATTTATCGGTTGCCAATATCGCTCCTCGCCCTTCTTCGCGCCATCGGCAAAACGAGAAACGGTTGCTGCTCCGAGTTTTCGCACTTCCTGATAGCATGTTCGGTTTTCGTAAATGATGCCGGTACAGAGGAATTCCTGGCAGGCGACCAAATCGAGATGGCAGTTTTCAAGACTAGCCAGGAGCAAGGAGGATCCGGAGAGAACAATCCCATCTTTGAAGGATCTCTGGAAACAGTGGCAACTTCCTACGATGTCAGTCACCACGGTGACCTCGTGGCTGCCCGCATCCCCGAAGATAAGAACAAAAAATCCTTCGAGTTCCTGTCCTAACTGAGTTGCGCCGACCTGCTGATACCGCCGCAGCAATTTCGCCTCGGCCCCGCCGGAATAGCCGTCGCTATGAAACCACGTCCCGGTAGAAAGGAGCCAGTTTCCAGTTTCTAAATCCGTGACGAGACTGCCTCCAGTTCCGTTATATCTTGGAAACGAAGCCGCAAGCCCCCAATCACTCTCGACGGACTTGCTCGGGATCTGCGCCCTAATCTCGCGAGCGACTGCCAAACCGTTGAGGAACAGGCGTTTCGCACCTGGTAACTCGCCCTTTGCAGGAATTACTACGAGTAAATTTCCCACGCTGCGTTTTTCGTCCTCCAAATCTTAATGAGCTTCACTCGCTTCTGATGATAGCCCGCGTCCCGCAGCGATTCGTACGCTGAGAAAGTTTTCAATCTCTTCGGCAACTACATCCCAAGTCCGGGACGCTGCATAGCTAACTAAAGCTTCGCGGTCCCAGTGCTTTTGCAACGCTGCGTCGATTCCTTCTGTAATCGAGCTAATACTTTGATCCACAAGAATACCCAATTCCGGGGAATTAATAACCTCGGGAGCTCCCCACACCCGCGTCGCGACGACCGGCGTGCCACAGGCCAGCGACTCGAGTAACACATTGGCCCAACCCTCCCGCGAACTCGTTAGGCAGCTAACATCAGCTGCGCTGTACCAGTCTTTGAGTTCTTCGTTTGGCTTGCGCCCTAAAAAAACAATGCTGTTTTGAATGTTCCGCTGGCGTGCGAGCTCCTCAAGTTTCGAGCGGGAATATCCTTCGCCAACGACGTAAAGCCTGATTCTCGGATGCCGAGAAGCAAGCTCAGCGATAGCAGGAATGAGAAATTGATGCCCTTTGACCGGGACCAGATTGCCGACCGAAACGATAACCTCGGCGTCTTCCGGTATGCCCAATCTCCGCCGCGCAACTCCGCGATCCACCGGACTGAAGCGCTTCAGATCTACTCCGTTTCCGATCGCGCGAGTACTCTCTGATGCCGACCCCAGCTTCAACATCGCCTCTTTTAAAGCTTCGCAAACTCCCACCCCGCCTGCGGCGTGCTGTAATGTCCACCGAATCATTGGCTGGATCGTCCGGAACGATGGAAAAAGACTTATATCGGTGCCTCGAGCCGAGACTATCACAGGAACTCCTATTGACCTTCCTAGTAGCACGGCGGCAAATCCGTCTGGATAGATATAGTGAGCATCGATGCAATCGAACTTAATCCTATGGTGCAACTGGCGGACTAGCGCGAGGCTTCCTGCGAACATCAATCGGCCATGAAACGGCATGGAAACCTTCGGCAGCAAGAAATATCGAGGGTGATAAACATCTAGATCCTCTACTCTCTCGCGATTGGGAATGCTGCCAGCGTCACGCCATCGCCGGATTGGAATCCACGAGGGAGCGTAAGGAACCGGGGCCACCACCGTCACCAAATTTCCCGGACGGCGTGCTAGATGGGCAACGCGCTGATATACGAAAATACCGTGCCAAGGCTGCACGGCGTTGGGGAATAAACTAGTAAAGGTCAGGATCCGCATAACAGCGAGGCGCCACGGCCTGGGCAGCAGAAACCTTTTTTAGGCTGCGGAATCTATTTACTGTTCTTGGCTGCAATTGAACGGCCTTGCATGGCGCTCGGTACTCCGTAGCCTGCCAGATCCAGCAACGTCGGAGCGATGTCCAGCAACCGAGCTCCTTGAAATTCACCGCGAAGCTGGCAGTTCGGAGCGGAGAGTAAAAACATTCCGAATTGCGCGTGATTGCACGCGTCAGGACCGGTGTCGTTTTCCTGCACGTGTATGCGGCCGTAGCCGACGCTTCCTATCGACCGCCAATAGAGCCCGCCAAAATGCACGATTAGATCGGGAGCCACGTTTCGAACATTCTTATAAATTTCTTTGGGCTTGAACACGAGTGAATTGAGTGGACGTCCCTTGTCATCTTTGAGCGCTTCGAAGCGCGCTTTTATCTCATCCTGAAAAGCATCGTATTCTCCGGGCGAGATCACACCTTGCGGCTCGCGGCCCTTCACGTTGAAGAAAACGCGTGCGTAGTATCCACCTTCGCTCCACACTTTCGTTTTCGCCCAATTGATTTTGAGTTTGCTAAACGGAGTAATTTCCTTGGGAAATTCTTCCAGAACCAGCAAGCCTTGATTGACCAACCATTCATTCACCGCCAGCCCGCCGTCAAGCCGCTGTGCTCCGTGGTCGGACACGACCAGCACGACCGTGTCTTTATCCAGCAGCGGGAGAACGCTTCCGATTTGGTCGTCTATCCATTTGTAATACTCCGGAATCGCGTTCTCATAGGGATTGCCCGGCTCATATTGCACGTGTTCCCGGTCGAAATAGTTCCAGAATCCGTGATGCATCCGGTCTAGACCTATATCGACGAAATGAAAATAATCCCATTCCTTATTCTTCAAGAGATATCGGACCACGTCCCATTGTTTTCGGCTCATCTCGAAAATTTCTTTCTTCAACCAATCCTTGTCGTCACTGCGGAAGCCCTTCACGTCTGTAGGGTATTCGCCCACGAGTTCTGTGATTTCCGTCTTAACGCTCGCTGGGTAAGTGAACTCGCCTTTGACGGTGTCTGGTGTCAGGAAACAACCCACGCTAATTCCGTTGATCTTGCGCGGGGGATAGCCAGGCGGCAATCCCACGATAATGGATTTCTTTCCTCGGCCTGCCAACTGGTCCCAAATTGCAGGGGCTTGGATCGAGTTAGAGGTGACGAATCCCAAGCCGCTGTAGGAGTAGTCCGTGCGGTTCCGGAAACCGTACACGCCGAGAGAGCCCGGATCCTGGCTCGTGACCATGCACATCCATGCCGGCACTGTGATGGGCGGGATCACGCTTTCGAGGCGCCCGTGCACTCCATTTGCCATCAATTTGCGGATATTGACCAGCCGCTCGTCGTTAAAGATGATGCCCGGCGCAGCACAGTCTAGTCCCAAGACGCAAATTTTCATCGTGCCGCCTGTGTTGCCGACGTTTCAGGTGACGTCAGCTCTTTAGAGCAAAAATCGGCTGTTCCATCCAATTGGAGACGATGCATCTTCGTGCGATCTCCCAGGAGGATTCAGAGTTTCCGGCTAAATATACTTGACGTTATTAGAAAACCAATGCTCCAGAGTGTGCCCCGCAGAGATTATGCTTGTGAACGACAATGCCCGCAAGCTTGGGATTCACTTCAAGCCTCTTGCAAGATATGGTCCAAAAGAAAAGGCGGGCAAGATATCTTGCCCGCCCTGAACTTATGTCAAACTCCATTTAAGTTAAATGCTTACGATCTGGTCGCAAATTTCCGGCGTAGCATCCAAGCTCCCACCAAAAAGCTAGAACCGAAAAGCAAGAGAGTAGTCGGTTCCGGAGCTGGCTCGGGGTCAACCGTAATCCTCGAACTGAGCACGTTGCCGTCGATGGTCCCGCCTGAGAAGAAATTGCCGAAGTCGCTAAATCCTAACGCCAAAAGAAAAGTTATGCCCGTGCCCGCGTCCTTGTCCTTATTTCCGCTGCCAAAGGTGTCGTCCGCTGCAAAACCAAAATCTTGTAGAAGCGTCGTATTAATCATATTCACGAGAATTGATGCAGTGAGACCGCCTTTATCAGGGCCCCCTGCTCCGGTGCCCGTCTTCGTGTTATTGCCGTCGAGAGTGGCCCCAATGTTCTCCAACGTGCCCGAGAGCAACACCGTGCCATTAGCGATTTCCATTGAAGGGATTCCGCCCGTGATCGTGATAGTACCTTTGCCAAACTCCAGCTGAAGGATATCGTTACCGTTCGCCTTTGAACATCCCGCGGAGCAAGTGCCTGTCGAAATAGAAACGTCTCCGTCCGTTACTGGAAACAAATTGGATTGCGGCATCCGGATAACTTGACTGATAGCGGCATTGATATCGAGCGGCCCTCCGTTCGCGTATGTGAGTCCGTAAGTGAAACCGGGCGCGTTTCCAGTTCCGGAAAACCCTATCTTTTGCGGTGTACCTCCGAGCGGAAACGTAACTGGACCCGCATTAGCCGCCGTAGCAAACAAGCAGAACACTAGTAGTGCAGCTGCCGACATCCCTAGCATAGTACTTTCCTGCTTCACGATCATTTTCGCTCCACGCCTACGTGTGTGGGAGAATCCCCCACGTAAGCACCAGCAAGTATAGTTCCAAACACAGTTGCCCCATACACCATGATTCTAGGTCACTTATCTATGAGCTGGACAAGCTAATGGAACCTCTAAGGTATCATCCGTCGACGCCAGGTTAGTTTATGTGCAATATTTTGCATCTCTCTATTCCCTGTTCGTTCGATCAAGAACCCTAGGTTTGGAGGTAGTTTCAGAGGAATTCAGTAAAAAAGGCGGCCAAGATGTCTGGCCGCCTTGAGGTTGTCTGAGAAGAAATGGCGGAAGAAAGTCTACAGCTTGATGGCCAGCTTCTGGCGCGGGATCCAGACCCCCACCAAAAAGCCAGATCCAAAGAGCAGGAGGGAGGTGGGTTCCGGAGCCGGATCTGGATCGAGCGTAACCCGCGAGGCAGACACCGTGCCATTTACAGTCCCATGTGACAGCAGATTGCCGAAATCGTCCAACCCTAGCGACAGTAGGAAAGTTACGCCCGTTCCCCCGTGCCTATTCTTGTCTCCAACCCCGAATGTGTCGTCCGCTGCAAAGCCCAAGCTTTGAGTAGCGTCGCGTTATCATATTCAGTATGATCGTTGCGTAAGGCCGCCTTTGTCAGGACCGCCCGCTCCAGTGCCAGGCTTTGTATTGTTACCATCCAAAGTCGCTCCAATATTCGTCAGCGTGCCAGAGAGCAAAGTCGTCGGTGTGTTGATCCCCATCGATGGTATTTCGCCTGTGATGGTTATGGTTCCGCTCCCAAACCCAAGTTGAAGAATGCCGTCGCCATTGGCTTTCAAGCAGCCTGCGTCGCACGCTCCAGTCTTGATGGAAACATCTCCAGACGTTATGCCCAAAATGTTATCTTGCGGCAGCCGAATCATACGGCTAAGGTCGCCGTTGATATCGAGCGAGCCGCCCAGAGTGTATGAGAGCGTGCCTGCGCTGCCCGAAAAACCAATATTATGCGGCGTGCCTTTCAGCGGAAACGTAACTGGGCCAGCGTTGGCCGCGGTTCCAAATAAGCAGCCCGCCAAAAGCGCGACCGCCCACATCTCTAGCATCCGCTTTCGCTGTCTCTCTATCATTTTTGCGCCCCCACCCTTTGTTCGGGGACAAAGCCCCACAGCAAACAAAGCACTTAACATTCCAAGACCAAAGCTATTTTCTTCCTCATCCTAATAATTTAGCACACGATATGTCGCAACTACCTGCGTTGACAGCAGAAAACAACAAAATTAAGGTTCGGTTATATGCAATTCGTTGCGTGGGGAGTCCTATACCGGAGCCCTTGAATGCGCCCCAACTGTGATAGAATTTCGTCTGCGCGTCCGAGGACCAGGACTTGTCATTTGGAATGAAAGTGTCTATAAGTGGAAAAAGTTGTCAGGCACTCCGTCGGCGACATGTGCTATAAATTATATAAACCACATACTATCAATAGCTTAGAACTGCGCATTCCAATGCCTATATGGAAGTAGATGTGCAGAAACCGCACCGGCTCCATCCGGGGGATTATCAGCAAATATGGCTTATAAGTTGAACGATTCTAAGAGAACCATCGCAGTAGACTTTGACGGTGTGATCGCCGATTATGACGGATATAAAGGCCCCGGCGTCTTGGGTGAGCCGCGGATGGATGTCGTTGAGGCCATGCGAGAGTTACGTTCTGAGGGCTGGAAAATCGTAATTCACACAACCCGTGGAGAACACGAAATCGCAGATTACCTGGCGCAGCATACTATTCCTTTTGACGAGATCAATCGAAACTCGGATTACAAGACAGCCGGCCCCAAGCCCGTTGCCGACTTGTACTGGGATGATCGGGCTGTCTCTTACTCCGGCGACGCTCGCAGAGATTTGGGAACAATCCGCAGCTTTAAGACCTGGAGCGGCCGCGAATAGCAACCACCCGGCGCGCTCATCCGTACGAGACATTCTGTAACTAATCTAAAGCGAGAAAAAGAGGTATATGACCAGTCAACTTATTCGACCGCACGGCGGGAAACTTATCGATCGAATGCTAGAAGGCCGCGATCGCGAACAGTGGCTCGAGCGAGCCGAACAACTCCCGCGCTTGAAGCTAAACTCGCGGCAGCTTTCCGACGTTGAACTCATTGCCATCGGCGCGTTTTCACCGCTGACGGGTTTCATGGGGCAGAAGGATTACGAAAGCGTTGTGGACCATCAGCGGCTGGAAAACGGGTTGCCCTGGACCATTCCGGTCACGCTCGCTGTTACGGACGAAGATGCCAATCGCTTGCGGCCTGCCGCTGATATCGCGCTCATCGACAACCTCGATCAAATTGTCGCGATTCTGCACCTCGAAGAAACTTATCGCTATGATCGAGAACATGAAGCTCAACTGGTACTGAAAACCAACAGTGACACGCACCCTGGAGTGCAATACCTTTCGAGTGTTGGAGACCGCTGCCTGGCTGGTCCTATAAGTCTCCTGCGGCGCCCCGACCGCGGCGAGTTCACAAACTATTTGCTGGATCCGAAAGAGACCCGCTTCTTGTTCGAACATCGCCGCTGGAATACTGTAGTGGCCTTCCAGACGCGCAATCCTGTCCACCGCGCGCACGAATACATTTTGAAGTGCGCTTTAGAGACGGTTGATGGCCTCCTGCTTCATCCTCTGGTCGGAGAAACCAAATCCGAGGACGTGCCTGCGGAAGTGCGCCTGCAATGTTATGTCGCACTGCTTGACAGTGCGCTGCCCTCAAGTCGGGCCGTGCTCAGTTTGTATCCCGCGGCGATGCGTTACGCCGGACCTCGTGAGGCTATTTTCCACGCCGTCGCGCGTAAGAATTATGGCTGCTCCCATTTCATCGTGGGGCGCGATCACGCAGGCGTTGGCAATTTCTACGGTACCTACGACGCGCAGCGTAAGTTTTTGGAATTCGAGCCAGGCGAGCTGGGAATCACACCGATCTGTTTCGACGCAACCTTCTACTGCAAGAAATGTGGCGCTATGGCCTCCGAAAAAACCTGCAAGCACGGCCCGTCGGAGCGTTTGGTTCTTAGCGGCACTAAAGTACGTGAGTTGCTCCGCGCAGGCGAGAATTTGCCGATTGAATTCACGCGGCCGGAAGTTGCGGAAATTCTACGCGAAGCTTATCGCGATAATTGAGGCTTTCAAATGGGGACTCCAAGAATGAACACGAAGAATAAAGGTTTCACTCTGTGGTTTACGGGCTTGCCGTGCTCCGGCAAATCAACTCTAGCGGAGATTATTGCTCCGGAACTCTTACGCCGCGGCCGCGGCGTCGAGATTCTGGATGGCGACGTGGTTCGTACCAACCTCACCAAAGGGCTCGGATTCAGCAAGGAAGACCGCGATGAAAATATTCGGCGTATCGGCTTCGTTTGCGGTTTGATCAGCAAACACGGAGGAATTGCTATTTCTGCTGCGATCTCTCCCTATCGTTCAGTCCGTGACGAAGTCCGTTCGAAGATCGAGAACTTCGTTGAAGTATTTGTCGATACCCCGCTTGAGCTATGCATCCAGCGCGACGTGAAGGGCATGTACAAGAAGGCCATTGCTGGCGAAATGAAAAATTTTACCGGAATCAGCGATCCGTACGAGCCGCCGACTCACGCTGAAATCGTGATTCATACTCAGAACGAATCCGCAGAGGAGTCCGCCGCTCGCATTTTGGGTCGCCTCGAACGGATGGGCCTTGTCGAGCCAGCGCACGAGCCGGCTTACACTTCGGCCGAGGCGGAAAAAATTCGCGCACGGCTCGAGAAATTGGGTTACATCGAGAAGTAAATCTTCATGCATTTCATCAGCATCGTCGGGTTAGGCGCTCTCGTCGGCTTAGTGATCGGCCTGACCGGCGAAGGCAGCGGCTCCCTCCTCACTCCGCTTCTGATTATCCTCGCGCGCATGTCGCCTGCAGAGGCAGTCGGTACGAGCCTGGCTTTCGGCTTCACCACAAAGCTTTACGGAAGCTTTAGCTTTTTCAAACGGGGCTTGGTGCGCATGGACCTGGTGAAGAAACTTGTAATCGGGGGCGTGCCCGGGGCTTTGATGGGCGGGTTCATCATCCATTATCTCGGATTGCACCGTCCTCACTTCTTGGATGTTTTCCTGTTGCGAGCGATCGGCGGAATTCTGATCGTAGTCTCCCTGCTCATGTTGCTAAAAATTGTTCCGCACGAATGGCGGCCAGGCATTGAGCGGCCCGCCTTCTTTGCCGGCAAGAACTTTGCAGGCTTGCTCATTCTCATCGGGTTCTTAGTCGGCGCTACTGTATCCACTACGTCCATCGGAAGCGGCGCTCTGGTTGTTTCGGCCTTGGTAATTCTGTTCCCGCTAAGGGCAGGCTCTTTGGTCGGAACCAGCGTGGTCACCGGAATGGTTCTTATTGCCGTGTCCAGTCTTCCTTACGCTGCGATGGGCAATATCGATTGGCAAATTGTTTTGCCTTTGTTGTGCGGCTCGCTCCCAGCCATTCATTTTGCAAGCCAACTCCACGGGCGCCTCCCGCGCATGGTACCCGAAGGCATTATCGCTGCGGCACTGATGGCCATGGGCGTCCGCATTATCTGGTTTTGAAATAAGGTGTTCTGCGGAAACGGTCGTAATCCTTCTTGCTGGAAACCTGAGTGGTCTTAAGGAAACTGGTCGTTTGAATCGAAATGATCGATGTGTTCCTACTGCTTGGGCGATTTCTTAAAAACCATCAGCGCTGTCCAGCAATACTTCTGAAGGACGGGAAAACGGTTTAGCAAGGTATCGTCCCACTTAACAAGCGTGGTCATGCATTTGCTGCTCAGCTTCGTCGATCCGGTCACAAGCAGCAGTCCGTCTGCCAGCATTGCAAGCAAATGAAATCCGTGGTAGCTCACGGAACCGAAGTGCTGGCGAAAGACATCCAGATCCTTCATGCGCAGAGGCGTCTCAGTTGGAGTACGCATCCCCGGAGTCAGCTTGCGAAATAGATTCAGGAAGGGGTTGTGCCCCAAGGGTTCAAGAAAGTAAGCTTCACCGCCAGGACGCAAAACCCGAGCCAACTGCCTGCTGGTCTTTTCCATGTCAGTGTGATGAAGGATCGCCTTTCCCAACACGACGTCAAATGACTCATCCGGATAATCAATGTCCTCCGCAGCCAGATGACGAAAGAACACACGTCCGGCCAAACCATCGCGCGCGACATTTTTCTGAGCCACGCTTAATCTTTCGCTGGAGAGGTCGAATCCGTCTACTCGAGCCGCACCCATTTCCGCGTACATTCGGCTCGTCCTTCCGAGCCCGCAGCCGAAATCCGGTACACGCTTTCCTTCCAGACTCCCCGCCGCCTCGACTAGCTTGCGTGAGTATACATCGGCGGCACCTAAGGCGTAAAAGAGCGTACGTCGTGAGCGCTTGGTACCGGAGCGAGTCCGCTCGTCGTGGAAATGCTCCTCGATATGGTGCCGCTCGGTTAAGGTCTTTTGTTTCATCGCCTTAGATATGTCCACGCATTCCTGTTTGTCACCGCAGACGAGGAGTATATCATTATATACCTTGGAGATAGACGAACCCAAGCACTTCCGTCATTCGAAGCAAGCAGAGGGCCAGAGGGCTCACTTGAGCAGAAAGCACATATGCCTGCGCGCTAATTTCTGGTTATAATTTCTTGCCGAAAAACGTTCTTCTTGTTCCAGAGGAGGGAGGATTCCACACCTGCCGGATCCTCATTGTTCACCGCGCTGATGACGCACCAGCGCCTGCTGCCAGCTCCTATCGATTCTTGGCTTGAGGTTTGATGGGATTCCGAAGCCCATGGGTAAGCGTTTCCTATGTGAGGTTTAGGGTTTCCATTACAGAATCCCTTGCTATTCTTTGAGGTAATGATTAAAAACAAGTACCATACAAGTACCATATTTGTCGTTGAGGCTTACCGCTATGGGACGCGATAAAATCGCAGCTTTGGCCGTCATCGTGGGAGGCACCCTCCACCGTTGTCGTCTTCATCTGGTTTCCGAAAAATCGTTAACAGGCGGATAGATGAGCGTGCCATTCTGGTTTTAGCTGTAAGATGGAAAATACTCGCGGTGAGAACTGCGTAAGCGCGAATGAATAATATGGGTGCGAAATCGCGACGCGAATCGTTTGCCTTGCGACTGTTGAAAGCCCTATGTCCGCCTGGACTTCTGATGAAAGTCCGTGCTGCGTACCTCACACGAGAAGTCGTACAGAGAAAAGCAAAGCGTGAGTTAGCTATGGAGGCGCTGCCCTCATTGGTTAAACCCGGGGATTCCGTCGCTGATCTGGGCGCCAACATCGGAATGTACGCAATAGAGCTCTCGGAACTGGTGGCCCGTTCTGGGAAAGTGTACTCCGTTGAGCCCATTACATCGAACTTCGAGATCCTGGCAGATGTGGTGCGCAAGTGCCGGCTATCGAACGTTGATCTTTATCATGCCGCAATCGGGTCCGAGGCCGGCCATCAAGATATGGTTATTCCCAACCGGAAGGGATTCACCGGATTTTATTCCGCGCACTTCGTTCGTGATGACGAAGAAGGAACTACCGAAACTGTCGAGGTTTTTACTCTCGATGATCTGTGGAAACAAAACAAGATAAAGGATCTAGATTTTATAAAGGCTGACGTTGCGGGTGCTGAACTTGAGGTTATCGCGGGCGCCAGAACTCTGATCCAAGCACTGCGCCCTGGATTGCTTGTCGGCGTTTCTCTCGGAACGGGTGACAATGCTCTGAATGCTCTGAGGAGTCTTGGATATAGGGCATTTCTATTTAGCGGCCGCCTGACAGAAACGCACAACTACCTCGCAGCACATTCCTATCACTATTTTTTCCTCCATCCAGAATCAAAGTGTTGGAGCCGCGCCCTGTCTGCCGGCTTGCTTGATGTCTCACTCGGCTGCCCTGTGAGATGACCGAAGGCCTTTTCCCTTTATTTTGAATCCGTCGTCGGCAACCGCAAGCAATCGAATCTCTGCTTTCAGTTTATTCCGGCGAAAGCGCTCCGCGATCGCTTTTCCAATTTCATCGAATTTCTCGGTTGCGAGCGCAACGACACTCGGTCCCGCCCCACTGAGAGCAATGCCTAACAAGCCGGGCATGCGCGGCATTGTCAAAATGTCGCCTAGGCCCGGGATTAGACTCTGGCGGTACGGCTGATGCAGCCGGTCCTGCATGGCATCCCAAACGAGATCGTAACGCCGTTCCTGGAGCGCCGCGACCAGAAGCGTCGCCCTTTGTAGATTGTGTACGGCGTCGGCTCGATCTACTGTCTTGGGAAGCACGGCCCGCGATCTTGCGGTTTCGAGCGGCTGGACCGGCGTGACTACGACCGCTCGAATATCTTTCGGCCATCCAATCCGAATCGCCACGACGCTTCCGTCCGTGCGAACCAGCGTCAGAACAAATCCGCCCAAATAAGCAGCTCCGATGTTGTCTGCATGGTGTTCGATCTCCGCGCCGTAGCTCAGCGCTGCGTTCTCTAGAATCCTTTTGCCGCACACGGCGAACCCAAGCGCAATCCCGGCCACGATTGCCGCCGCGCTGCTCCCCAAGCCGGCTCCCACGGGAATTTCGTTTTGCACGACCAGGTGGACCGGAGGCAGCCGCATGCGCTTGCGCTCTGCCGTGTGTCGCATGGCGCGAAAGATCAGATTCTTTTCGGGCATCAAGGGAATCCGCGAGCTGCCGCTAACTCCCTGGATGCGAACTTGCGTTTGCGCGTCGGGCTCGGACAGCACGGTCGCTCGCACGGTCAAATGCAAATCGAGAGCCAGGCCAAGGCAGTCAAAGCCCGCGCCCAGGTTCGCCGTGGAGGCTGGGACCCGAACTTCAAACGAGTTTCGGCGCGAGGAGGTCATCGATTAATGGGGTCCGATGCAAATCAATTTCAATGGCATGTTTATCGGTTCGTTTAAGCACGGCCATCGTCGAGCTACTTTTTGCGCTGTAAGCACTCCAGGATAGCGTTTTTCGTGGCAGCGACCTGCTTCGGAGCGTTTCGAAATACTCCGGTAATCGACTGCGCTGTAGCGGTCGCTCCGCTCGCTGCAAATCCAAGTGACAGCGTTCCGCGATGATATTGGTTCACGTAATCGGGGTCCTTCAAGACATGTCCTGTGAGCACCGCCACCACGGATTCTTCACGACCGATATGCCCAGCCGTGACCAATTTGCGGATGCCTGCGACCGTCGTTGCCGAGGCCGGTTCGCAGCCAATTCCGTCGCGGCCGATCATTGCCTTGGCGTCGGCGATTTCTTGCTCACTCACAGTCAGAATTTGACCGCCCGACTTCAAGACCTCTCGCAGCGCTTTCTTCCATGAAACCGGCGAACCGATTTTGATAGCCGTCGCGAGCGTCTGCGGATTCTCGACAGGGACGATCGAATCGGGGAGAGATGCGACCCTGCGAGCGGAGTCGAGTCCAGCGAAGAGTCGCGCCAGCGGAGCAGCGCCTTCGGCTTGCACGATGCTGAGCTTCGGCAAACGTTCGATGAGACCGAGCCCAAGGAGTTCGCCGAACCCTTTCCCGAGCGCCGAGCTGTTTCCCATATTTCCCCCGGGAACGACAATATGGTCTGGCACGTGCCATCGGCATTGCTGCATCAGCTCGAAGGCCACCGTCTTCTGCCCCTCAATGCGAAATGGATTGATAGAGTTCGCCACGTAAATTGAGGGATCGTCGCCTAGTTCTTGCATCAGGCGCATGCAATCGTCGAAATTGCCCTCGATCTCGCAAATCACCGCGCCATAATCCATGCTCTGCGCGAGTTTAGCAGCGGTGATCTGGCCTCGCGGAACGACAATGGCGCACTGCAAACCAGCTCGAGCCGCATACGCTGCGAGGCTCGCCGCCGTGTTCCCCGTACTCGCGCAGGCTACCGTGCGCGCGCCCAGCAGAACCGCCTGAGTGACTGCAGCCGTCATCCCCGTATCTTTGAATGAGCCCGTTGGGTTGCATCCCTGGTGCTTAAGCTGCAAAGCCAACAACCCGCAATATCGCGCCGATCGTCGCGCATCGTACACCGGCGTGTTGCCTTCCGCAAGCGTTACGACGGAGACACCCTCCTCAAATGGGAGCAATTCTCGATAGCGCCAGACGCCGCTGCGGTCACGTGCATCTGGCGACGCCAATCGGGCGTCCCATGTTTTCGGGAACGTTGCAGCGTCTTCCGGCGTGTCGAGGCGGCACTCGATTTCGAGCGGACTCTTACAGCGGGGACAAACGTAGATGCGTTCGCTGATCCCGTAATACGCGGCGCACTTAGGTTCTATGCAACGCTGCACTGCCTTTTCGCTCGTCCTCTGCGCGGGCTTGGTGTTCTCTCGGTACATCATAAGCAGCTTGTCGTCATCGGTTGCGGAGCAGGGGCGTCCAGAGCAAATTCCCTGTGGATGACTTCCAGCGCTGTCTTCATAGCATTCCGCTCGACCACAAAGGAAATGTTGGTCTCGGAGGATCCTTGGGCGATGGCAATGATGTTCACGCCTTCGCGACCGAGCACACTGAACGTGCGGCCGGCGACACCCGGAATGCCGCGCATGTTTTCTCCCACCACAGCTACAATCGCAATGTTCGGATCGAGGGTGATGTGCTCCACCGTTTGATGCGCCAAGTCCTGCGCGAACTCCTTGCGCAAACCCTCAGCCGTGGCTTTGCCATCGCCGGAGGGAACAATGAAACAGATATCGTTCTGGGAAGACGATTGCGAAATTAGCAGAACATTCGCGCGCACTTCGGCGGTAGTAGAAAACGTTCTTGCCAGCACATCCGGCACGCCGACAATCCCGGGACCTCCCACGGTGATGAGCGCAACGTCGCTAATTGCTGTTAGCGCCTTGACTCCGCCGCCGATACTGCGTCCCTCGAGCGTGATCTTCGTACCCGGCCGTTCCGGAGCGAAGCTGTTTCGTATCCAGACAGGAATTCCTGCGTCCATGACGGCGCGCAATGTTTTCGGATGAAGTACTTTGGCGCCGAAATACGCTAGCTCTGCCGCTTCACGGTAAGAAATCTCCGGAATTGTGCGAGCGCCGGAAACAAGCCTGGGGTCAGCCGTCAGGACGCCGTCCACATCCGTCCATACGATAATTTCGTCCGCATCTAAAACCGCTCCCAGGATCGTTGCAGAATAATCTGATCCTCCGCGGCCGAGCGTCGTGAGCACTCCTTCCGAAGTGGCACCGATGAAACCGGTCACCACTGGAACGATTCCCTGCTCAAGCAACGGCCGCAGGCGCGCTTCAGATCGTTCGCGCGTCAAGTTCATAAGAGGCTCTGCGCGGCCGTGATAGGGATCGGTTACGATCAATTCGGTCGCGTTGACGGCCTCGCTGCGCATTCCGAGCTCGGCAAGACAGGCGGCGAAGAGGGGAGCCGAAAGTCTTTCGCCGATACTCGATATTGAATCGAGCGTGCGAGGCGTCAGTTCCCGTAGCAACGCTGTGCCGTCGCAAAGACGCTGGCCCTGGGCAAGAACCGTCTCTAACCGCTCGGCAACAACGGCCCGCGGTTCTGGCCGCCTAACCAGCTCTTCGAGTGCCGAGTCATGCTGGCTGCGCAATGAGTTGAAAATGCTAGCGCTTTTTTCGCGATCGCCAGCTTCCGCTTGCGTCGCCGCTTCGATCAAGCGATTGGTGACTCCGCTCATCGCCGAGACGACTACAACAACCGCACTTTCCCCCGCAGCCTTCGCAATAATCTGGCCGGTACGCGCAATACAGGCTGCGTCTCCCACGGACGTGCCGCCAAACTTCATCACGCGCAAGGTCTTCTTCATTTCACGCTGTCCTTGGCTGACGCGATTTGAGGTGACCCTGTGCGGCGAGCAGTTCGGCATTGAGGATGGCGGCGCCGGCTGCTCCGCGGATTGTGTTGTGGCTCACCGCGACAAAACGATAATCGAGCACCCGGTCGGGCATGATCCGGCCCACGCTAACACTCATGCCTCGGCCCGCGTCGCGGTCGAGCCGTGGCTGAGGCCGGTCAGGTTCGTCCCGCACGATCAGCGGCCTTTCAGGAGCTGTGTGCAATTGCAATTCTTGCGGCAGCGAAGTGAATGAAGCAAATGCCTCGCGAACCTCTTCCAAACGCGCCGGGCGCGCCAGCTTCACCCGCACGGCACCCATGTGGCCATCGGAGACATTCACGCGATGGCACTGCGCGCTCACGGGGAAGTCTGCCGGCACGATTTCATCCGCGTGCGTCCTTCCCAGAATCTTCAGCGTCTCGCGCTCGATCTTTTCTTCTTCGTTTTGAATATAAGGCAGGACGTTGTCGATCGCGTCGAGCGAAGCCACACCGGGATATCCAGCCCCTGAGAGCGCCTGCATCGTGGTCACCACCACAGCCGTTACTCCGAAATGTTTGTGCAACGGAGCCAACGCGAGCGCCAGCATGACGGTCGAGCAGTTGGGGTTCGTGACGATGAATCCGCCCAACCGGAATCCGCGCGAGGCTCGCTGCGCCTCGATCAACCGGAGATGCTCGTGGTTGACCTCCGGGATGAGCAACGGCACATCTTTCTGCATGCGGCACGCAGAAGAATTGCTGATCACGGGATAGCCAGCGCGGGCGAACTCTTCCTCCACTTTCTGGGCCATCTCAGCAGGGAGGCTCGAAAAGATCAGATCGCAATCGAGCGGCGGCCGAGGCGCTTTGACGCGAATCTTCCGCACCGCCGTGGGCATTTCGCCGGCGAGTCGCCAACTGCATGCCTCCGCGTAGGTCTTGCCCTCTGAGCGGTCCGAAGCTGCGACGGCGGTAACTTCAAATTGGGGGTGGCGCTCCAGCATTTGGATAAACCGCTGGCCCACCGTCCCCGTCGCGCCGAGAATCCCGACGCGAAATTTTGAGGACATCGAAACTCCCTTCGATCATCGCTTGCCGAACTTGAGAGGCACGAGGCGTACCTGCCTCACGTCCCGATCAGGTCCAGAACTATACACTATCTTCATTTTCTCGCGCTTGGCTCGGCACTTAGGAAGCATTGCATGTTAACGGGGTCGGATGTACGCTATCGGGCCGGAATGTCAAAGTGGAAATTCCGGTTTTATTGTGGCATTTCTATCTACCTCGGGCCAACTTGCCGCGAGAAGCTCTAATCAATGGTTCCCCTGCGGTCGGAATTGAATTGGGTACTCGGGAGATTAATCTGGCAACCTCGCGTCTGGAACTCTCAAGCCCACTCGCTGCTGACGCCGCAGCGTGGGACGACTTTGTTGACCAGCACCCAGAAGGGAGGTTCGCACAGCTCTGGGGCTTCCGGGAGGTCCTGGAGCGAACGTACGGCTATCGCACCATTTACAGAAAGATCCTGCTCGATGGCCGATGGGCCGGAATCTTTCCCGCCGTTGCAGCCGGACGCGGATCGCGACGGCTAATCTCACAACCGTTCAACGAATACGGCGGGCCTCTTACTCGCGATCTTTCTTCCGCCCAGCTTGTGGAACTCGCCAAGATTCTGTTTCGTCTGAGCGAAGAAGAGAAATGTCGTAGCATCGAGATTCGAGGCGGAATCGGATGCGAGCCGATGGCAGAATCGGAATTTTGCAAGCGGCACCATTTGCATTCGTACGCCGTGCTGCAGCTGTGCGAGAAGGACCGACTCTGGAAAGATACGCTCACCAACGAACCGCGGAAGGCGATCAAGAGGAGTCAGAAGGCGGGCCTTCAAGTTGAGGTTCTTCGAGGCGAGAGTGCAATCGCAGCGCCGTTCTACAATCTGTATTTGGTTTCGATGAAGAGGCTCGGTGTACCGCCTCACCCGGCCGATTTTTTCAAACATTTGGCCAGCGGTTTTGGCGAACGCCTAGTATCGGCAGCCGTAACTCACCAGAATCGCCGCATCGCGTACTTGCTCGGGGTCGTTACCGGGAAACGGATTCAGGTTTACATTACTGCATCGGACCCAGAAGCATGGTCGCTGCGGCCGAACGACCTAGCTCACTGGGAACTGATGAACTGGGCGTTCGCGATCGGGATCGATGTTTTTGATTTTGGATCGGCGCGTTATGCCGGGCAAATTCACTTCAAGCAGAAGTGGGGCGCAACGTTTTATGAGTACTCTTATTACCTGATTGGGCCGCCAAATTCTGAACTGACATCACGAGTACATTCGGTGGATAGTTCATCAAAGCTAATGGCCGAGACGGCAAATCTGTGGAGCCGTTTCGTTCCGCTCCGAATGACCGCCGTGCTGGGTCGCCCCATTCGAAGATTCTTGACGAAGTAGCTCGCCGCCAGCGCGTCCAGCGCCTGCTTCAGGTTTTTTCCCAGAATCGGCATGCGTTCGCATCTCACCCAGTATTCGAAAAAGCAACCTTGACCGTTCCCGAGTTTCTTCAAAGGTTCGAATCTTCCACCGCCGGTTGATAGTTTTTTGCATCGGGAGGTATTAGTCTGTTCTAACAGGAAAAGACGAATTCTTATGCCGCTGCTACGCCCCCAAGCTATAGTAAAGCGTATCTGAAATGTCATTCCATAGCCGCTTGACGCGCCGAGGAGATTTTCTGAATGCGCTATCTGGTTACGGGTGGTGCCGGATTTATAGGCTCGAATATCGTGGACGAACTGGTTCGCCGCGGCCACCAAGTGGCTATGCTCGACGATCTTTCCGCGGGGAAGAAGTCGAACCTCAGTAATGTCCGCAGCAAAATCGACTTCCGAATAGGCAGCATCACGGATTTGGCGGCCGTGCAGTCGGCATGTAACGGAACCGATTACGTGATTCATTTGGCGGCGCGAACTTCGGTTCCGCGCTCGGTGCAGAATCCGATCGAAACGAATCACGTAAACATCGATGGCACCTTAAATGTGCTGGTAGCCGCTCGAGATGCGAAGGTGCGCCGCGTTGTTTTCGCAGCTTCCTCCTCTGCTTACGGCGAGACGCCCACGCTTCCGAAGACCGAGGCGATGCCGGCAGACCCTATTTCTCCTTACGGGATTACCAAATATGTGGGCGAGCTTTACGCCAAGGTATTCGGGCGAGTTTACGGGCTCGAGAATGCGTGCGTTCGTTATTTTAATGTGTTCGGCCCTCGGCAGGACCCTAGTTCGCAGTACTCTGGAGTGCTCTCCCGGTTTATGTTGGCCGTGATTGAAGGCCAGTCGCCGGTCGTGTACGGAGACGGAGAACAGTCGCGCGATTTCACCTATATCGAAAATATCGTGGATGAAACGTTGCGCGCGTGTGAGGCCACAGGTGCATCCGGACTGGTTTTTAACGGCGGCACCGGCGCTCGCATCACGTTAAATCAAGTGCTAAAGATGCTTGAGAAGATCACCGGAAAGAAAATTCAAGCGAAGTATGATCCACCCCGGGCCGGGGATATTCGCGATTCTCAAGCAGATATCTCGCTGGCACAGAAGGTATTGGGCTACCAACCACTGGTGCACTTCGAAGAAGGTTTGCAGCGCACGTGGCAGTGGTACAAAAACGCCTACGGAAAGAAATAGGTCATAGATCGGTTGCTTTATCTGGTGAGCTACCTCAGTTGCAACCCAGCGTGTGCGCAACACTGGAAGGCAAATAACACTCGCCGCCTTTTTCAAGTCCTCAGTTTGATTAGTATCGGGGCTTACCAAAAGTAGTCGAGACAGTTCCGTTGAATAACTACCCGTTCCATTTTTGGGGAAGTGAGGTCCAGCCTTCGTTGGAAAACTGACAAGGAGTTCAACGATTATCGAGGCCGGCTCACGCCAGCACAACTTTCTTACTTGCGGCTGGAAGCGGTCGCAACGCTCCAGAATTCCCACACAGACTGTTTAAAACCAACGCCAACAATACTCTGGCCGCCCGCCTGCTCAGTCACAGACACCACGCGGCAGCGCTGTTCTTCGTCACTCACGGGGTCCATCAGTACAAGTTTTTGACCTGGCTCTACTTTCGCTATCAGGCTAAGTTCGGCGCTGTGCATACTCACCAAACGCACATCGGTCGCTTCCTGAAAAGGCTCTTTATCTATTCCGTTTCCGTAAACCAATACAGATAGAACCGCCTCGGATCCCAGCTGCAAGTCCCGTTCCCGAGGAGACCATACCCGCCTGCGCAGTCTGAATCCGTAGAAACGGTTCGAGCATCCTTGGCAGCGGAACGGACGCACACCTATGCTGGACAGCAAGACCAACTCAAAAAACCCCCTTCTCGGCGAGCGGTATACCTCCGCTCCTGCGCAGTTCGGACATCGTCGGCTTTTCACCACGTTAGAGATCTTGTTCATTTAGAACCTGACCGCCACATCGGTACTGAAAGTCAGTCGTTCCTAATCGAACAAAAACAATTTGTGCGTAATTCATGCAATTTTACTTCCGGTCGCAGTCTATTCTTAGTCTTCCGTAAATCATCGCTGTGAAACGTACACCTCCCTCGCAACGTTTCTAGCCGAACCGCACAGAGTCCGCGGCATTCAAAAAATATAAGAAACTCTTCCGAATGCGCTTTGCTCCAAGGAGTCCTCGATGAGAGTCGAAGCGTTCGAACCCTTCAGGGGAATTTCACCGTGGATGATCAAGGTTCATGGCCGGCTCGTGCGAAACAGACGAACTATAGCGGGTAAGAAATGGCGTAAGTGGAATGGCCTCGAACGGTATCTTCTCGCCGGGCGAATGCAACGGTGCGGGCTTCTCGTTCGTCAGTTCAACTTGATCGTTCCAGGGATCGAGAAGAACACGTGACCCAATCGGAAGAGCCGACGTTTGTTTATTCTTCGGATCGAGATTCGGTGTTAAGGCCATCAACTGTCCTGCTAGGTAAACGCGGTTTCCGAGAAGTGAGTTGATAAAGGCGGGAAGGGCCTTAGAATCTGCATCCAACTGTGGCAGCGGCAGTTTCGAGGATTAGGCGAAAATCCTGAACTCCAGACACGCAGTTAGTAATTGGGCAGTTCGGCTCTTCCATTTTATTCCCATCCGGTCGCCCTCAAATCCCAATACGCAATGCTGTCCTTTGGCTTTAATTCCTTTCGGCACGACCCCTTGGGCTTGGCGAAAGCTGTTCGCTAGATAGTGCGAGACTTACATGGCAAGATTTGCGGGGGAGGGCGAGTCAGGCAACTGGCTCGCATTTTTCATTTCTGCCCGCAGCCGTAGGGTTTCCTCAAAGGCGCATTTTCATTTTCCTCAACAAATTCAACTTGGACTGTAATTCGGATTAGTGGACCGCGTTTTAGTGCGCGCCACGTCCGGTATCGAGCTGTCCCGCGTACGAACCGAATTCCGGCTCCGTCCTCCCGAGCCTATCAATCAAAGTCCACTCGAGTCTAGGGGCCGACATTGTTATGCAATCAAGTCAAACCATTCTTGGGTTCTGGTTTTCTTGCAACAATCTCGCAACATGGTGGGCAAGTTGCTGAATATACGTGTCAAAGAGCCGAATGGCGGTTCGCAGATCGAAGATTCAGTCTCCCGGAACAAGCAATCGTGAGCGGGACAACCCGCAAGACCCGGGCGACGAAATGATTCATCTCAGTGGCGTAACCGTAAGCGTGGAGGTTTTTGTTGTCTCGCCGAGATTGGCTGTAATTGTCACCGGGGTTGCGTTCAACACAGAAAAAGTCTCGATATTGAACGTCGCGCTGCTTGCTCCGGAAGGAACCGTAACATTCGAAGGACCCACGGCCACCGAGGGATCGGCGCTGGTGAGCGAGACAGAAATACCATCACTGGGAGCCACCCCGTTTAGTTTTACAGTGCCGGTCGAGCTTGCACCGCCGACGACTGAGCCGGGGCTGAGCGACAGCGAGCTTAACGACGGAAGTGTCACGGTAAGCGTAGCCGACTTCATCGAGCCGCCGCTGCTCGCTGTGATCGTGACCGGGGTCGAGGAAGAGACTGGGGCGGTCGTTACACTGAACGTTCCCTTTATTGCGCCAGCAGGGATCGTGATGCTCGTTGGAACTCCGGCGACCGACGCATTGCTCGATGTCAGCGACACGGCAATTCCACTCGAATATGCAGGGCCGGTCAGCGTGACTGTTCCAGTAACAGTTTTACCGCCCACGGTCGAATTTGGAGAGACACTCAAAGACGCGAGCGCCTGAGTTACGCTAATTGAAGTCGAAGTTGTAGTTCCTCCCAAAGACGCTTCGACAGTAACCCCCTCGTTCGAGCTGACAGGATTGCTAGTCAACGTGAAGACTGACTGGTACGAGCCCCCTGGTACCGTCACGTTAGCCGGGACTGGCAATACCGACGGTTTGCTGCTGCTTAAAGCAACAGTTGTGCCGCCTGCCGGCGCGTTGTTATTGAGAATGACCGCAGCTGTAACCGGACCACCGCCAATCACCGACGCGCTGATTAGCGAAACGCCTCCGAACATTGGTACAACGCCGAAGGTGTTTGACTGAGTGACGCCGCCGGAAGCTGAAATAAAAACAAACGTGTTCGATTTTTGCGGCACAGTCGAAATGTTGAAATTCGCAGATGTCGAGCCTTCAGGAACTGTCACGCTCGCCGGCACGGTGGCGACTGACGCTTTGCTGCTGAGTAGATTCACGACGCTTCCTCCGGCGGGCGCCGGTGAGGCGAGGGTTACTGTGCCGGTGGAAGGCGAAGGTCCCACCACAAACTGAGGATTCAGAGCCAACGATGTCTGTGGATTCGAGCCGTTGAACGGTGGCAAGCCGCCTGGAAATGGCAGGTACAATGGATCGCCGATGTTCAGAATCATCCATTTGAGCCATGCCTCATTCCTCAGAAAAGCATCCCCTAGGTTTGCGCCTTCCAGAAGATTCAAGAAAACGCCGTCCGGCTGCGCGAGTCCCTGCAAATAGGGCTCGGCGACCGCGCCGCTTGTAGCTGTGATTCCATGTTGAATCGCATTGGCCGACCAATTCGGACCCATGCGCGGATCGGCCGCCGATAAGCTATCCAAGTGAAATCCGATCGCCCCGGTGTTCCACGTAAACGCATTGTTGTAATGGTTCAAGCTGTACCAGCCGGAGTAGAGCGCTGCATTGGGACAATTCGGTGCCGGAGGCGTCCCGAATTCCTGAGGATTCTGGTCTTCAGTGACACTGAATCCAGCTTGACCTGCAAATACTGCCGCCATGTGAAGTGCCCACTCTCCGGCTCCGTCGCCTGCGTCGAATTGGCTCGCGATCGGGCCATACTCGCGGTCCAGACAAGCTTGGCCAGTCAATCCATTTTGCTCTGCGGCGATGGCTTGGTCGACCAGCCCCTGGGCTAACGCTGCGGTCGCTCCATCGAGCCGCCAGACCGAATAAATTTGCAAAGAGCGTTGTTGCGTGCGGTAGTCCGCAAATGAGAGTAGCGGCGTGTATGAATTCCCCTGCGCCTGATTGACTGCAAAATATGGCTGCGCCTGGCTTGGATATGGAAAAGCGTCCGTCGTAGCGTATTGGTTCCAAATATCTTCAATATACGAATCTATCGCGTAGAGCTTCCCGTCTTGCGCAATCAATGAGAAAGGCCGGATGTAGCTGAGCACGATGTACAGAATTTGATTCGGCCCCAACGTATTCAAACAGTTTTGAATCGGCGTCTGCACTGCTGAGACAAACACGGACCACGAGAGCGGTGATGCGCTTTCGGGCGGTCTGATAAGACACACGTGGCTGTTGGGAATCTCGCGAGCGGTCAGATAATGACTTGCCACATTGACCGAGTCCGCGACCGTTGGGTCATATACCACTAGTACGCGCTGCGCGAGCGGATTCTGCGCCCTTGCCGGAAAAGCGCTGACCAGGCAGGCCAACAACAGCAGGAAACGGGTTCGTCTTATCAGGGATTCGAGGACTGATCGCTGGTCTCTCATCTGGTTCCATTGAACTAAGAGCGCACTACAAGGGAACATACGCGAGGATAACGAAAGCCTAAGCAAAATTAGAGGACCGGTCAAGAAGCATCTGAAGATTCCAGAGCCGCTGCCGTTTGCCCGTTAAAGTACGCTCGATCGAGGCATGCTTGGCCGGTTAAGCCATTCTGTTCTGCCGCGATTGCCTGATCGACCAGCCCCTGGACTACGGCCGCAGTCGCTCCATCGAGGCACGAGGTTTCCTCGCTGTGGTCGTCCCGAATTAGGACCCTTACTGCGGTAGTGATGTCAGATTATCCGGGCCTGGAATGTGACCATCAGAGAAGAGCGTCCTTTCCTTAATAAGATAGACTGATAGACTCTAATTTAGAATGAAAATTATCAACATCGTAGGCGCGCGACCCAACTTGGTTAAGATCGCTCCATTGTTGCGAGCCATGCGTCGGTATGAGCGCATCGAACCGATGCTGGTTCATACAGGCCAGCACTACGACAAGAAGTTATCTGACATTTTCTTTCATCAGCTGCAAATTAACGAGCCAGATTTCAATTTGGATGTGGGTTCCGGATCGCAAGCTTGGCAGACGGCAGAAGTTTTGAAACGGATAGAACCCGTCTTGGTGGACCAAAGACCCGATCTCGTTCTGGTGGTTGGTGACGTTAATTCAACTGTAGCGGGCTCGCTAGCCGCGGCAAAACTGGGAATCCCTATTGCTCATGTCGAGGCCGGGCTTCGAAGCTTCGATCGCTCTATGCCGGAGGAGATCAACAGAATAGTGACCGATGCGCTCGCCGATTATTTGTTCGTAACGGAGAAAAGCGCGGTCGAGAATCTCTTGAAAGAGGGACGCCCACGTGAACGGATTTATTTTGTAGGAAACGTAATGATCGATGCCCTCGAGCAATTTCTGCCAGTGGCCCAGGAGTCCCGCATCGCGGAAGATCTGGGTCTTATCTGCAACGGAAGCTTACAGCCATTCGGATTAGTAACCCTCCACCGACCTTCGAACGTAGATTCGAGTGCAACCTTGGCAAGCCTTGTGCGTGCTCTCGAGTCCGTCGCCGATATGGTGCCTTTAATTTTCCCGGTTCATCCTAGAACCCGCCAGAAGCTCTTACAGTTGGGTATCAACGACCATGCAAAGCTTCGGCTCATTGATCCGTTAGGCTATTTAGAGTTTATCTGCTTGTTGAGCCATGCTCGAATAGTGCTGACAGACTCAGGAGGGGTACAGGAGGAAACAACAGCACTGGCGATCCCCTGCCTAACGCTGCGAGAAAACACTGAGCGTCCGGTGACTGTCACAAGAGGAACCAATCATATCGTCGGTCTGGAGTTTGAGAAGATAAGGACTAAAGCGCGCGAGATATTGGGCGGCAATGGTAAGAAGGGAGAACGTCCTGAACTCTGGGATGGCCACGCGGCGGAGCGTATTATGGAGATCCTTCTAAAGCAGGAGCTTTAAGGGCAGCGTCTGGGCAGTTTCCTGGGTCTTTGTGAAAGAATCCTGATCTATGGTTCCGAGTATGAGCCGTCCAGCCAACCCGTATGATAACGCGCGCTGTGAGAGTTTTATGAAAACGCTCAAGCGGGAGGCATGGTGACTTATGCGGCTTCTTATGTTCCGGTTATCTAGGCCTAAGAATCCGAAACACAAAAGCCTCTTTCTCGCGGGCGAGCCATGCGAGCTTGCGCTTGGACTCCTGCCGTTGAGCAAACAGACGCGCCGCTGCGGGCGAGCCAATCGGAAAGTTCCTTGGCGTCATGAACTGCTACCCGCGACGTGAATTATTTCCGTTGCTCCTCCTTCCCGAGGGATCCTTCGAGGTGAGGGCAATAGCTCTTTACCATCGCGACCAATGTATATGATTCGCACCCTCAATAGTGCCTTCGGTTGTTCCGTACGTTCTATTTGCGCGCGAGCCATTGCTCTCGATTCAATCGAGCCCAACGGGAAGTCGCTTGGATTCGTCTCGCGGTCCCCTATGTCAGTGGGAGTTCTTGTGGAAGTTTGGGGAAACCAAATAGGTAAAATGCCATTTCGAGCATAAGCTTCCCATTCTTCGCTCGTCATCCGCTCGAATGCTTGTGTCATCGTCTTTATCTTCAAACTCGATGGCTTGACGTGCTCTCCTTTCGGTGCGATCGGCAAGGCCGCTTGCACGTTGCCGCGAACCCTATCCCGCACCTGTGCTTCAGCAATCAGCTCAGCCCAGGTGCGCCCTTCGGGACCGTTCGGGACTGGCTCTTCGAGCTTGTTTCCATGCATCGGATAGCGTCGTGCTCTTCCGCCTTCCAGACGGGTTCCCACCTCTGCTCCTTTTTCCAGCGGTAGGGTTTGCCCACGTCCGGGCTGGGGCCGCGAAAGCCTGTTTTTTGCTTGTTCTCAGGTTTTCGTCTACGGGACGCCCGATACACTGAGCGTCCCGCAATCTTTCGATTCACACGCCTTCCGGCTTGCCACTAGGGAAGAACGTAGCGAAGATCGATATATTCCAGAAATGCGTGTGCGTTTTTCGGACTCCCGACCGGTACCGACCAGGGGCTGCGAACCACCCACGAGGACTGCGAAATGAATTGCAGCTTGCCGTGGTTCGGGCTTCCCCACAGCGTATGAGTAAACCCAATGGTCGCTTCCTGAAACGACTTGTTGTTCGTGTTGGCCGAGCCCGGGAATCCAAAACCCGTGCACGTGAAACCGGACACTCCGTCGCAAGATGGAGCCGGTGTCGCTGTTGAGGCCAGTGAGCCGAAGTTGCGCTGGAAGTACGCACCGCTGTAGTAGCCGTCGAACTCGAAGCGGGGCATGACCTGCCATTCAAATCCACCGATGCCCGACCCGGAATGAATTGGTGAAAGAGTGCCGTTGGGTTTTACGACCGCATCGGGACCGAGAGCGCCGATGTAGCGGCCGTTGCCGGCACCGTAGAATGTGTTAGCAATCAAGTGGAAGTTGTGGAGCGCCTCGAAGTTCAGATTGACCGCACCCGACCCTTCCGTGATGGCATTCGTCGCATTGGGGGTCACGAGGTCGTTGAAGACCTTGAAGCTGCGAATCAGCCCTGCCGTTTCGAGATGGAATGCGTGCTCGCCGATCTTCCAGTCGAAAGCACTCTTGATGATCACGTCGGGATGCAGGTTTGGAATCGCCGGGTTGGACGTCGCACCTGTCGCATTGGTGGCGCCGCTGCCGTTGTCGAACTGTCCGGAGAAGAAGCTGCTCGGAAAAACGACGGAGCTAGGCGCATACTGTTGAGGATTTTCAAGAGCAAAGCCGATCGCCCACCAATCGGTCGGATGATAGACGACGCGGAATCCGGCCTGCCTGGAATACACCAACCCGGTGATGTAGTTCGTATCCAGACGGTAAGTGGAGAAGATGTCCTGTGGCATAGGAGAGAGGCCCACACGGTTCGGAGTAAGCAGTGACCAAGTCTGGCCACCGATGACTTCCCATTTCCCGTGCTGAACGTCCGCAAAAGCCAAACGCAAGCGGAAAGTGCCGCTGTTTGTACTGGTGTAGGCGTTAGGGGGCTGAAAGCCGTTGAAGTCAGATTCCACATAGCCCCTCACGCTTGTCGAGTCCGTCAAGCTGGCATCAACTCTCAGCGACAAACGAGACGTCTGGGCCGTGGCGCGGAATTCAGTTAAAGCCGCTTGCGGAAGCTGGTTGTTGAACGGAATAGATCCGAAGGCAGTGCCGGTTCCGCTTCCGATATCGCTGCTGCGGAAAATCCCGGTAATGTCTGCCCAGCCTCCGGGAGTAAAGTCGGCGCCGCCGATCTTGAAAGACAAGGGAGAGGACACCGGCTCCTGGCCGGGCTTCTGCGTAGCGCCCGACTGAGGTGGATTCGGCTGAGCCATGGCAACACCGACGGGTTGCGCCCCCACCGAAACAGATTCCGATGCGGGAATGGTTGCAAGGGCTATAGGCTGTGCCTGTCCAACGTGCAATTGGCTTTCGAGCTGAGCAATCCTCGCTTCTTGGGTCTGAAGAAGCGTTTGCTGCGCGCTTAGTTCTTCGCGTAGTTGCTCGATTTCGTTCTCTACCGCTGAACTAGGCGCGTTTGCAGTTGGCGCAACTTTTGCTGACGGTGCTGGTTTATCAGCTTCTTTCTTCCCATTGTCCGCAGTCTTATCCGCCGTTTTGTCGTCCGTCGTTTTGTCAGTGCTGTGGGCAGCTCTAACATTTGGAGCTACAAGAAACAGCAACATCATGATGGCCGCCATAGCCGCCGTTTGTATCTTTGCCATCGAAATTCTCCTCTGTTTTTTTGGCTGCAACCTCCCGAGGACTAGTCAGTCGGCCGCGCCGAGCCATCACCTCCCCTTGACAGGGGTCGGGAGCAAATCCTTTGTATTCTCGTTCAAGCTTTACGGCGAATCTTTTCCGTCTTTTGAATCTCAATCAGTTTGCCTTCGTGAACTGTGAGAGCAATTGATCCGTATCGAATCGTTCGCAAGGTTTCTACTAGCTCCTGAATAAGTTCGCGCTCGTCTGGTGATAAATGTGTTTCCGTGACGAAATCTGGCTGACAGTTCCATCGAACCGACGTTCCTCTTCGCTGGGAGGGAGCGATGCAAATTGTTTAACGGGCTCACCTAGTAAGTCTATTACGCCCATAATGTCTATTGGTTTACTAGACTTTGTCGGGAATGCCTGCAATACGGTCGCCAATTCTCGCCTATTGAAAACAAATAACTTTGCAGCGCGGACTGGTCCATAATCCCGCAAACAATTGCACATAACCGCCCCACGCGTTCCCGTTACGATCTGAGCCAACACAAGAGAGAGACAACTTCTCCGTCACGACGCACACCACCTCAGAAATCTCACCAGCAAGCGAGTTTTTCAACAGGCACAATACTTATCGACAGTTATCCCTGGCTATGAGCCTACCCACTAGGCCCGTAACTTCACGTGGCTGTCGTGGGCAAGTAAGCTTAGAAACTTTCGGCTTCATCGGCAAACTGCTGAAATATGAAGCTCAGAAACTGCAAACTAATGCACACTCGAGACAGATAAGACTTGAGGCCAACTCGAGCCTGGGCTGTTCTAACTTCTCAAACATCTTCAACGGGTTCACTTCCAGTGTTAACGTTGGCGGGATGCTCGTGATAGCTTTCTCGGGAGCATCCGTCCCCCAACCCGGCATGCCTCAGTGCCCTGATGCAGAGTCGGGAGCTCCGAACATTGGGTGTCCTGGGGAGATTAACTAAAGGCGAAACAATTGACATATCTATATTATTCGACAACTCCATGCAAACGGGCACTGTTTCGGTTCAAACTACATTTTTGTGCGTCGACGGGTGTAGCAATGCGAATTTCACAGTAGATGCTGTCGGAGGTGGCAGCTTAGCTACAGTTCCGGAGCCGAGCACGATGCTGCTGTTTCTTTCGTTGGGGCCAACCAGGCTTCGCTAAGAAGCGCTGGAACGCAACACAGTCCGCCTAATAAGATTTGAATGGGCCGTTCCTGGGACCCGGCACGATGATTGGTTCGTAGCCGGGCTTCCGTGCCTTAAGGCGCTCGATCAATAAAGACGCCAGACTTGCTTAATCTTCTCTACATTTATCCAACGAGAGCTTTCCTCCTGAACTTCACTGCCTTCCTGGCGTACCGACCGCGGCTGAGCTATCCTAAGTTGACCTCTAAAGATGCAATTGAACGTCACACCGGGCCCGTTATTCTCTGACTAGAATTTCCACACCCTGCAGGAATTATTTCGGCTTGTTCCTCACAATTTGACGCGCGATTCGCTGGCCGGTTTCCTCGCTTCGAATGCGTTCGCCAGCACGTGGATCTATGCCGCAGTTTTCTACGTCTACTGGAGGATCGAGGATAGCCGCACAATCTGGCGCCGCACTCGCCTGCTCGAAATATTCGTCGCGTTTTGCCTGGCGATGCTTGCGACTCTGGCTGGCGGCCGTGGATTGGGTGGCCTGCTCCGTCGCTCGTGCCGCGCTTTCAGGAACTCTATCCCAGATATTTTTGCAAGGACGGAAACTGGAACTGCTTTCCAAGCCATTCCACGCTGATTTATCTAATTGTTGCGGCCGGATTCTGGTCGTTCCAAACGATGCCTCAGCGCGCTGTTGATGCTGTGGGTACTGCTGGCGATCGGTTTGTCGATTCCCGCCTAGGATCGTCCCGGAAAGACCCTGAAGGGAACTTCCGGAGAAGTTCCCCTTGGAGAACTTAGCTAGCGAGCAACGCTACTGTTTTTCGGCGACGGTGATCTGGGGATCCGTGCTCTCCGTTTCCTCGTCTATGAAGAAGATGTGCGTGCCGTTCGTGACCGCTGGATTTGTTCCAGCCGTTCCGATTCCCTCGGCATTGAACGCGAAGGCGTTCGAGAATGGCTGATTCGCCAACAGACCATTTGCACGCGGCTGGCTTTCGTCACTCTGGCCAGTTACCATGGCTGTGCTCGGGTCAAAGCTTCCCGAGTGCGATTCGTTCGTTGTTGAGTAGTCAACGTTTTCGTCAGTTCCGAAAGAATACGTACCCGCAAATGTTGAGGTTTTGAAATTCGCGCTTCCGTTAGATTGAAATTCCAGCACACCGTCCGAAGCGCCGCCGTCAGTGCCCACGAGGAATGCAGTGATCCCGTTTCCATTGTGAACGATGTAGCCGACTGGTGAATCGGTGCCAACTCCCCTGAACGTGATCCGGCCCGTCCGCTGATCGACCGAGTAAGTTGCTGCTCCTCGCAAGATGGTCGTCGTGCTGCTTTGCCCGGCCTGGTAGTCAAATAAAGTTCCCGTGACCCCGCCTGCATTTTTGCCGTCAAACGTGAGAACGCCGATCGTGGCCCGCGCTCCGGGATTGCCGCCGTCGGACCGATTGATAGCGGTTGCACGCAGGATGTGGCTTCCGGCCAGCGTGGCATTGCTAAACGGACGCACCGACGCAATTGCCTCGCCGCTGGTTATCTGATTCGTGGTGCTAACCTGGTCCATGCCCGCCAGAATCACCTCGCCGCTATTGACCATATACGCCACAAACGTAAATGGAGTGCCGTTAACCGTAGCATTAATCATTCCACGGCCCGTAGAGAATCCAGCCGGAACGCTGTAGGTGCCGGACAATTTCGAGCTGTCGGCGGTCAAGTTACCCGCATCGTTTCGATCGAAGTTCCCGCCCACGATGTTTCCTTTGCCGTCCGACGTCAGCGTGCCGGCAAGAGCAACGTGATCTCCCGCGGCCCCAAAGCCAGAGAGGCCGAAAGCGTAGCTGGTGGCAAACTTATCGTTTGAAAACGACGACGCGTCCTGAGCGCGGATGATTCCCGAGCCGCGTGTGCCGTCGCCAGTGTTGTCGTCGAACTCGATAATATTTCCGTCTGTTGGCGCGCCGTTGGTGAACGCCGCCAGCGAGAAGCGGAACGTCTGCTGTCCTGCTGCAGTGGCTACAACTAGGCAGCCGCGATTGTCCGCGCCCAGCGTATAGGAGCTGTCGCTAGCAGAGATTGGCAGATTCGTTTGCGGTCCCGTGCTCGCCCGGTTGATATCTTCTACTCCGCCGATAATTTTCCCCATCCCGTCCGCGTGGAAGCTTCCAGCAATGACTACCGCACCGTTCGCGTCGAAGCCCTTCATGAGATAGGCGAACGAGCTGGACATCGCGGATTCACGACCCGTTGCGCATGCAGCGTTGGGAGTGCCCGCAGGGTTGATGGTGAAAGGATTTGTGTCCGACTTGCTAGGATCGTCCACGGCAGTCGCCGTGATTGTCGGCATATTCTGACCCGCTCCGGTCGGTACAGTGCCAGGCGGCGTGTATGTTGCTGTAAATGGAGGACCGCCTGAGCCCGGCGTCAGAGTCCCGCATGCGGGCTGCGGACATGTCTGAAGTGGAGAGCCGAACTTAAGGGTCCAGGTTACTCCTCCATTTCCAGCCGTATCGTTATTCACGGTGGCAGTCAAGGTCATCGCTGCGGTGCCAGCGTCGATGGCGGTGAATTTGGGAGATATTGTGACGGTAATGTTCGAGGTGACCGTCAAGCTGAATTCACCGCTGATCGCAGTCATGGCCGGTTGCTCAGAGTCCATTACCTGGACCTGCAATGTGAAAGGGCCAGATTGAGTCTGAGAAGGAATGCCGTTGAGAACTCCGCTCGGACTTAAGGTAATACCATTGGGCACTGTGCCTGAAAACCCTGACCAAACATATGGCCTGAGCCCTCCGGTGGCTTGCATTTGAAAACTATATGGCGTTCCCACAACGCCGGGCGGCAATGTAAGAGGAGACGTGATCGTCAATTGTGTGGCGGGACTGATCGTGATAGTGCACGCCAAAGTGGGTGATGTCTGACCTACTACATCCGTCACGTGGACAGTGAATGGGAGGTTTGTCCCTGATTGTGATGGTATGCCGCTAAGCACGCCCGTCGAGGAATTCAGCGTTAACCCAGCCGGCAATCCGGTAGCGAACCAAATGAACGGACCCGTGCCGGTTGCCGTGAATGTCGCGTTGTAGCTCACTCCCACCGAGCCCGATGCGAGGGCGCAGGGATTGCTATTGCCGGTTGGACACTGCACCGCAGGCACCGCCGGATTACTGAGTGTTATCGTGTATGGCTGCTGTGCTGTCCGTGCGGGGTTGTTTGAATCCTTAACCTGTACGGTGAATGGGTATGGACCCGTCGATTGCCTTCCCGGTGTACCGGAGATTGCTCCCTGGTTATTGCTGGTAATTATCGTCAAGCCGATTGGCAGCGCACCGCTGACAATCGAATAGGAAAGAGGATCGGTTCCACCGGACGTACTGATCGTGGCTCCCGCATAGGCCACGCCGATAGTGGCGGTCGACGGAACCATTGCCTGCGTGGTCGTGATCTTCGGAGGACCAGCGGAAGAACTTACTCCGCTACTTAGGCAGCTTGAAAGACCCGCCAGCGAAATAACAAGCAGCGCAACAATGGCGACCGCGCGAAACCGACTCATGACTCCTCCTGAAAATCTCGTCCAGAGAGCGCTACCGAACTGCAATTCATGCAGAATGGGCCGAAAGCCGCTTGATCCGTTATTCGAGCTGGGGCGGGGATGTCCCGTGCATGTCTGGCGGGATGTTACCATAAAAATCATGAAAACTGGATGATGTGTACTCGTCGGTGGTGTCCTAATATGGCTAGTTTTACTTTATACCTACGTGGTGATGGCACTCTGCGGTAGTACCGTTATAATTCCGTTCCTCGCGAAACAAGCGATTCGCGAGCCACGGCAATCCAGGACTTTCTAGCGAGTTCGTTTTGCCGCTCGGGCCGGGGATTACTGTCCCCATTTTGTGCCCACCCTGGGTAGGAAACCGTCGCAACCGCTAGTAAAGGACGGCCAGTCCGTAAGACTCTACTGGCACGGAAAATCAACGTTGCAGCAACGATTCGCACTCGGTCGGAAAACGACGCGCCGCAACTGTAACAGGAGGGTCAGTAGGAGAGCACTTGAATAAGAGAGAAGATCCCAAAGCTGAAGATGACGAAAAGCAAAACGCAATGCATTCGCTCGGCGCCGTGTAGATGATGCTGAAGTTCGACGAAGTGAGCTGCGGCAGGCCGAACTTCTTTGAAAATGCGTTGGCATCCGCCTGGATCGTAAACGAACCGCACCAGTCTACGATGGCGATGGTTTGACCCTTGCCGTTGTAGCCTTCGGCATACAAGCCCGTCAGATTGTACGCAGTTTGGATTTCAGCGGGCGTGTAGCCGCAGCCTGGGCCGCTCAGGCTCTCCTGATTCAGTTTATTGCCCGAGAAAGTGACCTTCGGCAACTCGCCGTCACTGTTCGTGGAAAACGATTCGCTCTCCGTGCCCGTGAAGCACTGCGAAGAAAAGAAATCCGAATTGCTTACAGCCGCCGTTTGCGCGACGGCCGCCGCAGCCGACTTAGAACCACGCATGCTGGTCGGGCGCACGATCACAGGATGCTCGAACTCCCCGCTATCCAACCCTGACACGGCTCTTACCAAGGGACCCGCCGCCCCCTCCACCTAAGGGTCGCTGGCATTCGCGCGGATGGTTTTGCCGCCGACCTGATAGTTGTTGAACTGTACCTGGAACGCATTCTGCACATCAGCGACTGTGCCTCGCGCTCGGACGTAGAAGTTGTTCGGCCCCACCTTCATGACCGTCAGATTGTGTCCTGCCATAAACTCCTGAACGATCTTTGCTTCCTGGGCCGTTGGCGCAAAGCGCGTGGCAATGTCACTCGCTTTCAGCCAGTGATGGTACTCGGGGGAAGTGCGATCGTAGAGCGACTGAGTCAGCGCGTCGAATTCACTCCGGTTGTGTAGCTGCAGCCAGATGGTCACTTCCATAAGTTTTGTTGCGCTTTCCGCTCCGAGATTCTTCGCGCTCGATACGTAGGCCGGTGTGTTGTTCGCCACCGTGTGCCGCCCGCTGGACTCGCTGCCAACTGTGTACAACTCATCGCGACGGCAATAGCGATATACGATAGCCACATAATAATGACACCTGCATCCTTTGCCTTGCTCTTTGGTTTCATGAGTACTCTCCGTGGGAAAACGTAGCCTCTAATGACCTGGCGTGCAGGGGGGCATTGTACTGCAAGGAGGAAAAAAATATTGTCAAATATTTCTCAGTGCGACTCCAGGCATCGGCTGCCGCTTGGGGAGGCATTTTTTCTCCCGCTTCCAGGGAAAGAAGCTCCCCAGCGGAGAGCATCAAGATTAGCCAAAGCCAACTAACCTGCTTCCTTGAGACTCGGATAGTTCCTGCATGTTTTCTCCTCGGTACGGAAGCGTTCCCCCTCCAGGGTCCCGATAGACTACGCCACGATCACTCCGACACCGTGTTCCAGTTACGTTCCAGTTGACGCCTATTTTCGAGGTTTTAGCGTTTGTGACGCTTATATTTTTCAATAACTTACGCGCCTTCAATGACAGCAAATATTCCGACTCCCCCCGCCTCCACCTTCTTTCTCATTGATTTAAAATGATTTATTTTTTGTCGCATTGCGGTCCTCCGCGGACAGCCCAGAGTATCGCAGTTGAAACCCAAATCGAAAGGCACTGTGTTCAATTCTAAATGTTCTGAGGGATTCAGGGGCCGCAGGTTCGGATAACCCTAGGTACGTCGTCGGGGACAAGGGTCTTCTTCGATTTCGAACATTGAAGGCCTTGCTTGCACTATGTAAAAACGCAGAACATGTGACTCGAAGCGGGATCGAGATTTGGGAGTTTGATGTTCAGAAGAAACGTGCTGAACAGATGTCCTAATGTGCTCGTCAATTTTGCCAACTTTTCTGCCAGTTGAACAAGGTTGATTCTATGTACCCATAAAGGGTACACTTGACCCCATAATGGGTACGGCGGCTATCTTATCGGACACTTTGTTTGGCCGCACACGCGGGGCTGTGTTGTCAGTCTTGTACGGCCACGTCGGCGAATCCTTCTATCTGCGGCAGCTCGCGCGGCTTACAGGCAAGAGCCTCGGTCCGGTGCAACGCGAGGTCCGGCAATTGGTCGATGCCGGCTTGGTCACTCGAAAAGCCGAGGCGGCACGGACGCTCTATAGCGCGAATCGGGACAGCCCGGTGTTTGCTGAGATTAAGAGCTTGCTTACAAAAACCATTGGGATGCACGACGTTTTGTATTCGACGCTCGAAGGGTTGCGGACGAAGATCAATCTCGCCTTCGTCTATGGGTCGGTTGCGCGGTCGGGCGAGACGGAACGCAGCGACGTTGATCTCATGCTGGTCGGTAAAGTCGATTTCAACACTGTCGTTTCGAAGTTGGCGGACGCCCAGAAAACCCTGAATCGCGAGATCAACCCCACGGTGTATTCGGTCAAAGAGTTTCAGTCAAAACTCCGGGAAAATTTTTTGAAGAATGTACTGGCAGAGAAGAAGCTCTTCATCATAGGCGATGAAAATGTCCTTCGAGAGCTGGGTGAAAAATAGCTGGCTTGAACGGCGGCAGTCCGACGCTAAAGAGGTTGCGCGTTTGCTCGCACTGGCGGATGGGCGCCTCGCGGACTATGAGAAAGCGGTCACGGCAAAGCTGTCTCCCGACGTGCAGTTGGGCCTGGCATATGATGCGATTCGGGCGTGTGGAACGGAGGCGCTGCGCGCTGCAGGATACCGCGTAGTAAGAGGCAACAACGAGCACTACCGCACTATCGAAGCCCTGGAATTTTCGATAGATCCGGAACGGAAGATCATCCCGACACTCGACAAGCTGCGCAGAAAGCGCAACATCGGATCTTATGATGACTACGGCTTAGTCTCGCAAGGGGAAGCCGATACCTGTGCCAAGATGGCTATGCGCACGAGGAAAGAGGTCGAGGATTGGATTCGCAAGAACTATCCGGACAAGCTCGGGTGAGGAGATGGTGTTCCCGAACGCGACGATGGATTTTGAAACGGACCCGTGCGAAGAGATTGTAACGTGTCTTCCTCACACCGCAGCCGACCGAGCCGCCCCTGTTGTCCACTCCGGTCGGAGACCTGTTAATCATATTCTTAAACTGGCTGTCTCGGTGTGTACATCCACATCCGCGCGAGGTGCGGCGGTCGCGGGAACTAACTTGCCATCCGGAATGGGTCCGAAACCAGGCGAACTCGCGAGAATGTTCAACGCGGAAAATAGGATTGGCGCAGAACTGCATGTGGTCGAAATGAAAAATTGGCAGCGCCGCGATATGTATTGGATGACGGGGCTTCCGTGGATTCCGCCGTCGCCGAACTTGCCGGCGGTCGCGAACCCTGGTTCCGTATCCGGGGATTGACATTCTGCAAGCCCACGGGATTCAGAGGGGTTTGGGAGCACCCACAAGCCGCTGCTGTATTGGGAGATAGAGATACTCTTGCACTTTTGTCCGCGTTGTACACGCACGCGGAAGAGGAATAAAAAAACTTCTGACAGCCATGATTTAGGGCGGCCTGCAGCATGTGAGTATTGATCAGCACCGAGAGCATGCACAGCGCCTTATTGTGCTCGATGAAGCCCATGCCGCCCATGTTCGCGGCGAGGTTATAGATTTCATGGGCACCTTTGGCAGAAACTTCGCAGTTTTCCTTGAGATTCAGATTGAGGGACAGATTTTCGACGTCATCAAAGCGCTGATACCATTCGTCCAGCGGCTTTTCGTCAACGGCGCGAATCTGCTTATATCCTTGGTTCCGAAACTGAGCGACCAGGTGGCCACCGATAAAACCACCGGCGCCTGCGACAACAACACGAGTATCGTTTTGCAATTTGCGTTGCTCCTCGTTCATCATACTGCATTCGTCTTCATCCGGATAAATCCGAAAAGCCCGGACACTGTGAGCACCTAAAGCGAAATTTCCTTGGATCTTACGACATCTTTAAGATTAGCCAACTTCGTCCATGAAGATAGGCGTCGGCGCTAAAACAATTGGATAGTGGAAATCAACTTGTACAATCGTTGCGCCTAGATTGTCAATTATCTTGAGATCGCGGGCACCTTCCAACCGATCGATTGAGCGGTGATATTGGAGTGTGCTGCATGATTCCATACTTTGGCGCGCATCTGATCGGCAATTACCAGGCCGCGGCCCAGGATCTGTTCCTTGTGAGCAGCACCGCTCGGAGATGGCTAGAAAGCGGTGCCCGCCCAGAGAGCGATCGGCTCAGACAGTAGCGGCAATGTGGTGGCGTTTGTCGCCAGCAACACGGACGCGAACGAGAAGGCGCTGCCGGACGGCTGACTATACGTCACGTACGCCGGTCTCGCGGGCGCCTGCACCGGAATTTCCGGCACCGACGTGCCGTTCAGGAAAGTTGTGGTGCGGCGCTGGCCGCCGCCACGGCCGATTTGGCCGCGGCCGCCCATCGCGCCAAGACACGCGCCAGTCTGGCGATTCAACAATGCGCTCGCCCAGCAGTGGGCGCGCCACGCCGGAGGTCCGGCTCTTCGTCCGGAACTTCGTCCCGCGTTCCGTCCGTAAATATCGCTTCGCGACTTGGACCAATTGTACCTTTCCGCCAAACGCAGTCATTTCCATTTCTAGGCTTCGCCTCCAGGTCGCGAATGGATCGAGACATCAATGCTTTCCGGGGCACGGACAAACTCTCCTTTTCGCGTTCGCTGTAAGCGCTCAAGTTGGTTGATCGCTCAATACAGCTTATTCTCGATTGCAGTTTCGTAGCGCTGAAATCCAGAAACCAAGTTCAGGGCGCCGAGCGTACTCGGGCTGCAGTCGTCCATAGTTCGTCGCCTGCGGTGCTGAACGTCGAAGCGCACCTGAGACGACCCGTGTAGTCACGTTCGGGCCGAGTTCGAAGATGGACGCGACCGATTGCCCCAAGCGTATTCATCGCATGGGCTGTTAAGGATGCGCCAGCGTCGAGTCCAGGGCAAGATCTTGGCTCACCTTGTACCGAAGGTGGCCGAAAGCGGTCAGTCCGGCAACACACGTCCTTAGTCGCGTGGTCCTAATGGAGCTCTTCCTCTAAAAATCCTTCAGAACCTCCAGATCCTTCACAACCTTCGGAGTCTTCGACTCGCCCTGTATCCAACCTCATTTACCCGTCTGGATTAGACGGGTCACAAGCGTCACCATCATCTTCCGAAGTGCACTCTCCATCCCCTGCTCTATTTTCTTCTTTTTGGAGCTTGTCAGTCGATCCCCAGCAGTGTGTGCACTCCTTCACGGGATCCTGCTGAACCTCGTATTCCACCGCCAACTTGTGGATCATGGCGCAGACTTCACCCAGGAGCCAGAGTCCGTTTCCGCTGCTGCCAACCGGCTCAGTACGAAATCTAAGCGATTTCAATCTGCGACCAACCGTCTCGGGGGAGACCCGCGGGATCTCGCCTCGTCTAGCTAAGATCGAGTTGGTGATCTCGGCCAGCTCGGCTACCCGAACAGTAGATCGATTTCTATCATGGCAACAACACAGGAGAGCCTCCAGAATGACGGACTCCAATCCCCCCACGCGCTCGACTTGAAATTCCCGGTCCTGCTGACGCAGGAGCGGTACCAGCTCCGCCTGAAGTTTGTCGTCATCAACAATACACGCCGCAAGACTACGCGCCAGACACTGCGTCGGAGCCGTCAGCCCGGCGACGTCAAAGTCGGGCGGCCGAACACGGGAATATTTCTTGGTTCGATACATCAACAACTTCGCCTGAAACTCCTCCGCGATCCGGTGGCTTGCTTCCTCACTCAAAGCAGGAAGTCCCCGGCGCGTCGGAGCGAGGGAGATCTGCAGAGCCGAGCTCGCTAGGCGAGCGTCGCGCAGAGGCTCCGGCGAGCAAACGGCCTTGGCGCAGTACAAATCCAATGCATGGCCGTTTCTCGGGAAATGGATACCCTGGCTACTGGAAGCACGGAGAAATTTCTGAACAGGGACACCGAGTTCCGCAGCCTCCAGCAGCAATGTTGGTCTCAAATGCATCGGCAACGTCCAAAGGCCGGCGGGATTCTCCGCCGTCAACAAGAGTGACCGCCTGCAGAGCAGCGCCAGCAGTTGCAAGAGTACTCCGCGAAGGGCGGTTGACGGCGCAAGAATTGAAAGAAAAGGCGCCGTCGGCACGCGGTCAACGAGCCAAGTTCCGAAGATGAAATATGCAATTTGCGAGACAAATCGTTCGGGTAAGTCGTTGTAGAGAGCTAACAACTTGCTGATTTCGTTGAACAATTCCCGAGTCGACGTATAGGACGCGGCGCGTGTGGGGAGGCGTAACGCGCTTAAGATCGTGGGATCCGCCGCGGCGGGAACGTATGTTTTGCCTTCATATTCGAAACGGCTTACGATCCGATAGCGATCTCCGTCCTGGGTTAGGAATCCGACTTCACCATTCCCTTCCTCGCGGACCAAGTCAAGAATCATCCCGTTGGGCAGGACTTCGCAGGCGGTCGGAATTAGGTCTGCCGTGGTGCTACGGTTGTTAGTTGCCATGCAACGACCTCTCTTGAAACACTGATGAGAACGGCCAGCCGCTCGAGATCTCGCGAGTCGTCGAGTCTTGCTGGCCGCTTCACCGAACCGCAAGACTCGCTTCCCCCGGCGCACGTCGCCTTTCAGAGAATAGAAGCATTGGGACATGGTAAGGAATCCCTCTTTTTGACCTGTAACGAAGATGACAAGTGCTCGTGACAAACCTCGAAAACTCGGTCGCGATGCCGAGCGAGATTTCCTGTGGCTGCTGTCGTCTTCAACTTCGATCCAGCGACTCGCTTCTCTTCTCGCTTGATGTTGGCGACCACGCCGCATCTGCGTCCGTCAGTGTTTGCCCGCAGGTAGCCACTAGAATTCCAACTTCCAATCGCTTCATGATCTTCTCCCAGGCTCGCAGTGCGCCCGAGGTGTTTGAGAACCCTTCAGCTACTCGCACGTAGCAAAGCTGCCGAGGGAGGCGGCTCGTCGAAGGTCACTAGTTTTGAACACACCCTTCGACTTTCTGTCCTCTTAGGAGACGCCGGATGTCACCATAAAGGATGACCAGCTTCCATCGGTCGTGCGGGGGTGAAAAATGAGTGGGATCGAGAACAGCGGGAAAGGGGACCCGAAATGCAATCAAGAAGGCACCTTCCCGGTCGTCATCGATGAGCAGACCGCCCGCGTCCCCGACCATGGTGTGGGATCGCATGGGATCCAGAAACAAACTCCGCATCGCCAATCAAAGCGGCAGCAAATTCTCGACAATATCAAAGTACCACGCCTCTCAGCCGCCGAAGTATCTCGCCTCATCGCAATCGAGATAGTCCTGATTATCCAGGAGATGCGAACCTGCGAGGGTGATGACGACGCTGCGGCGCTTAAGCTAAAGAACTTCATAGGGCAGATTAGGGCCCTGCGCGCGGTAGCCGAGGTTGCTAAGGTGGCTGACGTTTGGTCAAAACGCGACGTGGTGCTTTTTGATGGACCAGGGTTTAATTTCGTATTAGGCGAAATTGCGAGCTACTGCGAGGAGGCCGCTTCCACAGCGCTTAGGGGCGATAACACTGCAGTGAATAGCATCATGAGGGAATTACACGACATCATAGGCGTGCGCCGCACAGAACTGCGTTCGTACTGTACGGGTGAGGACCGCCAAAGCTTGGAAGCCGAACCAACCGACCGATGGACGAGCGAGCCGGCAACTGAAAATGACGCTCCGGCTCAGGCTATGGCGCACCACAATGAACATAAAGATCATAGTGAACCCGAAAACGAATCCGAGGCGGAGAAGAATCTGAAACACCCGGAAACTTCGCCAACTGTCCCAATGACAAGCAAGTCGAGAACTCAGAATGGCGCTGGGGATACGGCGACAGAACACAACAACGAACGCAACGATCATAGTGAACCTGAAAGCGAATCCGGGGCAAATGAGAATCTGAAACGCCCGGAAACTTCGCTAACTTTCCCATCGTTACATAAGCAGGAAACCAAAAATGCCGCTGTGGATAAGGCGACGGCGCACCGCGATGAACATAACGATCACAGCGAACCCGAAAAAGAAATCGAGGCAGATGAGCATCCGCAACGCCCAAAAACTCCGTCAAGTGTCCGATTGCCAAGAAATCCAACAACTGAAAATGGCGCTCCCTATACCCTGACGCCGCACCGCGATGAACGTAGCGATCATAGCGAACCTGAAGACGATACTTTGCCATTCGAAGACTTACTCGAATCCGAAGCAGATCGGGCTACAGCCAAGGAAGTGCGGAAGAGTATCATCAAGCACGAGGAATCGGATTAGAACGACTACACCGATGAGATGTTTGCGCGGAACGCAGAAAACAATTGACATCAAAACGAAGGGTGGGAGAACTCAGCTACACAGGCCGCAGGTTTGCAGAACGCGCGTCTATTTTAGTGGCTTTGCGATGTGGCAGGGTCAACGGTCTGCCCCCTGAAACCAATGAACCAATCCAAACTTAGAGGAGATGATATGAAACGAGCCGCTTTGTACGCCCGTGTGAGCACGCCTGACCAAAACGTGGAAACACGGCTTTACGACCCTCGAAAGCTGGCGGCGCGGAGAGACTTTGAAGTCAGCGGCGAGTACTGGGTGTTAAGACATCGTGCTTATATCCGCAGCCGTCGAAATTGCACTAAGACCGGGGGAGTGATTGCGGGCGAATATGGTTTGGGTCGCTTGGGAAGGGTCAACTTGCGACGGCGCAATGGCTGCCATAATCGAGCACCCGAGAGTGGGCCGAAGTAGAGAAAGAGTCTTGAGTTATCTACTGAGATTGACCGTCTTGTATCGTGCTCGGAATCGGTTCAGCAATTTGGCAAGCGCTGCCGACCGGCACAAATATGTTCGCCTACTGCGCAGTTCCTTGTGACTTTGCAATTGAATTATTGCGGCGGGATTTCTTGCTTTCCTCGAGTGCCAGGCCTACGAAGGTACTTCTCACCTTCTCTCTTATAGGCGTCAATTCCCTTCCTCAGTAACAATTCGCAGACCTGGCTAACGCTCCTCTCTTCCGTCTTTCCCATTTCGTCGAGGCTTTTTTTCAGCTCAGGATCGATCCGGATGCCCAAGAATATTTTTCTGGCCATTTGTCCTATGTTATCGAGCGAAACGGGACTTTTACAACCGAAAATATCTGATTGACGAATGCGTTTCTATTAGTTACTATACGTTTCTAGTAGAAAACAGTTTAGGAGTCGCTTATGACTGCTGGAAAGAGACAGAACCGATTGGCGAGAAACGGTGATTTGCGAATACTGACCCTTGAGAACATTCGAGCAGCGCGCCGAAAATGGTCGGTTTCGGTAAATCAAATTATCGCTCTCAAAACTCTGACCGCGGAAATGCGACTGTCCGTTACTGCGGGCGATTTGAACCTTCTCGAAGGTGGATGGTACATCACCCACGCTGGCTTGCTTCGGATTGCTCAACGTAGACGATGCCACGGCATCCGGACTTCCCTCCAGAAGGATGTATCCGACCCAATCGTAAACCGCTGGGTGTTCAAGGCAACGGTCTACAAAACTCCTAGTTCAAGAGGCTTCGTTGGTTATGGGGACGCCAATCCGGCAAACGTTTCCACCCTTGTTCGTGGGGCCGAGATGCGGATGGCCGAGACCCGTGCGGTTGACCGGGCCCTTCGGAAAGCTTATGGGATTGGCCTCTGTTCCGTTGAAGAATTAGGATCGTTCTCCGGTCCACCACGGCACGCCGCCGCATCGCCGCGTTCCAATGAGTCTCACGGTTCAAATGGGTCGGGCAACGGCCACGTCCGCCTGCGGGACCAGCTCTGCCTCCTGATTCGAAAATACGAACTCGATCCCAACCTAGTGAAGCGCTATGCGGCCGACTTCTGTGGTACGGAAACACTCCGCGACGCCGGCCGTGGTCTCGTCGAGGCTTTCGTTTCCACCGTGGGCGAGGAAGCCGCGAAAGATCGCGCTGCACTCGTTTGTAAGTTGAACAGCTACAGCCAGCCTGAGGTGGTGAGATCATGAAGCGGCATTTTCCAGGTTTACATGTGGACGCAGCGCACGCGAACGATTTCCTCGAGGGCATATTCCTCGCGAGGGTCGACCGAGCCTACTATCGCTGGCACCCGCAGAAGCCCTTCTTCATCCTCAGCTTCACGGTCCTTGCGCCTCAGGACTTCGCCTCACGCAAGATTGCCGGGCGCCTCTATTGCACCCAGAAGTCGCTTTGGAAATTGAACTGGTTCCTGCGGGATTTCGGCTATGACAGCGATCTGCTCGGTCGAGACGAAGTGGATGAGAAAGCCCTGCTCGGTCTCACGGGCATACTGCGAACCACGCGCAAGACTTTCGCTGGGCGCACGTTCCTCAACCTCGAAGCATTTGCACCCTCCAGTGAGTGGGAATTCATCTCCAAGGATGCTCGCGAAGGTGTCGTAGCAGGAGGCTCGAATGACATACAGCTTCACGCAGATTAGCCAGTACCTGCGATGCCCCCGGCAGTATCGCTACCGATACCTCGACGGTTGGCGTGAAAAAGAAGATAAGGCCGCAATGATGTTCGGGCGCTGCTTCGAGAACGCTTTGTCTGCCTATTTCGCTGGGGAAGACTCGACTGCAGCGTTCTTTCAGGAGTGGCGCAAATACCAGGACGTCTCCCTTGCCTATGGGAAGAACGACTCCTGGGACCGGCTCTATCACCAGGGTATTCACCTGCTGGAACGGTTTGCCCAGGATGATCGGGTGCGGATACAACGTCCAAAAGAGAATCTTCAAGTGAAGTTGACGCGCTCACTCCAATCCGGGAGCCAATTCCTTTCTTACATCGACGCGATCGGCGAACTCGACGGGACGAAATGCATTATCGACTGGAAAACGACGACCTGCCGCTACCCGGAGAAGCCAGAGGGTCTGTTGGCACTCGATCCACAACTGATCTGTTATTCCTGGATGGCTGGGATCTCCGATGTTGCCCTGATCGTCTTCGTGCGAAAGAACGCACCGGAGATTCAGTATCTGAAGACAACCATTGACGAACAGCGTTGCAGAGAGTTTGGCCAGCTCGTTGAAACTACAGCAAATCAGATTGAAGCGGGCCAATTCCTTCCGCACAGCGGAATTCGATTTCCCCAGAACGGATGTGTGAGCTGCTCCCATCTGGGGATTTGCTTGGGAAATCAGCAGCTGATGGATGCAAAACTCATTCGCCGACCGGGAGCGAGCGACCTTGATTGGATTGACCAATTTGAGGACTAGCGGGCCGCCACCGATGGCACCCAAGCTGAATCACCGTCGAGCGTTGTTCGTGCTAGAGAAGATCGACGAGATTCTGCACTGGGAACAGACGACGGAGCGGGAGCGCGACACACGCTTTGTGGAGCTAGGCCGCTACCTGTGTGAAGTGCGGGCAGGGCAATACTGGCGAGTCGACAATTTGAAGTCCTTTGATGAGTTTCTGGAGAAAAAATTTCCCGAATCCCGACGGAAGGCCTATTACCTGATGGCGATTCACGAGCAACTACCAAAGCAGACCCATCGCGACTTGCGAGAGGTAGGGTGGACCAAGGCGGCAGAGCTAGCCAAGGTCGCGCTGCGGGACGGGCAGAAGTTCGATTGTGCAACCTGGTTGCACAAAGCGCGGGAGCTGCCGAAGGAGGAGTTCAAGCGCGAGGTGGAACGACACCTGACCGGCAAGGAAACCGAGCCGTGGGAAATGCTTTATTTTAAGGTTTACAAGAGCCAGCTTGCAGTCATCGAGCAAGCGCTCGAGACCGCTTCCTTGATGCTGGGTGGCCAAAAGGCGCGTGGCTACTGCCTCGAGATGATCTGCGCGGATTTTCTGGCCGGCGCGAACCTGGACGCTTCCGGCAATGCCGATTCCCTACTCTTGGCCCTGAGTCGAATTTACCTATTGCTTCCGAACTCACAGCGGCAGGAGTTCTTGCTGCGGATACCGAAGGCGTCGTGACTGCACCCATCCCAAGACAACCCAGGCTTCGCTTGGACCGGGATTCCTATCAGAGGCTCTGCCAGCAAGTGCGTCAGCGCGATGGCTGGCGATGCCAGCAATGCGGTGGTTCCAAAGATCTCCAGATTCATCATAGGCAGCCACGCAGCCTCCTAGGAGGCGATGTGGAAGAAAATCTCATCACCCTTTGCAGTGCGTGCCATCGGCAAATCCATGTCCGGGCCGATACTCTTTAGCGGTTCGAGCAGGGCCGGGGATGAGAGAAACGATGATCGCTGAGTCTGCGCACCAAGAAACCATTACGGCACGCGAGTGCGGCGCAGCGGGTCGGGAAAACGACCTGCCTCGATCGCAGTCAGGAGCCAAACAAGGCATCGCTAGCGCAACTGCAAATTGCTGGGAGATCGAAGAAGGTCGTGCTTTGTAGTCCGTGTCTCGTGTCTTTCCCGGAAGCGAAAGATTTCTGGGAAGACCGATAAATTCAGATGCCGGTCCGCGGTTTATTTTCCCCTCTGAGTTTCTTGAGGCCGCGAAGCAACATCGGTGGCGTAAGGTCTTTGGCCGCTTGCCGAAATGAGAATTTGTTCTTGGGGTAAAAACTCGGTGCGTAGAGCGAAGTGTGGGGAACAACGTTCATTTGGCCGTGTGTCTCGCCAAAATTCTAACCCCGCCGAAAATGGCGCGTTTCTCGCTGCGCCACAGCGGGAAGAGTCTGAACTCGACCAAGAATTGAGTTGAGGAGCGCGAAAGCTCTCTTGGGCGGGAACGTGCGCATGCGACGTATATATAAGGATGGGTCAAATGATAGTCCGGATCAAGCAGCCCGGTCGTAACGATGATGCAAGCCGCCGAGTCGCTCCTGAGAAAGCACCCGACCCGAAGCTACGGAACGAATCCTGCGGTCAGGTGTTCCCTTCCCGAGTCCGAGATGCGTGCGGTCGTCATGATAGTAGTTAACATAATCAGCGAGCAGCCGTTTCAGATGGCGCTCATTCACCGCGATGATGTGGTCCAGCAGATCTCGCCGACAGCTTTCGACCCAGCGCTCCGCTACACCATTCTGCCAAGGACTTTCGAAGGAGGTCCGCACAGGACTCATCCGCAGAGATCGAACGGTGTCCGGGACCTCAAATCCGTATTTCGCATCCCGGTCGAAGATCAGAAACCTGGGAGCCGGCTCGAATGGAAACGCCTCCCGCAACTGCTGGACGATCCACATATTCGTCGGATGACAGGTGACGTTGAAGTGCAGGATGCGCCGACGATCGTGGCCGATCACGAAGAAGCAGTAGAGAAAGCCGAAAGTGATCGTTGGTACGGTGAAGAAGTCCATGGCCGCAATGACTTCCCGATGATTTCGAAGGAAAGTGAGCCAACGTCTTGCCGCCTCAGGATCTCTCGGCGCTCGTTTCATCCAGCGTGAGATCGTTCTCTCAGAGAGATCAAAACCGAGCATGAGCAGTTCACCATGGATGCGCGGCGCTCCCCAGGTCGAATTCTCAGCGACCATCCTAAAGATCAGATTCCGAACCTCCTTGGAAACACTTATCCTCCCTGCCGGCTTTCGCACCCGGGAGATCCAGCGCCAATAGAAACGAAAGCCTGCCCGATGCCATCGAACCACTGTCTCTGGCGTGACTACAATCAAAGCTTCTTTCCAGGTGGACCAGAACTGATGGCCAATGACCCAGAACAATTTGTCGAACAAATCCAGCCGTGGTCTCGCGTGTCGACGTTTCAGAACGACGAGCTGTTGTCGGAGGGCAAGATTCTCGAGGACGAGATGCCGACGACTACGAAACGCGCGAGTAAGCGCTCCGAACCAGAGAGAAAGCAGATTGAACATGGGCTGGACTTATACCAGAATCACGGCTGGACACGGCAGCAAGTTATTGATTCTACGGTCGGTCAGAGTTTTGGCGAGGGACAGGATCATTTATTGACTATTAACTTGCTTTTGACTTTATCGCATATATATTCGTCGGCAGTTATTCCGTTCCAGGCATTCCTCCTGGTGAGAATCCGGAAAACTGACTCGACTCCTTTTCCCGCGAGGAAAATCATGAAAATCGCACAGAGGTCTGCTTGGTTTGCTGTCCTACTGATTATCGGGAGTTTAATCACCCCGTGTGTGAGGGGTCAGGGTCGAGGTGCTTATGCAGCAGGAATCAATTACCCTGCCGGTCCTCCAACTATACCAACCAATACCGGGTATTGGTTGGGCGGAACATCGCCGACGGAAATCCATACCGGCTATTTCAACGCAGTAGGCAAATCCGGCGTAGTTATGGCCGCGTCCTGTGCTTACAACTCGTTCCCGGCGTGCACTTCCAACGGATCTCTTATTGTCGTCTATTTGAGCAATGGGGATGGGACATTTAGCGCTCCGATCGTGACCAGTGGGAACCTCCCGCCCGAGTTACGCTCGATTGCCGTAGGCGATTTCAACGGCGACGGCAATCTGGATGTGGCGGCGGCAGCGGATTGCCTCTCAGGTCAGGACTGTAGCTCGGGAACAATTACAATCTTTCTCGGAAATGGTGACGGGACCTTTACTCAATCGTCTCAATACCCGTTGAATGGAATCGTAGGTCAAGCGGGTACTTTGGCGGTAGGTAAATTCAGCAGCGGAGGGAACCTGGATTTAGCTGTAGGCATAGAATGTTTCAACATTCCGGTCAACGGTTGCGCGGTGGGGAGCGTCAGTATTTACCTCGGCAATGGCGACGGAACGCTGGGCAGTCCTACGAATTACACCACGACCGGGAATAGTGCCCTTTACCCTGTGGTGGGCGATTTCAATGGCGACGGTAAGCTCGACGTGATTGCTGGGAGCACTTACGCTCCGCCGGGAGGAAGCGCTAGTAATTCTAGCCTCACCGTCTGGTTGGGCAATGGCGACGGGACGTTCAATCAGCCATATCAAGTAGTATTACCATTTTCTGGTCTTGATGCTATAACGGCGGGCGATGTTAATTCGGATGGGAAGCTCGACCTGGTCCTCACTCCGTATGGCGGGGGTAGCATTCAGATTGCAATCGGCAATGGGGACGGCTCATTCCAAAGTCCAACGGCGGTTAACACGGGTTTTTCGTACCAGTTTGACAGCCAGATAGTCGACATGAATAACGACGGGAAGCCGGATATAGTCGTCTCAGGTGACCAGAGTGCTACAGGCTCGTTATTGAACGGTACCCAGGTTTTACTAAATGACGGCACCGGAAATTTCGTGCCCGGTTCAGTCTACGGCCTCACCGGTAGTGGATCGCAGGGGCTTCTCGTGACCTCTGATTTCAATAACGACGGCAACCCTGACATCTTGGTGGGATCTCCGGGCGGCGGCGTCCAAGGATTTATTAGTGTCCTTCTAGGCAACGGCGACGGAACAATGCAGGGTGCGGGATTTCTCAACCAGGCCGCAGTCGGTGGGAATAGCGTTGTCAGCGCAGACCTAAATGGCGACGGTATTCCCGATCTTATAGAGACGGCCTTCTTGGGAGGCAATACAACACCGTACGGCATTCTCGTGTCTCTTGGGACCGGAAACGGCAAGTATGCTCCGCCCGTCGCGTATTCCTTCGGTGCGACAACGCCATATTCTCTCGTAGCTGGAGACTTCAACGGCGACGGAAAAATCGACGTCGCAGTGGCATCTTCATGCTTGGACGACCAGTGCGCCCAAGGGGCGGTAACGGTGCTTCTAGGGAATGGTGATGGGACTTTTCAGTCTCCTGTGAGCTACGGGACTGGCGGACAGTATTCTCTTTCTATAGTTACTGGAGATTTCAATGGAGATGGGAAGCTGGATGTTGCTGTAGTTAACCAGTCTTCCAGCGTTAGTATTTTGCTCGGAAACGGAGACGGAACGCTACAACCTGCTGTAGTCACGTCCGTGGGGAACGTAAATCTTTCCATCGCGGCAGCCGATTTCAACGGCGATGGAAAAACCGACCTCGCGCTCGATTTTAATTCCGGCAGTTCCACCGGCGGATCAGTACAGATCTTGCTGAGTGGTGCGAATGGATCTCTCACTCCCCTTGGATCTCCGTACCCAACTGGGGGGAACGGAGGGCAGTACCAGGTCAACGTCGTAGGAGGCTCGCTGGGGATTGCCGATGTAAACAATGACGGTGCGCTGGACATAATTATAGCGAATCAATGCCAGTTAGCCGACACCGGTTGCTCATTTGGTTCATTAGTTACTCTGTTTGGAAACGGCGATGGGACTTTTCGTAGCGGACCCATCCAGACTGTACCGGATGGCAACCTTTACTCCCTGTTTCTTTCTGATGTTAACGGTGATGGAATTCTGGACGCCGTCGCTACTGACCCCACGGGAGTTGAGATCTTTCTCGGCAATGGCGATGGGTCGTTCCTAACGCCTACCGTATACGCGGGCGTTCAGTTCCCAGGTCAAAACACAACCTTGGCCCTCGCAGATCTGAATATCATCCAGCCCGGAGGTTCAACTGACCAGACTGCTATTCTCGTTAACCGGGCCGGAACGTATCTCGTCACCAAGTCTTCGGCCAACCCATCATCGCTGGGCGAAGCCATACAACTGACGACGACGGCGTCTTCAAGTTATCTCGCAAACACAATGCCCACTGGCTCGATTACTTACTACGATGGCACCACGTTGCTGGGAATGACCACGCTCTCCGGAGGAACCGCCTCCCTGAATGTGAATAATCTCACCCAGGGTGTGCACACCATTACGGCGTACTATTCGGGCGACGCAAATTTCAATGCTCACTCTGGAACGCAACTCCTGCAAGTGGTCTCAGCCGCGCAGCCGGCAGTAAAGTTCTCTCCGACAAGTCTCACGTTTGCCGCACAAGACACGGGAACGGCAAGCACAGCGAAGACAATCACCTTATCTGACCCGGGACAGGCAAACCTGTACATTTCAAGCATCGCTATTACAGGTGCTAATTCCGGTGACTTTAGCGAGACGAATACTTGTGGCGCGGGAATTGGCATTAACGGTACCTGCAAGATCATAGTGACCTTCTCGCCCGCTGCCATAGGATCGCGAAAAGCCACAGTCACGGTGACAGACGATGCTCCTGGCAATCCTCAGTCTGTAGCGCTAACGGGGACGGGAACGATGCCCGTGACAATAACGCCGACGACGCTGGCTTTTGGAAATCAAGCGGTTGGAAGTACGAGCGCGAGTAAATCAGTGATTGTAAAGAATACGTCGCCCGGGACATTGACGATCACGAGCATTTCACTTACAGGCGCCAACCCTGTCAGTTACAATCTCACGAACCCTTGCGGAATTAGCCTCGCGTCAGAAAAAAGCTGCACGCTTACCGTAACATTCAGTCCGAGCACCTCTGGCGCATTGGATGCCTCGATTACCCTGAATGACAGCGCGTCCAACAGCCCACAGACGGTTTCCATCACCGGAACCGGCATTGCTCCCGTGACGGTTACTCCCGCCAGCCTCATATTCGCAAATCAAAATGTCGGCACGACAAGTGCGGCGAAGACGGTGACGCTGAAAAACGATCAGAGTACATCGCTCACCGGTATCGGAATCTCCTACTCCGGTCCCAATGCAGGTGATTTCTCAAACAGTACGACTTGTACTTCCGTGCTCGCCGCTGGAAAGACCTGCACCATCAGTGTGAAGTTTGCGCCCTCCGTTGCAGGAGCAGAAAGCGCAACACTGGTGATTGCTGACAGTGCTTCCGACAGTCCGCAGCAGATTCCGTTGTCAGGAACGGGAGTAATTTCGGTGATCGTGACTCCGGCTTCGTTGACATTTGCCAGCCAGACCGTCGGCATCACGAGCGCGGCGAAGACGGTCACGGTGAAGGATAACAGCACCACAGCTTCGCTGACGATAACTGGCATCGCGCTGAGCGGAAATGATCCCGGGGACTTCAATGCAACAAACAATTGC